>Ga0209509_1000758_pt1 | contig 27330 bp, 24 predicted proteins | sample BioC13SIPDNA_FD_185743 | JGI IMG/M metagenome (GOLD analysis project Ga0209509, IMG submission 185743) | Anaerobic biogas reactor microbial communites from Washington, USA - Biogas_R1_A C13 SIP DNA (SPAdes) (version 2) | ecosystem: Engineered > Bioreactor > Anaerobic > Unclassified | place...
ATGTCCCCGATCCGAAGCCGGGCCGGGGAGAAGCTGTTCTGAAGGTTACGTGCGCCGGGCTGAACCATCTGGACATCTGGGTCCGCAAGGGCCGGCCCGGCGCGGCGCTGAGCGGCACGCATGTGCTGGGGTCCGATGCCGTCGGTGTCGTGGACGAGCTTGGCGAGGGCGTCGAGAACGTCAAAGTCGGCGACGAAGTCATCGTCAATCCGGGGCTGAGCTGTGGCCATTGTGAGTTCTGCGCCCGCGGCCAGCAGAGCGAGTGTCCCTCGTTTGGGATCATGGGGCTGAGCCGGCCGGGGACGTTTGCCGAGCGTGTCGCGGTGCCGGCCCGGAATTTGTGGCCCAAGCCGGCGCATCTGGCCCTGGATGAAGCTGGAACGCTGTCGCTCGCGTCCGTCACGGCGTGGCGCATGCTCGTGACGCGGGCGCAAGTCAAGCCGGGCGAGACCGTCCTGATTCACGGCATCGGTGGCGGGGCGGCCCTTTGTGCGTTGCAATTCGCCAAACTGGTTGGCGCCGAGGTGATCGTGACCTCGTCGTCCGACGACAAGCTCGCCGGCGCGCAACGGCTCGGCGCCGATCATGCGATCAACTACCGCAACCAGGATGTCGTCGAGTGCGTCAAAGAAATCACGGGCGGGCGAGGCGTTGATGTGGCCGTCGACAGCGTCGGGGCCGCCACGTGGCCGCTCGATTTCGCCTGTGTCCGGCGGGCCGGGCGGATCGTTCTCTGCGGCGTCACGACCGGCCCGGACGCCGAGACAAGCCTGCGGGCCCTTTATTGGAATCAACTGACGATCCTCGGCTCGACGATGGGCTCGGACGAGGATTTCCGGCAGATGCTTCGGGCCGTGGCTGTCAACCGGCTCCGGCCCGTCCTCGATGAGGTCTTCCCCCTGGACGAGGCGCGTCAGGCGATGGCGAAGATGGAGGCGGGTAGGCAATTCGGGAAGATTGCGTTGCGGATCTCGTCATAGAAGGGCCTGCCCGACGCGAGATGAACAATCTTCCGGCGGCTGCATATAGACACGGAGAGTCTGCCGTTCGTCTATTGCATAGGAGGTTCGCTATGGCTGCTACCGCTTCAACGATGTTGCCGTTGGGTACCAAGGCGATGGACTTCAGCCTGCCCGACACGGAGGGCAAGATCGTCTCTCTGTCCGATTTCAGCGAGGCCGAGGCTCTGGTTGTGGTGTTCATGTGCAACCACTGCCCGTTCGTCAAGCACGTGATCGACGGCCTCGTCGATCTGGTGAGAGACTACCACGACAGGGGAGTCGCTTTCATCGCGATCAACGCCAACGATGTTCGGGCCTATCCCGACGACCGGCCCGAGAGGATGGCCGAGTTCGCCCGGCAGAAGGGATTCACATTTCCGTATCTGTACGACCAGACGCAGGAGGTTGCCAAGGCCTACCGCGCGGCGTGTACGCCGGATTTTTTCGTCTTCGACGGCGACCGCGACCTCGTGTATCGCGGGCAGATGGACGACAGCCGGCCGGGCAACAAGGAACCGGTCACCGGCGCCGACCTGCGGACGGCTCTGGACGCGGTCATCGAAGGCCGGCCCGCCCCCGACGAGCAGAGGCCCAGCATGGGCTGTAACATCAAATGGCAGCGCGGCAATGAGCCGGACTACGCCTGATCGTCGCTGCGGAGTGAAGGTGAGGCTTACGTGAGACTGAAGCCGACAGGAATGGTGGCGACTGTTCTCATCCTCGCGGCGGTCGCCTTGGGATCGGTGGCCGATGTGCTTGACAATCTCGATTCGCCACGGACCCTGCAGGAGTATCTCAGGCACGCGGCGTTGAACAATGCGGGCCTGAAGGCGGCGTTCGAGGAGTGGAAAGCCGCGCTGGAAGCGGTGCCCCAGGCGAAGGCACTGCCCGACCCGCGATTCACCTATGGCTACTTCATCGATGAGGTCGAGACGAGGATCGGTCCGCAGAAGCACCGGCTCGGCATCATGCAGGTCTTCCCGTGGTTCGGCACGATTCAGACGCGCACCGATGCGGCTTCCGCCGCCGCCAAGGCCGCCCACAAACGCTACGAGGCGAAGAAGCTCCAGTTGTTCTACGAGGTCAAGGAGGCGTTTCACGAGTACGTCTATCTGCAACGTGCCATCGCGATCGCGCGAAACAATCTCGACTTGGTGAGGCACTTCGAAGAGGTGGCCCGCACCCGATACATCACGGCGGCGGCCGGCCACCCCGACATCATCCGTGCCCAGGTCGAGGCAGCGACGCTGGAAGACCATCTCGTCGCTCTCCGGGAGTTGCAAGAGCCCATTGTCGCCCGGCTCAACGCCGCTCTGAACCGGCCCGTCTCCGAGCCGCTGCCTTGGCCGGAACTCGAAGCACATCCGCCAGTTCAAGTTAACCGAGTCGAGGTCCTGGCCCTGCTGCGAGAGCAGAATCCTCAATTGCAGGCCCTGGACTTCGACGCAGAGGTGGCGCGGAACCAGATCGAGTTGGCGAAGAGGAAGTTCTACCCCGATCTCGGCGTGGGCGTGGATTGGATCGTGACGGATGACGCGGCCATGCCGGGCGTTCGCGACAGCGGCAAAGACCCCGTGATCCTGATGTTCAGCCTGAACCTGCCGATCTGGCGAAAGAGCTATGGCGCGGCTGAGTTGCAGGCGAAGGCGCAGTCACGTCGAACGGCGCATCGGAAACGGGACGTCGAGAACACTCTCCTGACTCGCGCGCAGCACGTCCTGTACGATCTGGAGGACAGTGGGCGAAGGTTGCGGCTGTATGACGAGGTCCTGGTCCCCAAGGCACAGGAACTGGTGGGGGCCTCCGAGACGGCGTATTCAGCCGGGACGGTCGATTTTCTCAGCCTGATCGACGCCGAGCGAACGCTGCTGAGGTTTCGTCTGGAGCGAGAGCGGGCCCGAGCGAACCAGCAGCAACGGCTGGCGGAGCTGGAGATGCTGGTCGGGGCGGAGTTGTCTGACTGAGCCGACTTGCCGTGTCCGGCGAGGGAAATGCTGTGAACACAAATCCCAGTATGGAGGTATACATTTGTGGTGATTTGGAAAGGGCGAACGAATGTCCTCGTTGCAGCAGACAATCCGGCTGGGCAAGCGGCTGATTGGGGTGGGGGCCCTGGTTGCAGCGGGGTTCCTTGCAGGATATCTGGTTTCGCCGCATGTGCGGACCGAGGCGGCTGCACAGGATGCGCACGCGGACCAAGGCCCCGAGAAGTGGTATTGCTCGATGCACCCGCAGATTATTCGGGATCGGCCCGGTCTGTGCCCGATCTGCGAGATGGACCTGATCCCGATGCCCACCAGCCTCGTGGCCGACGCGGCGCCGCGAGAGTTGGCCGTCTCTGAGACCGCGGCTAAGCTGATGGACATCCAGACGTCCCCCGTCGAGCGGAGATCCGTTGCCGTCGAAGTGCGCATGGTGGGCAAGGTCGAATACGACGAGACCCGCGTCAAGTCGATCGCCGCATGGTCGCCCGGCCGCATCGACCGGCTCTATGTCGATTTCACCGGCACACGCGTCAGGCAGGGCGACCACCTGGTTGAGCTCTACAGCCCTGAACTGATCAGTGCGCAAGCGGAACTGTTACAGGCAGTCCGAGCGGCCTCCAGGGCTTCGACCGAGACATCGGAGTATTTGAAGGACTCCGCCCGGACGACTCTCGACGCCTCTCGTGAGAAGCTGCGTCTGCTGGGTCTCACGAACGCGCAGATTGGCGCCATTGAGACATCGGGCGAGCCGCTGACGCATGTGACGATCTACTCGCCCATCAGCGGGGTGGTTATCGGGAAGATGGCCACCGAAGGCATGTACGTCGGCACCGGCAGCCATATCTACACCGTGGCCGATCTCTCGGAGGTCTGGGTCAAGCTCGATGCCTACGAGTCCGACCTGCCCTGGATTCGGTATGGCCAGCAGGTCACGTTCACCGCCGAAGCCCATCCGGGCCAGGTCTTTAAGGGCTGGATCAGCTTCATCGCTCCGACGCTGGATGCCAGAACGCGAACGGTCAAGGTCCGCGTCAACGTGCCCAACGCGGACGAGCGGATCAAGCCCGAGATGTTTGTTCGCGCCGTGGTCCAGTCGCGCGTGGCTCAGGAGGGCAAGGTGATGCACCCGGACCTGGCTGGCAAATGGACTTGCCCGATGCACCCCTCGATTGTCAGTGGCCAGGCGGGCCGTTGCGATATCTGTGAGATGGATCTCGTGACCACCGAATCGCTGGGCTACGTGGCCGCCGAGGAAGACGAGCGTCTGCCGCTGGTGATTCCTGCGTCGGCCCCATTGATTACGGGCAAACGAGCGGTCGTGTATGTGAGCAAGCCCGGCACGGAGCATCCGACGTTCGAGGGGCGAGAAATTGTTCTGGGTCCTCGGGCGGGGGACTTCTACATCGTCAAGGGAGGGCTGGCAGAAGGCGAACGGGTCGTGACCAGCGGCGGTTTCAAGATCGATTCGGCCCTTCAGATTCAGGCCAAACCAAGCATGATGAACCCCGAGGGCGAAGCGATGCCCGACGCACATCAGCATGGCGAACATGCCCCGGCGTCTGGAACACCGGCAGCGATTCAGCCGCGGTGCCCGGTGATGGATGCACCCATCGATCCGTCCGTATACGTCGAGTACGAGGGCAAGCGGGTCTACTTCTGCTGCCCAGGCTGCGATAAGAAGTTTCTGGCCGATCCCGAACGGTATCTCGACAAGCTGCCGCAATTCCAGCGATCTGACGACGAGCCGCGCGCCAAAACGGATCACACCAACCACAATCCATGAGATTCCACAGTTAACTGTGAAAGGAGACTGCCATGAACGACAGCATGAAATCCGCAGCAAGAACCCTGATGATTGCGGCCATTGCACTGGCCGCCGTGGTCTTGTTCTCCGGCTGCAAGAAGCATAATGACGACCATGCCGGCCACGACCACGCCTCGGTGGAAGAATCCGCCGCTGAAACCGTCGCGATCGCGCAGACGACCTGTCCCGTCATGGAAGGCAATTCGATCAACAAGAACCTCTTCGTCGAGTACGAGGGCGAGAAGGTCTACTTCTGTTGTGCAGGCTGCCCCGAAATGTTTCTGGCCGACCCGGAGAAGTACATCGCCAAGCTACCGCAGTTCAACGAGTAACCCGTAGGGATGCTTCTCCATGGACGAAACGCCGCAGGACGTCGAGACCCGTGCGGGCTTGTTGGACAGAGTGCTACGCTTCTGTCTGGAAAACAAGCTCGTCGTGACGCTGTTGGTTCTGCTGATCGTCGGCTGGGGCCTGATGACGGCGCCTTTCGACTGGGACCTTGGTGGGCTGCCGAGGTCGCCGGTCCCGGTCGATGCCATCCCCGACATCGGGGAGAACCAGCAGATCGTCTTCACCGAGTGGATGGGCCGTTCGCCGCAGGACGTGGAAGACCAGGTCACCTACCCGCTGACGGTTTCGCTGCTGGGGCTGCCCGGCGTCAAGACGGTCCGCAGCTACTCGTTCTTCGGCTTCTCGAGCATCTATGTGATCTTCGACGAGGGCGTCGAGTTCTACTGGTCGCGCAGCCGCGTGCTGGAAAAGCTCAACAGCCTGCCCTCGGGAACGCTCCCGGAGGGGGTTCAGCCGGCGCTGGGACCCGATGCCACCGCCCTGGGCCAGGTCTTCTGGTATACGCTCGAAGGGCGCGACCCGAACGGCAACCCGGCGGGTGGTTGGGACCTCGATGAACTGCGGAGTATCCAGGACTGGTACGTGCGATACGCCCTGCTGAGCGCCGAAGGCATCAGTGAAGTCGCTTCGATAGGGGGCTTCGTTCGCGAGTACCAGATCGACGTGGACCCGGACGCCATGCGGGCCTATGGCGTTGGGCTCGACGACGTAATCAGAGCAGTCAGAAGTTCGAATATCGACGTCGGCGCGCGGACGATCGAGATCAATAAGGTCGAATACGTCATCCGCGGCCTCGGCTTCATCCGGCAACTCTCCGACATCGAGCAGACGGCGGTCAAGGTCAACGACAACGTTCCGATCTACGTCAAGGACATTGCGAAGGTGTCGCGGGGGCCGGCCCTGCGGCGCGGCGCCCTGGACAAGGGCGGCGCCGAGGCGGTCGGCGGCGTCGTGGTGGTCCGCTATGGCTACAATCCGCTGGCCGCGATCCAGCACGTCAAAGACAAGATCGATGAGTTGGCGCCGGGCCTGCCGGAGAAGACTCTGGCCGACGGGACGGTCTCGAAGGTCACTATCGTGCCGTTCTATGACCGGACGGGCTTGATCTATGAGACGCTTGGCACCCTCAACACAGCCTTGACCCAGCAGGTGCTCGTCACCGTCATCGTCGTGATCGTGATGGTCCTGCACCTGCGCAGCAGCGTGCTGATCAGCGGATTGCTTCCGCTGGCGATCCTGATGTGCTTCATTGCGATGCGGCACTTCGGAGTCGATGCGAACATCGTTGCCCTGTCCGGCATCGCCATCGCCATCGGAACGATCGTGGACATGGGCATCGTCCTGTGCGAAAACATCCTGCGCCGTCTCGACGAAGCGTGCGAAGGTGAGAACACACTTGAAGTCGTGTACCAGGCCTCGTCGGAAGTCGGCGGCGCCGTGGTGACCGCGGTGGCGACGACGATCGTCAGCTTTCTTCCGGTCTTCACGATGGCCGGGGCCGAAGGCAAGCTCTTCAAGCCGCTGGCCTTCACCAAGACGTTCGCTTTGCTGGCGTCGGTGATCGTGACGCTGGCGATCATACCGCCGGCGGCCCACTTGCTGTTCACCCGAAGACCGATCGGCGGCAGGTTCAGACGCTACGGACTTGGCGCGATCGTGCTTGGCCTGGCGCTTGCTGCCGGGATCGTCGCCGCATGGTGGGTCGGCGTTGTCCTCGCCGTTGTGGGGCTCTATCACCTGACGCGCGATCACTTGCCTGCCAGGGCCCGCATCGCGATGCCGCTGCTGGGCAACGCACTGGCGGTCGTCCTTGTGGGCGTCGTTCTGACCCAGTACTGGCTGCCGATGGGGCCTGTCGCCGGGTTCGTCCGTAATCTCGTCTTTGTTGGCCTGCTGATCGGGACGCTTCTGTTGCTCTTTCGCATCTTCGAGCACTTCTACCCGGCTGTCCTGACGTGGTGCCTGGAGCACAAGATCGCCTTCCTCAGCCTGCCACTTCTCCTGCTGCTCCTTGCGGGGATGATCTGGCAGGGGGCCGCCAGGGTGTTCTTCTTCGTGCCCGACGCATTGAGACAGAATCGCCTCTGGACGTCGACGACGGAGGTCTTTCCCGGATTGGGCCGGGAGTTCATGCCGGCATTGGACGAGGGCTCGTTTCTCTACATGCCGACGACCATGCCTCACGCCTCGATTGGCGAGGCGCTGGACGTTCTCGCCAAGCAGGACATGGCGTTTCAGGCGATCCCGGAGGTCGAGTCGGTTGTGGGCAAGATCGGCCGGGCCGATTCCCCGCTCGATCCGGCCCCGATCTCGATGATCGAGACGGTCATTAACTACAAAACCGAATACATCACCGATGCCGCCGGCCGCCGTCTGCGGTTCAAGTACGATCGCGCCGAAGGCGACTACGTGCGTGACGCCGAGGGCAGCCTCATCGGCGATCCCAAGGGCCGGCCGTACAGGCAATGGCGAGACCATATCCAAAGCCCCGACGACATCTGGCACGAAATCGTTCAGGCGGGCGAGATTCCGGGCACGACCAGCGCTCCAAAACTCCAGCCGATCGCCGCCAGGCTCGTCATGCTCCAGAGCGGCATGCGCGCCCCGATGGGGGTCAAGGTCAGGGGGCCTGATCTGGCGACGATCGAGGCGGTGGCGCTGGACATCGAGCGGTTCCTCAAGGAGGTCCCCAGCGTCGAGCCGGCGGCCGTCATCGCCGACCGCGTCGTGGGCAAGCCTTATCTCGAAATCGATATCGACCGGGAACGGATCGCCCGGTACGGCATCAGCGTTCAGCGGGTCCAGGACGTGATCGAGGTCGCCATCGGGGGCAAGCGCCTCACCACCACGGTCGAGGGCCGCGAGCGCTACGGTGTGCGCGTTCGTTATCTGCGGGAACTGCGGGACGAGATCGACACGATGGAGCGAATCCTGGTGCCGGCGCCGGATGGGACGCAGATTCCGCTGGCTCAACTGGCCGAGATTCGCTACGCGCGCGGGCCGATGGCGATCAAAAGCGAGGACACGTTTCTAACGGCTTATGTGGTCTTCGACCGCAAGCCGCAGTATGCCGAGGTCGACGTCGTCGAGCAGTGCCGCCGGCACCTCGAGGACAAGATCGACTCGGGCGAGTTGTCCGTCCCGGAAGGGGTCCACTACACGTTCGCCGGGACGTACGAGCACCAGATTCGCGCCACCAGGACGCTGACGGTGGTGGTCCCATTGGCTTTGTTTATCATCTTTCTGATTCTCTACCTGCAATTCCGTCGTGTCTCGACGACGGGCTTGGTGTTCTCCGGCATCCTCGTCGCCTGGGCGGGCGGGTTTCTGATGATCTGGCTTTATGCCCGGCCGTGGTTCCTGGATTTCAGTGTCTTCGGCACGAACTTGCGCGCTCTGTTCCAGGTGCATCCGATCAATCTGAGTGTGGCCATCTGGGTCGGATTTCTTGCCCTGTTCGGCATCGCCACCGACGACGGCGTGGTGATGTGTACGTATCTGGAGCAGTCGTTCCACAACCGGCCAACCGAGACCGTCGGCGAGATTCACAAGGCGGTCGTGGCGGCCGGGACCCGGCGGGTCCGACCGTGCCTGATGACCACGGCTACGACGATCCTGGCCCTGATCCCCGTCTTGACCAGCACCGGCCGCGGCTCGGACATCATGGTCCCGATGGCCATCCCCGCCTTCGGCGGCATGACCATCGAAATCCTCACCATGCTCGTCGTCCCCGTCCTCTACAGCATGCTCCAGGAAGCCAAAGCCCGCCGAGCGACAGGGGATTGACTGCGCAGAAACTCCATGAGGCAGGGGTACAACAGCGGAAAATCGGGGCGACAGGACTTGAACCTGCGACCTCTTGACCCCCAGTCAAGCGCGCTAGCCAAACTGCGCCACGCCCCGATGCGTTGCGCTCATTGTAGTGCGGCCCGCGACGGCCAACAAGCATTTTTTTTGCCAATGTGTCGCTGGGGACGCGACGGCAGAAAAATCGGGAAGAGTCGCTTGACAAAGTTAGGGGTTCCTAACTATCATGGGGCTTTCGGCTGTGGCGCTATGGACGAAACGATGAAGACCGAGTCCGGACAAGAACTCAGCGCGTCGCTGGAGGACTACCTCGAAGCCATTTTCAATCTGGCCGACGAGTCGGAAGGGGCCCGCAGCAAGGACATTGCCGAGGCGCTCAGCGTCGCCCGGTCCTCGGTGACCGGAGCGCTGCAGGCGCTTCGTGAAAAGGGGCTGGCGAATTACCGGCCCTATGGCTGCATCACGCTGACCGAATCGGGCCAGGCGCGGGCGGCCGAGGTGGTGCGAAAGCACAACATCCTCAAGTCGTTCTTCGTCAACGTGCTCGGGGTGGACGCCGACGTCGCCCAGCAGGCGGCCTGCAAGGCCGAGCATGCCTTAGGCCCGGAGATCATCAGCCGGCTGCTGAGTTTCATTAAATACGTGACGGAGAGCCATAGAAACGGTCGGGATGTGGCCGAAGAGTTCCGCCAGTTTCATGAGAGCAGATCGGGCAGAAAGGCCCGCAAGATAGAACCATGAGTGAGGCTGTCAAAGTGCAGGAAAAGCCGCCACAACTGTTGTCGACCGCCAAGGCCGGCCAGACAGTGCGAGTCGTGCGAATTGATGCCGGGCGCGGACTCAACAGTCGTTTGGCCTCGATGGGGCTCGTGGCCAATGCCGAGTTGAAGGTTGTCAGCAATGGGCACCCCGGCCCTTTCGTGCTGATCGTCAAGGATGCCAAGGTCGTGCTGGGCAGGGGGGTTGCGCAGAAGATCCTCGTCAAATAACGCCGGTAGGGCATTCTTTTTTTTGTCTGCATAGTTCGGGGGGCCTAACTTTCTGGGGCCTGGTTTCGATGAATAGGCGATGTCTATGAAGTCAATCACAGTGGCGCTGGCGGGCAATCCGAACAGCGGCAAGACCAGCGTCTTCAACATGCTCACCGGAGCCCGCCAGCACGTGGGCAACTATCCCGGCGTGACCGTCGAGAAGAAGGAGGGGCAGTGCACCCATCGCGACTGGCGGATCACGTTCGTCGATTTGCCCGGCACATATAGCCTGACAGCGTATTCGACGGAGGAGCTGATCGCCCGCAACTACATCCAGGAAGACAGGCCCGATGTCGTGGTGGACGTCGTCGACGCCTCCAACCTGGAGAGGAATCTGTACCTGGCCACGCAGATCATGGAGATGGACGTCCCCATGGTGCTGGCCTTCAACATGAGCGACCTGGCCAAGCGACGCGGCCTGGAGTTCGATCTGGCTCAACTGTCGCAGCTCTTGGAGATGCCCATCGTCCCGACGGTCGGCAACAAGGGCCAGGGGCGAACGGAACTGCTGGACGCCATCGTCGAGACGGCCGGCGCCGAGCGCAAGGAACGGACCCATCGTGTCACCTACGGCGGCGAGATTGAGGACGAACTGCTTCGGATCGAAGAGACGCTCGGCAAGGCCGACGGCGGGGTGGTCGCCAGGTACGGCCGGCGATGGCTGGCGATCAAACTGCTCGAACAGGACGAGGATGTCACGTCGAAGATCCGGAGTGGCGAAGTCCTGAAGACCGTTGGTCAAAGCGTGGAGCATCTGCGCGACATTCTGGGCGATGAGCCGGAGATCGTCATGGCCGACCGCCGCTATGGGTTCATCTCCGGCGCCTGTCAGGAGACGATCCAGAGTTCTGTCGAGCGGCGCCATGACGTCAGCGACACGATCGATGCGGTGGTGACCAACCGGATACTGGGCCTGCCGATCTTCCTGCTGTTAATGTACGTGGTCTTCTTCCTGACGTTCAAGGTCGGCAGTTATCCGATGGAATGGCTGGAGACGTTCTTTGGCATGTTGGCCGACGGGATTGTGCGTCACTGGCCCCAGGGTCGCGCCGAATGGTTGCAGTCCCTGCTGGTCGATGGCGTCATTGGCGGGGTCGGCGGCGTGCTGGTGTTTCTGCCGAACATCCTGCTGCTGTTCATGGCCATCGCGTTGCTGGAAGACTCGGGCTACATGGCCCGTGCGGCGTTCGTGATGGACCGGATCATGCACAAGATCGGCCTGCATGGCAAGAGCTTCATCCCGATGCTGATCGGGTTCGGTTGTTCGGTGCCCGCGATCATGGCGACGCGCATCCTCGAAAACCGCCGCAGTCGCCTGACGACGATCATGGTGATCCCCTTGATGAGCTGTGGGGCCCGGCTGACGATCTACGCGCTGTTCATTCCGGCGTTCTTTCCACGGCACTGGCAGGGGCCGATGCTCTGGCTGATCTACTTGATCGGCATCGTGCTGGGGATCGTGGCGGCCAAGGTGCTTCGTCTGACCGTCTTCCGGGGCGAGACGACGCCATTCGTGATGGAGCTGCCGCCGTATCGGATGCCAACGAGCAAGGGCGTGCTCGTCCACACCTGGCAGCGGGGATGGCTCTACATCCGCAAGGCCGGCACAGTGATTCTGGCCCTGTCGATCGTACTGTGGTTTGCGATGAACTTCCCCAAGCCGCCGGCCGATCGGCTCAGCGGTCTGGATGCCCAGGAGGCGCGCCAGGAAGGTCTGCGGTATTCGACGGTCGGCCGGGTGGGCCTGGCCGTGGAGCCGGTCCTGCAACCGCTTGGCTTCGACTGGAAGATCGGCACGGCCCTGATCGGCTCGGTGGCGGCCAAGGAGTTGTTTGTCTCGCAGTTGGGGATCATTTACTCCGTTGAGAGCGCCGATGAGGATTCCCCGAGCCTGCGCGAGCAGCTTCGGGCCAACTACACGCCTCTGGTGGGTTTCTGCGTGATGCTGTTCTGCCTGATCAGCGCTCCGTGCGTGGCCACCGTGGCCATGACCCGACAGGAAACGCAGTCCTGGCACTGGGCCCTTTTTCAGTTTTTCGGCCTGACCGCCTTGGCCTATACGGTAACTCTGGTGGTCTATCAGGTCGGGCGGTTCTGGCTGTAGAGGCGCAAAAAAAAGTGCCCGCATCGGTCAAATTCTTCTTGACGGAATTAGGCAAGACTAATAATATTGGTCATGGCTAATATGCGTACTGAGAAATCTATGACGTTCGAATCCACCAAATCGTTGAGTGCGAGCCTGGAAGACTACTTACAGGCGATCTTCTGGACGGCGGCCGCCAAGGGGGCGGCCCGGGCCAAGGACATCGCCAGGCAATTGGGGGTCAAGGCTTCCTCGGTTACGGGCGCGCTGCAGACGCTGGCAGAGAAGAGGTTCGTTCACTACCAGCCGTATGAGGCGATCACCCTGACGGCTGAAGGTTTCGACGAGGCGGCGCGAGTCGCTCAGCGGCACTTCATCGTCCGCGAGTTCTTCGTCACGGTGCTTGGGCTTGATAGAGCGGTTGCCGAAGAAGAGGCCTGCCGGACGGAGCACTGCCTTGGCGACGATATCGCCGAGCGGCTGGCGACGTTGATGGAGTTCGTTAAGGCCCATCCGGACATGGAGAGCGGGGTCTCGCAACTTCTCGCGGAGCGGTATCGCAGTGCTGAGATACCGGCCCAAGTGCGGAGAGGGCCGGTTACGGTGGCGGATCTGCGATCCGGCCAGAAGGCGGTAATCGTTGCCGTACGCTCCGGCGGTGCGCTGGCCAGGCGGCTGGTCGATATGGGACTGGGTCGCGGGGCCCTGGTCGAGGTCGAAGGGGCTGCGCCGACGGGAGACCCGATTCGAGTCAAGATCCGCGGCTACCAACTGGCCCTGCGCAGAACGGAAGCGGCGGCGATCTCGGTGGTGGGAAAGTGAATCTTTTTTTTGACCTCATAGTTAGGCATCGCTAACTATGGAGCGGCAGGCGACGGGAACGATATGGAACGATCTGACTTCGAAACAATAAGAGAAACCGCCGATCTCACAGAGGCCGGCGCCGAAGGCTGGCGGGCCGGATGCATCGATTCGCAGGCGATCCTCGGCGAGCGAGACGAGGTGCTGATTCGGCACGGGGACCAGATGTATCGATTAAGGAAGACGCGGCATGGGAAACTGATACTGAACAAGTAGGACGTCAGAAAGACTCGTAAGCATCGCGACCGAGCCAGCCGCACGCCAGCCAGGGAGCAGACGAGACCTTCGCACAGCGAGGTTTTGCCTGCTCCCTTGTTCTTTCCCCGGTTCGGGGCAGAACAACATCGCGGGAATAGAGACCCAGATAGAAATTAGCAGAAAGGAAGGAACGTATGAACGAAAGAACCTCCCAGGAATCGGCGCCCCTGACACCATGCGATTGTTCGGGGGCGTGCGAAGAATGTCAGTGCACGAAGGATGGGCTGCGCCAAAGCTCGTCGCAGATCGTGCCGTTCTCCATTGTCACAACCATGATCTGGCTGCTCGTGCTGTGTGTCACAGTATGGGGCCAAACCGTCGATCCGAGGGCGGGAAAGCCTGGGCTGCTGATCATTGCCCATGGATCGCCGTCGCAGCCCTGGAACCAGCGGGTTAAGGAGCTGGAGCCGAAGATTCGCAAAGCATTCGGCGATGAGAACCCGTTTGTCGAGACCAAGGTGGCCTTCATGGAGTTCACCGAGCCGAATGTGGCCGCCGGCGTCGAGGCGCTCCAGTCCGCCGGGTGCAGTCGTATCGTGGCTGTGCCGCTTCTGGTCGCGCCATCCTCGCACTCGCACTGGGACATCCCGGCGTTGCTGGGCATCTACAGCGATGCGGCGGTGGAGAAGGAGCTTCGAGCCGAGGGCTTGTGCGTTGCTCGGCCCCGGGTTCCCGTGACGGTGACGACGACGCTGGCCGAGAGCGACGCGATCGAGAAGATCATGCTCAAGCGTGTGCGGCAACTCAGCAGCGATCCGGGCCGGGAGGCAATCGTGCTGCTGGCTCACGGCAGCGAGGCGATCCCTCCGGCGTGGGAGCGGTTCATGAAGCGGACGGTGACATACATCTGCGGCCGCACGGGGATTAGCTACGGTGACTGGGCGACGGTGGGCGTCGGGCAGGAGTACCAACGGGCCATTGCCGCCATCCAGGAGGCCGCCGAGCATCGCGAGCGTGTGATCGTTGTGGGTGCATACCTCTCGATGGGAGTCGCTCGGATGCACGGCCGGTGGACGGAACGCGCCGGCGGCCACCATGGAGCAGAGGCCCACACCGCCGAGAACCCGCTGGAAGGACTGAACCTCCAGTTGTCCGAGCAGGGGTTGTTGCCCGACGAGATGGTGATGCAGTGGATCGTCGATACCGCTCGCGGAGAGATCCAGCGGCATCCTTGACGACGGTGAAGGAAGACGAAAGGAACGGATATGGCAAAGATCGGACTTTTCTACGGCAGCACGACGGGGAATACAAAGGACACGGCCACGCGGATCAGAACCGCGTTCGGTGGCGACATTGTGACAGTGGCGAGCATCGCCGGCGCCACAGCAGAAGACCTGAACCGCTTCGACGTGCTGATTCTCGGCACATCGACATGGGGCTTTGGCGACTGGCAGGACGACTGGGCCGCCTTTCAGAGGGAAGTGGTCCAGGTGGACTGGTCCTGCAAGAAGGTGGCGTTGTTCGGATTGGGCGATCAGTACGGTTATCCCGACACGTTTGTCGATGCGATGGGATTTCTCCATGACATGGTGGCGGCGCGGGGCGCCCAGATGGCAGGTGTCTGGGCAGGGCAGGGGTATGACTTCGCGTCGTCCTGTGCGTATCGCGACGGGCGCTTCGTCGGATTGGCGCTCGATGCCGACAGTCAGTCCGAGATGACTGGGCCGCGAATTCGCGAATGGGTCCAGGGGCTCAAGGGAGAACTGGGGCTATGATCATGCGCACCGATGCGGCCTGCCTCTCGCCGGCCGAACGAGCAACCGTTGTTCCGGACGGACACCAGAGGGTATTCAACCACCACGTGTATGAATACCGCAAGGGCCTGCGCGACCTCGCTCTGCAAACTCTGCCTCGCAGGTACGGTCCCGTGGTCGTCGCCCGCCTGGACGACCTCGACATTGCCTATCTGATCTACCCCGCGGGCCGACGGAACGTCAACGTGTTCTTCGGCGTGCCCGAATGCCTGGAGATCGTGCGTCGGATCGGCAAGTTCGACCTGTCGCGGTATACGCCCGAAGAGGATTTTATCCTGGGCATCATGTTGGGTTACGGCCGACGCCAGCAGTGCACGCGGTATCTGGATCTGCTTGGGCAGAGCGACTTCCAATCGGCCCCGCAGGCGTTGGATCCGATGGACCGTCCATCTCGAGAGAGGGATGAATATGTGTGCCAATAGAGCGAAATACGGCTTCACGTTGATCGAACTGCTTGTGGTGATTTCAGTCATTGCGGTTCTTATGGCGATCCTGCTGCCCGGTCTGCGGGCGGCCAGGGAACAAGCCCAGCGGGTCGTCTGCGCCTCGCAGTTGCGGCAACTGGCGATGGCCCACACGATGTATCAGCAGAGTTACGACGGATGGATCGTTCCGGCCACGCAGACTCTCGGCGTCGGCGAGTACTGGTACAACACGCTGGGGCCGTTCTTCGAGCATCGCAACATCAGCCACGGCAGCGACCACGCCGACGACATCGGCCGGGAGATCCTGCGGTGCCCGCTGGACAAGGCGGCGTATCCGAAGATGCTCAACCCGCACGGCGACAATCCGGAAGGTTGGCTGTCCTACGCGCTGAACAGCCAACCCACGCGCCACGTGAGCAGTCGGACGAAGCAGTACGCCGGCGCCGGGGGCAACAAGGTCACGCAGTTGCGTCAGCCGGCCGGCGCGATGCTTCACTGCGACTTTGCTTACCGGGCCTGGGTCTGCGACGCCGTGACGCTGACGCGTAACCAGTACGCCTCCGAGCCGGGGGCGCACTACGACGCCATGCCGGGTTACCCGGAACAGAATAAGACAGTGGACATCGCCTACCGCCACCGTGGACGGATGAACGTCCTCTGGCTCGATGGGCATGTCTCCCTGCTGGAGGGCCGAATCCCGTCGGCGGAGACGACGCCGGCATTCTGGGGGGCGGTCTACGACAAGCTTGAGGGCAACGGCGGGATTCCTGAGCAATAGCACCTGCGCGGCGGCAGGGAGAAAGGAGGAGCGTGACATGTTGCGATGAACGGCGGTGAGTGTCTGTCTTCACACAAACGAGATTCTACTGGTTGTGATTGATATGGAAGGAGTGGAGTCATGCAATTCAAACGAGGTTGGCTACTGGCTATCGCGCTGGCCATGGGAATTGTCCTACCTGTCGGTGCGGTGACTGTGACGTTGACATATGGGGATTCCTGTGTGGCGATGGGGGCGCTGACGGACGATGACGGCGACGGGTATTCGGTCATTCAGAAGGGCCACGGCGGCGTGCCTTCGAAGCCCTACATCAGCACACCGTTCCCGGCGCCCGGGACATATACTCACGATCGCCGGGCGATCGCGGAGTTCTCGCTGAGTCCGTTGCGCTGGGTCTCGACGGAACCAAACGCCGTGCAATCGGCGGTTTTGCGGTTCTACTTCGACGACGTGATCTATCCAGGCTTGTCTCCCCAGCCCTGGACGACCCAGGACTTCACGCTCGAGCTGTATATGGAGACGGCAGACGGAATCGTCGATGGGACTGACGCGAACGATCTGGATTCGGCGGTGCCCGGCATCGAGCGCGATGACTGGGCCGGAGAGGTCATCCGAAGCTGGCACTTCGTGGCCGGAGCGGAAGGGCCGTTTGTGCCGGGACAGGCGGTCGTCGGCATGTATGGCCCGGATGAGCCCTATCCGGCACGGTTCGGCGACGATGAATTGACGATCTATGGCATGATCGGCTTCGAAGTCGATGTGACGGTCCTTGTGGCCGAAGCGGTGGCTGATCCCAACGTTCGTCATATCGGCTTTCGCTGGATCTCGAACATGCCGGACGGTTACTGGACCAGCATGGACCCGGCCGGACATCTACCTACGCTCATTGCCGAGATGACGGCGCCCGAGCCGTTGCGGTTCGTTCTGACGTCGTCCGACACCGGACCGGTCACGGGCGATCAGCACAGCGGGCGTCCCTATCATCTCTTCAACGATCCGAACGATGAGGCCGTCTATCTGACAGCCCGGGAATGGAGCGGCAGCCACAGTCCGGAGCTGAAGGTCAACTGGCCGCGTCCGGACGGCATCCTCGAATGGGACGTTTTTGCCGATCCCAACGGCGGGTCGGGACGACCGGAAGTGATCACGTACGATGCCGCGGGCGAGCTGCGTTATGTGTACTGGAACGCAGCGGGCAACGACTATGTTCTGCTGGTCGACGAGACCGACATTCCCGAAGGGCTTACAAAGCTCTATTACAAGGAATGGTCGAGCGATCTGCCGCTGAGTCTGGGCAACTACGGGCCCGTTCCGGGGGCGGCGGCCGACGTGCAGCACGCTCTGTTGAGCGAGTTCAAGATGGAGCGTCCCGGCTGGTACGGACTCGATCCGAACCACCTCACGCGCGCCAGCATCGAACTGACGATCGATCGGGTTATCGAAATGTCGCTCAGCGGCAACAACATGGCGCTGCTGCCCAGCGTGTTGTACGTCAACGGCTTCGCCGGCGACGGCGTCGTCGGGCGCTTTGAAAATGCCCAGGCCGACTTCGAGCGGATCGACCACGCAACCCCCGATGCGGCGGTCTGGCTGACCATGGACGGCGCCGCCGATGGGACGCCGATCACCGATTTCGCTTTGTCGTGGCATCGGCTCGTCGATCCGGGCCTCGGTGAACCTCTGACACTGACGATCGACGTCACCGAGTCGGTGCGCCGGCTGCTCGCCGAGGGAGTGGACTTCGCCGGATTCATCCTCTCCTGCTCGCCCGACGGTGAATTCTGTCTGGCCAGCATCGATCTTGTCGACGACGTGCGAGGCAAGGCCTACCTGCCGGCTCTGGTCCTGGAGACCGACCTCCAGTGATGAGAGTAGGTTTCCGTCGCAACCTGGTTTGGACCGGCTTTCCGACTGTTTCGCCAACGTAGGTGTTCAGTCAACAAGAAGGGATGTATGTTTCCTTGGGAACTAGGCAATGCCGGTCCGCCAGGGCGACGGCGCCGATCGGGCAAGGCGGCCCGAAGACGATGCCTGGCATTCGTGTTTCTCACAGATGTGGTTTCAAGACAGAAGGACAAAAGGAGATGATGATGATGATCACAGCAAAGCACTTCATCGGTGTCCTGGCAGTGGTCCTGCTGTTCGCCGCCTCTGGTCGGCGATCTGAACTACGACGGCATGGTGGACTGGGCCGACTTGGAGGTCCTGTTGGCGCATTGGGGTCTGTCCAACTGGGTCCCCAGCGTGCTTCGCCCGGAAGTGGGTCCGGTGCCCGAAGACCTTCTGCCGGAACGACCATAAATCAGAAAAGGACAGAGAATCTCTACAGAGACAGGAGTGTGTTATGAATCCATTGCGTTTCTTCATGATGCTGCGGGCGGGAGCAATCCTGCTGCTGGTTCTGGCCGCGGCCGGCCAGGCAGCCGTGCTGACCTATCCGATGGGATATTCCCAGGACGACGACAATCCGGACTTCCCCGCCGGGACGTCGGGGGCGTCGGTCACTTCCACCTATGGGGATAACATCACGCAGGCCGACATCGACGCCGGATACTACGGCGCGGCGGGCGGGCCGACACCCAATGTTCTCGTCTGGAACGACTACGAGAACATCTACGTCAAGGTACGTAACGACGGCTATGGCGACCTGCCTTCGGTGCTGTGCTCGCCGTACAACTGGTACATGCTCGAGTTCAAGGCGGATGACAACCACCTGATCGACCTGCACGATTTCGATCTGGCAACCGTCGAGCCGTTTGCAGTGTTTTCGGCGCGGGCCGCCTCCGGCGGGGTGCTGTTCCTGGCGGGAACGTGCCTGTTGGTCTCGGTGTTCTACCCTCGTCTCTGGTGCCGCTTCCTGTGTCCCACCGGGCGGATCATCGGTCTGTTGCGATGGGGGCTTTTTGCTCGCGAAGTTCGTCGAGAAGGGCGATCGTAGAGGCATGCCGGATTGGCATGGACGCCTTTGCACGGGATCTTGGCTGATGGCATGGACAGGCTGTTTCAGGGGCGGTAGAATCGCAGGCATGACACCCTATCCATTGAAATGCGTGCCGATCTTCAAGGAGCGGATCTGGGGCGGCCAGACCCTCGAAACCGTCTTCGGCAAGGCCCTTCCGGCGGGCGAGAAGATCGGGGAGAGCTGGGAACTGGCTGATCTGCCGCACGACAAGACGGTCATTGCCAACGGCGAGTTGGCCGGTCGGACGCTGGCATCGGTGGTCGAACGCTATCCGCAGGAGATCGCCGGCGTCAGGAACTTCCCGGGGCCTTTCCCACTACTGGTCAAGCTGCTTGATGCCCGAGACGTGCTGAGCGTGCAGGTGCATCCGGACGCGGAAACCTGTCGGCGGATGGGTCGGGGCGAGCCCAAGACCGAGTGCTGGTATATCATCGACGCCGAGCCGGGAGCCGTCATCTACAAGGGCTTCAAGGAGCCGATCACTCGGGAGCGGTTCGCCCAAGCAGTCAAGAACGGCACCGTAGCGGAGCTGCTGGCGAAGGTCCCGGTCGAGCCGGGCCAGTGTCATTTCCTGCCGGCCGGCACCGCCCACGCCATCGGCGGCGGCCTGCTCATCGCCGAGATTCAGACGCCATCGGATACGACCTATCGCGTCTACGACTGGGACCGTGTCGATGACACGGGCAAGCCACGGCGACTCCACATCGAGGAGGCCCTGGAGAGCATTCACTTCGATGTCACTGCCGATCGGCTGGCGGTTGCCACAATCGGGCGCGTTGTGGACTGCGAACACTTCAAAGTCGACAAGGGCCATCGAATCAGGGGGACCGAATTGCTGTTGGCACGCGGGCACATGCGAACGATTCTCGTTCTGTCAGGGAGTGGGACGATGGAGTCGGCCCAGGCGGATTCGGTGGATTTCATGGCGGGCGACTGCCTGGTGATCCCTGCGGCCTACGACGGGGCCGTCACGTTCCACACCGATACCGAATACCTGAAGGTCACGCTGTAGCCGCTCGCCCGTCACGGGCCGGATTCGACGATCCAGACCTCACTGTCGTAGCGCAGCATGACGAGCTTGTCCTGGAAGCCGTCGAAGGCGATGCGCGGCCGCGTGCCGGTGAGCTCCTGGAGAATCCACTTGGGGAAGTCGGCGCCGGCCTCGATGGCCAACGGGGCTCCCCCTCCGAAACGCGGGTTGACCTCGATGACCTTGATGGCGTCCTTGTTCGTCACGAACAACTGAACCGTGATCACGCCGGGACCTGCACCGAGCCGACCAACCAGATCGGCCGCCAGTTCCATAACGCGGACCTCCTTGGCCGTCTGCGCCTTGCTGACCTCGCCCGAACGCACCTCAATTCGTCGACGAGGGACGACGCACCGCACGCGCCGCTCGAAATCGACGTAGACATCGCATGTGTATTCCGTCCCGTCGATCCATTCCTGGCAGATCGCATTGGCGACGCGTCCGGCGAAGAAGCGCAGTTCCTTGCGGTCGTGCACGACGATATGTCCCATCGCGGCGCTGCCGTCCCATGGCTTGAGCAAACAAGGCCATGGAAGCTGCTTCCTGGCGTCGGCGGCCAGGGCGCTCCGCACCGATAGGGTACGCGGACCGTCAAAGCCGTGCCGTCTCAAGAAGCGACTGGTTTGCCGTTTGTCCCGGCAGACACTGATGACGTCATGATCGCTGACCAGCACCCGGCATCCGAGCCGCTCGAACCGGGGCCGGTGCCGCGCAAGCACCTGCAGGTCGAGATCGGTGGTCGGAACGACCAGGCGCACACCGTGGTCCTGGACGATCGAGAGGAGATGAGCGATGTATCTGGGGTGGGTGGTTGGCTCGACCAGAAAGGCCTTGTCACAGCGATGCAACGCCGGGGCCAGCGCCGTGACATCGGTCCCGCAGAAGCGAACGCCGAGCCTTAGACGCCGGGCGGCCTCGCGAAAGGCCTCCAGCAGCGACACCCGGCGGCCGATGCAGGTGAACAACACGGCCAGGTCCTGTTTGCCCCCGCGTCGGCGAACTCGACCGTCTCGGGCGTTTGCCTTGGTTGTGGATGCGCGCATCATTGCTCCTGAGGCTCCGACGGTGGGCCACGTCACGTCAACCCTATGTTGCGTCCGGCCTTACGTCAACGTTGAACGCCGCCCGGAGGGGGCCCGCGATTGTCTTTGACAACTCCACCGAACCTCGATAGACTCGGCCTGCGATATGAATCGACCAGATTCATACGCTGGTTTAGATTTCGTACACCCGCCGAACCGCCGCAGAGCCGCTTTTGCCTGGGGCTGGCCTTCGGTTTTGAACGATTTCGGGAGAGCGAAAGTGCTGAAGATAAATGAAAACCCGCCTTTCCTTTGGCCGCCGGCCGAGTCGATTCGGGCGTTCGAGGGCCTGTGGTGGGTTGTGCATACCAGGAGCCGGAACGAGAAGGTCCTCGCACACGATCTGATGGCCAAGAACATCAGCTATTTCCTGCCCATGACGTTGAAGGTCAGCCGGCGCAGCCACCGCACGTTCAAGTCGCTTCTGCCGCTGTTCACGGGGTATGTGTTCTTCTGTGGCAGCGAGAACGACCGGATTGAGTTGCTCAAGACCAATCGCGTGGTGCATTTGCTGGAGGTGCCCGACCAGGACGGCTTTCTTGCCGAACTGAGCAGGATCGAGCGTGCGATCAGTGCCGGGGCGCCTCTGGTCCCCCATAAGTACATCGAGAAGGGCCAGTGGTGCCGTGTTATCGCCGGTCCGCTGCTCGGTCTCGAAGGGATTGTCGTGCAGAACCGGGGCAATACCCGTCTGGTGCTCCAGATCGATCTGCTGGGGCAGGCTGCGAGCGTCGAGATCGATATCGATATGATCGAGCCGGTCGAGGAACGCCGGGCGCAGCCGCCCGCCTGACGAGCTGGCGGCAATGCCGAGATCGAAAGTCACAGGTTGATCGAGGTCCGAGAACCCCTGTGGGCCGGGATGTGCAGGTCACGAAAGCACCCGGCTCGTTGAGAGTGTTGGCAAGGTGAATGCCATGATCATCCGCACACAGGCCTATCCGAGGGCGGGTCTGATCGGGAACCCTTCGGACGGCTACTTCGGCAAGACCATCTCGTTCGTCTTCAGCAATTTCCGGGCCGAGGTAGTCCTGTATGAGACGCCGGAACTGGAGATCCTGCCGAGCCAGAAGGACCATTCCTGCTTCAACAACATCGCGGATATCGTACGCGACGTCCAATTGCACGGCTATTACGGCGGCATTCGTCTGCTGAAAGCCACAATCAAGACGTTCTACGATTACTGCCAGGACAACCAGATCACGCTACATGAGAAGAACTTCACGATTCGCTATTGCTCCAATATCCCGCACGGGGTCGGCCTGGCCGGCTCCAGCGCGATTATCACCGCCTGCCTTCGGGCCCTGATGGCCTTCTACGGGGTCAGTATTCCGAAGTATGCGCAGGCCAACCTGGTGCTGGCTGCCGAGAGGAACGAGTTGCACATCCCGGCGGGGTTGCAGGACCGCGTCATCCAGGTCTACGAGGGGCTCGTCTACATGGATTTCGCCGAGGAGATCATGGTGCGGCAGGGCTACGGCGATTATACCCCGCTCGCCCCGGCGCTTCTGCCCAAGCTCTACATCGCGTATCGCGACGACTTCAGCGAGCCGACGGAAAAGTTTCACAACAACATCCGCCTTCGCTTCGACCAGGGCGAGCGCAAGGTCGTCAACGCCATGCGCTTCTGGGCCCGCCTGACGGACCAGGTCCGGCGCTGCTTGCTCGACGAACAGGGCGAGCAGATCGGCGAACTACTCGACGCCAACTTCGACCGGCGGCGCCAGATCTACAAGATCAGCGAAGACAACCTGCGAATGGTGCACGAGGCCCGCGCCAGCGGCGCCAGCGCCAAGTTCACCGGCTCCGGCGGCGCCATCGTGGGGACCTACAAGGACGAGCGGATGTTCGCCGATCTGCGCAAGCGGCTGGGGCAGTTCCACATCAAGGTCATCAAGCCGAAGATTTTCGATCCGGAGGCAAGGACGCGAACATGATACGCAAGGCCGTTATTCCGGCGGCGGGTTTCGGTACGCGGTTTCTGCCGGCGACGAAATCACAGCCGAAGGAGATGTTGCCCATCGTCGATACACCTGTGATTCAGTATGTGGTCGAGGAGGCCGTTGCGGCGGGGATCTCGGACCTGCTCATGATTATCGGCAAGGGTAAACGCTCGATTGAAGAGCACTTCGACCGCAGCTTCCAGCTTGAATCGCAGCTTCAGGCCAAGGGTAAGACCGACGAACTCGATGCAATGCGACGGATCTCCGAGTTGGCGGAGATCCACTTCGTATGGCAGAAGGAGATGAGAGGTCTGGGCGACGCAGTCTACTGCGCCCGGCACCATGTGCACGACGAGCCGTTCGTGGTGCTGCTGGGTGACACACTGATCGACGCGCCGAAGCCGGCGGCACAGCAACTCGTCGAACTGTACGACGAACTCCAGGCGCCGGTCATTCTGGTCGAGCAGGTCGAGCCGCGGAAGGTCCACCTGTATGGCATCATCGATGGCGATGAGATCCGCCCGGGGGTCTATCGAATTCGCGACTTCGTTGAGAAACCCATGCCGGACCAGGCGCCGTCGAACCTGGCCATCGCCGGTCGTTACCTGCTGACATCCGACATCTTCGAGCACATCGGGGTGACCGGACCCGACCGGGGCGGCGAAATCCAACTGACCGACGCCCTACGGGCTTTGGTCCGAAAGCGTCCCATGTACGGACTCAGACTCGACGGCCGCCGTTGTGACATCGGCAACAAGGACGGGTTCATCCGGACGAACATCGAGTTCGCACTGAAGCGAGAGGACATGGCCGAGGACATGGTCCGGTACATCAAGCAACTGGCGCAGACGCTCTGACGCCGTTGGCCAAAGGAGTCGCATACACAGGACGTGTTGAACAGGGGAGATCGATAGTATGAAAGCAGTGGTCACAGGCGCAGCGGGGTTCATTGGATCGCATCTGACCGAACGTTTGCTCGAAGAAGGTCATGCCGTCGTCGGCATCGACAGCTTCGATACATTTTACGATCCGCAGATCAAGCGGCGCAACATTGCCCGGTCCCTTCAGAACCCGGGTTTCCATCTCGTTGAGGCGGACATTCGCGACCAGGCGGCGATGGAGCGGGCCATCGGTGACGACATCGATGTGATCGTGCATCTGGCGGCGCGGGCCGGCGTGCGGCCTTCGATCGAACAGCCGGCCCTGTACGCCGACGTCAATATCAACGGGACCGTGGTCCTTCTGGAGATTGCCCGCAAGCGGCAGATCCGGAAGTTCGTCTTTGCGTCGAGTTCCAGTGTCTATGGCAACAACAAGAAGGTCCCGTTCGCCGAAAGTGACAACGTCGACTTTCCGATCTCGCCATACGCGGCAACGAAGAAGGCGGGGGAGTTGATCTGTCATACATATCACCATCTCTACGACATCGGCATGACCTGCCTGCGGTTTTTCACCGTCTACGGGCCGAGGCAGCGCCCCGACCTGGCGATCCACAAGTTTGCCCGGCTGATCGAGGCCGGCCGGCCGGTCCCCATCTACGGCGACGGCACGATGCGGCGCGATTTCACCTACATTGACGACATCATCAACGGTGTTGTCGCGGCCATCGAACGCTGCGCTGGCTACAAAATCTACAACCTTGGAGAGTCACGACCGATCTGTGTCAGTGATCTGGTCGCCGAAATCGAGAAGGCCCTCGGCAAGACGGCCGGCAGGGACTGCCTGCCCACCCAGCCGGGCGACGTGGATCAGACCTATGCCGATGTTGCCAAGGCCCAACGCGAATTGGGCTATCAACCGGCGACCCACATTGCCGACGGCTTGGCCGAGTTCGTTCGATGGCTCAGGAACCCGGCCTGACACGATTGGGCGTCCGGCGCAAGGGGGGCGAGGCGGGCATGGAAGCTGTGTTCGGGCCGGAATGTTGGAGGCGATCAGGCAATCGCGGATCTTCCAGACGCTATTGAAGGTAATCGAGAATCCCTGTGGCGATTGCGGCCGCCAGTTTGTCCTGGAAGGCACTGTTCTGCAGGCGTAGGGCGTCCTGTCGGTTGGAGAGATACCCCATCTCGACGAGCACTGCCGGACGTCGGTTCGTGGCGAGCACGCGATAGTTCTCCTGTCGCACGCCTCGGCTTTCCAGGCCTGTTGTGCCCATGGCTCGTGCGATGTCGCGCGCGGCACGCTGAGAATCGGCCGACGCGGTTTTGGCAATGTATACTGTGAACCCCTGGGCCGATGGATTGGGGGCCGAATCGGCATGGAGGCTCACGAACAGATCGGCGTTGCGCCGGGCGGCGATCTCGGCCCGCGCTTCCAGTTCGACGAACTCCTCCCGCTGCCGGGTCAGGGTCACGGCAATGCCCTTGCGCTGCAGGATGGCGGCGACCTTCTCGGCGACGTCGTAGTTGATGGTCTTCTCGTGGACCCCGGTGATCGCGATGGCGCCCGGGTCGTGGTCTCCGTGGCCGGGATCGATGACGACGACACCGCGTGCCGGGCGTGGTTGCGGGCGGGCCGGCACCACCGATGTGCCGAGGTGCGGTTTGATCTGGGTGACCAGCGCCTCGGAAACGTAGGCGGTCCCCGACGCCTTGCGGACCGTGCCAACCGAGCCAACGGGTGTGCCGTTGACAAAGAACCGCCCGTCGCTGTGGGTGAAGATCAGGACGGTGTTGGCCGCATCCCGCAGGACGACGAAGGTGTCGTCGCGATCGTCGATCCGCAGACCCAGTTGTCGAGCCAGTTCTTCGACGCTGATCGTGTGGTCTCTGGCGACCACGGCGGGCGTGGTGGTTTGTGGGCCCTGGCAGCCGACGGCCGCCAGGGCCAGAAGGGCTGCAACGATTGTGATCTTCGTCCTTGTTCTCATGTAACCTCTGTTATCGGAGGAGGCGGCTTCATGCGCACACATTTTTCGATTCTACCCGATGACGACGAGATTGGGAAGCCGCTGCGACGCTTTTGAAGAGATCCCGCGTTTCGCCGTCCGTTCTCAAGACCCTGTCGGAGGGTATGGGAAAAACCACCATTCCGATGGGAGATCCAACGAACAACCGATTCCGCGGTCCCCGTTGCGTCACCTGCTCGCAGGGGTCCGCCAGTTCCGGGCCATGTGGGCGAAATCGACGAGGTTCACGATGCCGTCACGATTCGTGTCGGCCCGCTCCCAGTAGTCGTTTCGCCTTGCGGCATCCGGCCGCAGCCAATAGCGAGACAATGCCGCCAGGTCGGCGAGGTCGACTGCGCCGTCCACGATGAGGTCGCCTGCAAGGGGCTCGATGTTAAAAACGATGGTGAACGGTTCCGACGATTCATACAGGCCCAGTTCGTCGTGAAGCCGATAGGTGATCCAGTGCAGTCTCTCGCCGTCGACGGCCTGATACGACAGATGTATGTGGCCGTCGCCGCGCAACGCGTGGATTGTGCTGTGATCGAAGCTCTCGCCCACTTTGGCGATCGTGAACTGGGGGTACTCCTTGTGCACGGCCCTCAGACCTTCGGAGACAGCGACGCATTCGACGATCACGGCGTAGTCGAGGCCGGGCTCGCCGGCCAGTGCGCGGTTGGGGTCGTAGGTGTGTCCGGCATTGGGATAGGTGCGTTGGAAGGCGTCGAAGCCCGGCTCGCCGATGCGATAACCGTAGCTTGAGAAGATGCTCTTCTGCAGGGGATAGAACCACTCGACATATTCGGTCGGTCCGCTGTGGCGGTATTTCTGTGAGATGTCTGCGAACAGAATCCAATCGTCTTCGGTGCCCTCAATGCCGTCCGGGTTGCAGCCGATGAGGAAATGATCGAGCGAACACTGGGCCCGGGCCGTTGCGCAGCACGACAGACAGACCAATGCGACGCCTGTGACAGCGACGAGTTTCATTGTTTTGCTCCTCACTCAGGGATTCTCCGGCCATTTCGGCGCCGTTTCGGGATACCAGTAGCAGTCCCCGGGCCAAGCGTAGGTCCGTTCGAACGGAAGCCCTTCGGCGTGCCCGTCGGCGAAGAGGTAATTCGACGTCCCCTTATGCCGGTCCAAGGCGACGGACTGCTTGGCGTATTCAACGGATCCTTCCCACATGTCCGGGTGGATGTGGTCGGCAAGATCGAAGCTTTTGGTTTCCGGCGCCTCGCTGATCCAGATGGTATACATCGGCCGACGGATGCTGTTGACGTTGTTG
>Ga0209509_1000760_pt1 | contig 27308 bp, 24 predicted proteins | sample BioC13SIPDNA_FD_185743 | JGI IMG/M metagenome (GOLD analysis project Ga0209509, IMG submission 185743) | Anaerobic biogas reactor microbial communites from Washington, USA - Biogas_R1_A C13 SIP DNA (SPAdes) (version 2) | ecosystem: Engineered > Bioreactor > Anaerobic > Unclassified | place...
ATGTGCGTAAGCGCTCATGGCAGGGATATTCGACCATGCGGTGGTCAGCCGCGTGCAACAGGCAAACGATATCGTCGACGTAGTGGCCGAACACGTCAATCTCAAGCGTAAAGGTCGGGAGATGGTTGGGTTGTGCCCATTCCACGAAGACCATCGGCCGAGCATGTCGGTCAGTCCGTCGAAGCAGATCTTCAAGTGCTTCGCCTGCGGCGCTGGAGGCGACGTGCTGAAGTTCGTTCAGATGCGCGAGAACCTGTCGTTTCCGCAGGCGGTGGAGCGTTTGGCCGAGCGTGCGGGCATCGCGCTGGAGTCTCGCCGGTCCGCCGCGCCGTCCCGGCGGGAGTCGGGTTCGGACATCGATCCGAACATGCTGGCCCGTCTGAATGCCTGGGCGCTGAAGTTTTTCAAGCAGAGCCTCAGCGATGCGGAGCGAGGGCAGGTGGCGCAAGACTATCTGGCGTCGCGAAGGATTTCGCCCGAGAGCATCGAGCAGTGGAACCTCGGTGCGGCGCCGAACGGCGTCGATACGCTGTCCAAAGCGGCGGCCGGGCAGAAGATCCCGCCGGCGCTGCTTCAGCAGGGCGGTCTGACGACGGGGGCCGGCCAGGACAAGTTCGTCCATCGCCTGATGTTCCCCATCATGGACGCGACGGGTCGCTGCATCGGGTTTGGCGGCCGCACGCTGGGCGAGGTGGGGGCCAAGTACATCAACTCGCCGGCGACGCCTCTGTTCGACAAGAGCAACACGCTTTACGGCCTGGACCGGGCCCGCCATCGGATCGTCGAAACCGGCACGGCGGTGGTGGTTGAAGGCTATACCGACGTCATCATGGCGCACCAGTTCGGCTGCACCAACGTGGTCGCGACATTGGGCACGAGTTTCACAACGGGTCACGGGCGCATCCTTCGCCGCTACGCGAAGCGCGTCGTGCTGGTGTACGACAGCGACGTGGCGGGGATGGAGGCGGCCAATCGGGCCCTGGAGGTGTGCCTGTCGCAGCGGCTGGACATCAAGCTCGGGTTCGTTCCGGAAGGCAAGGACCCGTGCGATTTTCTCCTGGTGGCCGGCAAAGAAGCGTTCGATCGGATCGTCGAGGCGGCCACCGACGTGCTCCAGTTCAAGTGGGATCGTCTGCAGACGGCGTTCGCGGGCGATGATTCGCTCGCCAATCGACGGACGGTGCTGAATGAATTCCTTCAGGCGGTGTCGACGGGCCTGGCGGCGAACAACATTCCCGTGCTGGACAGCGGGCTGATCGTCAACAAGCTGTCGAAGATCATCGGTCTGACCCCTCGGGAGATCAACGCGGATCTGAGCCGGCGGATGGGGCGGGTCGCCCGGACGATCCAGGCCGATTCCGGCCGCCGGGATGGGGCCGAACCGACGGACTGGGGCGAGGGGTTGCACGCGGCCGCGCAGCGGGAGGTGCTTGAGGTGTTGCTCAACGAGCCCGGACTCTTCCGCCGCTGTCGGAACGAGCTGCGCGAGTCTCTGTTCCATGTCCCGGCCCTGAAGCAGGTGGCGGTGGTGTTATTGGACGCGTTGCGGTCGGACGATGATTTTGTTTTTTCCTCGCTGCTGTCGCGGATCGAGTCGGTGGCGCTGGCCGAACGGGTGGTCGCATTGCAGGCGGACGGGGAGCGAAAAGGCAACTATGTTTCTCGACTGACCGATGCGATGGAGGTCTTGAGACGCCGGACGAAGGATTCTCAGACCATCGGCATCGATCCTGCGAAAAAGGACGTCGGCAGTGTTGCCGACAGGGAGGGGCCGCGTTCGCGGGGGGATCGACACAGTCTGGGCATCTCGTGACGGGCCGGGTCCGGAAAAGACCGGCCGTGCGAACCGGAATACAAAGGCAGGCGTAGCAGAGCAGAATTCGGTCTTCGAGATCGGGACATCGTCGAGGTGGTTGGGCAAGGGTGATGATCCGGAGTGTTGGCACTTTGGCTTTAGTGGAGTCGGTATTGTGGCGAAGAAAGTGAAGAAGTCCAAGAAGGCAGCAGATATGAATCAGACGAAAGTCAGTGAAACGACCGACACGCCGCAGACGGAAGAGCCGAAGGCGCAGGACACCGAGCAACTGATTAAGATGCTCATCGCCAAGGGCAAGAAACGCGGGTACCTCACCTACGAGGAGATGAACGACTCCCTGCCCGACGACGCCGTCAGTCCCAGCCGGCTCGAACGGATCCTCGGCACGCTGGACGAGATGGGGGTCCGCCTCATCGACGAAAGCGATGTCGAAGCCCACGAGGCCAACAAGGCCGGCGAGGAGTTCGAGGAGGACGCCGAGGCGCCGGAGGAGGCGGTCGGCGAAGAGGAGGATTCCCAGGAAGAAGACGAGAGCCTGGAAAAAGAGTTGGTCGAGGCCGAGAGTTCGCGGCGCATCGACGATCCGATCCGGATGTATCTGACGCAGATGGGCCAGATCCCGTTGCTGACGCGCAAGGACGAGATCTCGCTGGCCCGGAAGATCGAGATCGCCCGCATGGCGTTCCGGCGGAAGATGCTCCAGTGCGACTACTGCGCCCGCAACGCCGTGGAGCTGTTTCAGCAGGTCTACGACGGGGCGATGTCGTTCGATCGGACGATCAAGACGGGGACGACTCCCCTGACGGTCAAAGGGGTGATTCGCAAGCGGATGGTCACGAATCTCAAGACCGTAAACGAGCTTCTCGACATCAACCAGTCGCTGTTCAAGAAGATCGGCGGTAACCCGGACAGTGAGGACCACAAGGCCGACGCCAAGCGTCTGCGTCGGAATCGTCGCAAGATCGCGACGCTTCTGGAGGAACTGAGCCTTCGCACGAGCCGGATCCAGCCGATGAAGATCAAGCTGCACGGCATGTGCGAGAAGATGCGCCAGCTCGAGACGATGATCGCCACCGGCGTCAACGACATCATGACGGCCGATGACATCGAGGCGGCGCGACAGGAACTGGCGGGCCTTCAGGAGTTGGTCCTCGATACGCCGGACCTGCTGGAGAAGAAACTCCGAGCCATGGAGCGCGTCTTCGGCCAGTATGAAGAAGCCAAGCGCACGCTCTCGAGCGCCAACCTGCGACTGGTTGTCTCGATTGCGAAGAAGTACCGCAATCGCGGGCTGAGCTTCCTCGATCTGATCCAGGAAGGCAACACCGGCCTGATGCGGGCGGTGGACAAGTACGAATACCGTCGCGGGTACAAATTCAGCACGTACGCGACCTGGTGGATTCGCCAGGCGATTACCCGGGCCATCGCCGACCATGCCCGGACGATCCGGATCCCGGTCCATATGATCGAGACGATGAGCCGGATCCGCAGCGCGTCCAAGGTCCTCCATCAGGAACTGGGCCGCGAGCCGACCATCGAGGAGATCGCCAACGAGGTCAGCATGACCGTTCAGGAAACCCGACGGGTCCTGAACATCTCCAAGCACCCCATCAGCCTGGACCGGCCGATCGGCGACAGCGAGGACTCGTACTTCGGCGATTTCATCGAAGACGACGACATCGATTCCCCGGTGGCTTCGGCGACGCAGGAGATGCTCAAGGAGCGGATCGATATCGTCCTGAAGACCCTGTCGTACCGCGAACGGGAAATCATCAAGCTGCGCTACGGCATCGGCGACGGCTACACCTACACGCTCGAAGAGGTGGGGCGCATCTTCAAGGTGACCCGCGAGCGGGTCCGTCAGGTGGAGGCCAAGGCGATCCGCAAGCTCCAGCACCCGGTCCGGGCGCGAAAGCTCGAAGGGTTCCTGGACCACAAGTCGGCGTAGCCGGCGGCACAGATTTCACAGTCACATCCGGCCGGAGGACATCGAATCCTTCGGCCGTTTCCTTTTCCATTCTTCTTCTGATCCCCGCTCGACCGGCGCGACAGGCCCGTTCCCGCCAAAGCGGTCTCCACGCATGCGTCGCAAAATACGCGAGAAATCCGCGAATGGGCCGTTTTTTTATGTGACTTGGGACCATCCAGGGGCCTATCTCGTATAGTGAAAGAGGGTCTCGACAGGAGTATTGGGCCATGAACGCGACGGGTTGTGCCAATCAGCAATTGGAGCGGCCGAACGGGGCCGTTGGCCGGTCGCGCGTCTTAAGCTCTTTTTTATATTGATGTTATGGCATTTATGCCCTATCCTTGGGCATGGGAATGGCACGAGTCATGCGATCTCGCAATGCGTGCAAGCGACCGACGGCGATGCCACAGGGGGTGTCTTTGGGGGGCCATCGCCGGGGGAAAGGAGATCAATGATGTTCTCGAAGAAAGAAAAATCCAGTTTCGTGGCGGCGATGGCCATCGTTGTGGCGGCGGCCCTGTTGTCGGGCTCCGTGGCCCAGGCCCAACGGGCGACGCGGGGTTCGAGTGACAGCGGTCGCTCGTCCAGCGGTCGCCAGGCCGCCCGTCCGTCGCCGAGGTCGTCGGCTCCATCGATTTCTCGATCGACGCCGCAGCGAACGCTGCCTTCGCAAAGCAGTCGGGGTTTCATGTCGCGGCCTTCCACGGCGACTCCGAGCCGGTCGGTCAGCCCGCGGATCAGCCGCCCGTCCCAACCGAATATCCAGATCAATAGGGACAGTTCGCTCGGGACACGCGGCAGCATCTCCTCCAGCAGGACCCCGGCTCCCAGGACTCCGCCCAGCATCAGCCGGCCGGCGCCGGCAATGCCCTCAACTCCGAGCCGGTCGTTCTCGGCGCCGTCGCGCCCCGATTCGACGATCCAAAGGCAGCCGTCGATCAGCAGGCCGAGTCCATCGAATCCCTCGCAACAGACCATGCCGGTCTCGCCGTCTCCGAACCCGTTGACCCGCTCGACCGTTCGGGCCCCGGCGACCGCCTGGCAGTCGTCTCCGTCGGTTCGGCCAAGCTCGCCGAGCACACCGACGGCGCCGAGCCTCGACAGTTCGCCCCGTGTGGATGGTTCGATCAACCTCCAGACACAGGATTTGACATCGCGCCGATCTCCTACGCTGAGCCCCGATCGGGCCGACAGCCTCGGAAGCCGAATCGGCAAGCAGGATATCGATCGAGTCACCACGCGTTCGGCCTCGCCGACGAGTCCTTCGGAGGAGCGGACAAGGCCGGCGGCCGGTTCGACGGTGCGGGATCGACCGGTTTTCCAGCGGAGGTCTGTGCCGTCGCGGCCGGCGACGCCGCGTAGCAGTACGGTCCGTCCGACGCCTTCGACGCCTTCGGTCGAGTCGGCGCCGACCAGAGATGCCACGCGTCCGAGCAGTCGGCCCGGCGCCGTCGAGAGAAGTCGCGATCTGAGTCGCACCTCGCCGGATGTCTCCTCCCGTCGCACGATCACGACCCGGCCGTCGACGGACACCGGTGGCATCGACCGTATTCGCGATGCCACACGCGACCGCATCAGCGAACGAAGGGCCGACTCGGTCAGAGTCCGAACCGACGGCAACATCGACCGGTCCGAGCGCGTTCGCACGGCCGGCCCGGAGCTGCGCACGCGGACGGCGTTGGAGCCGCGTCTGCAACGCTCCATCGGGTCGCGACCAGCAAGGGTGGTCCAACGCGATCTTGGCGGCATTCATCGCGAGCACACGGTCCGGCCCCGCGTGGTCTATCGCGACCGTCCCGACCTGGTGCGTCACGCCCCTCGTCACGTGCATGTCTACCGCGATCCATACGATCGGCTGTGCCATCGAATCATCTGGCCGCGATACTATTATCCGATCTACTACACGTGGGGACCGTATCGCACGTTCAGTTGGGTCTATCCATACTATCACCGCAAATACGTATTCGTCAGCCTCGGCGGCTGGTGGCCCTGGGATTACGATTACGTGCGATACCACTGGTACGGCTACCATCCGTACTCCTGGATGGGCTATTACCCCATTGCGCGCGAGGTCGAGGGCGATACGTACAACTACTACACCTACAACTACTACACTGCCGACGGTGTCGATTCGACCGCCCCGGCCCAGACCAGTTCGGGCGGCCTGCCTTACGGCATCGACGCCGAGACCTACGCCAGAGTCCAGCAGAGACTCCACGAGCAGCAGGTGACTGAGCCGGCCGCCGCGACGGTAGTGGACAGCCGATTCGAAGCGGGCGTCACCAGCTTTGAAGCCGGCAACTATGCCGAAGCCGCCTTGGCCTTTGCCTCGGCGATGGAGATGGCGCCGAGCGATGTGATCCTGCCGTTCGCCTACGCCCAGGCGTTGTTCGCCGGCGGGCGGTACTCCGAGGCGGCCGAGGCGCTGCGCGCGGCGCTGAGCAACGCTTCGCCCGAGAAGGAAGGGGTGTTCTATCCGCGCGGGCTCTATGCCGAAGACGACGTTCTGTTCTCGCAGATCGAGAAGCTGCTGGACAAGGTGGATGCCTATGGCTTCGACGCGGACCTCCAGCTTCTGCTGGGTTATCACCTTCTGGGCGTCGGCGAGACGCCGTACGCGCGCGGGGCGCTGGAGCAGGCCAGCAAGGACCTTCGAAACGCCCAGGCCGCTACGGTGCTTCTGAGCGTTCTGAACAAGCAGGAGGCGGCGGGGATCGACAGTCCCGATACCGGGTCCGCCGCCGATGCTTCGACACCCGTGGCTGAGCCGGCCGCCGGAGCGTCGAAGGCCGGCGTGCTCGATCGGATGAAGGCCAGGGACGACGACGCCAACACCCATACCGGTCAGATGATTGCGCCCGATGCGAATCTCCCCCAGGGCCCGGCCAACAAAGAGGACAACAATGTCCCGCAGGCGATGTAGAATGCTGGCGATTTGTCTGCTGCTTGGCAGTCTGGGCGCACCGACCGTCCGCGCCGCCCGCTGGGTCCAATGGCCTGTCCTTCCGGGCCCGGACGATCAGGAGAACTCCGACATCGACGGGACGGTCGTGGTCTGGCAGGAGTTTGTTTCGCAGTTCGGCGATTCCGACGTCTGCGTGGTCGATATCAACGATCTCGACGGTCTTTCCGTTGCGGTGATCGGCGATGCGAACGACCAGACCCATCCGGCGGTCTACGGGCGTCGGGTCCTCTGGCAGGACCAGGTGACCTGGGGCGATTCGACCGACTGGGACATCCGCATGGCGGACGTGAGCGACTTCGATGCGCCGATCGGCTATGTGGTCTCCGACATCCCGGCCAACGACGAGGAGCGGCCCGCCATCTACGGCAACATCGTCGTCTGGCAGGATACGAATGGCGGCGACTACAACCTGTTCGGCGCCGACGTGACCGACCCGGAACAGCCGCGGGAGTTTCTGATCGCCGCGTACGAGGGCGATCAGCAGCGACCGTCGATCTGGCGGACCACCGTGGTCTGGCAGGACAACTACTTCGGCGACAACGACATCCTGGCCGCCGATATCCTGATGCGCGACCGGCCGGCCGAGTTTGCGGTCGTTCTGCTTGAAGGCGACCAGCAGAACGCGGTCGTCAGCGGGGACACGGTCGTCTGGGAGGATGACTTCTACGGGGACTGGGACATCTTCGCCGCGCGTCTCTCGGACCAGAACCAGGTAAGCGAGTTCGTTGTTGTCTCGGCCGAGGGCGATCAGCGTTATCCGGACATCGACGGGCATCTGGTCGTCTGGCAGGAGGACCGTGACGGGCACTGGGACATCTACGGCCACAATCTGGTGACGCGCCGGACGTTTCGCATCACCGACGACCCCGGCGACCAGATCCGCCCGGCCGTCAGCGGCACTACGGTGGTCTGGCAGGACAACCGGAGGGGGCCGTGGAACATCTATGCCGCCGTGCTGGATGGTCCGGAGGTCGCGGACTGTCCATTGCCGCCGGCAGGGGACGTCAACGGCGATTGCCGGGTGGACTTTGCCGACGTGGCGGTCTTGGCCGAGGCGTGGCTTCAGTCCCATCTCGATGGCGCCCTGACGCTCGGCCCGAAGGACGGGGAAGACGCATGGAAGAGTCTGGAGCGTCCGTCGAATGACGTGCCGGATCGAACACGACCGGATGAAAGAAATCGAAACAGGGGGGCAACGCGGCCGCTTGCCGGTTGAGTTTCTCGAATGCCCACGATAGAATGCGGGTTTCCGGGGCACGGTGCCCCGCGTCCTGTCGCCTCTGCGGAGGTGGCCGGGCGGCCAATATCGCGAATCGGAGAACGAAAACCGGATATGGATAAGCGGCTGCGTAACGCTTTGAAGGGGCTGACGAGCCCCGACGCCGAGTCCCGTCGCCGGGCGATGGAACCGTTTGTGAGGGCGACATTCAACATCTTCATTCGCCATTTGTATCGCTATCTCGGCAACGAGGTCGAATGCGAAGATGTGCTCGAGGATGTGTATGCCGACATCTGGGAAAACCCGGACCACCTGCGTGACATCGCCAACGATGCCCACCTGCTGCGGACCGTGTATCTCTATTACATGCGCAAGCGGCTCCGTGAGGTCTACCGGCGGATGAATCGGAACCTGGCGCTGTCCCAGGCCGACCTGGAGAACCTGGTCGCGCCGGAAATGGGGCTGCACGACCTGACGGAACAGGCGGAGCTCAAGCAGCTCCTGCATCGCATGCTCGGCAAGCTCAAGGCCCGCGAGCGCAAGGCCATCGAGATGTGGATGCAGGGGATGTCGAACCGGGCGATCGCCAACCAGCTCAAGACGACGGTGGGGGCCGTCAAGATGCTGGAATTTCGGACGATCTTGAAGCTGAGGAGAATGATGAAGGATTATTCGGATGAAGAGGACTGAGCGTCTTCTCTTGGGAGCAGGCAACCGATGGCGAATTTGAATCGAGAGATCCAGGAACTGCTGGCCGACTACGGCGTGGCGTTGCGGGACGGGTGTCTGCCCGCCTTTCTGAAATCGCTGACGCGGGAGGAGGCCCGGGCCATCCGGGAGTCGGACGACTTCTGGGCGGCGACGGAGATGGTGCGTCTGATGAACAGCGCTGGGTTCGGCGACAAGGTGGTGGCACCGGATGTGGGCCTTTTTATCTCACGCGTTGACGCGGCTATCGTCTCGCGGCAGAAGAGAGCGAGCGCGTCAACGCGAAGCCCCAGCCGTAACCGGGTGAACCTGTAGCCGATCCGGAATGGAATTGACGTAGCGTATGATCATCGACAGCTATCAATGTTCCTCGTGCTACTTCGAGGACAAGAAACCGAGCAACCGCATTGATCCGGCCACGATTTCTCCCCCCCAGGGCCGGGCGGAGTTTGAGAATGTGCTGGTGATCTTTGTCTGCGTCGAGCGGTACGACGGCCGCGAGGAGGTGGAGCAGGCGGCCGAGGAGTTCGGCGCCTTGGTCGGCATGCTGGGCGAGCGGCCCATCGTGCTGTGCCCCAACGTCCATCTGTCGGTGGATAAGGCGCCGGAAAAGCAGGCGGTGGCTCTGATCGGCCAATTGGAGGCCAAGCTCACCGAGCGGGGCTACCAGGTGCATCGTCTGTCGTTCGGCTATCATAAACGCTATGGCTTGGAGTGCAACGGCAACGTCGGCAGCGTCGTCGGCCGGCGGTTCTACGGTTCCGAGCACAAGCAGTTCCTTCGCCTGATGACGCGTCTGGGCGTTTGCCCGCCCGATGCGCTGCCCAAGGACATGCCGGTCTGGGCCGAAGTGCTCATGCAGCGGCAGCTCCGGGTGCTCGGAAGCCGGCGCGAGACCTACAACGCCGCCAAGAAGATGTGCGAGGACCAATTGGACGCCACCGGCCAGGGCGAGTTGTGGACCTGCATGCTGTTCGAGGGCGAGCGGCAGCCCATGGACGATTATCTCAGCCAACTCTATACGATCATCGAAGAGTATCCCGATGTCCGGGTGCACCGTGCGATGAACCTCAGCGTTCCCGGGTTCTCCAACGCCGCCCGGCACCTGTTTCGCAAGTATCCCGACGCCATCGAGTCGGGCCGGCTGCGCATCTACAACAGCAAGGTTTCCGACATTGAATTCATGCTGAGCCGCGATGCGGTGCTGCTGGCCTTCCCGCAGATTCCGCGCAAGCAGGGCTCGCACGCCGGAGAGATTTCCTTCGGCATCTACTGCAAGGATGCCGACTTCGCGAAGAACCTGATTCAGTGGTACAGCTCATTCCTGGTCGATCCGGAGGTCGGGTGGATTCGCACGGAATCCGACCTGGATGCCGTGATCAGCGAGTTGGAGGAAGAGGCGTTTCAGGACGGGCGTGAATAGAGGCTGAACCTGCGTGGACAGACCCGCTCCCTCACGCCGAGCGGGAAGTGGCACAAAACGGTAGGGAACGGAACGGTGCATACGGTGGTCTCGGTGACGCTCGTGGCCAGCTACGTGGTGGTGCTCACGTTTGTCGCCGTGCGCGCCCGCGCCGCCCGCGAGTATGCGGAGTTCTCCCTGGCCCGCCGGGCCTTGCCTCTGGCGCTGGTCTTCGGCAGTCTCTGCGCGACGTACGTCGGTCCGGGGTTCTCCATCGGGTTCGTGGGCAAAGGGTTCCAGAGTGGGTTCCTGTTCTTTGGCATCGGTCTGGCCTATTCCCTTCAGAACGTGCTCGTCGGCGTCCTCGTGGCGCCGCGCCTGCGGGCCCTGAACGACTGTCACACGCTCGGCGACGCCATCGGGCAGAAGTACGATCGGCGATGTCACGTTCTGGCGGGCGTCATCTCGGTCGGCCTGTGCACGGGCTATGCGGCGGTGATGGCCAAGGCCGGCGGGGTCGTATTCAAGGACGTCTTCGGTCTGCCACTCTGGTCGGGCGTGGTGCTTATCGTCGGGATCACCACGTTGTACACCACCTCCGGCGGCCTGCGGGCGAGCGTGGTCACCGACGCCTTTCAGTTCACCGCCTTCGCCATTCTGTTGCCCGTCGTGCTTGTGTTGGCACTGGGCTTCCACCTGGAAGGGGGGATTGCCGGATTCGCCGAGCGGGCCGCTGTGGCGACGCAGGACGGATTGGCCTCGAAGACGCCGTTTCAGATCATCGGCCTGGTCACGGCGTTTCTGCTGGGCGAGACGCTGATTCCGCCCTATGCCAACCGCGCGCTGGCGTCCCGCACGACGCGCGTCTCCAAACACGCCTTCGTGCTGGGAGGCCTGTTCAGCGTGGTGTGGTTTGCGGTGATGATCTCGCTGGGCGTGGCGGCGCGCGGGATCGTCCCGGCCGGGACGGATGAGGACCATGTCCTGCTGAATATGGTCAAGGCGATCATGCCCACCGAAGGGTACATGCTGCTGCTGGTCGTCTCGATTTCCGTCATCATGTCCAGTCTGGATTCGCTGCTGAACGCCGGGGCGGTGGTCTTCACACAGGACATCGTTCGCCCGATTCACCGCCTCGTCGATGGCAAGGCCCTGGATGTGGGGCGTACGGCGACGGTGATGATCGCCGTAGCCGCCGCCGTAGCGGCCGCTGCCGTACCCACGATCATCGACGGCCTGTTGGTCTGCTACACGATCTGGGCGCCGGCGATCCTTCCGGTCCTGGTTCTGGGTCTGTGGCTGAAGAAGCCGCGACCGCTGGCGGGCATCCTGTCCATGGTGGTCGGGGCGCTGGTGGCCGGGCTGTCCCAACTGGCCGTGGGAGGGGCCACCAGGGTCCCCGCCATTCTCCCGGCGCTCGGTGCCGCCGTCCTGGCCTACTTCATCGGCCATCTGCTCAGTCGCGAGAAGGGAGAATAGACCATGCAAACGGTTCTCATTGTCCTCGTGATCCTGGCCACCGCCGCCACCATCGCCAGCGGTCTCTGGGTGGCGACCGGTCTGATCGCGGCCATCACGTCCGTCAAGCCCCCGGCATCTGTCCCGCCGAAGGCCGAGCACCCCGACCATCCTTGATGTGTCGAACTCCCTCCATGTCGCTGAATCACTTTTGCATAGTGTGATCGCGCACGCCACTATATAATCGGCATCGGGATGATGCTCCGACCGCATCCGTCCGCTTTGTGCGTATGCGTCGAACCGGGATTGCTCAGGAGGCCGACATGAAAACATCAATGTGTTCCGTTGTCTTGCTTGTTCTTTGCGTTTGGCTGACGTGGACGACCCCGTCGGTAGCCGACGGCGCATGCTCGGTGACGCTGAGTGCGTTGCGATGCGAGTACCTCTGCGACCCGCTGGGCATCGACGTGGCCGAACCGCGGTTGAGCTGGCAACTGACCGCGACGGACGCGAATGCACGCGGTCAGCGGCAGAGCGGGTATCATGTCCTGGTGGCCTCGACGAAGGACCTGCTCGACCAGGGCAAAGGCGATCTGTGGGATTCGGGCATGGTGGCGTCGGACCAGTCGGTGCACGTGGTCTACCGAGGCGGGCCGCTGCGATCGCGCACGCGATGCTACTGGAAGGTTCGCGTCAAGGACGAGAACGGGGCTGTTTCGGATTGGAGCGAATCGGCCCGCTGGACGATGGGCCTTCTGAACGAGGCCGATTGGTCGGCGCGATGGATCGGCACGGACAAGAGGTTTGAGCGCAAGCAGGGCTGGCCGCCGCCGGACAACGACGTGCCCGATCCGTGGCTGCGCAAGAGCTTTGTGCTGAGCGCCAAGCCCGAGCGAGCGACGATTTACGTTGCCTCGGTCGGGTATCACGAGCTGTACGTCAACGGCGAAAAGGTCGGCGACACCGTGCTGGCCCCGAGTGTGGCCAACCACCGCAAGCGGGCTCGCTACGTCACGTACGAGATTGCCGACCATCTCCGAGAAGGCAAGAACGTGATCGGGCTCTGGCTGGGCGTCTCGTGGTCGATCTTCCCTCAATACAAGACGCCTGACAAGCCGCAGACGCCGATCGTCCTGGCTCAGGCCGAGGTCGAACTATCAGACGGCAAGACCATGCGAATCGCTACCGACGGCAGTTGGCGGACACATCCCAGCCCCAACACACTGCTGGGCGTGTGGGATTTCATGCACTTCGGTGGCGAGTTGTACGATGCCCGCAAAGAGGCGCCAGGCTGGTGCGACGCCGACTTCGACGATTCGGCATGGAAACCGGCGACCGTCTATTCGCCTTCGCTGAAGCTGTCGGCCGAGATGGTCGAGCCCAACCGCCGCATTCGCGAGATCCGGCCCATCGCGATCACCGAGACCAAACCGGGCGTGTACCGCGTGGACTTGGGCGTGAACATGACCGGCCTGTTCGAGATGGACCTGCGAGGCAAGCCCGGTGACACCATCGAGATGAAGTTCTCCGAGCAGTCCAAGGCCGAGATGACGCACCGACTCTACAGCAGGTATGTCATCGGCCCATCGGGCAAGGGCACGTTCGGCAATCGGTTCAACTACTTCACCGGCCAGTGGGTGACGATCGAGGGGCTCAAGTACAAACCCACGCTCGACGACATCCGCGCGTACCTGGTTCGCACGGACTACGCGCCGGCGTCGAGCTTCGAGTGCTCGAACGAACTGCTGAACTGGGTCCACGACGCGACGTTGCTGACGTTCGAAGACCTGAGCCTGGGCGGTTATGTGGTGGACTGCGCCCACCGCGAACGCATGGGCTACGGCGGCGACGGCCACGCGACGACCGAGTGCGGGCTGAACCACTTCAGTCTGGGGGCGTTCTATACGAAGTGGACGCAGGATTGGCGCGACGTGCAGGGCGGCGAGAGCGCCTGGGGCACCGGCGGCGACAAGGCCGAGACGCGGGACACCATCGAGAGCGGCAACCTGCCGTACACAGCGCCCACGTACTGGGGCGGTGGCGGGCCGGGCTGGAGCGGGTTCTGCGTCACGCTGCCGTGGGAGATTTACGAACGCTACGGCGACAGCCGCGTCCTCAAGGTGAACTTCCCGACGATCCGGCGATGGCTGGCCTTCCTCGAAACCAAGGCCAAGGACGATATGCTCGTGCGGTGGGGCGGCGAGTGGGACTTCCTGGGCGACTGGCTCTGGCCCGGCGCCGAGGGCGTCAACGGCGATACGGTCGAGACGCTGTTCTACAACAATTGCTACTGGATCTTCAATCTCCAAACGGCCGCAAAGATCGCCGACGTGATCGGTGAGAAGGACGCTGCCGCGAGGTATCGCGCGCGGGCCGACGAGGTGCGCCGGGCCGTGCACGCCAAATTCTACAAGCCCGAAGAGAACAGCTATGTCAACGGCTTCCAGGGCTATCTGGCGATCGCGCTGCTGGTGGACCTGCCGCCCAAATCGCTGCGGCCGGCGATCTGGGACCGGCTCGAAAACGAAATCCTGATCGTGCGCAAGGGCCACATCCACGCCGGCATCACCGCCGGGGCGTTTCTGTTCAAGACGCTGCTCGGCGCCGACCGCCAGGACCTGATCTTCCCGATGGTCAACAAGGACACCTATCCGAGCTGGGGCCTGATGCGCCGCAACGGCGCCACCGCGATCACCGAGTCGTGGAGGATGGACAACTCGCTGTGCCACAGCTCGTATCTGTACGTGGGAACGTGGTTCATCGAGGGTTTGGCCGGTATCAAGGGCGATCCGGATCGTCCGGGTTTCCAGCATTTCATCCTGAAGCCCGGCGTGGTGGACGATCCGTCGATGAAATGGGTCCACGCGCATCACGACTGTCTGTATGGCCGGATCGAGAGCCGTTGGCGGATCGACGACGACCGCGTGCTGGCGCTGCATGTCACGGTTCCGCCCAACACGACCGCGACGCTCTATCTTCCGACCGCGAGCGACAAGGCGATCGTCGAAAGCGGCGGGCCGTTGGCCACGGCCAAGGGCCTCAAACACGTGCGCACCGAGAACGGCTGCGCGACGATCGAACTGACGCCCGGCCGCTATGAGTTTCGGTCCCGTCTCGCCGTCGTCCCCAGGCCGTAGAACCGTTGCGGAAGGCCGGCGGCGGACCGTTTATGGGCAGGATAGATTGGGTGATGCTGAGCCGACCTTGTATCGAATCGGCGTCCGGCTCACCCCTCTGCGACGGACGTACTCTCGCAGCGGCGCGTCTGCGATTCGCTGTGGACGTTGGGTAGTTCGCTCAACGTCCAGTAGAGGTCGATCGTTCGGATCGCTTCGACGAACTTGCGGTAGTCCACCGGTTTGACGATGTAGCCGGCCACGCCCAGTTTGAAGCTCTCGATGATGTCACGCTCTTCGTTCGACGTCGTCAGGACGACGACCGGGATCTTCTTGAGCGAGGGGTCGTCCTTGGCAATCTGGAGGAACTCGACGCCGTTCATCTTCGGCATGTTCAGATCGAGGAGAATCACACACGGGTTTTCATTGTCGCCGCGCCGCAGGTGCGCCAGGGCCTCTTCTCCGTTCAGGGCGTGCGCGAGGGGGTTGCTTACCTTGAGTTCCTTGAAGGCCCTCTTGACCGTCATGGCGTCGATGGTGTCGTCTTCCACGAGCAGAATCGGTCTGCAGTTCCGCATGTCTATCTCCCTCCCTTATCTCTGCTGTTGACGCGAGGACATCTCGCTCCTGGCACAGCGCACGGGACAACGATCGACTGTCTGCTCCTGTCGTGACATTGATGTTCTGCGATGTCCAGCATGCTTTACCTGCATCAGCTTCTCGATACTTCCAACGGCCTGCGCCGCGCGTCGGGCAGGGCACGTCACGTCGTTGCTTCGTTCACACGGGGGGCTGCCAATCCCGCCCTTGATTGCCATCTTCCGGCTTATCGGCACGTGGGGCGGCTCGTTTGAGCGGTTTTGTGCCGGGGGGCCGGACGAATGGGGGCGGCCAGGGTCTCGGCCTGCCGATGCGGGGGGCGTCCGTTTGTTGCGGACGGGCGCCGTGTTGCTGTAAGTGTTTTCGAGAAATGGGGTTGAGGTTGTGTGGGCGGTGGATGTGCCTGCCGGGCAGCCGGTGCTGTCGGCCTGGTCCAAGCCGAGGCAGAGGGACGCGGCAGATCACGTTGCGCGATGTTTCCGGACGCAAGGGCAAGCCACTTGTCTGACGGGCGATCTCGGCAGATGGCGTTCAGAGCAACTCGAGTGTCTGGCGGTAGTGCGTCAGAAGGTATTCCTTGTCGGGGCCTCCCAGGTGCTCCCAGGGCAGAATCCGGTCGGGCTCAAACGTCTTGTTTGCGGCTGCCTCCAGCTCCATGCCTGCCTCGGCGAAGGCGGCCAGCCACCGCTCGTACTCGAAGCACTCGTCCCAGAGGTCGAAGCGCGCGCCGCTGCGCCAAGCGGCCTCGACGACCCGTCCGCAACGCCGGTCGCCCCGACCGATGGCCGATTCGAGCAGGCTGCGGCGGATGTCGTGGAACTTGAATCGCAGGTAGTTCGCGCGCCGCCGCTGTTTCTCGTCAAGGATCAGCGATCGCGCCTGCTCGAAGTAGTCTCTCGGTCTCTGGGCGAACCAGCCGAGGGGGGTGTGCGGCTTGGGCACGAACCAACTGATGGTGATGTTCAGATGAGCGATGCGTTTGTCGACGCCCTTGCGGAGTCTCGCCAGCCGGTCGGACAGATCGACGATCGCCTTGACGTCGTCGAGCGTCTCGCCGGGCAGACCCACCATGAAGTAGAGCTTCAGCTTCTGCCAGCCGGATCGATACGCCGCCTCGACCGCTGCAAACAGGTCTTCATCCTTCAGCGGTTTGTTGACGATCCGCCGGAGACGCTCGCCGGCGGCCTCCACCGCGATGGTCAGTCCGCTCTTGCGCACGCTGGTGAAGTACTTGGGCAGCATGTGAAGCTGCTGATCGACGCGAAGGCTCGGGACGGACAACCCCACGCGCTTGTCCTCGAAGTATCCTTTCAGCCGGGCGACCAGCTCTTCCAGATACGGATAGTCGGCGCTCGAGAGGCTCAGCAGGCTCACCGTGTCGAATCCCGTTGTCTCCTGCGAGGCCCGGGCCAGTTCGAAGACCTTCTCGGCGCTTCGGCTGCGGATCGGTCGCCGACAGAAACTCGCCTGGCAGAACCGGCACCGGCCCGGACAGCCCCGCATGATCTCGATACTCACCCGCTCGTGAACCGCCTCGGCAAACGGCACGATCGGTCGTGTCGAGACCGGGGCATTCTCGAAATCGTTGACGACGGCATTGTCGAAGCGAGTCGGCAGCTCCTCTCGACGGGCCTGGAAGGATGTGATGCCGGTATCGTCGTACGCGAACTCGTAGAAGCGGGGGACATAGGCCCAATCGAAACGCCGGGCGGCCTCCAACAGGACCTCGTCTTTGCCTCTGCCGTCTCTCTTGGCGGCGATGATGAGATTCGTTAGCTCGACGATGGCTTCTTCGGCCTCGCCCAGGACGAACAGGTCGATGAACTCGGCGACCGGTTCGCAGCAGTTGGCCATGCCGCCGCCGGCGATGACCAGCGGATCGTCCTGCGCTCGCTGCTCGCTTCGGATCGGCAGGCCGGCCAGGTCGAGCATGTTCAGCACGTTCGTATAGCATAGCTCGTTGGTCAGACCGAAGCCGATCACGTCGAAGCTTGCCAGCGACGCCTTGGACTCCAGACTGAACAGCGGCAGGCCCTTTTCTCGCAGGATCGCTTCGGCGTCCACCCACGGGGCGAAGACGCGCTCGGCCGCCACGCCGTCCAGGGCGTTGAGGACGTGAACCATCAGGGCCAGGCCCGTGTTGGACATGGCCACTTCGTACACGTCGGGAAAGCACAGCGCGACGGTCAATTCGCACCCGTCGAGGTCCTTGCGGATCTGATTGACCTCGCCGCCGATATAGCGAGCCGGCCGGCGCACGAAAGGAAGGAACTCCCGCTCGACGCGGTCGGTCAGTATCTCTATCTTTCTGTCTGTCATGCGGTTATTATACGCGGCTTTGCAGGTCTTGGACAGTCGCAGCGGGGCGCTTCCCGCCGAAAGAACCGTGAGGGTACTATGAGAAACGCCGGTCGTCCGATTGCTGTTGGGGTTCTGTGTGTGCTGCTTGGGGCTGCGTTGTACATTGGCCTGCGGCCGTCGGAGGCGGTCCACGTCGATAGCGGGTTCAAGGTGGTCATGGGGACATTCTCGCGGGCCGTTGCGATTGCGTCGAGTGAGAACGCCGGGCAGGCCGCCATTGCCGCTGCGTTCGACGAGCAAAGGCGGGTCGACGAGCTGATGAGCTATCACAACCCCGACTCCGAACTGAATACGGTCAATCGCGAGGCCTATCAGAGGGCGGTCGAGGTCGATGAGGCGACATTTGCGGTCCTGGAGCGGGCCCTGCATTTCAGCGAGCTTTCGGGTGGGGCGTTCGACGTTACGATCGGCGCTCTCGGCGAGCTGTGGCGCCGGGCCGCCGCGACCGATACTGTGCCGACCGAGGCCGAGATCGCCGAGGCCAGGAGCAGGGTGGGCTACGACAAGCTGCGGCTGGATCCGGCGGCCCGGACGGTTCGATTTTCGGTCGAGGGTGTGAAGATCGACCTGGGCGGCATCGCCAAGGGCTTTGCGATCAACAGGGCCGTCGAGGCGATGAAAGCGGCCGGGGCCGTCGGCGGAATGATCGACATCGGCGGCGACATTCGCTGTTTCGGCAGGCCGCCGGAAGGGCAGCAGACCTGGCGGGTGGGGTTGCAGGACCCGAACGTTGCGCCCGATGACATGGCCGCGGGCAAGCCGCTGTTCGTCTTGAAGGTGATGGATCGAGCGGTGACCACCAGTGGCGACTATCGCCGGTTTGCGACGGTCAAAGGCCAGCGGCAGAGTCACATCATGGACACCCGCTCCGGCCGGGGGGCCGACGCCCTCGCCAGCGTCACCATCATCGCCCCCGACGCCGCCAGCGCCGATGCGCTGGCCACCGCCGTCAGTGTGCTCGGGCTGGAAAAGGGCCTGGCCCTGATCGAGCAGGTCCCCGACACCGAAGCCATCCTCATCCCGCACGGAGAGAACACCAAACCCGTCTTCAGCACCGGTGCCGAAGCCTACCTCCAGTGAGTGTGCGATCGGAATGCGGTGGCATTTGAATCTGTCGCATCCGCTTTGTCATTCCGACTGGAGCGAAGCGGAATGGAGGAATCTGGCACCGAAAGGCCATTGTCTGTGTTTCGCGCCGGTATCCGGGACGCAGTGATTCTTCAACGGTTCGAAGGGCCCAGACACAGGGCGGGCGCCTGTCTTCTTCTCGGCCAGATCTCTCCACTTCGCTTCGCTCCGGTCGAGATGACAGGCGGAGGACGGGCCGCTCTATGCCTTGGCGGCGGCTTGTTTGGTCTTGGGTTCGCGCGGGGGTGGGGCGGTTTTGCCGCGGTAGACGATGACACCGGTGGGGCATTTGTTCAGGGCCGCTTCGTTCTCGCCGCAGGGGGCGTATTGGGCGTAGTCCATCCGAGCGAGGTTGTCGGCGACGGTGAAGGCCTCGCTCTGCTTGGCGCACAGGCCGCAGCCGATGCAACCGACCTGGCACATCGCCCGTGTCGTCTTGCCGTTCTCCTTGCTGCTGCACGCGACGGTCATCATGTTCTCGTGGCCGAACGGCACCATCTCGATCAGGTTGCGCGGGCATGCCTTCGAGCAGGCGGTGCAGCCGGTGCACTTGCTGTAATCGACGGTAGAGAGGCCGTCGATGATGTGCAGCGCATCGAACTTGCAGGCGCGGACGCAGTCCCCGAAGCCGAGGCACCCGAACTTGCACGCCTGGGCGTTGGCCAGGGCGTTGGCGGCGGTGCAGCTTGGGATGCCCTGGTACTCGGCGTAGTACGTCCGGTCGGCGGTGTGGGCCCGACAGTGGACGATGGGTCTCTGGGCCGGCCCGGACTCGCTGGCTTGCAGGTTCAGAATCGCGGCGATCTTAGCGGCGACGGCCGCGCCGCCGGGCGAGCAGCGACCGATCAGCTCCGGGTTTTCCAGTACGCCCTTGGCGTATCCGCCGCAGCCGGCAAACCCGCACGCGCCGCAGTCGATGTTCGGCAACGCCGCATGGATCTGCACGATGCGCGGGTCCACCTCGACTTTGAGCTTCTCGTGGGCGATCAGCAGAATCACCGCGAAAACGAAACCCAGGCCCAGCATGATCAGGCCCGCCATCCAGGCGCTGCTCAACAGATCGACGATACTCGCTAAGATCATCATATGATTCCCGCAAATCCCATGAACGCCAGCGAGAGGATGCCGGCGGTAATCAACGTAATCGGCGCGCCCTGGAGGCACTCAGGGACATCGACCATGCGCAGGTTCTCGCGGATGCCCGCCATGATGCAGATGGCCATCGTGAAGCCGATGCCGCCGCCCACGCTCAGGACGACCGCTTCGAGCAGGCTGTCGATGCCCCAGAGATTCAGGAACAGGCACAGGCCCAGGATGGCGCAGTTGGTCGTAATCAGGGGCAGAAAGATCCCAAAACTGTCGTAGAGCGGCGGGAAGAACTTCCGCAGGTACATCTCGACCAGTTGGACGGCGCTGGCGATGACCAGAATGAAGCAGACGTACCGCGTGACCTCCAGGCCCAGGGGGATCAGGACCATGTGGTCGATCAGCCAGGTGAGGGTGCCGCTGAGCGTCATGACGAACGTGACGGCCAGGCCCATGCCGAAGGCCATGTCGATTCGGCCGGACACGCCCAGATACGGACAGATGCCCAGGAACTTCGTCAGGACCAGGTTGTTGATCAGGACGACCGAAAGGAAACCCGTGATCAGGAGATAGACGGTATCCATGTTGCGACCTCTTAACTGCGCTTCTTGGTGATCAGGGCGACGAGCCCGAGCAGGAACCCGAGCGTGAGAAACGCGCCGACGGGCATGCTCAGCGCCGCCCAGGGCACGAACGCCTTTGGCATGACCTGGATGTCGAAGAACTTGCCGGTGCCAAGCACTTCGCGGATGCCCGCCAGGACGCACAGGGCGACGGTGAATCCGGCGCCCATGCTCAAGGCATCGACGATGCTCAGCAGGATGGGGTTCTTGCTGGCGCAGGCCTCGGCCCGGGCGATGATGATACAGTTGACGATGATCAGCGGCACGTACGGCCCGAGCGCGGCGCTCATGTCGGGCTGGAACGCCTTGAGCAGCAGGTCGGCGATGGTCACGAATGTGGCGATCGTCAGCGTGAACATCAGGATGCGCAGGTGCGGCTTGAGCATGTTGCGCATCAGGGAGACCATGACGTTGCTGCACACCAGCACGAAGACCACGCACATGCCCATCGTAAAGGCCGGCTTGACCGCCGCGGTGACCGCCAGCGTCGGGCACATGCCCAGCAGCAGGCGCAGGACCGGATTCTCTCGCCAGAGGCCGGCGAGCAACGTGTTCTTGTACACGCACGTCTGTCCGTCGGAATCAGTTGCCATGGCCGATCAGCCCTTTTTGTTGGAGTTGCGTCTTGATCTGTGGAAGATAGTGGTCCATCGCACGGACCACCGCGGTACTGCTGACGGTGGCGCCCGTGATGGCGACGATCTGCGCGTCGATCGTAGTCGGGTCGCCGCCCTTGACGAGCGTCAACCCGTCGGTTGGGGCGCCCTTGAACTGGTCGCGGTAGTAACTGTACTTGATCTGATCGCCGAAGCCGGGCGTCTCATTGCTGGCAAGGACGTCGAAGCCGGCGATGGTCGCGAACGCGGCGTCGACGGCGACGACCAGCTCGATCTTGTCGGCGAACCCGGAACCGACCACCTGAAAGACCCATCCGGCCGTCCGGTCGCCCGTCGTGGCCCGATAGACCACCAGTCTCTGCTGTTTGCCGTCGAGGGCCTGGATCTCGATCGTCTCCGCGATGGGAGTGAACGCCGTCGCGTCCGGCAGCAGGCCGCCGGCCAGTTCGTTGAGCTTGGAGTTTCTGTTCTGCTCGATCTTTGGAGACAGCGCGGCGTTGGTGATGGCGATCAGCAGGCCGAAGAAGAACGACGCGGCGATCAGCAGCCAGCTCTGCTCGAAGAAGTGCCTGATGCTACGCATGGGGCCTGCCTCCTGCCGGGATGCGCTTGCACAGCCGGTCGATCAATGGGGTCACCGCATTCATCAGGAGCACGGCGAACATCATGCCCTCGGGATACTCGCCGAGGATGCGGATGACCATGGTGACGGTCCCGACGCCGATGCCGAACAGCCACATGCCGCGACGCGTCAGGGGGGCGGTGACCGGATCGGTCGCGATGAAGAACGCGCCGAAGAGCAGGGCGCCGCTGGTCAGATGAAAGAACGGCTGGACGTAGGCGTCCGCGTTGACCAGGTAGGCGATGGCCGCCGCGACGAAGGCCGAGCCGAGCACCGCGGCCGGGATATGGAAGCCGATCGTCTTTCGCCAGAGCAGATAGGCGCCGCCCAGCAGGATCGCGATCGCGCTGGTCTCGCCCAGGCTGCCGGCCACCTCGCCGGTGACGGTCGAAAACAGCAGCCGGCTGCTGTAGGTCTTTGCCTCGTCCTTGTCCTTGATCGCCGTCTTGCTCCAGGCCAGCGGGGTCGCCTGGGTTCGCGTATCGACGGTGTCGTCCGAAGAAAGCTCCGGCATGCCGGCGTCGATGGAGGCGGGCACCGTCCAGGTGGTCATCATCACGCCGAACGAGGCGGTCAGGAACGCGCGGCCGACCATCGCAGGATTGAAAACGTTGGCCCCGAGTCCGCCGAAGGCCATCTTCCCGACGACGATGGACACGACGCTGCCGATCGCCGCGGCCCAGAGCTTAAGACCCGGCGGCAGCGACAGCGCCAGGATGATGCCGGTGACGACGGCGCTGAAGTCGCCCAGCGAGTTGGGTTTTCTGCGAATCTGATTGCAGACCCACTCGGTGGCGGCGCACCAGATCACGCACGTGCCGATCAGCAGCAGGGCGTGGATGCGGAAGTAGATTCCCGCCACCGCCATGGCCGGCAGCAGGCCGACGGCCACGTCGATCATAACGCGCCGCGTCGAAAGCGGCTGGCTGATATGAGGGGCGAATGAAACCGTGATATCCTTGAGCATCTATCGAGTCCTCGTTGTCCCTTGCCGTGACATCGTGCGCCTCGTCAGGCCGGCATCTTCTTTCTCTGTCTGGCCAGGAAGATCTTGCCGGTCTTGATGTACCCGGTCAGTTCGATGTTGGCCGGGCAGACGTAACTACAGCAGCCGCACTCGATGCACGCACCGATGAAGTGGCTCTCGGCAACGTCCAGCAGATTGCTCTTGACCGCGTGAGCGATTCGCGTGGGGTTGAGATTTTCCGGGCAGACCTCTAAGCATCGGCCGCAGCGGATGCACGCGGTCTGGCGCCGTTCGAACTTCGCCTGGCCGATCTGGTGGCGGGTCAGGACGGTGACCGCGCCGCCGGTCTTGGTGATCGGCGTGGTCAGATCGGCGATGGCCAGCCCCATCATCGGGCCGCCCATGACGACCTTGGCCGATTTCTCGGTCACGCCGCCGCAGAATTCGATCAGGGCTTCGACCGGCGTTCCGATCGGCACGTAGTAGTTGCCGGGCCTGGCGATGGCCTCTCCCGTGACGGTGACGACGCGATGCGTCAGCGGTCGGTTGTAGAGGACGGCGTCGGCGATGGCGGCGGCGGTGGCCACGTTGATCACCACGACCCCGATCATCGGCGGAATGCCTCCCGTGGGCACCGTCCGGCCGAGCACGGCGTTGATGAGCTGCCGCTCGCCGCCCTGGGGGTACTTCGTTTGCAGCGGCACCACGCGGATGTCGCCGGTCGATCCGGCTCTGGCGATCGCCGCGCTCATGGCTTCGATGGCCTTGGGTTTGTTGTCTTCGATTCCGATGAAGACCTTCGATGCGCCGCAGGCCCGCTGCGCCAGCCGAATGCCGGCGAGGACCTGATCGGTCCATTCGAGCATGATGCGATAATCGCAGGTGATATAAGGTTCGCACTCGCATCCGTTGACGAGCAGGGTGTGCTTGGGCGGTTTCGCGTCCGGCTGGATCTTCACGCTCGTGGGGAAGCCCGCGCCGCCCATGCCGACCAGGCCGGCGTCTCTGACGGCCTCACAGATCTCGTCGGGTTTGTAGCGAGCCGGATCGAAATCGGCCGGCAGGTCGAACGAAGGCAAGCTCGGCGGCGTCGGGTCCTGGGCCTCGATGGTGATGGCCTGGCAACGTCCCAGCACCGGGTGAGGCTTCAGCGCCAGCTCCTTGACCTTGCCGGCCACCGGGGCGTGAGCCGGGGCGCAGACGAACGCCTGGCACTCGCCGATTCTCTGGCCGGCCTCGACGAGATCGCCTTTCATGACGGCCGCCTGGCAGGGGGCGCCGATGTGCTGGCTGAGCAGGATCGACAACTCGCCGACGGCCGGACCCGGCTCGATCGGTCGGTCTTCGGTGAGGTGTTTGCTCTCAGGGGGATGGACCCCGCGAGAGAACGTGCATCCGTCTTTCAGGTCGTCCGTCATAAGGGCAACAATCCATTCACTACTGCGGCTCGTGACGTCGTCCGACGAGCAGGCTGACCACGCGCATCAGGCCGATGGTCAGGGCCAGGGCCGCCGCGAACGCCACGAACGTTCGACTCCGTTCGGCCACGGTGTTCGCCAGCAGATGCTCGAAGGCCCCAAGGGCGATGGCGAATGCGGCGATCGGCAGGGCGAAGGCGACCATCGCCTTGAGCGCGACCGAAGGCCCATCGGCGCGACCGAGTCGCTGGTAGACTCCGGCGCAGTTGTGGGCCTGGCTGCAGCCGTCACAGGGCTTTGCTTGTCCCATGGTTTCCACTACCAAATGCGAAAAGGTGGATTATAATGGCTCGGACAGGCATTTCAACGACAACTTTGCCAATTCCAAAGGTCGTGGTTATGAGAACGGAATTCGTCCTGCTGCTGAGTCTGCTGCTGACCGCGTTGTTGGGCGGCTGCGCGGTCAATCCGGTTACGGGGCAGGAAGAGCTGATGTTCTTCGGTCCGGATAAGGATGTGGAACTGGGCCGCAAGTACGGGCCTCAGATCGAGAAGGCCTTGGGCGGTCGGTTTGCGGATGAGAATCTCCAGAGCTATGTTAACCGGGTCGGGCAGCGGCTGGCGCGGGTCTGCCACCGCCCGGACATGGCCTATCACTTCACGGCGGTTCGTCAGAAACAGATCAACGCCTTTGCCGTGCCCGGAGGCTATGTCTACATCACGACGGGCCTGCTGGAGAAGCTGGAGACCGAGGCGCAGTTGGCGGCGATTTTGGGTCACGAAATCGGGCACGTGGTGGCGCGCGATACGATGGTGGCGCTGAGCCGTCAGATTGGGATGACGGCGCTGGTGGCGGCCTCGGCGGGCGTGGGGGGGCGGGGCAGCGGGGACCTGACGGCGGGCGCCGCGTTCATCTCCGGCGTGCTCAGCCTCCAGTACAGCCGAGACGACGAGAAGGACGCGGACCTCGTGGGGCTTTCGTATATGGTGCAGGCCGGCTACGACCCCAATGGGATGGTTCAGACCATGGAGATCCTGCAGGAATTGCAGACGATTCGCCCGATCGAGTTCTTCTCGACCCACCCCAATCCGGACAGTCGCATCGCGTACCTGGAGGAGCGGATCGGCCGACGTTATGCGATCTTCGGGGAACTGAAGACGGGCCGGGACGAATACCAACAGCACGTGCTGGCCGTTCTGTCACCCCGGCAGGACAGCGAGGAAGTGACCGAGCACGCCGCATCGGCCAAATGAAGAGCCAGCCCCCCAGAGGGCTGGCGCATTGGTTTCTGCGGCGGATCGTGCGATCAGTTCTGGCTTTGTTGGGCCAGGCGGGCCTTTCGTTTCTCTTCAGTCGCACTGAACTTGCACTTGGGGCATCGGTCGGCAAGATCGCCGGGCACGACGCCCTCGGGGAAGACCTCGCCGCACTTGCCGCACTTGATGGCCGTGACGACCCGATCTTTGCCGCACTTCTGGCAGGTCAGGTAGGCCCTGGCCATGGGATTGGCCAGTTCCACACTCTTCTGCTTCAGTTGCGTGTAGAATTCCTTCTCTCCCATCTCATAGGAGGCTTTGCACCCCACGCAGAAGACCCATGTCTGCGCGTCGTCGGAGAGCTCGTCGATGCCCCCGGACCCCCCCGAGCGGGTGACGAGAATGACGATTCCGGAGATGACCAGACACAATACGATGATGCCGCCGTAAATCAGGTTCTTCATGGTTCAAACCTCCCGAATCGAAACAGACGCCTTCTTCACACTCTCGTCAATCAAGACGCTTTCGTCCCCACCGCCGTGCACGAACATACGGCGGCGCCGGCCGCTTGTCAAATGGTCGCTGCGGTTCCGGGTGTATTTCGAGTGATCTGCAGAATTCTCGCCGGCTCTTCCGGAAAGCCCGTTCGCGCCGACAGGTACGCCGATTCGAATACGGCCATGTTCTTGAGGTTCTCGGCGGCGCTGCTGGCCAGGGGGTGCGCCTCGGGATCGCGGACGCTTAGCGCGAAGCTGGACAGCAGCCTCTGCATCACGTCCTGCTCGGTCTGTTCGTAATGCCAGACCTGGTCCTCCTGGCCGGAATCGGTGCTGAGGATGACGCGTTCGTCCGTGACCGCCAGTCTCGCCCCCTTGCCGTAGATCTGCAGGCCCGTTCGCGTCGGGCCCCTGTCGCTTCGCCGCGTCGCGATGATGCCGGCCGTCAGCCCGTCGGTGAATTTCATGGATACGACGGCCGTGTCCTCGGTCAGGTACAGCCGCTGCTGCTTGTCGGGCGCCTGATTGGTCGTCAGGGCGTAGACCTGCTGCGGGATCGAGAAGTTCCAGACGATCTGATCGACCACCTGGTGACAGTCGTGCAACAGCACGCCGCCGCCGGCCAGTTTGGGGTCGGCGTGCCAGGCGGGCCGGTCGACGCCGGTGGATTCTTCGTAGGCGGTTACAAGGAATACGTTTCTGATGTGTTCCTGGGCGATCAACTCGTGTGCGGTCGCATAGCTGGATTGAAACCGGGCCGGATTGCCGATGGCGAATCGGACCTTCTCATACTCGGCGATCTGGACGTATTCCAGCGCCTCTTCGTAGTTCCGTGCCGGCGGAGCGAGTTTGAGCACGTGGAACTTCTTGCGGATCGCCGTCTTGATGTGCTCGTCGCAGGTGTGAATGTCGGCGGCAACGAGAAGGCAGTCGAGCTGGTTCTGAACGATCATCTGCCTGTAGTCGGTGTACGGCTCGCAGTCGAGCTCGGCGGCCACCCTCTCGATGCGCTGCTGGTCCTGGTCCGCGACGGCCCGGATGAGAAACTGCCCGGTCCGGCGGGCCGCCTCCAGGAGGAGTGGACCATCCCCGCCCAAACCGAGTACGCCCGCTGTCAACATCTGCTCTGCCATAGGTCACGTTACGCGTGGTCCCCGACCCTGTTCGTCGGGACACGGCCCGGAGTCTCGCGGAGCCATGCGGCGGTATCCTCTCGGCGGACTCCCTGCCGGTCCGTTCGCATTGCTGTGTTCGCCCGGCGTCTCTCGATCACGACCTCGGACCGCCGTTCCGCGAAGGGATGATGAAGTGCTCGGGCACCGGGAACTGCGAACACAACAGCAAGACCTCTTTGCCGATCTGCTCGATGACCGACTCGTTGTCGATATCCTCGACCACGCGGTGGATGAACGTTGCGATCTGCTCGGCCTCCGTCTCTTTCATCCCGCGTGTGGTGATCGCCGGCGTTCCGATCCGCAG
>Ga0209509_1000780_pt1 | contig 26959 bp, 18 predicted proteins | sample BioC13SIPDNA_FD_185743 | JGI IMG/M metagenome (GOLD analysis project Ga0209509, IMG submission 185743) | Anaerobic biogas reactor microbial communites from Washington, USA - Biogas_R1_A C13 SIP DNA (SPAdes) (version 2) | ecosystem: Engineered > Bioreactor > Anaerobic > Unclassified | place...
CATTGCTCCTCATGCTGCCGGGATGCCGGAATTTAAAATCCCCTTTAGCGAGTTTGGTGATATGGTAAATCCTGAACTGCAAAAACGGCTTGAATAAATCCTCTTAAACTCCAAACACAGATTTTAACTTATTAACCCCCCATGGCCGGAGGCCACAACCACTAATGAAAAGTGAGTTAGTAGGTGCTGAAATAGTAAGATGTAGTAGGAATCAATTAACCCCTCACTCCTCACCCCTCACTCCTCACTTTTCTTATTAACCCCCCATGACCCAGGGGTCACAACCACCAATGAAAAGTGAGTTAGTAGGTGCTGAAATAGTAAGATGTAGTAGGAATCAATTAACCCCTTACCCCTTACGCCTCACGCCTCACTTTTCTTATTAGAATAAAGGGAAATCCCGCTGCCAAGACGAGCGTTCCTTTTGTTCAGCAGGCATTAAGGGACTGGCCAATATCCAAAAACGCCGGTCCCTTTGTTGTTGATATTCTATTGAGTTTAAAACACAATATTTATATATACCTATGCTCACTACGGGCTAGCGCAGGGAAAGGCTCCCCACTTCCTTAAGATCTGTGATTTGGTGCGATTTTGCCAGGTCTTGGGATAGGGTATAAAGATTCTTTCCTATATATATTATGCGCTGTATGTTCTTGCTGTCTTGATACCAATAGTCACCGGCCCGCTGGTAATCAGCCGGGCTTAGATGGCTGATGCGGCCTTGCAATTGGAAGCCATGCTGCAGGTCAATCTTGTAAACATAGGCTCCCTGGAAAGAAAACTTGCCGTAAGCCGGGAAATCCGTTCTAGGCAGATTTTTATCTGTTTTGCTCAAGGTCATGACAGTAACCGGGAAGGCCAGCAAGTTCTTTTCCCGGGAGAAGAGCAAGGCTTTATGGTCGCGCAACAGCTCGGAATCGGTTCCCCGGTCGCCTATAATCTCACGGGACATTTCGCGGGGGTTATTGACATCGGATACATCAAAGAGGGCGATTTTCATGCCCTGATAAAAGGCCTGAGCCTCATTGTTTCTGCCTTTGAGCTCAATTGTTTCCTTGCCGAAGCCGATAATATGGTTCTCATCATAAGGATGCAGATAATCACTATAACCGGGAATTTTCAGCTTACCCAGTATAGCAGGTTTTGCCGGGTCCTTCAGGTCTATGACAAAGAGGGGGTCAACGGTTCTGAAGGTCACCATATAAGCCCGGTCTCCCATGAAACGGGTGGAGTAAATCTGCTCCCCGGGAGCGATACCTTCCAGTTTGCCGGCAATATTCATCTCCTGGTCCAGTACGTAGAGGTTATTCTTGGAGGTATTCTCATCATTGCGCCAGATTTCTCCGCTGGTGGTGGCAATACGGAAATATGCCTTTTCCTCATCCATAGAAAACTGGTTGAGAATTCGGCCCGGAACCTCACCCTTACCTTGATATTCAACCTTTCCCTGTTGCAATCCGAAACGATAAATCTTGGTTTTGGACCCAATCTCGGGAGCGGGAGAGGGAAAGTTACTATCCTTAAGCAAGGGGCGAGCAGGCTCCTGGCGGCTTACTGCAATATAGAGGTTATTGGTGGAGGCGTAGATGTTTTCACCGTTGCCCAGGCAGGTCTTCACCTGGGCTGGCTCATTACGGTCTATATCCACAGCGGCAATGATAATGTAGGCTGGATATATTTCCCCGGGGAAGTAATTGATCTGCCCACAATCGATTTGCTTAAAATCGCTGCTAACGGCTGTATCACGATAGGAAGGCAGGATGTTATCCTCCTTTTCCTGAATACGATACCAATCCAGGTGACGGTTGCTCACCAGATAAAGATGGGAAGCGATCTTACGCGAGGAGAGATAATTTCCTTCCAGTTCCAGCTCGCGGGTTTTCTTAATCTGGTTTTTATCGGTAATATCATATATCAAGGCCAGGATGCTGGGCTGCCGGTATACCGGGGGAGGATAAATTTCCGCTTTCACCTTGGGCATGGACTGGGCATAAATTTCACTACAAGAGTCTCCTATTACTACTAGATGTTTGCTATCCAGGAAAAGCTCGCGGGGGGTAAAGCCCTGATTATCGAGATTTATACGGCTAACCACCTGCATCTGCTCAGCCGGAACCGCCTTTATGACGACTATTTCCTGCTGGTTGACCTGGTAAATATAGTTGCCGTCAGTTTTAACTATGTCGGCTTCATCCACTCCCTGCACCTGGATATTGGTTGAGGAATAATCAGCCGAGTCCCCCACTAATGATTTAGCTGACTCCCGGGCTAAATTAACAGCTGCGCCGCCGGCCATTTCATCCCGGGCCAGGGGAGCTGCAGTTACCGCATCGTTCATCATTTCCATTTTAATTTCTTTGCGCAGTAGTTGGCCGGAATTAATCATGGATGACTTCTCATATTCCACCAAGAGCTTTTTCAGGTTATCTATGCTTCCTACCACTGGCAAAGGTTCAACCGGTTTTTTAGCCGGTATGGCCGGTGTATTATCCAGAGCCATTACCAGGCTGGAGGCAAAAAGAAGCAGCATCAAGCCGATTATAATGCTAGGCCAAAAAGATTTCTTTTTTCTCACGGGCATGATTCAATCCCTCCTTCTTATTTACCATATTTACGCTGGGGGGTGGAAATTCTTACAGTAAGGGAATACCCTTTTCCTCAAGTGGATAGATTGCCTGGTCCCTTACCCCTATACCACTGCTATTGGAGCAAATTCTAAAAGTACGGTAGAATAGAGAAAAATGCAAGGGTGGCGGATACAATGGCCAGAGTCAAGGAAATAACTGCTGGGGTTTATCAGGTAGGAGGTGACGGTCTCTCCCGTGCGGAGGATTGCTGCGTATACCTGGTAGATGGCGGGGGAGAATCCGCTTTAATTGATACGGGAGCGGGAAGAAGCGCTTCCATGATATGGAGTAATATTATTGCCACCGGAATAGATATGTCCAGCTTGAAACACATTGTTGTCACCCACGGGCATATTGACCATATTGGTGGCCTGGCATTTCTAAAAGAGAAGCTGCAGGCTCAGGTAATTGCACACAGTCTGGAATTGCTGGCTATTGAAGAGGGCTTGCCCCAGCTTACGGCTGCTTCCTGGTATGGGGTTACATATGAGAAGGTGAAAGTAGAACAGGTGCTTAAAGGGGAAGAGCAAAGGCTTAAACTAGGTCAACTGGAACTTATTTGCCCCCACACTCCCGGACATACTCCAGGCGGGATATCTCCCTATGTAGATATTGCAGGAAAAAGGGTTCTTTTCGGTCAGGACATTCATGGGCCTTTCAACCAGCAGTGGGGCTCAGACTTAAAGCAGTGGAGGATTTCCATGCAAAAGCTGCTTGAACTCGAAGCAGATATACTATGTGAAGGACATTTCGGTATTTATTCACCGGCGGCGGCAGTAAGAAAGTATATTGAAGGCTACCTGCGCCAATATGCCCGGAAATAACGAGGTGAAATATACAGGAATGATAAATCTAAAGCATCTACTTAAGGATAGATACCAGGATATCAGGTAAAGCTAAGGAAAATAAGTCCAGGCAATGGGGTATATGGTTGAATATAGTACTTGATAATATTGATATTCTATTCAGGAATCTAATTGCGGTTGGCATTTTATTTTTGGTCACCGTTATGATTGGAAAAAAACTGATATCCCAGCTAAACTTTTTTGATTTTATTGTAGGAATAACAATTGGATCTATAGCAGCTGCTTTATCAGTTGATAAAACAATTACTTATCCACATGGCATTATCAGCCTCTTAATCTGGGGCCTGATACCCCTTGTAGTTGCCAGAATAGCCCTGGCTAATATCCGTGCCAGACGAAGGTTGGATGGAGTACCTACCCTCCTGGTCGAAAACGGGAAAATCCTTGAGGATAACCTTAAGAAAGAGAAGTACCATGTTAACGATTTACTCGAAGAGCTAAGGTTAAAAGGAGTTTTTAATGTTGCTGATCTAAATTTTGCCATTCTAGAAACCAGCGGACAGATCAGTGTGCAGCTCAAACCCGAAAAACAACCAGTCAAAGTATCTGACCTGAAACTTTCCGCAACCCGCCAGGGACTATGTGCAAATTTAATAATTGATGGTAGAATACTATACCAGCATCTCAAGCTGGTAAATCGTGACGAAACCTGGCTAAGAGAGGAATTAAAAAAGCAAAACATAAAAGATGTGGGCCAGGTATTGTTGGCATCCATGGATGGGAATGGCAATCTTTATATCGATGTGAAAGACGACCAGGTGCAAGAGTTTAATGTGCTAAAATGATATTATCAAACTCGCAAACTAATAATTTGCCCGACCTTGGCCCAATATTCTGTAAACCGGTCAGCTTTGTCCAGCCCCAAAACCCAACAACAAAAGCTTTCATCGCCCTGGCTATTAAAGGGGAGCATATCACTGTGGCGGAAGCCTCTTTTTTTTGTAGCGAAATACAACATTTGAAGAATTCTGTCCTTTTCCCAGCGGTCATGCCATGTTGTCACTTGCTTTTTATGGATTCCTGGCTGCTTTACTGTTGAAGTACGGGGGTAGGGGTAACAAACAGGCCTGGTTGGGAGCGGTATCTCTATATATTCTGGTATTGTTGATAGGATTGAGTAGGATTTACCTTAATATTCACTATCTTAGCGATGTTATGGCGGGTTTCTTATTCAGTATAATAATACTGACACTAAGCCTTAAAGCCATGAAATTGGTACAAGACGGCTCTGAGAAATATTATTATTGGTCGCGGTTTAGTTACGGAGCATGTTTAATAGACAGTAAAATCTTTTAGCAGTAAAGAGACAAAAATAAAGAGGGTTTAAACCCTCTATTTTTCTTATGGTGCGGATGAGAGGACTCGAACCTCCACGATGTTACTCGCCAGATCCTAAGTCTGGTGCGTCTGCCAATTCCGCCACATCCGCATTTTTGGTACAAGAAATATTATACCTTCCTGTGCGGATTATTTCAACTGCCATTCTCGAGCATATCGATAACCTTTTAACCCCCATTTTTTCCTTACGGGTGTATACTATTTATTGAGAGTTAAATTTCTACAACATTAGTAATATTTTTTGCAGCAATAAACGGAGGAATGAATGTGACAGTTGTGAAGAAATTATCTCATATCAAATGAAGGACATTTATTAAAAGAAATAAAGGATTTGGGGCTTTATGACGAAGTAATATCTAATTCAATGAGACACTGCCTTGGCAGAGCATAAGCGAGCGGCTTATTGCTATAGCCCACCCTGATTTCCGGTATAGTCTTCGCTTTATGGCCAGGAAGCAGGGTTGGATATAGTAGGCATGGGGATAAATAAGGGGGAATAAAGAGTTGATAAGGGGATCTTGTGCTAGGATAAAAATTGCGTTATTAATGATATTTTTTCTGTTGCTGGCTTTCCCATCAAGCGGTGAAGCAGCCAGCAAGCTGGAGCAATTTCCTGCGTCTAAAGAGGCCGGGCAGCCAGGCCAGTTGTTGTGGAAGCTGTCAGGATTGGGTAAATTAAGTTCTAATATCATCTTTGCCCCCAATGGTAACCTGCTTGTTCCCTCTAACAATAAACTGAATTGCGTTAATCCTGAAGGGAAGCTAATATGGGAGATGCAGAGCAAAGGGAAGGGCGTGCTGGGAAGCCCGATTCTGACCGAATCCGGAGCCGTTTTTTTCGCTAGCGGCTCCGTGCTGCAAGAGGGCAAATTGAATGGGGCTCTGGGTTGGGATTTTTCCGTCTATGCCGAGGGGAAAGCACAGAAAACGCCGCTATTGGCCCGCGGTCCGGGAAACATATTATACTTGCCCTTGCCTGATGCTCTTTATGCGGTCGATACGGTAGGACACTATGCCTGGATGCTTTCACCCTGGGAATCTTCAGACGGTAAAACCAGCAAGTTAATTAATCCCAGAACATTTTTGGCCTGTACCGCCGATGAGCAGGCTTTTTATGTTGTTTTTGGGGACAAGGCGGGCAATTACAAACTGGCGGCCATAAATGCCAAAGGGGAATACCTGTGGAAATACTGGCTGGGGGATATAAGCTCCGCTTTTCTTTTAACAGATAATGAAGGGAAAATCTATGCCAGCGTAAATTTTAAGAAGACAGCGCAGGGTAGCAAGGGAGGAAAACTGAACCAGGGCAAGGTTTATTGTTTTAAGAATAGTAGTGGTAATTCCCCCCTCTGGAGCAATTCTTTCTCAGTGGCTAACCAGATAACAGCACCGGTACTGGGTAATTCTAAAACCCTGTACTTTACAGGTGGCAATAAACTATATGCTCTTGACACGGAAAAGGGCAAAGTCCTTTGGGATACACCGCTGCTCAAGCTGGTATCCACCGCGGCCGTAAGCCCGAATGGCTATATCTATGGAGGCAGCAGCGACGGCTACCTGTTTGCGATCAAGCCATCAGGACGTCTGGCTTGGTTTCGCCAGTTGGATGGGGCGGTGGAGAGAGCTCCTTTAATAGGGCCGGATAACTTTATTTATGTTCATACCGCTAAAGGAAGTCTTTATAAAATCAAGGACAATTTTAAGGAAAGTTAACAAGAAAGTGAGGAGTACTTTTATCATCGCCGCTTGTACAGCAGAATACAAATAATGAGGTGAAATATGATTGTTTTTAAGCAAAAGCCCAAGTGGAAAAGAGCACTAGTGGCAAACTTGCTGGTTTTATTTCTAATGATTCAACCAGTGAGTTCAGTTATGGCTTTTAGTGATATGGAGGGGCATTGGTCCAAACCGGTAGTTACCCGGGCAGCTACGCTTGATTTCATTAAGGGTTATCCTGACAACAGCTTCCAGCCGGAAAAGGATATCAGCCAAATGGAAGCCCTGGTTTTATTTATGCGGGCCGTAGGCCTGGGCAATGAAAAAACTACCGCCAAAAAGAGCAAAAAGGAAGCTCCCCGGCCGCTTAAAGCTCCGGAAGTGCCCTGGGGACAAAACTATATGGATACAGCGGTGGAAAATGAATTGCTAGATGATAAATGGCTGTCTTCCTTTCAGGCTGATCGCCCGGCTACCCGGCTTCAGGTAGTTTCCTTGCTTTGTCGTCTTCTGCAATTGCCGCTTCCAGATTCCGTCTCTTCCGGACAGAATGCCTTTTCCGATCTGGATAGCACTTCCTCTGAATATATTCCATATATAATAGCTTTATCCCAGTCCGGTATTATGAAAGGCTACGAAGATGGCACTTTTAGGCCTGAGCGCAGTTTAAAACGCAGTGAGGCCGCGGCCCTTTTGAGCAGTTTAATGGAACAGAACTGGGTTAAGACAGATGCTTCCAGGATACTGGAAGGCTGGGTAGAGAAAATCATTGTGGATAAGAATAAAGGCGAGATAGAACTGCGCTCACTTTCCGGAGTGAAAAAAGTAAAGCTCGATCCCGGCCTGCAGTGTTTTGCCGGAGCAGGAGAATGCCAATTGCGTAATACTTTAGACTACCGGGTGGAGGTTTTGTTGAACCAGAAAAAGCAGGCCGCTTGCATCTTTATAATTGAAAAAAGGAAGTTTATTGCTGTTGAAGATAAGATAACAGGTACCGTCAAATCAGTCTTAATAGGTTTAGACAGCGTACTGGTACTAAACGATTTGAATTGCGAGGAAAGACGGCTTCCCTTGTCCTGGGGTGCGCTTATTGATAGTGAGGGTAAAGCCAAGGCTAAGGATTTTACTTCTTTGAAGCCGGGTACTTTTGTCACTGCCCAGCTGGCAGAGGGGCAGGTGCAAAAAGTAACGGTTTTAGAAACCAAAACGATTTCCGGTACTATTCAAGATTTAAGCGGGCGCAGGCTAACCTTGGCGAAAAAGGGCTCCAGCTCCCAAATCGGTAAACCGGAATGGTTTAATTACTGGGATCGTGCCCGGATGGTGGACAAAGATGGCCGGGCTATAGGTGGGGTTTCAAGAGGTGATGCTATAAAGGTTATTTATCTCGATCCCAACCCCGGGGAAATAGATGATGAAATACCTTTGGAAATAATGCTTAGCTCCCGGCCGACCCTGAAAAAAGTCAAGGCTGAGGTGGAAAAGCTCACTATCTTGGACAATTATTATAAGTTGACCGTAAAAAAGAATAAAGTCTATGAAGTGGATAAAACGGTGCAGGTTTATTCTTCCAACGGTGGTGAGATTCAATTCAATAGTCTTAATGCTGGCGATAAGGTAGAAATGGAAGTTGACGGAGCCGGGGTGGTAATGAAGATTATCCTTTTATAATTTATACTTTTCACAGCTCCCTGTTTCGACGGTGGGATACAGGTTTATATAGAAATAAAAGATTTAATGTGGTTTTCTACTTGCCAGGATACATATTTCGTATTATTATTGGATATCGTAAGGCTAATTTCTCACTTGAAATGGCCTGACAAAAAAGTTATAATACTCTTTGCGGGCGGGTGTAGCTCAGTGGTAGAGCCCCAGCCTTCCAAGCTGGTTGCGAGGGTTCGATTCCCTCTACCCGCTCCATTTTATGTCCCCGTAGCTCAGCTGGACAGAGCAACGGCCTTCTAAGCCGTGGGCCGGGGGTTCGAATCCCTCCGGGGACGCCACTTAATTTGTCCGGCCTTTACATGGTGGATGTAGCTCAGTCGGCTAGAGCACCAGATTGTGGCTCTGGGGGCCGTGGGTTCAAGTCCCATCATCCACCCCATTTTACCCTTGACAGCCCGGTAGTATCTTAGTTATACTCAGTACCGTTGGGGTGTAGCCAAGCGGTAAGGCAACGGACTTTGACTCCGTCATTCGTTGGTTCGAATCCAGCCACCCCAGCCATAATATTATTAAGGGCCATTAGCTCAGGAGGTAGAGCACCTGACTTTTAATCAGGGTGTCCCAGGTTCGAGTCCTGGATGGCTCACCAGTTGAAAATGAGTAACCGCGGGGGTTCCCGCGGTTTATGCTTTTCTGTTTTACTAATTCTTCAATTCATTTTAGAATCATCTTGGTATGGATTTCTAACTATATAAGACCCAATTGCTTTGTTTTACTGGTTTTCCCTTCTAAACCTGGTAATATGCTGGAATTTGCAACTTGACCTGAAAAAGTAAGTAGCCTAGGCTATTAATATAAAATAAATTAATAGGCAGGCCGAAGTTTCTGGTACAGAAACGCGGGGAAACCATTTTTGGGGCGAGTTTCCGGTTCCTGGAGTAATATGGCCAGGAAGGGGATAGGGCTGACCCGAGCCCGAGCCCGTCAGCTAACCTCGTAGGCGACACGGGTGTTGCAAGTATTTATCTCTTAAACATAGCTTAGATAAGTATAATCCAGCATAATCCAGGTTCCGCATTTGGCGGAGGGAGTTTTTTGCTCTCTCCTTGCTTTGTATTCCTGGCCCCACAAATTTTTATCCGTTTTTCTTGCCTGCCGGTAAGGAGTTTTTTCTATGCATCAATTACAAACCTTTTTGCGCCACCCACGCAGCAGGTGCTTGCTTCTGGCGTTTCTGCTATTATTTTGTTTCTCCTTTTTAATGGGATGTGGGTCCAAGACCGGGGGAGATAGCGGAAGCCAGGACGGAAGCGACAAGCCCAGGCTGGTTCTGGTCGATGTTAGCTGGGATAGCATCAAAGTGCATAACCGGATAGTAGGCTATATTCTGCAAAATGGTTATGGCTATCCCGAACCGGAATACCTGTTTGCGGAAACCCTGCCAGCTCTTCAAGGAATGGTAAAGGGAAATATCGATATTTATATGGAGGTTTGGGCCGACAATATCGAGGAAGCCTGGGAAGAGGCCCTGGCTTCAGGCAAGGTGAAGAACCTGGGCCCCAATTTCCCGGATGCTCCGCAGGGATGGTATGTACCGACTTACATGATAGAGGGGGATGCGGAGCGGGGGATAGAAGCGACTGCACCAGAACTTAAGAAAATCAGCGATCTGCCTCGTTACTGGGAACTGTTCAAGGACCCGGAAGTTCCGAGCAAGGGACGCTTTCACAACAGCCCTCCAGGCTGGAATTGTACCAGCATAAACGGGGTAAAAATCAAGAGCTATGGTTTGGATAAGAATTATAATAATTTTGTTACCGGTTCGGACCCGGCTCTGGTAGCTTCCATGGTTTCCGCTTATGAAAAGGGCGAGCCCTGGTTCGGCTATTACTGGGAACCGACCTGGGTAATGGGCAAGCTGAAAATGACCCGCTTGGAAGAGCCGGATTTTGATGAGGCCGTTTGGCAGGATGAAAGCAACCGGGCTTGCGCCTATCCGTCAGCTCAGGTCTTAATAGGAATTAACAGCGAACTGGAGAAAAGAGCTCCAGAAGTGGTGGAATTTTTGCAGAACTATGAAACCAGCCTGGAACAAAATAATGAATTTCTGGCTTATATGAGCGACCACAATAATGATGAAAAAGCGGCTGCCGTCTATTTCTTGCAGAAGTACAAGGATGAATGGCACGGCTGGGTTCCAGCCGATGTAGTTGCCAGGGTGGACCAGGCTTTGGAAGAGGTGAAATAGATGGGGACGCAGGATTTTACCCTGCTTGAAGTCGAGCGGCTTTGGAAAGTTTATCATAAAACGGAAAGAACCTTGGATTTGCTTGATCCTGAGGCCATAGAAAAGGCCGAAGCTGCCGGAGCGGTAATTGCAGTCCGCGATATTTCGTTTCAGGTTAAACGAGGTGAGGTCTTCGTTATTATGGGACTTTCTGGTAGTGGAAAATCAACCTTGATTCGCTGCCTCACCCGCTTGATTGAGCCCAGTGCGGGGGTTATCAGGGTTAAAGGAAAAGAGGTAACTTCCATGAACGTGGAAGAGCTTACCGCCTTTCGCCGAAGTGAAGCGGCTATGGTTTTTCAGCATTATGGTTTGTTGCCCCATCGCAATGTATTGGAAAATGTAGCCTTTGGGCTCAAATTAAGAGGCCTGGAGCGTGAGTTGCGAGAGGCTCGGGCTCAGGAAGCGCTGCGGCAAGTGGGCCTGGCTGGCTGGGAGAAAAAATACCCGCACCAGCTTTCCGGCGGTATGCAGCAGCGGGTGGGCATAGCTCGGGCCCTGGTTCAGGATACGGATCTGTTGCTGATGGATGAACCCTTTAGCGGGTTGGACCCTTTGATTCGCCGGGAAATGCAAGATGAACTGATCAAGCTGCAGAAGGAGTGGCAAAAGACTATTATTTTCGTAACCCATGATTTGGGTGAAGCCTTGCGTTTAGGTGACCGCATGGCGGTAATGGGTTCGGGGGTATTTGTTCAAGTTGGCCGGCCTCAGGAAATAGTAATGCATCCGGCTGATGAATATGTACAGCGTTTTGTTCAAGACGAGCAGAGAATCGCTCAGCTATTGGATAAGGGCCGGGTAAGCCGGGTGCGGAGCATCGAAGCCCATGCCAGTGCCCGGGTGGGGAAAGTCGCTGCCGGGAGGTGATATGTTGTTTCCATCAGATATAGAATTTCATGTAGCACCATATATCAGTGATTTTGTGAACTGGATTACGGTAGCTTGGGAGCCCTTTTTCTCTGCATTTAGCAATATGGTTCTGGGGATGCTATTGCAGATAGAGCATATACTTGTGGCCATTCCATGGTGGCTTTGGATTATTGCCGTTACGGTGATTGCCTGGAGGCAGACCCACGAAGTGGTGAAGGCCATTATGCCGGGTCTTTTGCTTTTCACGGTAGGGATTTTCGGATTCTGGGGAATTGCTATGGAAACTCTGGGCATTGTAATTGTTTCGGTTATCATTTCTTTGCTTCTGGGAATTCCCCTGGGCATCGCCATGGCGGTTTCGGATCGCTGCAATACCATGGTTACGCCCATACTTGATGCCATGCAGACTATGCCCAGTTTTGTCTACCTTATCCCAGCTTTAATGCTCTTTGGCCTGGGCAAGATGCCGGGAGTAGTAGCTACCGTAATATATGCGCTGCCTCCGGTGGTTCGCCTCACCAACCTGGGAATTCGCCAGGTTTCACTTTCGGTGCAGGAAGCGGCTCTGGCCTTCGGGGCTACTTCCTGGCAGTTAATGAAAGAAGTGCGTATTCCTCTGGCTATGCCCTCTATCCTGGCGGGAATCAATCAGACGACTATGATGGCACTGGCCATGGTGGTAATAGCCAGCATGATTGGGGCCGGGGGAATGGGAGAAGTGGTCTTAATCTGCACCAACCGCATTGATGTCGGGGGAGGTTTTGAGGCGGGTTGGGCTATAGTGGTTCTGGCCATTGTAATCGACCGTCTGACCCAGGGCTTGGCGCGGCGCTGGGATGTAAAAGCCGGGGAACTGTAAATGATTTTCGGGATATTAACAGCCATCCCAGGTATAATTTAGGACTAACTCTTTAAATGGCTGTACCGCAAGTAAAATAAAATTGACAGCTTGTCCTTATTTTACAAATAATGACAATGGTTTATGTTAATATAATAAAGACATTATCCCCTCCTTAATTATTAAAGACGCCTGGCTCCGGCCAGGTGTTTTGTTTGCCGGGAAAGAGGAATTCATAGTATGGCAAATTTACTCTTTGTTCAATGACCAAGCTATGGTACAATCATCGATGATACAGTGAAGTAGAAAGCAAATTGTCAACAGGATAGTCCTGGTTTAAAATACTATTAGCAATGATTGAAGCATAAAACTCGTAAAATATGAGGTGTTGTATGAACTACAAGGAACTCTATCAGCGTAAGCTGGTTCCGGTGCTGGAAGCGCTGGAAGCGGTTAAAAGCAACCAGGAGATTGTCTGCAGTCTGGCTGCTTGTGAGCCGGTTACCCTTTTGAGTAATCTGCATCATATTAAAGACAAAGTGGAGAATGTTTCAGTAGTCAATGCCATGATGATGGGTGAATATGAATTCTTTATGAACCCAGAATTGGCAGGGAAATTTCTCTTGAACAGCTGGTTTTACAGCAAGGCTCCCCGCCAGGCCCACCCTCAGGGGAATGTATCCTATGTGCCGCTGCAACTGCATCAATTCAGCAGTAAGCGCATGTTTCATCGCCGTCCCCATGTCTTCTTTGGTTGTGCCTCCCCCATGGATAAGCACGGTTACTTCTCTCTTTCTCTTTCTACTGTTTTGGAGAAAGATTTTGTTGAACAGGCGGATGTGGTAATAATGGAGGTCAACCCTCGTTTGCCCCGAACCTTTGGCGATACCCATGTGCATATTTCGCAAATTGATTATATTGTGGAAAGCGAAAGAGAAATCCCCACCATGGATCCACCGGTACTTACGGAAAAGGATCACCTGATTGGGGCTTATGCGGCGGATTTAATTGAAGACGGTTCCACCATTCAGATCGGATTTGGCAGTATTCCCGGGGCTGTAGCGTACAGCTTGAGAAACAAAAAGGATCTAGGAGTGCATTCGGAGATGTTTAGCGATTGCATTCTGGATCTTTATGAGGCCGGAGCCATCAGTAACCGGAAGAAGACCCTATGGAAAGATAAGTTTGTTACTGATGTTGGGCTAGGCAGCCGGAGGCTGTATGACTTTCTGGATGAAAACATGGCGGTGGAGTTTCAACGGGGAAGTGTAGTGAATGATCCGGCCATTATCGGCCGCAATCATAAAATGGTTTCCATCAACTCCATGCTGGAGATCGACTTGACCGGACAATGTTGTGCCGAATCGGTAGGTTCTCGCCTCTATAGCGGTACCGGCGGGCACAAGGAATTCGTTACCGGTGCGCAGGAATCACCCGGTGGTAAATCTATTCTGGCCTTTTACTCTACGGCCCGGGAAGATAGCGTTTCCCGTATTGTACCCTTCTTTGACCCCGGTACGGTGGTAACCACCTCCCGGGTGGATGTGGATTATGTTATCACCGAGTTCGGGGTAGCCTGTTTGCGGGGGCGCTCTATAAGGGAGAGGGTAAAAGAACTGGCTAATATTGCTCATCCTAATTTCCGCGATTATCTAAAAAGCGAAGCCGAGCGCCATATGATATGGTAGGAGTATATCATGGGGAAGGTTCTTCTGATATATATCATAATATATCTGCGCAAATCAGCGTCCAATAACCCCCTATAATACCTTCATTTTCACCGGTGGTTGTGCCCCCGGGGCATATGGGAGGTTTATAAGATTTTCCCCATTTCATTATTTGGGATAAAAGAAAGCAAAAAGCCAGGTGGGAGTCTTCCTCCTGGCTTTTTAATCTTGCTACAGGTGTTTTACTATAGAGTTATAACGAGGCGAAATATGTTCCCCGCATCCATAATAGTGAGCGAAGCGAACATCAGTGGTGCCCGCAGGGTGCTTCTTTAGGTGGTCGGGTTCCTATTAACAAGATAAATAGCGGGTTCTAATCCCCTGCCTCGTTGCAGCGCTGTGCTGAAACCGCTCCGCAGTTTTTTCCGATGCTTAAAAGATACAACATTTCGGAACGGCTGATTCTTTATGGCGTGGGCATAGTGGGCATATTGAACTCCATGATCTGGGTTCCCTTAGGCAGTTCAAACATGGAATCAGGAATTCCCCCTATTTTAATGTTGCGGTATTCCATCACTATTTTTTCGCCATCACTAATAACTTCCATGCGGAGGGGTATTCCGTTTTCCTCCCACAACCAAACCTTGCTGGTTCCTACATTATCCTCGGTAATTTCGTAAACCAGGCACTTCTTCCCATCGATGGTATCTTTGCCTACATATTTCATCTTCTCCGGATTCATAGCCTCCAGGTCTTCCTGTGGGGAACTGGAGCCATCCTGTTGGGCCATGGATATGTCCATCTTGGTAGCCATCTTTTGTTCCGGTTGGTAAACATAGACTACGCCTGCTGCGCTATCGATTATATTAATAATCTTGCCGCCAGCTTCCGGGCTCTCCATTTCGCTGCGTACTTTCTTCCCTTTAATCCAGGTTTTCACCAGCATCTTCTGCTCCCCTACCTGGGTTTCGCAATCAAAGGACATTTCATTTAAGGCTTTTCCTTTGCCCAGTAAATCCCTTAATACTGGTTCGCTGTCACTCGATTTGTTACTGCTGGGGGCTGCTGCCTCTTTATCAGCCGGGGTGCTGCTGTCTTTTGCTGGTCCACAACCGGCTATTACTGCGGTTAACAAGAACAGAGCCAGCAAACACAGGGTTAAAGACAGGTTTTTCTTCAATTTCATCATCCTCTCCATCCTCTCCGTTTTTACTTTTTTATAATATATTCTTAATTCTACGCGTATTTCCTTCTTTTTTGACGAAAAATTAACAAAAAAAGGAGAATGAGCCTGGGTAATTTCCGCCTATAGTCCTGAGAAGCATAAGGAGGCCAAGAGCGACCGAGTCAGGTTGCGATACATAGTGCGTGTGATGCCCACCGGGTAAGGACTAACCATCCATCCGCAGCCAGCCTTGGATGATAGATTTGGCAATAGAGTTTTGCAGGTATTGAGTGAGTGTCTAATGATTCCTGGCCCGGTAGGAGAGAGGGAAGAGCTTGTGCTATAATTATTCTGGTTGGATACTTGGAAAGGGAGGGATAGATTATCGCTTTATCGCGTAATGATTCCTGGCCCGGTAGGAGAGAGGGAAGAGCTTGTGCTATAATTATTCTGGTTGGATACTTGGAAAGGGAGGGATAGATTATCGCTTTATCGCGTAATGATTCCTGCTGGTGCGGGAGTGGAAAGAAATATAAAAAGTGCCATATGGAGCAAGACCTTTATCTGGAGGATTTCAAGCGAAAAGGTATTATGGTTCCGGAACGAAAACTAATTAAAACGGAAGCGCAGATAGAAGGTATTCGCCGGAGCTGCCAGTTGACTAAAAGTATCCTTAACCTGGTGGAAGAAAGAATTGAAGCGGGAATCAGCACGGCAGAAATTGACCGCTGGGTTAATGATGCGCTTACTGCGGCCGGTGCCTATCCGGCAACGCTTAACTACCAGGGTTTTCCTGCCAGTGTTTGTACCTCCATTAATGAGGTAATCTGTCATGGTATTCCCAGTGAGAGAAGATTAAAGGAGGGTGATATCGTAAATGTAGATATTACCTCCATATTGGACGGCTATTATGGGGATGCCTCGCGGATGTTCATGATAGGCCAAGTCTCTACCGAAGCCCAAAAACTGGTACAGGTAGCCCGGGAGTGTCTCTATCTGGGAATTGAGCAGGTCAAACCCTTCAATCGCATTGGGGATATTGCTTTTGCCATAGAACAGCATGCCAATAAACATGGTTTTTCTGTGGTGCGTGATTTTGGCGGACATGGGGTGGGATTAGCATTTCACGAAGATCCCTTTGTGCAACATTACGGCCCTCGGGACAGCGGCATGTTGCTGGTTCCTAATATGACTTTTACGGTAGAGCCTATGGTCAATGTGGGAACTTATCGTTGCCGGAAACTGGATGATGGATGGACCACGTTGACGGCTGATAATTCGCTGTCCGCTCAGTGGGAGCATACCGTGAGGGTAAGCGAAACCGGGGTGGAGGTAATGACGGAATAGGGATCGTATAAAGTTTGAAATTGACAGTAGCTCATTAAGCTGCGTGCTACGCGCAAGTACTAACCTGGGGCGGGTATAACAGAGCTCATGATGGGATTGGGTGCGGAGTTTCAAAATAAGTTTTTAATTAATTCTGTGAGGGGGATTTTGATGAAAAATCGGAATTTGGCTATCCTAATAATCCTGAGTCTGTTTATGCTCTTGCTTACCCCGTTGGGTTCAGCCATCCCGGCAAATGCTGCTTACGCTGCCGATAACAGCTATTTGCAGGAAATGATGCGTTTTATCAAAGACCGCTATTATTTTGAGCTCAATGAGGAACAAATAACGCAGGGGGCACTAAAGGGCATGTTCCAGGGCCTGGATGACTATAGTGATTTCTTCACTCGCGAAGAAGCTCAAGTGATGCTGGAATCGGTGGAAGGAAATTATGAAGGTATTGGGGTAGCCCTATCCAAGGTGGACAATTATGTTATTATCGGCCGGGTCTTTCCCTCTTCCCCGGCGGAAAGCGCTGGTTTATTGTCGGGAGACCGGATAGTTACAGTCGATAAAAAAGATGTATTGGGCTATTCCGTGGAGCAGATCAGTACATTGATCAGGGGCCCAAAAGATAGTTTAGTTAACCTGGGGATAGTCAGAAACGACAGTAAAAATGTAATGGAGTTTAGAGTAAAAAGGGAAGACATCAAATTGAATCCCGTCCGCTATGAAAACCGGGGCGGAATAGGCTACATAGCTATTAACAGCTTTAATTCCAATACCGCTGAATTCTTGGAGGCTGCCCTGGAGGCAGCGAAAAAGGATGGAATAAGCAGTCTGGTGCTAGATCTGCGGGACAATACCGGTGGTGAAGTGGCCCAGGCCGTGGCCGTAGCTCGTCACTTTGTTCCTGCCGGCCCCATCACCACCATTAAATTCAAAGCAGCGGGTATGAAGGATAAGGTTTACACTTCGGAATTATCCGCCCCCCCATATAAGCTGGTGGTGCTGGTTAATGGCATGACGGCCAGTGCCTCGGAAATAGTAGCTGGTGCCATCCAGGATTCCCAAGCCGGGGTGCTCTTGGGAAGCAAAACTTATGGCAAAGCTAGGGTACAGGCCATTATTCCTCTGCTTAGCCCCGAAGCCTATCAAAAATACGCCCGTTTGTATCCCGATTCCAGCCTCGATAGCAATGAAATGTTGATTCATCACGGCATTCAAGCCACTGACAGTGAAATAATGGGATGGGCCAAGATTACTACCGGCATTTATACCACCCCATCGGGAAAGTATATTGACGGGCAGGGACTGCTCCCGAACATTAAGGTTTCAGATCCCACGCCGCTTAATGGTTTGGAAATAAGCAACCTGATGCTGCTGGAAAAGAACAGCAAACCCGAACTGAACAGCAGTTCCCTGGAGGTTTACAACGCGGAAAAAATCCTTTCGGCCATTGGCTATGATTTGGATAAACCTGATATGACTCTGGATATTAAGACTTTTAATGCTATCAAGAAATTTCAGCAAGAACAGCGGCTTTATCCTTCTGGCATCTTGGATTTCACTACCCAGGATGCCATGAACCAGAAGCGGCAGGAGTTAATAAATCGCTATGACCAGCAGTACGCTCAGGCAGTGGAATACCTGCAAGGGAGATAAGGGGATTCATCTAGCTGAAAGGAGAAGGCCATGAAGATAATTCATACTTCGGACTGGCATTTGGGTTGTTCCCTGCGAGGACGCAAAAGATATGAAGAATCGGCAGAGTTTCTGGACTGGCTGGCGGAATTGTTGGAAAAAGAAAGTATCGATGTCCTGCTGGTGGCAGGGGACATTTTCGATACAACTACTCCCAGCAACCGGGCCCAGGAGTTGTATTATCGCTTTCTCTGCCGCGTGGCCGAGTCTTCTTGCCGGCATGTAGTAATAACGGCGGGAAACCATGACTCTCCGACTTTTTTGAACGCTCCGCGGGAATTGTTGCGCCATTTGCAGGTCTACATAGTGGGGAAGATCGGAGAAAGCCTGGATGATGAAGTTTTGCTCTTGAAAGATGAGCAAGGGGAAGCAGAATTGATCGTTGCTGCGGTTCCCTATCTGCGTGATCGGGATATTCGCAGCGCGGAAGCAGGTGAAAGCCTGGAGGATAAAGCCCGCAAACTGGTGGAGGGAATACGCTCCCATTATGAGCTGGTGGGACGGCGGGCGAAAGAAATCAGGGCTGCTTTGCCGGGACCGGTTCCGGTAGTGGCCATGGGGCATTTGTTCGCTGCCGGGGGAAGCACGGTGGAAGGTGACGGGGTCAGGGAGCTCTATATCGGTTCCCTGGCGCATGTAGGCCGTGATTTTCCGCCGGTTTTCGATTATGTGGCTCTAGGGCATTTACATAAGGCCCAGCTGGTCGGGGGCCAGGAGAACTGCCGTTATTCGGGAGCGCCTATCCCCATGGGTTTTGCGGAAGCCTTGCGGGAGAAGCAGGTAATAATGGTAGAATTCTGCGTCGGGCAAATGGAGGTCACACCGCTTAAGGTACCCATTTTTAAAGCTTTACATAGTATCCGGGGTGACCGGGAGGAGATTGAGCGGCAATTGGCAGAGTTGAACTCCAAGGCCCAAAAGGCCTGGTTGGAAATCATCTATGAAGGAAAGGAAATAATCAGCGACCTGCGGGAACAAATGGAGGCAGCAACAGCCGGAACAGAGCTGGAACTTTTGCGGGTAAGTGATAATCACTCCTGGCAACAGGTAATGAACCTCATGGAAGAGGGGGAGGTCCTCAGTGAACTGGACCATAGCGAGGTTTTCCAGCGTTGTCTGGAGGCCTACGAAGTTGAAGCCGAGCAGAGGCAGGAACTGCTTCAGATGTATAATGAGATTCTTGATTCCCTGCTAATGGAAGATGTGATGGCGGAGTAGGGGGGATGGGGCATGAAGATAAAGCAGATACGCTTTCAGAATCTAAATTCCCTGGTGGGGGAATGGATAATAGACTTTTCCCACCCGGCCTATTTGTCAGATGGTATTTTTGCCATTACCGGACCCACCGGAGCGGGCAAAACCACCGTTCTTGATGCCATCTGCCTGGCTCTTTACGGGCGTACCCCGCGTCTGGAGCGGGTGAACAAGAGCAGTAATGAGATTATGTCCCGGCATACCGGTAGTTGTTATGCCGAGATAAGCTTTGAGACCCGGGAGGGTTATTACCGCTGTCATTGGAGCCAGCAGCGGGCCCGGAAGAATCCGCAGGGGGAACTGCAACCCCCTAGACATGAGATAGCTGATGCTCATAGCAGGCAAATCCTGGAAAACAAAATTCGGGAGGTAGCCGCCCGGGTGGAGCGCATTACCGGCATGAATTTTACCCGCTTTACCCGTTCCATCATGTTGGCCCAGGGGGGATTTGCTGCCTTCCTGCAGGCTCCAGCGGACGAGCGCGCCCCTATACTGGAGCAGATTACCGGAACTGAGATTTACAGTGAAATATCCATGAAGGTGCATGAACGGCAGCGGGAGGAAAAGAATCTTTTGGAGATCTTGCAGGCGGAAATAAGTGGGATAAAGCTGCTCAGTATAGAGGAAGAAGAAGCTTTGCGCCAGGACATGCAAGCTAAAATAGCCCGGGGAAAAGAGCGGCAGGAAGAACTAAAAGGCTTGCAGGCAGCCCTGGACTGGCTGGACCGCATGATAGGATTGGAAAATGAAATCAAGGAAATTGAGACGCAGTGGCAGCAATATTTAAAACGACAGCAGGCTTTTCAGGGGGAGGCCTGGCGTTTGGAGAGGGCTCGGCAGGCCATGGTTCTGGATGCTCCCTATATCCGGCTGAAAGACCTGCGGGATTTGCAGAAAAGTGATTTAAGTGAAATAGAACGAATCCGGGAAGAACTGCCCCGGCAGAAGGAGGCCGCCGGCAAAGCCACAGAACGCTGGGAAAACAGCCGCAAGGAATTAAATGAGCTTAAATTATTGCGTAAAAGTGAAGGGGAAACGGCTAGAAAAGTACGGGAAATGGATATCTTGCTTAAACAGCAGGGCCAGGTGATTGAAGGCATAGAAACGACCATTGGCAGCGGCGAGAGCGAGTGTGCCGCTTTACAGGGGGAAATATCGGCCGGGGTAGAGAAGGGGAAAGAAATAGGCCAGGCCCTGCTCGCTATAGAAGAATACCGGCGGAAAAATGCTCAGGATGCAGCCTTGCTTGCTAACCTGACCGGTATTAGCCGGGCCTTTAAGCGTCTGGGGGAACTCTTATCAACCTGGCAGCAAAAGGGGCTTGAGCGTCAGCGGGCCGCTATTGCTCTGCAATCCCTGCTGGATGCCGGAAAAGAAATAGCGGCCACCCATGAAAGCAACAAAGAACTGCAAAGACAGCAATATGATGTTCTGCAGGCGGAGCAGGATAAGCTGGAAGAGGCTTTGCAGGGGTACGAAATTGCCTGGTGGCGGGATGAGCTGGAGCAATTTAAGGAGCAGGATGTTAAGCTGCAAAACCTGGGGCAGGTATGGGACAGGATTGTTCAGCTGGAGGATAATATAAGGGATGGGCGAGAATCAATACAACACTTGGATGAGCAACAAAAGCAACTGGTATTGGAAATAGAGCAGGGGGAAAAGGAAGCTGGCCATTTAGCCGCTAAGGTTGACGATTTGGAGACCCGGGTATTATTGCTAAACCGTATCCGTGATTTAGAAGAGGAACGGGCTCAGCTGGAAGACGGTAAAGCCTGCCCCTTATGCGGGGCTACCGAACATCCCTACGCTCAAGGTAATATACCCCAGATGGATGAAAGCCAAAAGGAGCTCAATCAAGCCCGCAAGCAGCATAAGAAACTAAATGAGGATTTAAACAAGAAGGAAATACAAAGGGGCAAGTTAGATAAGGAACTGGAACATAGCAGCGCCACAGTCAAAGAGGCAGAGCAGCAACTAGAAAAAGAAAGCAAAATGCGCCAGGAGGGTATGAATGAACTGGGTCTGGATATATCTGTGGTAAAAACCCGGGATGAGCTTGAGCGACTGGCCAATCAGAGCCGGCAAAAAATCATAAACCACTCGCGGCAGCTTAAGATGATAGAAACATGGCAAAAAAATATAGGGACCTTGACTCTTCACTATGAAAAAAGCCGCACAGCTTTTATCCAATCCGACAAAGAATTGCAGGCGGCGATCCTGCAGCAAAAACAAGCCCTTCAGGAGGATGAGCGCTTACAGAAGGAATACCTGAGCTTAAAGAGTGAGCTGGAGCAGTTGCAAGAGGAAACTCTTCGGGAAATAAGCCCATACGGCATGGTTGATTTACCTCTGGAGAAGCTGGCTGCTATACAGAAGGCCCTGGATGAACGGAAAAACCGCTGGGAAGCCAAAGAGAAAGAGAAGCTGGACCTGGAGAAGGCGGTGGACAAACTACAGAACGAAGTGGAGCAGAAGCGAATCCTGCTGAAAGATAAAGCCTCGGCTTTGCAGAGTGAGCAGGAGCGCTTGAAGCAGCAGCGAGAACAATACCGCCGGCAGCAGGAAACCCGTTTTGAGCTATATGGCGAGCGCGACCCGGATGAAGAAGAAGCCCGCATGGAACAAAAAATAAGTTCGGGTGAGGAAATGGTTGGGCAGGCCCATGAAGACCTGAAAGAGCTGCAGCGTCACCGGCTGCGCTTGGAAGAGCGGGAGAAAACCCTGGCGGTTGCTATACAAAATCGCGCGCCGGAACTGCAGGGTTCAGAGGAGAATTTTTCTCGACAACTCCAGCAGGCCGGTTTTGAGCAGGAAGAGGATTACCGGCGGGCCAGCCTTTCTCCCGAGGAACAGCAGGCCCTGGCCCAAAAAGCGGAAGCTTTAAAAAAAGAGGCGACTGAACTGCAGGCCCGCCTGTTGGACCGGCAGGAAAAACTGCAACGAGAAAAAGAACAGAAACTAAGCGGAGAAGCCCGGGAAGTACTGGAGGAAAAACAGCGGCTATGTGAGCAGGAGTTAGTTGACCTAAGGGAAGAAATCGGAGCCGCCAAGAACACGCTGGAAGGCAGTGAGAAAAGCCGCCGGCAAATGCAGGCGCAACTGCAGCGGGTGGAGGAACAAAAGAAGGAACTGCAACGCTGGCAACTATTGCATGATTTAATTGGTTCAGCTGATGGCAAGAAATACCGTAATTTCGCCCAGGGCTTGAGCTTTGACATCATGATCAAGCATGCCAATCACCAGCTGCAGAAGATGAGTGACCGCTACATATTACTGCGCAGTCAGGAGCAGCCCCTGGAGTTAAATATCATTGATAATTACCAGGCAGGAGAAATCCGCTCCACGGCCAACCTCTCCGGGGGGGAGAGTTTCCTGGTCAGCCTGGCCCTGGCCCTGGGACTATCCCAAATGGCCAGTCGCAAGGTCAGCGTGGATTCACTCTTTTTGGACGAAGGTTTTGGTGCTCTGGATGAAGATGTTCTCGATACCGCCTTGAATACCCTGGCCGGGCTGCAGCAGGACGGCAAGCTAATAGGTGTCATTTCTCATGTCCCCGCCTTAAAAGAGCGCATCAGCACCCAGATAGAGGTTGTAACCCAATCTGGAGGCCGCAGCATCCTGCAGGGCCCCGGCTGCCGGCGCCAGTAGCCGGGCGTTATAACCCCAGGCGATCCTTAAGGGTTTCTTGAAGAGCTTGAGAATAGCTAATACCGGCCTCTTCAGCCATAATAGCCAGCCACTGGGGAAGGCTAACCGTTTTAATGATCGATTTCGTTTCTTTTTTGCGTAAATAATCATTAAGATCGACATCAATTAGTGTTACAAATTCCTTATCTAACATGATTTTCATTTTCACATCGTTATAATTCGAGGGAGCTGGGATATCTTCTCCTGCTTGCTTCATCGCTAAGATGCAACCGGCTATAGCTTCCCTGGCCATGGATATTGCTTCCTCTATAGATTCTCCTTCAGTGATGCAACCGGAAATGTCAGGTATATCAACCGTATATACATCACCACGACCTTCAATCTCATCAGGTGTAAATATAGCTGGGTAGATATAAACCATATTGCTTTACTCCTTTCCCTTGAAGATGGGGGATTACTTCAGTCCAGCTGCTTTAAGGATTTTATTTAGGGTTCCCGGTGCCATATCCTTATTGTGGAGGGCTATCGGTATGGTTCCAGGCTTTGTTGGGTGTTTATGTATATAATGTGAACCTTGTTTCCTGACTATCACCCAACCATCTTCGGCCAGGATTTTCATCAGTTCTTTTGGTTTCATGTCTTACCCTCCTATAGAAGCATTATATTATATAAAATTATTTAAAACAATTGATTTGAGTTTACTAAAATTGATGTTGCTAATAGTTGTTTCATCAATAAGCTTTAGTGCAAGGGGTATCTTGTTTCATAAAAAGTGATATAATGTAAATATATTGTATCACCAGGGAGGAATTGAGATGATAAAAACTCTTACTGCACATGGGAACAGCACCGCATTGATTATTGATAAGCCGATTTTGGAACTTTTGAATATCAACAATACTACGCCTTTAAAACTTGTTACCGATGGGAAAAGCCTGATAATTTCTCCGATAAGAGAACCAAATCGAGAGGAAAAATTTCAGGCAGCTATTCAAAAAGTAAATGCAAACCATAGCGATACGCTTCGGAAATTAGGCGAGTAATATGAACGGTATTCTATTTCTGAGTATTGGGGAAGTCGTGGAGATTCATAAGGATCAAGTTGAGCGTTTTGGCGGGCATCCAGGAATACGCGATAATGGTTTGCTTTGTTCTGCTGTTGCTGTGCCGGAAGCTACTTTTAGCGGGAAATACCTAAATACCGATTTATTCGAGATGGCCGCAGCTTATATCTTTTATATTTGCCAAGACCATCCCTTTATCGATGGCAATAAAAGAACGGCTCTGGCAACGGGGTTAGTGTTTTTGGAATTAAATGGAGTTACAATTACTGATGGTAATGGGATTCTGTACGCAGCCGTAATGGAGTTAGCTACAGGAAATATAGGGAAGGCTAATATTGCTGAATTGCTTCGCAACTTGCAAGAGCTTGAGGAGTAAGCTGTTGCAAAAGTCAAGAAAAGCGCATACCGAAATAGGTAGAATGTGGTAATAGCTGTATAAAGACTTTATATTAAGCTTCATCGGTCTGTATGGAATAGACCAAAAAAATATAATATACACTAAAACCTCATATTTTTCTAAAAGCTTGATGGGAAAACGGCTATTTTTCAGTACTCATGTAATCTCAAGAGTACGGGAAAATAGCCGTTGTTTTCTAAGACAATTCTTCGCAGGTGAAAGGAAACGAGGCAGTAATGAGTAATGAATATATGATGGGGGTTCTGCCATGGTTTGGTGGAGCACATCGGAACGGAATAAGATGAATGGGGGTTAAGAGGTGAAGAAGAGGCTTGGAATCGCTTTGGGGGGGATAGTAGTCTTGCTCATTGCCTGGTTGGCATTTGACCACTATTACTATTTCTCACCCGGTACCGACCATAGCCGGATTAAGCAGGAAGCGGAAAAGATCCTGCAGAAAGAGGGGCCGAAGCTTTTAAAAAATAACGCGCTGGGTATGAGGCCGGATATGGAGAAAGAAATGAAATGGGTGCAGGTATTGGATATCAGAGAGCTTGGCGGCAGAAGCTATCTGCTGTTTAAGCTGGAATATGGGTTAAAGGGGCCCAATATGGATCGGATGATCTATGAATACGGAGGCGGAAATGGATACATATTGGGATTGCGCCAGGTGGAAAAGAAACTGGGACGCCTCTCTCTGGAAAAAGGTATGGAGTTTGAAACTAATTACATGTCGGCCAGCCCGGTTGATTGCGGCCTGGATGCCGATGGTATTTTTTATGGTTATTGCAAGAACCCGCAGGTGGCCAAAGTGCGCTTGGAAACAGGGGATGGGAAAATAGTGGAGTGCGAGGCAAAAGACCGTATACTTTTAGCGGCTGTACCCGGCAAGAATCAAGATATTTCTCCTTTCTTTTTTAATGCTCAGGGTGAAGAGATGGAGCCTTCCTATGGATTCAAGGTCGCTTTTGTCTCTAATGATGAGAAGTACTACCAGCAATATACCAACAGTCCTATGGAATGGTGGAATATGAGTGCCAAGGATATAGGCGCAGGCTCCTTGCCGGCCGGCAGTATGGATGCCGTGTGGGTTTTTGCCGACCAGCAACAGGAAGCATTGCAGGGCCAAACGCTTAAAAAGCTTAAGGAATTGGCTGAAGGCGGAGTGCCGATAATTTTTATAGAAATGAAAGACAGTAATAAACTGTTGCGGGCCTTCCAGGTCAAGGAAGCGCCGGACAAGGTTGCGGCTTCGAAAGTGGAAGCCCTCTACCTGGGAAAAGATAAAAGTCAGGAATTGCAGGTTGGGTTTATCGTTTTGGATGAGGATGAGCTCTCCCCCATACTACAAAAATCCATCAATTTGCGGTACCAGCTGGATGAGGACAAGCAGAAGGGAGCAGGAAAAAAGGCTGCGGCCAGTAAACCGACAACGGGAGTTAAACAGGGGACTACAGCGGTTCAGGGTGCTCCGGTTCAGGATGTTCCAATTGCTCCAGCTCCAGTAGGGAGGGTTATGCCATGAAAAAGATGATGCAACTATTGTTTTCTATATTGCTGGGTCTGTTTCTTCTCCTGGGCAGCCTGCCGCCCACAACGGCAGAAGCGGCTGGACAGGTGGAGATGACGGCAGAAGCTGGCTTCAAGGGTTTTGCCCGCTGGGGTCAGGCTTTTCCCCTGCAGATAACCCTGGTTAATCCGGGACCGGAAATCCGGGGACGACTGGTGTTTGACACCAACAACAATGAACTTCGAATTCAACAGCAAAAAGAGATCGTACTTCCAACCGGGAGCAAGAAAAGGATAAATATGTATATCCCGGCCAATCAAACCACTAATTATGAGATTAAATTGATGGCTGGGGAAAAAGAAGTGGCCAAATGCAAAAGCCGGGTCACGATTATGCAGCCGCAGGAGATGCTGGTAGGCGTTTTGGCTTCCGGGCCGAGCACTTTGGATCACCTGGGAGGGATCAAGTTTCCTTCTGCCGGGCAGAGAATAAGCGTAACCCACCTGGAAGCTAAAGATATACCGGAAAAAAGCCTGCTCCTGGACAACCTGGATATTCTGGCCTTGAACGATTTCTCCAGTTCCAGCCTGAGCAAGGGGCAATTGAAAGCTATTGAAGACTGGGTGCAAAGAGGGGGAATGCTGGTTCTGGGTGGTGGACCCAATTGGAAGAAGACCTTTTTCGACTTACCGGGAACCCTCTGGCCGGTAGGTATTTCCGGCACTCGTCAAATTTCCGCTTTGAGCGGTATGGAAAAATTGGCCGGTGAAAGCCTGGAGGCGAAAAAGCCTTTTATTATCAGCGAGGGCCAACTCCGCTCGGGCCAAGCCTTGTTAAGCTCGGGGGAGACCCCGGTGGTAGTCGAAGATAAAAGGGGCCGGGGAAGCATTCTTTATCTGGCTTATGACCTGGCCTTGCAACCTTTTGCCAACTGGACGGGCAACAACGCTTTCTGGAGCCAGTTGATTCTGCGGATTAACCCGCACCAGATGGCCGGAGCCAACGGCAGGTATG
>Ga0209509_1000788_pt1 | contig 26863 bp, 29 predicted proteins | sample BioC13SIPDNA_FD_185743 | JGI IMG/M metagenome (GOLD analysis project Ga0209509, IMG submission 185743) | Anaerobic biogas reactor microbial communites from Washington, USA - Biogas_R1_A C13 SIP DNA (SPAdes) (version 2) | ecosystem: Engineered > Bioreactor > Anaerobic > Unclassified | place...
TTCTCTTATCTTTTCGTGAATCATTCTGTGGCAATCAAGGCACAGATAAATGATTTTGTTGTTTTCTTCTCCATATCCCCATACTGCACGAGGGAACTTATGATGCCTGTTGCACCATTTAACTTCCTTACAGATAGGGCAAAGTGCCTTATTCATTTCAATTACCTCCCATTAAGAGAACAGCACAATTGATTAACGCACTTGCTAACCAATACAATGCTCTTGGATAGTTTTGTTCATAAAGCGATACAACCAATAGCAATAAAAAGAAAGCTATTAGAAAACAAATTAGTTTGTTTCCGATTTCCATATTATCACCTTGTCAATGAGCCCGTAAAAAAGAGCTGGGTGATTGAGCAGAATTGAACTGCTATTAACTCTTCCACAGAGAGCCGTGTTTCCATTACACCACAATTACCATTATTATTGCTACCCTCACATAATCTGACCAAGTATTATTTTTTGTGTGAGGATAGCACAGCAATCAACGAATTATCGTCATCATATATGATGGTCAATCATATAGCCGAAACGTAGTGGCTTATAATTTATGTGCTGACATATATATAAGATAGTCGTTTCCTTATGTGGACTCGGTGGGATTTGCACCCACGTGTTGTTCTTCCATTACAGGTTATAAGAACAAACCACTTCTACACGAGCCCCCAATTCAGTTATTTTTGTCAAATCGGTGATGTAACTCGTTTTGGCTTTTTGCGTCTAACATAGTGAAGTAGTGAAACTAAAAATTATTTTGTGCCAACTTATGTCCCGGTGAGGGTGGTTGGCTTTTTTATTTAGGCAACATTTCCTTGTAAATCTCCTTTCTGATGTCTTTTGGTAGATATGAAACATCAAAAGTCATTCCATATACCACTTTTTCCTTGTATTTTGCCGCCTTACAATCGTTTTCTCCTTCTTTTCGTATATTTACTCGTTTCTTTCTTTTCATCGCCTTAAATCGTTAATTTTTGCCTTCCGACATTGTGTCTCTGATATATTTATCCATCGCCAGTAATGCTCCTGTAATTCCTCCAAATATACCTGCTAATGATAATGCTCCGATCCAAGTGCTAAGGTCTGACCAATCATTCATTGAATTAGGAGCGATAACTACCATCGCTGATATTGCTCCTGAAACAAAACCTCTTACAAATCTTAGCAATGTTGATTTTATTTTTTGTGTCATATTTTTATTTATTACTTATTACGATTTAGAACTTCACGAGTTAGTGGACCTACATAACCAGAGATGGGTGAAATCTTGTTTGCTATCTGATAATTTTTAACTGCTTCTAATGTTAAACTTCCAAAATATCCTGTTGGCTCTTTAATATGTAGGTATCCTTGTGAAATTAAAACTTCTTGTAGTTTTGATACTGCTGGACTTCTCATTCCAAAGTATAGGTCGTAATCAAACTTGTATTTAACCTCAGTCATCTCTTTATTGTTGATATTAGGCAAATCTTCAAAATACCAACTTGCTGTTACTCTGCCGTTTATGAACCAATCTTCTGTTATATATCTCTGAGTTATATTTCTAAATCCCCAACTCTCATCAATTACAATTGCTCTCTTTCCGTTTTTGATAGTAAAGTCAATTCCAGCAACTCCGTGATGACAGGATAGTTTTGAATTAGGATTGATTACTGGGACTTCTAAATCCCACTCGTTATAATCAAACCTGAAACCAAGTAGCACTCCCTTACCTTGATTGATAATAGATGCGATAATATCTATATCAAAAGGCGTTGAGATATAATTACCACCTGCTAAGATATTACCTGTCATTTCTGTAAATGTTGTTCTGTCATCTGCTTTATTCATTTCATTTTCATTCATTCCGTTTGAGGGCATAAGATATTCAAGCGTTATTCCTCTCTCGTGTCCAAGTTTCATTGCTTCTCTGAAGTTCATTCCCATTCCGTCATTAGTTCGCCTTGTGTATAAATCTCTTGCTGATAAAGGAAAGTATCTTCCTTCTTCACGATAATTTTCAATAGCAAGTATTTTTGCTACAGATTGGGCAACGCACGAGCCTGATTGCGATTGGTCTTTAACTTCAAATTGTCTTATCACTTTTTTCTCTATCCAATTGACAGGAGCAAACATTCCAACTTCTTCAATTCGGTAGTCTCGTTCGTCTATTGGGTCTATAATTGCACCATTGTATATTTTCATTTTGTTTTCTTATTTAGAATCTTTAGCTTATCTAAAATTGTTATTTCTCTAATTTTTTCTAATTATTTCTTTTAATAGTGTCTCAATCTTTGCCATTTGTTTTGCTGTTTCAATAGAATCTCTTTGATTTTCTGCCATATGTTTATCAAGTTTTTCTTCTATTGAGTGTAAATGATTATCTCTTAAATTAACAACCATTTCTCTTAATGACGACAATCTTTCATTAAAGCAAGCATCATTAACTTCACCCTTTTCTTGAGGCTTACGAATTGAATTATACCAAGTGAATATGAAACTTAATATTGTTCCTAATCCAATTATGTATGTTAATGCTGTTTGGTCAATATTCATTTTATGCTATCTCGTTATATTTATCTATAATTGCTTGTAATGGAACTTTTTTACTTTCCCATTGAGCAATAGCATTATCTATCCTAGCAATTTCTTCTCTGATACTCTTAATATCATAAGTCTTTACATCTGCTACAATCTTATCTGGTGTAGATGTTTCTATAAGAATATCATTATTAGCGCTATATTCTTTTGTATATTTTATTGTATTTTCTTTTAATTGTTCTTCCATATTTTTTATTTTTACTTTTTTATCGTTTGCTCTCAAATTTCTTTTTCATCTCCTATCAAGAGAATCATTGCAAAAGGACTTGTAAGAGGGGGGCCGTGTTGAAGTTTCACGAAACTTCAACGGGAGAAGGAAAATAGTCAAATAGTCTAATCCCTGAGACACCGCACCGAAAAACCGTAAGCCTTATTGTAGTAGTTCCGGCCCACCGTGGAGCCGCTTGTGCTCAAGTCCCGTCTCCAAGCAAGGGAACTACTAGACGCAGAAGACGACCAGAAGTGCGTGTACGAACCGAGACCGTAGAACGAGCCATTGGCAGTGCGGTAGCCAGACATTAAGGCATTAAATCCTGAGGAGCCACCACTTTTCAAAAGAGTCCCAGCAGGGTCACAGTCCCAGACACCATTTCTATTTGCATCACAAGACCCCCCAGCAGTTGTAAGATAGTTGTCTAGGATGTGTTGTTCTCCGTCGGTTGGCAAGTGCCAGCCTTTAGGACAGGATGCTTTTGCCGCTTCCCAGTTGTAGAGAACTCCATAGGTAGTGTAGTTACTGGTTGCTTTAGCGGCAGAGACATCTGTTCCTTGATAACCATAAACATAGTAGTAAGGGTCTGTCCCAGAACCGACATTTGACGGAGAAACAGAAGGCAAGTATTTTAAGTTCTCAGCCATCCAAATCTGGTTTCCTATTTTAACTGTTTTATAACGAGTTCCATCACGAGGGTCTATGAAGTAGTTTCCGATGTTAATTTTTCCCATATTATTTTCTATTATTATTTTAATCTATTTCTTAGAACTTATATCTATCAATATTTTAATCATTTTTATTTATATTTTATTTCTTTTGAAATTATGTTTAGATTTTGAACCAATTACTGCCATTGCTATATAAAGTAATAACGCCATAATTACTGTTAATTACTGCTGTATCACTTCCATCAATTTTTTCTGTTCCTTCCGTTGCAATTGTGATATTATTTACACTTGCGTTTCCGCCTGCATCCTTAATGACTATTATCCTGCCTGAAACTAATTGAGCTGTTGGGATTGTTATTGTTTGAGCTCCGGTTGCTGAATAAGTTGAATGAATAATATTATCACTTTCAAGGACTGTATAAGTTGAACCATTTATTACTGTAATGTTTTGAATGTTAGCTCCGTAATTCTGAATAAATAATCCATCAACTCCACCAGCACCATCAGATTTAGCTCCTACTTTCAAAATATCGTTTGCATCTATTCTAATCGCAACGCTCATTTCTGCTCCATCATCAGAAGCATCAGAAACTGGCATATCAAATAAAGCAACAGCTCCTGCATCTGAATCTGCTTCTATTGTGCCTACATTTAATTGAGAAGCGACATCTACTTCATCGTCAATAGTTCCCTTAAATATATTAATATAACCCGTTCCTGCGTAATCTACAAATCTTACCCATACATTATTTGCTAATGATACTAATGTAGTAAATAATGGACTATCCAATGGTGCTTTAAGATTTAATGCATTTTGTAAGTCTGTTTGATTAGATAATGTTCCAGTTATTCCACCCCAAACTGCCTTTATATCTTCGTTATCAATTTTAATCCAACCATTAGCTGTCTTAACTGCTAAATCTCCAACTTCCCAATCTGTGATTCCTCCAATATCTGTTGTTCCTGCAACACTTACTCTCCAAGCCGAACCAGTCTTTGTAGTTCCTGATATATCTGGAGTATTTGTTGATGCATTCCAATCTCCTTGTAATACTATTGCTCCTGATACTAATGAATCAACATATCCTTTTCTTGTCGCTTGATTATCTGTTGTTGGATTTGTTGCTGGTAGAACTGGAATACTTGAAAAAGTTTTTATTCCAGCAATAGTTTCGTTGCCAGTAGTTCCAACCTTTCCGTTTAAAGCATTTTTTAAATCTACTTGGTCTGTTAATGTTCCAAGTATTTCACCCCAAGATGTTTCAGTGTCTGTTTTAGTAACTGTCCAAACATTATTTACTCTCTTTAAAGCATAGGTTTGGTCGTTTACTGCATCTGAAAAATTAACATCTGCTAAATCTTTAAAGTAACCTTGTCCTGCCATTCCACCTTTAGAACCTCCTTGTTTAAATATTGTAGGAGTATTTTTTATGTCGTTATAATCAATCTTTCCTTTTATCTTTTTTAATATATCCGACGCTGTGATGTTTTTTACTTCAGGGATTTTGACTTCTTTTAGAACTCTCTTAACTATTATATCATAATCAATAGTAGGGTCTCTTCCGTCCCTACCGTCTTTTGGTGTTGGTATTAAGTTTCTTACTTGAGAAACAATACTGTTAATTTCGTCAGGAGTAAAATAATCAATTCCTTTTATTGGAGTGTATCCGTCCTCAGGGACTCTAATTTGAGATTGTACATATTCTTGGATATCGTTTATCTCTTCAGGTGTAAAATAATCAACACCTTTTTTAGGCATATCACCTTTATCACCTTTCTGTCCGTCTTTACCTTTTAATTTTTCTCCTAGAGATTCTAAAAAAGCATCTATAATTGTAGATACATAAATTGATGGCTTACCATTCATTTTTTCTTTTATGGCTTCTTGTACCATTAGTCCTGCCTCACTTAATTGCTTTCTTTCCTCATTCTGTTGCATTGTAGCACCTAAAAGCTGATTAGTTTCAGTAATCTTTTCATCTTGATTTAACAAGATTTGCTCATTTATTTCGTTGCTATTTATGTCGTTTGTGTTTATTTCTTCTGGCATAGTTTTCTTTACTTATATTATAACTGTTATGATTTTAATTATCAAGTGCCATTTTTTACTTTGCTTTTGAAAGATTTGATATATAATAATATTATAATTTTAAACTTTTAAAAATATGGCATTCATTCTTACATTGTTCGTACTCTTATTAATATTTTTATTACTAGGCGAACCTAATCTTTTTTATATAACCTTAATAATTATGTTAACTTCTCTATCTGTTATTTTTTGGTATATTTCTATTCCATTATTTCTTTTTATTATTATAATATCACTGTTCTCCAAATGATTAATTATTGACATCTATTTACTTTTTCAAAGTTATGTTCTATAATAAATATGTAAAAGGTGGTCGGCTTTACAAATAACAAGTTAATAAAAATAAAAATATGAAATACACAAAAGGATTAATAAAATTTGAAGGAAACACATATTGGTTAAATCTAGGATGGCTAGGAGGGACTAATGATGAATTTGAATGTCATATATTAGAGAATGGTAAATGGAGAGCTGTAAAAAAAACTGAAATTGACTTATTTGATTTAATGGAAAGAGGTAAAATCATTGGAGATAAAAAGACATCCTAACTTGGTTGTTTTTTATTATTCATTACTGATGATAATGGATTTTTTGTTTTAATTATTTTCTCTTCAACTAATTTTATTACTTCTTCTGGAACAGGAATTGTTCCGTCAAATATTCCAATAGAATATTCAACATCTTTAATGAATTCTGCTTTATTTTCTTGTGGGATTTTTTTTAATATATCATCAAAATCTGAACCCTGTGCTGTTTCAATATATTTTCTCCATTTTTCATATGTTTTGTGTCCCTCCTCTTTTCTAATTAAACCATTCCTAGTATTAAGTTGAATTTCAGCAATTTGTCCATTAGGAAGTTCAACATCTAAATGAACAGCCTTATATCCTAAGAATGTTGGGTTTTTTCTGAAATCATCAACATTAGTAATTTTGTAATCTTTTGTAGCTTTTAATAAAGCTCCATCAATATCATTTGTTATAACAGTTGAACCTAAAGCATCATCAATATTACCTAATGTAAACTTATCTCCTCTTCTATCCATTTTAAGTAAAACACTTTCTGGAGATTTCATTCTATAAGCATATTCGCCACCAAAATTACTTGCTATATCTTCAGTAATCTTTATAAAATTAGGTTCATTCTTTTTAATTTCATTAAAGAATTTAGTAATAACAACATCTTTATCTTGTAATAATTCAGCCTTATTAATATTATATCTTTCTAAATAATTGATTCTCTCTGGAGATTTAATCTTAGGAATATTTAATAATGGATTTTCAACCTTACTAAAATTATTTGCTTTATTCCAGATGTCTGTTAGTTGGGATTTTGTTTTGATTGCATTATCTTTCATATCATACCAATTTTTTCCACCATCTTTTGAATATTCTAATATTTCAGCAGGAACTTTTGACATATTGGTCCAACCTTGCTCACTAAACTCTTGATAACCAAACTGTTGTAAATCTTTTTTGTTTACTCTTAAAATTAAACCAGTTTGAGATGCCTCATTTATACCTGTTTTTGGTGCAAAATAAACTCCTTTGCCATATTGACCAACTGTTGGCTTTAATCCTTTATCTTTAATACTATCTAAATTACTTAATCCTGTTTCGTGGTATCTATATTGTTTCTCTTGTTCCTTTATAAACTCCTCCGCACTCTTATATTTTCTTGCTTCTTCAGTTAAATTGTTGATACCAGAGCTTTTTTGTGGCAATTCTACTTTATCTACTTTTTTTTTAGGTAAGTTAGCATCAATCTTAGTGTTCTTAACTTCTACTCCAGCCTTTGGTAAATTAACATTAATTTTACTACCTGTATTTAAAGGCTTGTTTAACTTTGGAAGTATGACATCATCAATTCCAAGCAATGCTTTCAATGCTTTCTGTTGGTCTATTAGGTTTGGCTTTCCTGATGTTAGGGCCTTTCCTAAAGTATTAATAATTGTACTTTCAACTCCTGCATTTATTCCTCCAGTAAATCCTGTCTTTGGTACTGTTTCAGGAAATAGTTTTCTCATTTCTAATGAAAAGTCCATTATCTCTTTAGGTGATGCGTCTTTGTATCCTAAAACTCTAGCCCAATCGTCCATTTGATTTACTATATCCTCATAAACTGCTGAACTTTGATTTTCAGCGAATATCCTCCTTAAATTAACTTTCGCAAACTCCGATTGGTCTGCTGATTTTGTTATATTAAAGTTTGGTGTCTTTAATATACTATCTTCAATGTCGTCTGTGATTCTAGCCAGTTCTGCATACTTTCTATTCAATTCTCTTATTGTAGGGTCAATGCTATCCAACTTTGAATTATAAACATCTCTAAAGGCTTGAAATAAGTTTTTCTGTCCCTCTGGAGTATCTATTATGATATCTCCTATTGATTCCATTTTTGATTCCCTTTGCATCTTACTAAACATCTGGTCTTTTGCCTTAATCTGAGCAGGTGTTAATTTTGAACCACCCTCTGTTGCTAGTTCATAAAGTTCTGATATTTTTGCTCTTTCTGCTTTTGTAAACTTACTTGTTGTAAAATCTAACTCAATTTTACCCTTTTTATTAAGTGTCTTGAGTATTCCCTGACTATTTAATATATCGTCAAGTGATTTTAAACTGTCTTTTATATCAACTGTAGTGGTCTTTGATAATGCGTTAATTCTATCGCCTAATTGCTTTCCTATTCTTTTCTTTTCTGCATCAATTAAATTATATTGCTTAACTGCTAAATCACCAGCAACAACACTAGGTTGTTTTGTCTTTCCAAGCACTGGCTTCTCTTCTGCTATTCTAACAACTTTCTTCATCGCCTCTTTTGTTACATCATCTGCTTCGGTAACAAAGTTTATAATCTTATCGTCCAATCCTGATTCTATGGCCTTTTTAACTTCTGGAGTTGCTGTTTTTAGTCTTGTCGCCTTATCTGCACTCTTTTCTAACCCAACACCGACTCTTTCAACTACTCTAGGAATTTTTTGAACTTCCTCTTTTATTTTTTGTCCTATTCCAGCAATAGGTTTTTCTACTGCACTTATTGCTCCACCAACACTACCACCAACATCTCCAATTGTTTTTACGGTTGATTTTGCGACTTCCTTTCCTGTTTTCATTGTCCCTTTTACCGCTGACTGTGCTGGCTTTCCTCCAATTAAAAGCAAAGCAATTTCTGCAAGTGCTTCTGTGTCTTTTGCCATATCGGGATTCTTTTCGGCCCATTCACCGTATTTGACTAGTGCTGATTTTATTTTTTCCTCACTTCCCTTATAAGCGTCTGTTTCTTTTATTTTATCAACTACTGCTCTAATATCATCATTTACCCCTATCATTTCACCAAAACTTGATATTCCTTTCCCTACCTCTGAAACTATCGGTGCAACTGGCGAAAAGGCTGCACCAATGGTGTTACCTACCGTCCTTAATCCATACTCTCCGATACCTTTAAGTTTATCAAGTCCAGATGCTCCAACCGATTCTTCTTGTAACTCTTTTACCTCGGCCATTTGTTTATTGTATGCTTCTTGCAATCCCTCTACTGTTCCAGTAAATACATTACTCAAAGCACCGCCAACATTTGAGGCTAGTCTAGGAAGTCCTTTTTGTTCTACTTCAACTGATTTTTCTTTCCTTATTTTTTCATTAGCTATAATTTGCTCTGGTGAATATCCAGCGTTTATAGCCTTTTGATATTGTTCTTTTGTTAGTGGTATATATGCCATATTATTCTCCGATTGCTTTCAAGTAATTATCGTAATCCGAATTGCCATCAACTTCTGTTGATGTACTTCCAGATTCTAATAGTCCTTGCTCTCGTAAAGCATATTCTTTTAATTTCTCTGCGGACGCTTTCAATTTATTTAATTCTTTTTTAAAGTTTTCAGGGTCTATATCATAACCGATAACCTTTCCATTTTTATCTGTTATTGTCCAAGTTCCTATTTTTGATGCTGCTGCCTTTAATAAGTTCATTTCTCTATCTGATAAAGCACCAAATGTTGCACCTCTTGCCTTTGCAGCAACTAAAGCATCTAAAGCACTTGTTGAAATCAATTGCTCAACAGATGCTATAAAGTTCTTCTTTCCTGAGTCCCAATTCTCCCAAGGCTCAATATGTGCAAGTGGATTTGATGAAACTGCTTGTTTTAATGCGTGGTCATTTGTATCTTTCAATAAGTCGTCAATTGTAGTTACGGTATTATCATATCCTGAAAGGTCTTTTGCAACTCCTGCTGGTGCTTCCATAGTTCCAGTCTTTGCATAAACTCCTTTTGTCTTATTAAATATATTACCGTCTTTATCAAAAATATATTCGTCTGCTTTGTCTTTTGGATAAACAACCCATATATTTTTAGTAGCATTAAATAAGCCACCGTCAACTGACATTAGTTTATCTTCAGGATTATTCAATTTATATGCTTCTGCCTTTAATTTTAATGTTTCTGCTAATATTTTTTCTTGTTCTAATGCTTCTTTCTGTGCTTGTTTTTCTGCTTCAGCATTTAAAGCATCTTGTTCTTCTTTAGCTAACTTGTAAGCATTTGATAGGTCTGAACTATTAACATTCATACTTAATGCTATATCTTTTACCAAACTAGCGTCTGATAAATCAATATTATTCAATAATGCTTTACTTACAATTGAACTAATTCTCTCAGCTGTTCTTTCTTTCTTTGTAGTAAGATAATCTATAATCGCTTGAGGACTTTCACTATAAGCAGTCTTTTTAGCTAGTATCTCTTCATTAGCTGACTTTCTAGCTTCTGCCATAAGTGCTGAAATTGCTGATTGTGTAGCAACATCAACTTGACGATGATAACCTTGTAATCTCTCTTCTTGAGCTGTCATAAGGTTTGATTTCTCTGCCGCACCTGATACTTGTCCTAACATTCCTGAACCTGCAAGTAAGGCTCTCTGATTCCCTAATTCACCCGTTGACTGTATCCCTAATCTTCTAGCAATCTCTGCTTTTTGTTCTGCTGCCGCCTTATTTAAAGCGTCTATTTCTGATTGCACACTGCTTATTGCTTTTGCTCTTATGATAGGGTCATCAACATCAGGATTATAATTTGCTGAGTCCTGAATCATTCTGTACTGAGCTTCTCTTGCTTTCTCTAATGCAATGTCGTCTTCTGATTGACTTCCAAAAACACTGGATATTGGAGTATCCTGTGTATTCTTTAGAGTAGTATCTGGAGTATCTTCACCATAAACTCTACCTTGTGTCATAATCTGTCCTGTTTCTTTATTCAAAACAGACTCTCCTGCGTTTAATTTTCTTCCTGTATTAGGGTCGTATTCTATTATTTGTGCCATATTTTTATTTTAATAATGAATCTGCATAAGCTTTATTTGCTAATTGATAATCCGTTGTAGGATTTCCGGGTAAAACTGGAATACTTGAGAATGTCTTAACTCCTGCAATTGTCTGATTAGTATCTAAATCTACATTATTATCAAGTGCTGAATTATCCTCTGTAACAAACTTATTACTTGCTGACGGTGTACCACTAGTTCCTGCCATAGCATCTATTTCGTCTTGTGTTGGTATCCTACTATCATTATCGCCTAATAAAATAGGATTGTCCACACTAGCAGGTGCAACGCTTATTTTTGAAACTCCTTTTACTGATGTTGAAGCATCTGATAAATCACTAATTGTTAATCCGTCTGCGTACTTTTTAGTTCCAATCATCTTATCATCGTCAATAGTAGGGTCTGCGTCATATTTAATGGGACTTGTACCGTCTAATTCACCACTTCCGTCAAAAACACTATTAATGTATTGAATTGTAGCAAAGTTTGTTATTCCAACCGATGAACCATATCTGTGTTCCCTTACTACTCCCTCTGTTCTTACCCCTTGCCTTGAAACTGATTCAATTTCAGTTAAGTTCTTTCCTGTTAGCAAACAATAAATATGTTCTTTTTCATTACTTCCACCGTCTAAAGTAAAATAATAATATCCGTCTGGTAAAACTATACCGTCATTATCAATATTACTTTGTATTGAAACAGATGTTTCTCCAACTGCAATCTTTGTTGTTAATTGTGTTTCAAAATCTGCTATAATGTTTGCTATTTTTGTCATAATTATTTAATCTTTAACAAAGACATATGTCCAGATTGATAATTGTTATTATTCCCATAAACTGCAGATGTCCAAGTTGACCCATCCCACTTACCAGTTCCTACTCCAAATTGAGCACCTACATAAAAAATTAAAGTTCCCCAAGTATCTCTAGTTACAGATAAAAGAGAGCAGATTCTATCAGCAGTTGCTTGGTCTGGATATAATCCTAAAGGAAAACCATTCCCCTGTAGTCTTGTAGCATCTGAAATCCTTAAATTATAATAAAACTTACCTCTTTTTGTATAATAAAGAGTTGCTGTTCCATCAACAACACTTCCTGATGTTTCAACTAATAAATCATCAATATATTTTTTACTAACTGCCTGATTTGCACTTGTAGGAGTAGTTGCTGGTAAAACTGGTAAAGAGCTAAATGTCTTAACTCCTCCAACTGTTTGGTCTCCACTTGTTTTAACATTATTTGTAAGGTTTTCGTCATCAGCTGTTACATATTTATTTGAACTTGACGGTGTTCCAGTTCCTGCTAATGCTGCTTTTTGGTCTGCTGTTGGTATTCTTGGGTCATTTGTTCCAACTGCAATAGGGTCTGTTGAACTTGCTGGTGCAACTGATAACTTTGCTATTCCTTTCGCACTTGTTGATGCATCTGGACTTCCAGCGTTTGCAACTGCGTCCATATACTTTTTAGTAGCTAATTCTGCATCGTTAGTAATTGAAGGGTCAGCATCATACTTTAAAGGATTATCTGCGTCCAAATCAGTTGTTCCGTCTAATAAATTATTCAACTTCTTTATATGTGCAAAATCAGTAATAATTATTGTTGCCCCAACTCTATGACTCTTAACTGCACCCGATGTTTCAACTCCTTGCCTTGAAACTGAACAAATATCAGTCATCTCTTTCCCTGTTAATGTACACGAAATATGCTCCTTAAAAGTATTACCTCCGTCTATTGTGAAAAAATACCTACCATTTGGTAAAGTTACACCATCGTCATCAGTATTAGATACTAATGTTCCACTTGTTCCTCCTACTGCTATTGTTGTTGCAAGACTTGTTTGAAAGTCTGCTATAATTTTTCCTAATTCGCTGCTCATATTTTTTATTTATTAATTATATATATTATAATATATTATTCAGGATTATTTAAATCTGTTGATTCACCGTCTTTACTTACATTTTGTTTGTTCCTAAATCTCTTTGGAATCCTTTGTTCAAATACAAGTATATCTCTGTCCATCATCATACTAATGCTTACATATCCTATTCCAGTAACAACAAACATTCTCTGTCTTTTTCTAAACTTTGGTGTTTTTACTTTTAATTCACAAAAGAAAGGGTAAATACTTACAGCGTCATTACCTCCAATTTGCACATCACCTATCATATTTACTCCAACTAATTGAGGATTGGAATAATCTACATAACTCCCATTTCCGACTATTGTTCCTACTAATGAAAAACCTGCGTCATCATAACTTTCGTAAACTTCAATTTTTTGGTCTGGGTCAATTAAGCCCATAACTCTTATCTTCTTAAACTTCTTTAAGTTTTCTGAAATACTTGCTGAGTATTTTTCATTTTTTGAAATCCAATAATTGCTTATAGGATAACTCTCATCGTCAAATCCAGTAAAAACTTGATAAACTGATTGTGTTATCGGACTACCAACAAAAATACTACCCTCGTTCTTGACTAATAATCTAGCATTATAAGCAATAACATCTACTGTCTTATCTTCAATTGAGCATAAAAGTATTGTATCATTGTATTCTTTACCCTCACTCTTACACATAACTGCAATATACTTTCCAAATGTTTCAATAGTACAATCTGAGTAATCATACTTTCCAAAATCAAAATGAGTAAGCAATGAATAAGGTTCTATATTATCACCGTAAACATTTCTTTGTAATATTGTTAATTCAGGATTATCAGGATTAGCTGTGTTCATAAATACTATTCCTTTTGATGTTGAACAAGCTGCTCTAAAACTTTTTATACCGATATCTCTTCTATAAACAAGGTTTGTAAAAGTATCGTCATCGGCTGATAAAGATAAACTATATGCTGACTGTTCTTTTAATGAATAATAAACTCCGTCTTGGCTTACCTCAACATCTAAAATAGCATCACCTCCGATGTCTTGTGTTATTCTATTACCCTCTGAAGCAACTCTTGTAGCACTAAAAGTAAAATCTGCTAGTCCTTTTACTGTTGAATCTTCGTATTGATAACTAACTGTCCCAACTCCTGCATTTGATAGTGTGTAATCGCCAGTGATATAATTTATTGTTCCAGTTCCTCCTAATGAACCAGTTAATGTTCCGTCCTTATTATCAGTGTATGTTTCTGATGTTGCTGTAATAGTAAATAAAGGTGCAAAACAATTTCTCTTTGCTCCACCAGCTTTGAATGCTAATGTTCCTGATAAAGAAGTAAAAGCTTCTCCAGTTACTGTTGTGTAAACCTCACTATCTTGTGAATCAATATGGGAAAGCTTTAAAGTCGTCTTAGAGGCGTTTTCACAGTTCCACATCAATAATCTACCCTTATCTATCATAATGCGTCCCTTATCGTTCTTAGTGGCGTCGTAGAGGTCAATATATGATGTTGGATTGGCTGTATTTATCTTAAAAAATCCGTCTGCTCCTGATATAAATACAAAGTACCCTGATAATGATGTATAGTTTGCAAAAGAACACTCTGAACCCGATGTTAATCCTGTAATTATATCAGTCCAAGTATCACCGTCTAAATACTGAATAGCTGTCTCTGTTTTTCTAAATAGAATCTTCTCTCCGTTAGTTTTATATCCAAAATGTAATCCTCTAATGGCTCCAACTGAACCCTCTGAACCAATTAATGCTCTTCCATTTGATAAAACTATGCTTCCGTCTTTTGTTATCCAGTTTTTTGAATCTGAACAAGCATCTGAATCTATATTTTCAGAATTAATAACATTGTGTATTCCTTTTGTAAATTGTCTTACAATGCTGTCCATTTATTATTAATTATTTAATAATTGACTATTCCAAATCTTCATATCTTCTAAAATATTTTGATATTTTAATTGATTTTCGTCTGCGTATGAGCGTGCTTTGTCAAATTGTTGAATAATATATCCGTCAACACACATTCCGTGGAATAAAACTGCACTGAATCTATCAGGAAAAGGAAACTCTGTTGTTAGTTTCAAATCTACCCCTGACGACATATAATCAAAATCGTATGTATCTGCTGTTGTAGGCTGTTTTGTGAAATATAATCTGTTGTTGGCTATATCTACATAACAATATCCAGTACTACCCTCATACTGTCTTCTGTCGCTCCAATTAATAACCTTGTAAGGTGTTTTTGTAGTTCCAATAAATACAATCTTTCCTTGTAATCCCTCCTCATAAGAAACTGAATTATTAGTAAAGTTTGCATTCTCTGTAATATAAGCAAAATCATCAGGCAATTCTATGTAAGGCACTGATGTTGATAATACTCCACTGGCTGATTTTTTTAATATCTCCCAGTCATTAGAATTACATATTGAATCAAATACTCTTTGAGCTAATTCTAACTCTTCTTGTGTTGAAAGTTCGGAAGTATCGTCAAGGTATAATTCAAATCTTTTAATTATATCTTCTATTGTTGTTGGCATATTTTATAAACTTACTACAATCCCCGAAGGGACTGTGTGTAAACTTATATAAGATGATATCTACAAGTAATAACTCCTGTTCCTGTACCAGTTGCAAAAGCTTCTGTAGCGTTTGTAATCACAATAGGGGCGTCAACTACACCGACTAACGATGTATTAATTGACTTATTTATTGTATAAGATGTACCCGCTTCTGCTGTAATAACTGTTGAAGCGATATCTGCAGTTACTTTAGCACCTGAACCATCTGTGTATCTAAACTCTACAGCTCCACCACCAGTATAACCAGTTGCTGTTGTAGTCATTTTCAAGCAAATGTCATCAATAACAATTGTTTTTCCTGTTACTCCTGCAATAAGTGTAACTGGAGTAGCACTCATTGCTTTAATGTTTTCTGCTGTTAAGCTAACAACAGCTGTTCTAATTATAGAAGGGTCAATTTCACTTGAAGAAATAGTTGTCATATCTTCCCAAGAAGGTAATGCTGAAGTTCCACTGTTTCTATATATTTTACTTGATGTTGTATCTGTCATTAAACAACCAACTGCGAACTTATTTGCTGTTACATCTAAGTTACCCTTAGTTGTACAGTTAATGATAAGTCCCTCAGCGTTTGTGTCTATAATTAAGATACCTACAAGGTCTTTATCTGTTTTCATATATTTTTAATTAACCTAATAATTGAAAGAAAGGGAGGGTTCCCTCCCATTCATTATGCTGATATCTTAACATCTAGGAACTTTTTAGCACCATCTGCAAAGGTTTTTAAACCTGCAAGGTAAGAACTAAATACATTTGTTCCTCTTCTGTCTGCTGTTGGCCTCATATCAACATTCTTCATATCTTGAATTACTAAGTCAATAGCACCTTTCTTTCCGTAGTAACAGTGAATGAAGTTTTTACTCCAAGATGTTGAAGCACCTGTTTCACTTAATACTAATCTTCCTGAACCTTTACATACAATAGTTACAGTTGTTGCTGTAGCTTTTGCAGTAACCTTTAATACTTCTGAGATTATTGAAGCGTCTGCTGCACTTAAAGCTGTAAATGTAGCAGTTGTTGTTGAAGGAGCGTTTAGAGCTGCTGCAATGTTTGTCATTGAAGCTGCTAAATCTGCACCGATAACAATCTCTCCTGCTACTGCTGGATTACTAGACAAAGCTGTCTTCATTGTGAATACAACTCCATTTATAGTGAAAGTCTCACCGTCAGCGAATGTACCTGAGTCTGTTAAAACTGCTTCACCAGTTAAGTTTTCTGATACATAAACTTGAGCTGAGCTGATTAAACCTGCATAACCATTCTTAAATACTGATTCTACAATACTGAATTGTTTACCTAATAGGTATTGTTCAATATCTGAAGCTGCATAAGAATCAACTACTAGGGCCATATTAGTTCCTGTAATTGTTTGATTAGCACCTTTCTTCAACTTTGCAGGTAATCTTGTAACCATTTGAGGTACAGTTGTTGCGTCTAATGTAATAGGTACTCCTGTTGAAACTAATGTTGTTAAGTCTCCTGCATCAAATGTTTGTGATGCGTTTATAACTTCTCCGAAGATTCTTGCATCTAGGTCTGCTGCTACTTTAATAGCAACTTTTCCTCCAATTACTTCCCCCGGATTTAATGGTCCTGCTTGTTTTACTTCACCATCTGAAATGTGAAATACTGCTTCTTTCTCTAAGTTTACAAGCAATGTTTCTGCACTGTCTGTAATTGAATCAATAGTTGAAGGGTTGCCTCTTACAACATCTCTTACTTGTACTCCATCAATATTGTAAGCAACTCTTTCTACTGATTCTCCGAAAGTCAATTGCTTTTCAAATCTTGTGTTACAAATCTCTTTTCCTACTAATACTTTTTGAAAAACCTCTTGATATGAATTATCAAAATGAGGTTTAAAATCTGTTAATGCCATACTCTTTAATTTCTTTTTTAATTTCTAATTATTACTAGAAATTGTTTCGTGAAATTAATTGTTCGTTGTACTTCTTTTTAAGTTCAGGGTCTGCCATTATCTCTTTAAAGTATTCAACATCTCTTTTAGCCTTGTCAATATCTACTTCAACATCTTTTCCTCCTCTTGGAGTTGTTGTTTCCATAGTTCTTTTCCCCGGAATCAAGTGTCCATAAGCTTCGTCAATAATTTTACCGAATGTCTTATGCTTGTTTGTAGGGTCTAAGGCAAGCCTTTTGATAACATCTTGATTTACTATCCCTTTATATTCAGGATTCTCTTCAAGTATCTTATCATAAGTTTCTTTGAATAATCTGTCAGTTTCTTTGGCTTTCTCTTGTTCTTGTAAAGGTTTCAACTTTGAATTAACTTCGTCTCCAATTTCTTCTTTCGCATCGGCTCTAATTACTGTTGATAACTCTTTTAAAAAAGACTTATCTACATTATATTTTTCTGCCAATGTATCCAATGTAGATGATAACTCTTGTTTAGTTATATCTCCACTGGCTCTATTTTCTTCAAGTTCTTTAAGCTTCCTAGCAAGTTCCTTATTCTCTTTTTTGGTTTGAATAAGTACTGCTTCTGGAACCATTTTTGGTTCTGGTTTGCTTGTTCCTAGAACTTCCTCAACTGTCTTTTCAACTTTTACTCCCTCCTCAACTTTTGTTGGTTCGGTAGTATTAGTCTCTTTGTTAACTTTTGGCTCGTCAACTTGAGCGTTCTTTGTTTCTTCTAACATAGAATGTAACCTTTTTTTACATTGAGGCACAATGAGAGATTATTCGCCTTTCGGCACAGACTTGCTTATCTGCAAAACTACTTTAAGGTAGTAGCACCCTCCTTAATTATATTTTAGCCTATCTAAATTAATTGTCAAGTATTTTCCACATCATCTGGAAAGTTTTTTAATATCTCTTCCAAACATTCCGAAGCCATTTTTTTATTTGGCGTAGCATTCATAAACACTTTATACATTTCAAACTTCTCGTGCAATTCGGCACAATGAGATATTAATTCAATGTGTGTTAAGTCTTTATAAGATGAATCTATTACCTCAATACAAGATATAATGTCTGCTCTTAATTTCTTTAAAAGCATCTTACCACCCTCTGATTCTTTAACAGATTCTATTTTTGAATACTCCTTTATGTCTTTTTTTATTTCTTCTTTATCTAGGTTTTCCATTTTCTTCTAATTTTAAACCTGTCTGCTCCAAAACATCTAAAAAGTCTTGGTCTAATCTTTCCAATTGTTTCTTTATGTTCTCTAAAGCTTTTGTTGCCTCCTTGCAAAATGAGTTTGCTTCTTGGTAAAGATAACAAGCTACTAAATCTTTTTCCTCTAATGTTAATACTATTGGATTAGTTCCTGAAACATTACTTTTTACCGCTTCCTTAATCTTGATATTTGATTCAAGTTCTTGAATAACCTTTTCACATTGCTTTTTCTCTGACAACATTTCTCTTAATGTTATCTCTCTTGTTCCTCCTGAAACTTTTATCAAAGTATCGTAAACATTTTTTGATTTCTTGATTACCTTATAACTTAATTTGTCCATTGTTTTGTTTTATTAGTGAATTATTATTTAATGGTTCGCCCATAGCCCCGCCTAGCATTGAACTACCTAACTTATCTATTTCAAATTGATTAATAGCTCTTGCCTCATTTTTCATTATAACAGAATCTAAGGATTTAATATAGTCCATTATTCTAACGAATGTCTTTGAGTCCATATCTTCCTCGTGGTCCCTTACCCAATTAAGCATTTTTTGCTTGTAAGCATTGTTTGCATTACCATTTACTTTAATCTTATCGTTGTTAAGTAATGACTCTATATCTCTAGCACATTCTGCCATAAGTGATGCGTTTCCATATTCTTGAGTGTCAAGCATTTCTTTTATGTCTTCATCTTTGAATCCTGCAATCCTTGCTTTTAATTCAAACATCTTCTTAGGATTAGCAACTGGATTCTGTGATTCCTCACTTAAAAACATAAACTTTGCTTTTTGTTCTGAGTTAGATAATATCTTATCAGCGTTTGTAGCCTCAATTAACACTGTAAACTCGTCGCCTTTCTTGAATATATCTCTCTTACTAATCATTTCAGTTTCAACTCCATTCGGTCCAATTCTTTCAATGGCTTTTTTCTTTGTAAGATTATCTCTTACTCCAATTTGATATAAGAGTGCAAATCTTTCAAGGCTCATTGTATAACTGTCATAAATTAATCCGTATCTATCTGCTGAGTTTTCTTGATTACCCTCATAAATACCAAGTCTTCCATTCTCGTTGGCAACTCCTTTATCACCGTCTGTAACTCCTGATGATTTTTGTAATAATGATTCCAATACTTCAAAAACTTGAATTGGCGTATTAATAGACGGAACTTGTAACATTTTAATCGCTGAATCAATGTTAACATTATTTTTTACTCTAATGATTCCGTCTCTTCTATACTTTAATTCTGCTATGTTCTTTATATTATCAATCTGGACTGCTTTCTGAGGCTTATTAACTGCTTCTGCATTATCAAGCATCTGATTAATTGATACATCTTGTGCTTGTAAAATATCTCTTACATAATCCAAAGGTGATGGACTCCAAAACTCTGTTAAATCAGGATAAGCTGCCCAAGAAAAACAAGGCCACATTCCCAATTCGTAATCTTCTGTAGCACTAAACATATCTGTTAGCTTTTCAATTCTAATGGCTGAACCTCCTTTTTCATTTAAAAGAACATAATATCTTTCCCCCTGATAAGTAGTAAACCATTCCCAAAACTTAAACTTATCTGGATTCTGTAATTCCTTTGTTTGTCCAGTATCTTGGTTTGATGCTCTATTATCCTTATTTAAGTCTTCAGCACCCTTATCAGTATTGTTTCCAGTTCCTGATAATAAATTATTAATCCCTGTCTTTATGTATGTTTTATCTTTTTTAAATGATTCAAGCTGTCTTCTTGAATAAACAACTCCATATCTGCCTAAATGCCAAGCTTTTTCAATATCTATTCCACCTGCTGACGGGTCAATAAGAAAATCATATACATCGCAGTTCTCTAAATGTGGTTTGTAATTACCATTCTTTGAATCTGCATAATAAAAAGATATTGCTCTTCCGTAAATTATTACTTGTTTTTTTGCCACTATATCTTTTATGGCCCAATGGTCGTTTACTGCATCTTGCTTGCTCAATATATTAAGTCTTTCAACTCTTTGTAATTGACTTTCCTTTTTCTTTACAAAAACAAAACGAGATGAGTTTTTAATCTTTGAAAGTAATGTATGAACAAACTCTTGCCCTCTTGCTAAATTAACATTTGAACGAGATTCTGTTAATGCTACTTTTTTATTGTAGTATAAATCCTCGTTAAGTTTCCAACCAGCAATCTTTTTTTGCTTATGGCTTCTGTCAAAAGCAATTTCATTCAAACACTGAGTTGTAATTTCGTCTATTTGAGTTTGTTTCATACTATTTAATTCCCATCTTATAGTTATTTGCTACTGCAAATGCTTTTGCGTCTTCAACAAAGTTATCACCGTCTGCTGATGTAAATCTTTTAATGATTATTCCTGCGTCTGTCATTACCTCTATGGCTTGAATCTCTCTTGTTGGCTTAACTTCTACTACTGGCTCTTCAACTACCTCTGGAGTCTCGTTTACATCCTCTAGCACATCATTTTTAATCTGAACTTCCCTTTCTACTTGCTTTATTGTTTTTTTATTAGTTTTTTTCATATTATTTCTTTATAATTATATTTTATTCTTAATCTTCCTCCCCTTGCGAACTTTTTTGCTTTAATAATGAATCCCTCGTTAGAATTTGAATCGTTTTTATCAAATGTTCTTACTTTTTTAGCATTTTCATCGTAAATCTCTATTGATAACACACCTACTCTAGTCACATTAACATCATAATCATTATTTTCTATCTCTTTGAACTCCTTTACAACTTTTTTTGCCATTGCTTTACTTTTATTTTAGCATTTGAGATGTTTTTGTCAATTATATTCCAATACTTGAGCGTAAAGGTTCGTCCTCTATGAAATAATCTTCCTCTTTTTCAATTATCTTAGCAAAATCTTTCATTTGCCAAGCAATTGCACACGCAATTAGTAAGTCAAAGTGTCTTGTAGTTAGTCTAGGGTCTTGTTCTTTATCCATTAAATCATTTCTTGTGTAACTCTTGCATTCATTAATAAGGTCTTCGTCATTTAATTCTAATAATCCGTCTGAAATAGCCTTTGAAAGAGCAAACAATGCTTTAGGCTTTGTCGCTGCATTAGTATTCCAACCGTAATTTGTTCCCATTGCTTGATTGACTTTTATGTCCGACGGCTTTTCAATCCATACATTAGCATTCAACTGTCTTAACCTTGCTATTGTTGCGTGTCCGTGATTATTCCTTTCAGGACACACTAAACAACCTCCAAAAATGTTAGCCTCTCTTTCTATTTCGTCCCCAAAGTTATCAGGTCTAATTAAGTTTGAATGGAATGTTCCTACAACTTGGCAAGGTATTTGGTCAAAGTCTATAAAGACTGATGTTGAACTATCTAATCCAACACCACCTGCAACATCGTGTCCTCCTGCATATCTATGGCTAGGGTCAAAGTTCTTGAATAACTTAAATCCTGCAACTTCTTTCACTGGAAGAATTACTTTCATTTTATCTAAGGACTCTCTGTCAAAAAATACATCTCTACTTGCTGACGGCTTACAAAGTCTTTCTCCCTCAAAATCATCGTCTCTCTGCTTCATTTCTTCTATCTCTGATAAATTATACCTATCCCAAGCAATAACCCCCTTATCGTCTATGATAGGGACGATTAACACTATATTCTTATCATTCCTACCCAACACAAGTTTATGTATGTTTCCCATTTCTGAAATATAGTTAGCATTATAAATACAAGCACCATTTTTTGATAAAGATGTTCTTGCTTCTTCCATATTATCCCAAATAGCCTGAGTTGTTTTGGCTGAACGCAAAGTCTTTCGTGTTTCTATATCTTCAAACAATATCAAATCTGGTCTTGATTCCTCTTGTAATGCACCTCTTTGGTCTGTTCCAATTGAACCTGCAAGGAACTTTACTCCTGTTGATGTAGTAAAACTGCTCATTCGTTCCTCTCTTTTAATATTATCTCTAACGAATATCTCAGGATAAACCTCAATTACTCTAGGATTGATAAACATATTATACACATCAGTTACAATCTGCTTTGAATTATCTAAGTCTGTTGATAATACTTTAATATACTTTCTAAAATGGCCCCTATCATTAGCAATACAAAAAGCAATGAATAGTTTAGTTCTTGATGTTTTACTTGCACCTCTAAAAGCAATATCTGTAAATGATGCTATCTCACCCTTATAAGCCTTTAAATTATATCCGTCTATCTTCTCGTGGAATGGTGCATCTTTAGATGTAAAGTATTGTATATAAAAAAACCTTGCCCATAAGTTAAACTTGAGCAAGATTTTCTCGTCTGAATCTTCTATTGTAAATCCGAATAATTCTCTTAACTCCTCAGGATTATTTCTATTTAGTATTTCCTTTATGTCCATTTAGATAATCTTCAATTGAATCTGCTATTAATTTTTTTTGGTCTGGCATTAAATCCTTTCCGTCCTTTCCAGTAAGCTCTGCTCTTGATATTGCTGTACCGTGTAATCTATCTAATAAATCTTTATAAAATCTATAATCACCCGCACGGGCGTTTAAGATTCCTTTACTTAATATTTCTAGCTCTAATTCGTCTGGAGTCTTTTTATTTGCTTTTGCTAATTTAATTAATGCTTCTCTATATAAAGTGGCATAATTCTTTTGTCCCTTAGGTCTTCCGTTAGGATTACCACTTTCTCCAGACTTGAAAGGTTTTAGGTTATCCCAACCTTTGTTCTTGCCACTGTTTTTTGATTTCTTATTTTCCATTGTTTTTGATTGATTCTCTTATTATCATAGGATAAGTATAGTTTCCCTCTACTCTGTGATGTATTCTTTTAAACCTGCTTCCCATTTCGGCTACTCTTACCGATGAGGGATTTATCATTACCGTGTAAAAACTCTTAACATAAGTTCCATAGTTTAAATATATGTCAGTAAGTCCTCCTTTGTTCGCTTGTGTTTGTTTCTGTATTATCTTTACCCAAGGAATTGTAAGGAATATACTACCGTGCTTTGCTTCTAACACATAAGTATTAACATCTTCATTTATTCTACCAACAAACTTGAATGGTCTATCTGGACTACATAGAAAAGTATTCATACACTTTCTTAATCTTGTTATTGAATATGCGAATCCATTATCTCCTCCGATATAATCTCCTGCTTGTGCAAAAGCAATACTCTTTATGTTCGTACTCTTATAGAAATCTATCATTCCGTCTAGTACCTTGTCTATATTTTTAATAGGATTGTGTTTAAACTTAAAGTCTTTTGTAAAAGCATAGGCTATTCCACTATAATCGTCGTCTAGCATCATAAAGTATTTTAGCCCTAAATCTCTAGCAATATCAAATGTTTTATTTCTAGCATATACTACGGCTCGCCTATCTTCAAAGTTATCCATTATGTCAAACTCTTTTTCTATCTGCTCCTTGCTAAAAATAATAACATTATCCTTTCCAAAGTTCTTAATATATTTCTCTTGCTGAGGGTCTTCGTCGTCTATTATAAAATAAGTCTTTCCGGTGTAATTACTATCCTTTAAAAACTTGCAAGTAATAACATTATCTGCTCTTCCGTGTGTTAATATAAATACAGCAAAATCTTTATTCTTCATCGTCGTTCAAAAGTAAATCATTTGATAATTTTATATAACCCAATTCTATCGCCTTGTCGTAGTCTATAATCACAAGTGCTAAATCCTCCATTATTGCTTTTAATCCCTCATTCTCTGTATTTGCATAATAATCTGCTATCTTCTTATAGTCAAATCTAGTTAGTCTATGAACTGCCTCTCTTAAGAACTCTGCCTCTTCTTGCTCCATTGGAGTATTTTTTATCTTTTCAAGCAATTCTGTTTCTTGTAGGTTTTGATATAGTTCTGACAATAAGGGTTTTTGGCTACTAGGCTCATAAACTGGTGGAACTATCTTTTTGGTGTATCTCTCTTCGTCGGGATTCAACACTAAGTCCTCTCGGAATCCTGTTAGCTTTAATAAATCAGTGTCTAATGCTTTCAATTCAGGTAATACTAAAGCCATATCCCACTCACTCTCGTTTAACTTGTTATCAGCTAATCTTAATGCTTTCACTTCTTCTTCTGATAAATCTTCAACTTTTAATACTGGAACTTCTGTTAATCCTAATTTTTTACTTGCTTCTAATCTACAATGTCCAATAATCAACTCGTTATTTTTATCAACTACAAGTGGTTGCACAAATCCAAATCTTTTAATGCTATTGGCAACTTGTTCAATCTGTTTCTTAGAATGTTTTTTAGCATTATTTCCGTATGGCTTTATATCTTGTATTTTGATTTGATTTACTTTCATTTTACTTATTAATAATTAATCCTTTTTTTGAGCCAATTCCATTATTTCTTTTAACTCTTCTGTCTCTTTATAGAGTATCCCTATGTATATTCCGATGCCAAGTATAACAAAATGTATAGTAAAATGACCCAACCAACTCTCTATTTCTGTTTCAAAATCAAAAAATGTAAAGGTAGTCCATTTCCACTTAATATCACTCGGTATAAATTGTTTCCATTCGTTGATGAATTGTATTGATATTCTTTCTTTTAGTTTCATTTTATTTGTTTATATTGCTCTTCTAATTCTTCTTTTGCTTGAGAACCTGTTAAATTAGCACCATCAATAAATCCTTTCTCGTATGCATCAATCATTGCTTTTTGTTCTTCGTTTGCTCCTTTGCAACAGATAGTGTGTAGTTTATCTTTTTCTTTTTGTGTTAGGTCTGAATATTGTTTATTATTTTGCATAGGTGTTGGCGTGTTTTGCATAGGTGTTTATTTTCATATTAGTATGTTTTTTTATTCCAGCTTAATAAATTATTTGGTTCTTTGGTAAAAATTAAATAGTAATATCTACCAAACCATCTCTTGTCAGAAACAATGTGTATTTTTTGTAAATACCAACCTTCCATTTCACTCAATCTTTTAGGGGTTAATCCATTCCAAAAGTTTATATTACCTAAAAATGCTATTCCTTTAGTTGCTACTTCAGTTGCTTTTTTAAGAAAATCTTTTTGTTTATCAAAGGGAGGATTACCAATTACCCAATCTACTTTTTTATTCCAGTTCATAAAATCTAATCCATCTTCAATCTCGCATTCGTATTTTTCACCTACTAAATTATTATACCAAACTTTATTTTTACCAGAACCTGCGTCAAGAACAGAACCTTTAATTGGAGTAATAGCGATAAGGTCTTTAACCATTTGCTCGTTGGTATAATGAAATGTTATGTCTTTTGGTTTATCTTTCATTTTATTTCTCTTGTCATATTCATCTTCTTATTATCTTTAATTATTTGGTCGGCTTATGATAGTAATCCTTGTCTTAATCTTTGATTAGCTATTTCACAATACTTTTCATATATTTCTATTCCTATATAATTTCGGTTATTTTTCTTTGCCATCTTTAGTGTTGTTCCACTACCTGCCATTGGGTCTAGGATTATATCTCCTTCATTACTCCAAGAAAGTATATGGTCTTCTGCAAGTTTAGCAGGAAATACAGCAGGATGTTTTCTTGCTTCAACATCTCCATCATAACAAACACTTCCAGTAGCATATCTCCATATATTTATATCTTGACCATATTCTTTTATTTGTTTTCCAACTCCGTGTATCTTTTCTAAATCATTTCCGTTATGCCTTCTATTTCCTGTAATTATTTTTCCAGCTTCTTTATTTTTCTTTAGTCTTGGATTAAATGTTTTAGGATTACCCCTACTAAAAACAAACATATATTCAAAGGCTTGTTCTTGTCTTTTGTGTGTTAATGGCATATAACACAACTTTTCATATATCATTGTATCGTGCAAATTAAATCCTATCTCCTTAAAATATAATGCCTGCTTAAAAGATGTTCCTGTTTCACTTCCATTGATAGTTGCATCTCCAACTACCCAAACCACCACTCCACCATCTTTGACTATTCTAAATAATTCTTTAATTACTGGTTTCCAAATATGTTCTCCCCATTCTAAACTTCCATTATATGTTCGTAAATTATCATAAGGAGGAGAAGTAAGAACCATATCTATACTATTATCAGGTATATCCTTCATTACTTCTAAACAATCACCACATATTACCTTATTTAACATTTCTTCTATCTTCATATATTTGTCTTTTAATTATTTGTTCGGCTTTATTTTAACAATTTATTATTGGAAACTTTGTTGTTGGATTATAAGTATTGGTGGGTAGGGAATTCGTAGAAAGTTTTCCTAATGGTCAACTATCTTTGGTCACCCTACAGGTCTTTTATGGGACTCCTACTGGTGCCGCTACACCATCCCAAGGGGCTAACAACCCTCGTATTATTAGTCAGGGTATGTGCGGATTTTTACATACCCCCAAGCGTCTCACCTTTTCCGCCACCACCAATTTTATTATTTTTTATTTCTTTTGTTT
>Ga0209509_1000807_pt1 | contig 26332 bp, 33 predicted proteins | sample BioC13SIPDNA_FD_185743 | JGI IMG/M metagenome (GOLD analysis project Ga0209509, IMG submission 185743) | Anaerobic biogas reactor microbial communites from Washington, USA - Biogas_R1_A C13 SIP DNA (SPAdes) (version 2) | ecosystem: Engineered > Bioreactor > Anaerobic > Unclassified | place...
ATTTAAACAGGCTCTTACCCAGCAAACCAATATGGATTAATTTTTTTATCAGGGTGGCCTAATATTTTACCGGTTTGTGGCCTGATTTATGATTGACATTAACAAAGATATAACGTCTTAGAGGAAAAAATCATAATAATGCCACATAATATAGTTATTAAGATTGAAATTTTTAATAAAATGCTAGTATTAATCTTTTTGCGCATTAAGTAACCTTTCTTTCGGCGTATAGCAAGAGTCAAATTTTACCAATATATCATCACACCATAAATGATATAATCTTTCAAAATAGGAAAGCTCAAGGGTATAAGATCGAGGAGATGGTTGAACAATTGGGCATATTCAGCCACCTATTTAATTCCCTCAATTTACATCTCAATTTGGATTGTCTTCATAAGCTGCTGAATTCTTTCGTTTGAAACATCAGTAAAATGCGGCTTTAACATAGCGTATACATGCCAAACCTCATCTATCGCTACTTCTTCAATAGGTTTATCGGGATATAAAATCTCTGCACGGGTTAGCCACAATTGTCCCATGGTCCAGCAATTCTCAATCAACCAGCCTTTTTCAATTTCCTCAATTGGTTTCATTATCCCTAAGGAGATCCAACTGTCGACAATTGATTCAAGATATTTCATTATTTTTTCTGCTCTTCGAACAAAAGTATCTTTTAATTCTGGATCATTAGCAAATATCGAATTGATTTCCAAATAAAAAAAACGATATCTATATGCATAAGTGGCCATACGAACAAAGAACCTTAAAATGCCGCTCTCAGATCTTCCAAATTCGGTATCATAAAACATTTCGTTCAATTTTGGAGTAATTTCCTCATTCCAGATAACACGAATTATATGTGCTTTATCATTAAAATAATAGTACAAGTTACCTGGGCTGATACCTAAGGCATTGGCGATATGTACCGTGCTTACATTGGTAGCTCGATTATCATTAAACAACTCTATCGAAGTGCTAATAATCTTTTCTCTTGTTCCCATTTCAAAAAGCTCCTTTCCCTTAACTATATTATATTTCTATCAAACTTTGGTTAAATATTAAAGTTATTAGAATTATTATTCTAGTAATCTTGTTTATTTGAAATTATTATACTAATATAGAGTCTATAAAGGAATAAAACTTTTAATATTTGAAAGGAGAAATAACAATGGAACAAAACACATGGAATCCCTTACCGCTATTAAATTCCTACCTTGATTACTGGGCTGTCAAGACGCCGGATACTGTAGCAATGATTCAGTTTGAAACAGGGGAAGAGATTAGCTACCGTCAATTTGCAGAAAGGGTTGAGAATTACGCTTTAACCCTTATCGACTTGGGGATAACCAAGGGGGATATGGTAGCAACAATGTTGCTGGAAGACATAGACCATATATGTCTCATGTACGCCTGTTCTATGATAGGTGCCATAATTGCTCCGTTAGACGTCCGTCTTAAAGAGACAGAAGTAGTTAGAGATCTAGAAAAAATTCAAGCGAAAATATTTTTCTTTCTCGGAAACACCCCCATACGAGACTTCACTCTGGTTGGGAAGGCTGTGAAGGAAAACTGTTCCTATACTCGGCATCTGGTTGAAATTTCGGCCAGAACTCAAGCAGAAACTTCTGCCGATGGCTTCACTTCTTTTTCCTTTCTAAAAAATGCTGATAACCTAAGTAATTTAAAGTCAAACCCGGAACTTGTAAAGAAACTTAAAGAACTTTATTCAAGTTTAGATACCAAAGATGGATGTCTTATCATTTTTACAACGGGTACCACTGGAGAACCAAAACCTGCTCTCCTTAATCATGAGTGTATAATCGCGCAAGATGAAATTTTAGCCAGGATAGTAGACCTTCCTCGCGAGGACTTGATATTATTGTGTAACATGCCGCCAAGTCATGTTGCAGGAACCACTGAAGCCCCATTTACCACGTTTTACGCAGGTGGAACTGCTGTTCTTGTACAACTATTCACTCCACAGTCAACTTTAGAGGCAATCCAGAAGCATCGTGTTACTGCTATTGGAATGGTGCCCACCCAATATCGTATGCTCTGGGCTCTGCCAAATTATGCGGATTATGATTTAAGCAGCCTGAAGGTTGCCTTATATGGCGGAGCAGCAGTAGATTTGCCATTTTTAACCGAAATGGCCAAGATGGCTGACGTTATTGGGGGCGGTTTGGGCATGACTGAAAGTGCCGGCTGGGCTACATGTCATCCGAAAGGTATAAAGCTCGAGGAGATGGTTGGACAAGTCGGCCAGGCATTTCCTGATGTAGCTAAGGTAAGTGTAAGAAAACCCATGAATGAGGATGGAACTGCCGGGGAAGAACTTCCTGACGGGGAAACCGGGGAAATTTGTTATCATCCGCCGCTTGTCTTTCCAGGATATTACAATATGCCTGAAGAAACTGCAAAAACAGTTTCTACCGATGGGATACTCTATACCGGGGACCTTGGCACTTTTAAAGACATGGGCAGCTACCGTGGCCTAATTATGTCGGGCAGACGGAAATTTATGATCAAACAGAAGGGCTATAATGTGTCTCCCGAGGAAGTTGAAGCCCACATTGCGCTTTATCCAAAAGTCGCTGAGGTTTATCTGGTAGGATGTTTTCACCGGGTTTTCGATGAAGGGATATTTGCTTTTGTAAAACCCAGACCTGGAGTTGAAATTTCTGAAGATGAAATTATGCAGCATTGTAAAGACATTGCCGCATATAAACGTCCCCAACATGTAGAAATATGGCCTGCGGATGAGCTTTTTCCAATGAACAGGTTAAACAAGATCGAACGACAGACCTTAAAAACACTGGCCGAGGATAGAGTTAAGGAGCTCAGGGAGCAGGGTAAATGGGACGCATAATTATGGTGGATTGATGAAAGGAATTGTAATTATGAGTATTTTTGATGAAACCAAAATTGGCAAGGTAACCTGGGATGGATTAAAGACCGAACTGTTAAACCAAGACAAAGAAACCCTGGTTGAAATGATTAATATGTCTATGAGAAACTATTGGACAAACCAGAGTTATTGGATGGTCACCGTGGAAAGAGAATTCGGTTTTAATGCAGCTGCTCATATGGACATGGAAATATGGCAAACTATGGCGGCTATTCAAACAAGCCGGCTAAGAAAACTGGTGAATATTGGTGACGACGTACAAGCTCTGTGTACCGCCCTCAAAATGACTGCGCTTCAATGGGTATCAGCGGGTTTTGATTGGCAGTTCCTGTCTATAGAAGACAGGCGACTAACGATGCAGGTTAATAAATGTCCGATGGGTACTTTTAGAGATAGCAAAGGTCTGGAGTTGATGCCGTGTAAATGTGGCGGTGACACAATATATAGAGCCCTTGCCAAGGCTGTCAACCCCAAATTCGAAGTGAGATGTCTGCATGCCCATCCTGATCCGCGTATCGAAAATGTTATGTGCGAATGGGAGTTCATCTTGGAGGACCAGGATTAAGCAAGAGATGCTAAAAAGAAACATTAAAAGAGGATGGTGTTTTTATGAGCAGCAATAAATTATTTTATGGTTGGTGGACTGTTCTCGGGTGTTTCTTAATAATGGCAGCAACTACCGGAATAGTTATGAACAGTGTGCCGAATGCTTACGGACCCATTGCAACTCAATATGGCTTTCAAATAGGTGAGGTATCGACGACCACTGCCTTAGTTGCGTTAGCTGCCATGTTTTCAGCCCTGCTGGTTGGCAGGTTGATGAAATCCATGAATATACGTATTTTGACAACCGTTTTCGGAGTTCTGTTTGTTAGCGGATTAATTGCTTATGCTTTTTGCACTTCCTTGACACAATTCTACATTGCTTCAGTTATTATCGGTATAGGGGCTGCCGGCACTTATTTAATACCTCCTACCGTCATTCTTACCAATTGGTTTGAGGAAAAAAGAGGCCTGGCTATAGCAATTACTTTTACCGGATCAGGTGTAGGAGGAGCTGTCTTTGGTCCTTTACTGGCCTATTTGATTGGTAAAGTCGGAATCAGCAGCAGTTTTCTAATTCTGGGAATTATAGCTGCAGTATTAATCTTACCGATTACCTTATTTCTGCTTAGATTGACTCCTCAGTAAAAGGGGCTTCTACCGCTTGGCAGCAGCAATGAAAAGCTTGAAAGCCACGCTCAGGCTGAAGAGCAGGGACTCACTTTTGCCCAGGCTACCAAAACCGCTAGTTTTTGGATGCTATCCTTTTCTATTCTGCTGTTTGCTACGGCAACCCTGGGTGTTAACATGCACATTCCGAACTACTTTACCTCAGCCGGTTATTCGGCGGCTTTTGCCGCGGCTATATTTGCGGCTTACAACTTTATAATGATATTTGGGAAACTGGCTTTGGGTACGGTGATTGACAGATACGGAATTAGAAATAGTATGATCTATATTTTTATTGTGGGTTTATCCGCCATGGCATTAATAACCATAGCCGGTGATATAAAATGGCTTGCCTATGTTTTTGCTGTAGTCGCAGGTTTTGCCGCCGCCATCATGACTATACCGGCAGCATTATGGACAGCAGCTATTATGGGCAAAAAAGATTTTGCCATAATTTATTCTGTAATGAACGTGTTCCTGACTCTGGGAGTAGCCCTGGGGCCTCCAATCAGCGGCTATATCTTTGATGCCCAAAGCAGTTACCTACCAGCGATAAAACTGTGGATGGTGGTTTTGGCCATTTCCATGATTTTGGCCTTGCTGTCGTATCAAAAAAGGCCTATTATTGACTAACAAAACAGAATAAAGCAAGGGAACAGTTTAAAGTGACCCCCAAATAGGATACAACTTAAGACCGTTTCAGATTTTGTATAAACCTCCATATAGATGTAGATTAAGATCATCTGTATGGAGGTTTTGTATATGGTTCGAAAGATTGCTGAATTTTAGTCATAAACCGGCGAGTTGTTGAGCGATGAGTATCCAAATCGAACTAATCTGTGAGAAATAGGGGTGACATGAGGACGGTCCCCATATCACCCCATTAAACATCAGTTATTGGTAATATTCATAAGCCCTGGTGCATACAATGACAGCAGCTTCGCGGGTGGCATTTCCCTCCGGATCAAACATGTTACTGCCTACACCGGATACTATTTTGGCTTTGGAACAATAGTAAACCCCATCCCGGGCCCAAACCTTTATTTTGGCATCATCGGCAAATGGCGCTGCCCCTGCGGAACTGAAATCAGCGCTGGGATTTATTACTTTCAAAGCTTTCAGCAAAATGGTGGCCATTTGTTCTCTGGTAACCAATTGGTTAGGCGCATATCTATTGTTACCTACCCCAGAAACCAAACCCAGATTAGCCGCTTTTAATATTTCCGGATTGGTGGTATCAACAAAGCTGGCGGTGCCGACTACAGCGGTCGTGCCGGTATAAACCTCATACAGCTTGACAGCTATTTCAGCGAACTCCTCCCGGGTAATCTTGCCGGCCATGTTATTTTTGATCCGGTCGGTAATAAAGCCATACCCCTGAGCCTTGTTAAGGCCTGAAACAGCCCATGAACTGGCTCCCTGATAAAAACTTCCGGACTTATTGGATAATTCGTTGGACCAGGGAGAGATCACTTCATCCCATTCACCTGGACCGTCCCCATAATTGTATGTATAGGTGAGGCGCAGCCGGTATGTATATTTCCTGGCATTAATGACGGTTTCGGTCATATCACCTTCGTCTTCCACATCATAAGTTACATAAAATGTATTGGTTTTGCCGGGAACAGTATTTTCATTATCAGAATAAACATCGAGATGGCCTCCGCCTCCACCGGTAGAGCCCCATTCTCCATCGTCAATTCTGCCGTCGGTCTCAAGGTTCACCCAACCGTCGGTTGGTCGTTCCTGATCCAAGGTTAGCACGTTTTCCGGCACTGTGACTTGCAAACGGAAATAAGGGAACCCGTCGTCAGAGGTCAATAATTCCAGATTCGATATAGTAGGTGCGGGCAAACTTGATGGAACTCCCTCCGGTAGTGCCATCGCTGCAGATGGAAAGGCAACAATTATAAGCCCCAGCAATAAAGTTAGTAACAAAAAGTTTCGTTTCATTTTTTCGGCCTCCTGACCATTATTATTCAACGTCAGTTTTTTACTATAGGTGAAGCTAAGCCTCCTTCCATTTAATATATCCGAAATATCAGGAGAGAGCCCGGGAAGGATTCCTGATACCATAATCAACAAGTTGACATGGAATTATTTTCATAATTCGGCGTTGAGTTAGGTTCACCTTCCTATTTTATTATTAATTTTTCTTAATTAACCTAATCTCGTAAAACTGACCAACTTCATAAAATCTTATTGAATCTACATGCAAAATTGTGTGCAGTTAAATTGTTAAGTAATAAAAACAAAAACCACCCACCGATATAATTCTTTTTATCAATAGATGGCAGATAATCTGTCTAATGACTCAAAGATTGATACAATTTAACGATTATACCCTCGGGGGCTAGCTTTCGTTAAAAGGTTTAGGAATCGTTAAATTATGCACCCAGATAACCTGAGAGTCAATTTTAGTTAATCCTAATTGACTCTCAGATGAATAAGTCTTAGTACTAAGGTTGTTAATACTAACTCTTGCGATAACTACGTATAAATCCACATAAAATTATTACAAAAAATAGAATAGCACAATGCTCAAATGTAAAATCAAAAAAATTGAGCAACATAAACGAAGTTGTAACAAAAATGCCAATTACCCAATATTCTATAACCTTAGCTTTATCAAAATACCAATTGCCACTACGTCGTAATTGAAGGCTAAACTTTACTAAAGCTTCTATTATCAATACAAGCAAAATAATTGTACTGATAACCATAGGGTATCTTATTAGTTCAATATAATTCATTAATATACCTCCAACAAAATAACGGCAATGAAAGAAAATACTAGAGCCAGCTAATGTTTATAGAATTATAATCAACTCCGTCTCCACCACGAGCTGGTACATCGTTGCTGCTAATCAGATCAGCCATTCCATAAGCACCGGCACCTACATACGCCCAACACTGCATTTTTAAATAATATGTTTTTCCATTAACTAAATTGACATCAAGATAATCATTAAAATCATCACTATCTATAACTGGGATTCCAGTATAATTACTGTTATTTACTATTGTCTTTGATGCAACTTCTGTACCATCGGTCGCGTTGTATACAGAAATCTTAACAGTTCCTCTAGTAAGAACAGGCGTTGTGAAACCTATCAAATAATCCGCCCACGCACCATCATATGTGATTCTTGCTTGGCGTGTACCGCTAACTTTTATTGCTTTGCCTACCCATGCCCAAGTAGTGGCTGACTGATGTCCCATTATAGTATATTGCGCTAAAGCATCAGCGTAACCACCCGATGTCGTACCCCAGCCATGTTTAAAATTTCCATTATCTTCATTATAGGTATCATATGCACCGTGGGCCCCACAGTCTGCCTGTGAAAATGTATAGTTTGTTCCGGTGTAAACAGTTGTTGTAGCTCTGGTAACTGAATTGCCATTTGCATTATTTGATACAAATTCAGCAGGAGTCTGGTTAATTTGTTCTTGAACTCTATTGGTATCAGATTGATATTCTTGTTCTGCAGCCTGCAACCATGCCTGCGTAGGTTGTATCTGTATTCCCATATTAGGAGCAATGTTGTTAGACATAGAAGAAGCTTCCGATGACGCACCAGCTACTCCAGCCATATTAAACATAAAACATACTACTAGGCATAAAACATATAATTTTTTCTTCATAAAATATCCACTCCCTTAAATAATAACATTTATTAACATTGTTCATTGAATCATAAAAAATTAAGTTTACACCCTCATAGCCACCACCTCCTTGCATCTCATATTCCTAGCACTTATTGGTATCTGATAACTAGACTAATAAGCATGCAAAAAGGTTGACAAAAAATTACAAAAAGTTTGTCAACCTTTTCTGTGACCAAATGGTCTAGTTATTAAATTGAACTGAAAGGTGGTATACCCATGAAGAAAAGTGCTCGTATTTTAGTTTCCCTGATGTCTTTGTTGGTTTTTATGGTCTGTTTGCCTGGTGTCGGCGCTGCAGAAGATCAAGTTTATCCTCCCACAACGGTTGAAGAAACAGTTTGCCCTGATCTGCAGAATGGTATTGAAATCAATCTGCAAGAAACTTCCGGTGCAAGTTCATCATTAATTAAACAGTGGAATTGTACAATAGCAGATAAAAACTGATCCGGTTCAGTAAAACCTCATATATAATCATTATTCCTAATTAGACTTTATATTAGTTTCAATATATTTACTCAGTTCGGTATTCAGATAATGCCAACTGTTGCGGATAGATTTATCCGTGTATGGATCTATTGTAAAATTTTTAAAGTTTGCATCCTTAATGTCATTAGATAAATTTAATGCTGTTTGTTGTCTTTTCTCTGGATCTTGCATTCTAATTTCTCTTAATGGTTCTTCATAAGTGTCATATATATACAATGTTACTAAGTTTAATTTATGAAGGGTAACATAAATTTCATCTGGCAGGTATCTTTTTTTTTGATTCGCAACATTAAAAGATTCACTTGCCTCCAAATGAAATGATTTTAAAGATTGCAACACTTCTTTCTGATATTTTTCGTTTTCCCAATCTGGTCGTTCCAAAATATCCTGTAATGATATTAATGAAAAAAGCACTTGGTTTGTCTGTTCACTTAACTGCTCGATAGCCCTTAATTCTTGAAACTTGTATTCTTTCCAAGCATACAAACTCATAATTACGATTAACAGAATAACAAAGATAATAAACATATTTCTGCTTATTTTCATTAGTTCACCCCATATTTCAAAATAATTCATGATCAGACTAATTAAGTTCCATAAAAATCTTTTAAACTTTAGGGGTATGTATAAATATGCAGGAGAACGTTAAGTAAAATCAAGCGGTACGTTGATCGCTCGATTGCCTCACCCTCGGTGATACCGAAGCTCCCTAGCGGTCACTTTTTACGGTTATTGGTATGGATTATTTTTGGACAGATAGCCGAATCGTGGTGTGTTTCATGCAAAACCGAAAGGACGGCTTTTTATGCATACCCTTCGGTATATGTACCAAGGTTTTAGGAGCAATAAGCAAATATTTGGTGTAAATGAGATATTGTCTCATTTACACCCTTGCTATAACGACTTTATTGCCAATCAACAATTATATGACTGAATGCAATTCCTTCAGGTCCTGAACCACCGTTCCAGAAGTCTGAATTCGCTGTTATTCCGCCATAATTTGTAGCCGTAGTCTGTACTTTGGCAACTATTGTATATGTTTGGCCTGCTGTTAAATTTCTATTAAATCTCCCGGTTGCAGTAGCAGAATATGTGTCTGTACCTAGTCCTGTTTCCTCATCTAGAATTGTATGGCGTGCAACACACCCGTTTGCATCCCACAATTCAGCATATATTTTAACTTTTGCGCTTCCATTTGCAGCTGCTGCAATCGTTCCATTATAGGAATAATTATAAAATATGTCGGCATTCTGTGTACCTGTTCCTGTAATATAAATTTTCGGTCCAACAGCGGCCCAGGCTTGAGCACCACCAACTCCATATGCATGAGCTGAGGCATCTGCCCAGTTACCTGAATAGGATGCGGCGTGATTATTTTGTCCCACTCCCCAACTGGATCCATTACTGTCATCATAATGACAACTGGTTACAGTTTCATCGGTTCCGCGTGCAACCTCTTCATAATACCAGCTGCTTTTTATTCCAATGGATTCTCTCATACTATTTTCAAACTGTTCTTCTGCCTCAGCTTCTAGGTATTTAATATCTTTTTTTATTCGTTCATCCACTAATTTAGGACGTGCCAATAAATAATTCAATTCACTTTCTGAAGGATCTACCAACCCGCAATCGCTTGACATTATCTTTTGTTCTACTGTCTTATCTACTTTTGCTTGTTCATTTGTGATTGCTAATGAAGTTAAAGGTAATCCAAATAACAGAGATATACATATAAAACCCATTAAGAATTTTTTCGCTATATATTTTAGCATTTTCGTTCCCCCTTTGTAATCACTAACCATTTTTCGCGTTCCGCAAATCCCATTTTATCAAGACTTACATATTACAGGCACCACCATCCTTAATATACTAATCTTTTTCATTAGACCTCATAAATTCAGTTCACCCACATCGGCACCATCTCCTTTCACGGCACACCCCTACCATTTTTTAGTATCTGATAACTAGACTAATCAGCATACAAAAAGGTTGACAAAAAATTAAAAAAAATTCTGTCAACCTTTTCGGTAACCAAATGGTCTTATTATTAAATTGAACTGAAAGGTGGTATACCCATGAAGAAAAGTGCTCGTATTTTAGTTTCCCTGATGTCTTTGTTGGTTTTTATGGTCTGTTTGCCTGGTGTCGGCGCTGCAGAAGATCAAGTTTGCCCCAACTTGCAGAATGGTATTGAAATCAATCTGCAAGAAACTTCCGGTGCAAGTTCATCATTAATTAAACAGTGGAATTGTACAATAGCAGATAATTCGAATGGAACAGTTACCATTTACGGCGAAACAACTTCTTATGGTACTGTAAACTATCTTGATGTAGAGGTTTTCCTGCAGCGGTGGAATGGATCAAACTGGGTTGATGTAACCAGCCGTACTTACAGTGATACCTCATACTTTTATGTTAGGGGTTCTTCATCAATTACAGTAACCAGAGGATACTCTTATCGCTGCAGAGCGGTTCATCATGTTCAAAATGCAGGCAGTACCAGTACCCAGACCTCAGTCTCCAATGCTTTATTTGTTCAATAGCTTTTGCTAAATCTTATAGCAGTGGGACTTAGCACCTCCCACTGCTATCTTTAGTTTTTGCATTACTTAATTGAATTTGCCATTTCAGTAGCCTGATCAGAACTAATATCTCCAAATATTTGACACATGAGATGATCATCTGTAATCCATAACAAATTGGCTGAGCCATCCTCAAATGTAATCAGATTACCTTCATATTTATCAATCTGCACTTTTTTGGTTTTAGCCTGCTGGGCGTCGACGTTTACCGAAGAACTGAATTTATCTGTAATACTGGTCTGGGTAAATAATATATTAGCATTTGGCGCGGTAAATGACATAACAATAGAAGCTTTCTCATCGGTAGCACTCTGCTTGACACTTTCAAGATTAAATCCCGGAGGTATATATTGGGGAACTAAGATTTTAAAAGGTGTATCCTCCTGGATAGCAGCGACTTCCCCGGCTATTTTGTTATGCAATTGAAGCTGATCTGCATCACTGTTTAGGCTGATGTTTATACTTTTACCTATATTAAGTATGGTTTGAAAGAATTGCTTTTTAAGAGCATAAACCGGCTCAGGAAAGAACGCCGCTCCTGCTATACCGATTAATAATATTACGGCAGCTGCTATTTGTATCATACGACGCTGCTTTTGTTTTTTCTTCTGCTTATTTACTGTTATTTTCTCAATAATCATTTGTTCCAGTTCGTTGATAGGAGTTTTAACTTCAAGCTCAGACGCTTTTAGTGAATTGCTCAAAAAGCTATCAAACTTATCATCATGCATTTTAATCACCTACGCTTTCAGACAATTGGTGAAGATCATTATATAGTTTGGAACGGGCTCGAAAAAGTTGTTTTTTAACCGTTCCTGTAGTAACCCCTAAGGCAAAGGCAATATCTTTTTCCTTCATATCTAAATAATAACGCATAATGGTAACCTGTTGTTCCTGATGGGAAAGCTCTCGTATAGCTTTCAACACTAGTGTTGCCGTTTCTTGTCGTTCAAATAATTCTGCTGGGGATTCATCAACAGGTAACTTGGAAATATATAATTCCGTATCTGATGCTGGTATACTACGTTTATTTCGTTCAATCTGGGTTCGGCCAGTATTTATAGCGATGGAGAGTAGCCAGGGAAAAAACTTGTCGGGGTCCTTAAGCTGATGGAATTTGGCAATTCCCTTGGCAAAGGTTTCCTGAGCAATATCTTCGGCCAAATATCGGTCTTCAGTTAAAAAAAATACGTAGTTGACAATTCTAGGGTAGTAGTTTTGTATTGCCAAATGCCAGAGCGAATCATCTCCAAACTCCGGTTTATTAGCCATAATTATATGTTCCTCCTCTGGAAGTTTAAACCTCATTTAGTGATGTTTATAATCCTCTAGAAAGCAAGAATTAATGTATGCAAATGTCATTATTACATAATTATTCTACTTTATACTATCATTGTCGATATAATTATGAAATATAAAGGTGAATATGATAAATATTTGACCAATTTTATTGATTAAACGTAACTTGCCACTGCAGTTTTTTTCCATTCTTAAATGTGAAGATAAACTCCCGCTCATTATGTACAGTTAAGCTTTTTACTGTTGCATACCACAATTCCTCATCAAAATCGGTAAGCAGGTCATCATTACATTGCAGAGTCTTGATAAAATTCTCTATATTTTCGCGCTTGGCTAGGCGTATTACTATCTGGCAACTTATCTCATCAAGCCTGTTCTGGACTTCCTCAAACCGATTCACCAGGTCAGAATAGCGCCGTTGGTATTCCTTTTGATCGAGAGCTAAAGATGCGTTTTCATCCACACTTTTTTTTATCAATCCCCGTAAAACCTCGGACTCACTTTGAAGCTTTTCGGTTTCTTTATCAAGGGCCGAAGTGTCAGTAATAGTTCGGATGATTTCTTCATAGCCTTTGATTATCTCATCCTTGTTTTCTATCAAACTGTTAAAAGCATCAATAAATGCTCGTTTCAGCAAATCTTCATCAAGATGTGGAGTCTGGCATTTTTCTTTATTTTTAAACTTATGATTGCACTGCCATATGGTGCGGCGGTATTTACTGGTTGAGTGCCACACCTTCCTGCCGTAGAAACTGCCGCAATCGCCGCAGACGATGCGGCTGGCAAAGCAGCTTATGCCGCTGGTGTAGTGTCCTCCGGCTTCTCGTCTTCTGAATTCCTCTTGCACCAGTTCAAATGTCTCGGGGGAAATGATAGGGGGATGGCTGTTTTCCACATAGTACTGGGGAACCTCGCCCTCGTTGACCTTCATTTTCTTGGTGAGAAAGTCTACTGTGAATCTTTTCTGCAATATTGCCTCGCCCTTGTATTTTTCGTTGGTCAGGATGCTTTTTACGGTGCTGGGCTGCCAGGTTTGCTTGCCGGATGGCGTGGGTATGCCTCTTTTGGTGAGGCGGCTGGCGATGCCTGAGGGGGTTTTTCCTTCCAAGAACATCTTGTAAATCAAGCGCACAATTTTGGCTTCCGCTTCCACGATCTGAGGCAGGCCGTCCTCGCCTTTTTCGTAGCCCAAAAACCGCTTGTAGGGTAGGCTTACTTTGCCGTCCGCAAACCGCTTGCGCTGGCCCCATGTGACGTTGAGGCTCAAAGACCGGCTTTCTTCCTGGCTACCCTACTATAAAATGATACAAATGCACACCCCTGTGGCAATCTTTCAACGATTTCGAGACGGGGGTGTGCATTTTCGTCAGGGGGTGTGCATATTTGAACGATAATTCTTAGTTTCTTCGATTTATTAATAAGGTCAATTATTTATAAAAAGGTCATGGGTGAAGGATCTACAGCCTTCTTTAGCAATTCCAATAGTTGTTTAATATATGGAAATAACTGGTTATCATCGAAATTAATAAGTTCGTTTATACCATCTTCAAGACTTATTATTCTTTGTATATCACGAATATCAGAGGGATAATCTTGATTTCCGATTTTTAGCAACATTGTTTTGCCACCACGCTTAGCTTCAATTTCAGTATATAATGGTTTCCCTTTGTGCTTGATGTAGTTATATAAATTTCTGATATTGCTGTTGGAGAAGTCCTTCCAAAAATTAACAATCAAATCAATAGCATCTTGGAACTGTGGCTGCATCACGCGAAGATAATCAAATGGATTGCCTTCAGCGTGAGGGGTGCTAGCACCGTTTTCTGTTTTTCTCAGCATTTCATATGATTCTTCAATCGGAAGCATTCCATAAATCTCTTTTTGGTTAATAATATTCCCGTCTTTGTCAAATTTGTAAAGTGCATATTCAGCAGTAACGTATGTAATTGTCCATGATAAATCGACTAAGATATTATAATTTAATAATGCAGTCTCATATAATTCGGATTTGAAAATTAACTCTAAAGCCTTCTGAACATCTACACTCTCTACTGGATCAAACCAGTAACTCCAATCGTCTTCAGCTGTTTTTCGAATGAAAATTCGTGCAGAGCAATAACGGCTGAAAATTTCATTCCACTTTGATACAAAATAAAAATCCTGACTTATTGGCAATGTGGTACCAACTAAGCTGAATTTCGTACTTTTCGGTGGTTCTATAGTACCGAATATATCATTTTTAAATAAATCTTCCATATTAGATCTCCTTCTATTAACTCCTTAATTTGATCAACCACAATTGATCCATAATTACTAAACATTATCAAAGATTACTTTTGGGATAGGCCTGATTAAATCTACGCTTTGCTTTAGCATACATCTTCGTTAAGGCTTCAGTGTCCTCTTTTGTTTCCAGGAGTGCAATATCGGCGCACTCTTCGACGGTAAACAGGTGAAACGGAGTACTGAATCTTTTCATCCGGAGTATAAGCTGTTCATGCAGGGCATCATCTGTCAAACCCAATTGCTTTTGACATTCCAATAACCTTTGAGTAATCCCGGGAGCAATCGTTGCCGTCGATTCTTTATATGGAAAAAATCCCTCAGCATAAATGCTCAAATAACACATCTGAAATCCATTACTTAACCCACTCAAGTCATGATAAATAACCTCGGCTATCATGCTTAATGCATTATCCCATTTGTTTTCTTCGGTCAAAAACGTATACATAGAAAATCGGCAGTTGCGATATAGTCCGAAATTATTAGCTTGAATATGCTCCATGCTGCGCTGATTAAGGTAAGCCCAGATCTTGTCCCTGTATGGCATATAGGGCTGTTTGTGAACAATCTTATTGAGAGTCCATATATCTAGATCTTCAATAGCATGCCTGTGAATATATGGTATATAGCATTCCTCCGCCAGTGCCTGTTTGCCTACTTCTGTAAGTTCATAGGTGCGCTTTGGAAATCTTTTATTCAGATCGTCAAGCGGCACGTCATTTAAAAGTCTTTGAACAAGTTCACCCTTTTTACCACTGACCTTTAAGCCAAATGTCTTGAGAACTTCTTTCAGGACACTCCCGTTTTCTTTTTCAATTGCCGTTTGTAGCGATCCTATTTTAAGGAAACCTCTATCATACAATGATCTCAAGCAGTCTTCCACATTTCTAATGCCGTATTTGTACCACCAAAATCCCTGGAATGATGTCTGATCTGTATAGAAGGTTTGTGCATAATCCAATATAAGTACTTCGTGAGGGTACAGCCCGCTTTTGCTTTTAATTGCAGTTCTCACTCTGGTTTCTACAGGAATAACTTCATCCGGTGTCGGCGGGATTATCTCTGTCGTAACCTTGATTATAGGTTGTTGAGTATTAGGTGCGAAAGCATTTGAAACAGTCTGTTGGGCACAATTTATCTGTTTTGTTTCTGCTTTTTTCTTGAATAAATCGAATAAGCCCATATGCTCCTCCCCCTCCAAACATTTTATTCAATCTTTCCAAATCCATATGTCTTGAACACGGCCAGCAGCTTTTTCCAGTGTGGTGGATAATCATTGCTGCCATACCTTCTTAGCTTCTTGGCCTCAGCGAAATCAATGGTTAATTCCCACTGGGTGCCGTCAAGGACATTTTTATCAACATAGTGCTGCTCCAGTCTGTAATGTAGCAACGAAATAGGTCATGCATAAAACCCATCCACTCATTGAAGGAAAGCTCCTCTTTGTATTCTACTAATTCTGGATTACCGTTAGGTGGAAGATATCTAGCAAGAATAGCATGTTCTGTTTTCATGATTGTCAAGTCGTGATAACCCCCATGGAAGCCGCCCAGCGAAAAATGTATTTGCTTTACTCGCGCTTCAAATTCATCAGTTGGCTTACAAAAGTCTTTTTTGCATTTGTTGCAGTGGGTGTGTGGGATCGCAATCAGTGATGCAGCACCCGTCAAGCACGACTTCACCTTTATCCATTTTTTCTTGCAACCCAGGACTCCATGCGGGCATACCCCTCAATATGTTCGCTGTGTTTCGTGATCCACATCGTGGACAAATTCGTCTTGGCATCGCTATACCCCCCAAAAAAAGCCTTGCCGTTCTTCAGTCTTCCATGTCTCTAATGTAAGGGACATATTGTATACTCTTTCCGACCCTTGCTTTTCCCGATTCAATAATCGTATGTTCCAGCCGTTCAACTTCGCTTCTTGTCAGTTCAAGCTTACTGCGGAATTTAGTTTTATAATTATCAAGATAGCAAATAAATTTACTCTTGTTATCTTCATTTTGAATAATAAAAATAGATTCGCTTACCGCCAATAGCGGAAATTCATCACTTTCAATATGTGCTTCATTTTCTACAATATACTGAACACTGGTAAATCCACGGCGGGGCTTATCTTCAGTGTCAGGAATTAACCAATCGCGTCCATTCTTTTTTGCATGTCTTAATTTTCCGCGTCTTATCCATTGCCTTACTGTAACAGGCTCTACATTATGCATAGCTGCATATTGCTCGACTGTAAGGTAATCACATTCGACTGTAATTAAGGTGTGTTCCACGGTTGAGGTCATACCACTAATTTCATCATTTTCAACTTCAATCTCACTAGCCTGACATAGATTCAACTCCATTCTATTCTCTAAAAACTGATATTCATAAAACCACCAAAGTTCTGTCAAAACCGGAAGTTTGCATTTCTTTACGGCTGCAATAAATTTTTCGCAAAGTTTTACTCTGTTTTTTACAACTTCCTTTGAGTATTCATTTTCTTCTAATTTTTCGTGTTCAACAAATAACTCTAATGACTTTAAAATATCTTCCCGTGTAAATAAATAATCCTCTCGGAATAGCTTTTCTTTAATGTCCATAGAGGACCCTCCCATAAATATTTGATATTATTGTAACGCAGCGTTACATTAACATCAAACATTTTCCATTGTTGCTTCTTAATATAGCTGTCGAGTCTTAGTTTCAACATGTATACCTCATATTTACTTGACTTATTTTCTCTTTGGAGACATAACTACGGTTAAAAATCCAAGGAGAACGATATGAACAAGCAGCAGGCAGAAAACGAAATGAAATACCGCCTTATCAAGATCATGCTTGAGGCCATGGAAGCGGAAGGTCTAATCAATGTCTCAGAGAAAGAAACCGTTCTGAAAAAGCTAATCAACAAATTGAAACCACTGATTGGTCAGTTGGACTAAAAGGAACGCTTATGGAAAGAAAAGTAATTAAGATTGCCGCACGACCGTTACTCCCGACAAATACCGCAGAGCATTTCCTTAAGCGCCGGGTAGCAGCATATGCCCGTGTATCAACCTCAAGCGAGGAACAACTGGTCAGCTTTGAAGCTCAGAAAGACTACTATGAAAAATATATTCATGCTCATCCAAACTGGGATTTTGCCGGACTGTACGTAGACGAGGGCATTTCCGGTGTCTCCTGTAAGAATCGCGCAGGGTTCAATAGCATGATTAAGGACGCACTGGAGGGCAGTTTTGACCTTATTATAACCAAGTCAATCTCCCGCTTTGCTAGGAACACTGTGGATACCCTTACCACTATCCGAATGCTAAAGGAAAAAGGCATTGAGGTCTATTTTGAGAAAGAACATATCTTTACCTTTGACAGCAAAGGGGAACTCATACTCACTATCCTATCCAGCATTGCCCAGGAGGAAAGCCGTTCCATATCTGAAAACGTAAAGTGGGGTTGCCGCAAGAGAATGGCCGATGGAAATTACTCATTGCCTTACAAATATTTTCTCGGTTATAAAAAGGGCGACGACAATAAACCTACAATTGTAGAAGACGAAGCCAAAATCATTCGGCGTATATATAGACTGTTCCTGGAAGGCCGGACCCCATCCAACATCGCCGCTATCCTTAAAGCCGAATCCGTTCTTTCGCCTGCCGGCAAGCGAACGTGGCAGGTAGCCACAGTGATAAGTATTCTGACCAACGAGAAATACTACGGCGCGGCCTTATTACAGAAAACATATACCGAAGACTTCATGACCAAGAAGTGGCGCAAAAATAAAGGCGAATTGCCACAATACTATATTGAAAGTGATCATGAACCAATCGTCAGCAAGGAAGTGTTCGATGAGGTTCAGCGTAGGTTAAGCCTGCCAACCAAGGAGAATCCCAGTCACAACACCTTTGCTAACAAACTGTTCTGTGGTGATTGCGGCGGCAAGTATGGCAGAAAAATCGTTGGCAGTTATCGCGACAATAAAAAGTACCGCCATGCTGTTTGGAAATGTAACCGTAGGTATGATCACGTTGAAAAATGCCAGACTCCCTATTTGTATGAAGAGGTTATCGCTCACGCCTTCAATAAAGCAGTTCTGTGGCAATTGAGGAACAATCCCTCGCTGGTAGAATTATGCTGCAAACTTGTTCTTTCGTCTATTCGGGCAGCCAAATCCGTATCCAAAGCAGAGCGCAAGCAGATGATTGTAGATTATATTTCTGAGCTACTGGATGCTTCACCTAATGAGATACCCTTTAGTACAACCGCCTGGCGCGTTATCATTGAGCGAGCAGATATAATACGAGATCGGCGAATAATCCTGCAATTTATTGACGGCAGCAAGTATGTGTATACCATCCCACCTTATTCGAATATCCGTAGAAAAGAACTGCTAAAATAATAAGCCCGCAACCAGCCATTACCGGCTTATCGGGCCATACAACAATATTATAGTCTACACATGTATACAAGTTCTATCTTTAAAAACAAATTCTAACCGTCCATCTCGGTGTATAGTGACCTTTTCAACTGCTGCCAACCACAGCTTCTCGTCAAACTCATCGTTCACAAGCGGGCGGGTCTCGATTTCCCGTATAAACCTGTCCAGTACCGATGATTTGTTTTGGCGGTTTCGACGCTGATCCTCTAATTCGGCAATCCGCTCTGTTGCTATCCGGTGCCGCTCCATGTATCCCTTGTGCCGTTCGTTAAATTCATCTTGATTAATAGTAAAGCGGGCATTTTCATAAATGGATTTTCTCGTGAGTTCGGAAACAACCTCAATTTCGCGGTGCAGTTCCGCAAGTTCCGTTTTAATTGCCGAGCAATCGCATAAGACTTCTTGGGCAAGGCGGCAGTTGGTGAGAACCTCATCCCGATCACTCATCAGTATGTTAAATGCTTTCAGAAAACGCTGCTTAATTTCATCTTCTGTAATATGAGGTGTTGAACAAGGTTTATCGTTTTTGTACTTCTCATTACACCGCCATACCGTGCGCCGATACTTAGTGTTGGAACCCCAGACCTTGGAACCGTAAAAACCGCCGCACTCGCCGCAAATTATTTTTGCTGAGAAAGGGCTGTGGCAACTGACTGGCCTACCGATTTTTTTACGCCGTTCCATTTCAAGCTGCACCGCATCAAATTCGTCCGGCTCAATAATGGCAGGATGGCTATTCTGAACATAGTATTGGGGAACTTCACCCTCGTTGACTTTGGTGGTTTTGGTGAGAAAATCCACCGTGAAGCTTTTTTGCAGCAGAGCATCACCCTTGTATTTCTCGTTTGTCAGAATGCTTATCACTGTCGCCACTTGCCAGGTTTTTTTCCCGGCTGGAGATGGGATGCCCAGATTGCCAAGATGCTTAGCGATGGCTGAAGGCGTTTTACCCTCAAGAAACATTCTGTAAATCAGCCGCACTGTTTCCGCTTCCTTTTCAACGATTTTAGGTAAACCATCCTCACCCTTTTCGTAGCCAAGGAAATGACGATAAGGCATGCTTACTTTCCCATCAGCCATACGTTTGCGTTGGCCCCAGGTTACATTTTCAGAAATTGAACGGCTTTCTTCCTGCGCCAGGCTGGACATAATGGTGATTAAAAGCTCCCCCTTACTGTCCAGCGTGTAAATGTTCTCCTTTTCGAAATAAACCTCAACGCCTTTTTCTTTTAGCTGGCGAACCGTAACCAGAGAGTCAACTGTATTTCTCGCAAAGCGGCTGACTGATTTGGTAACAATCAGATCAATTTTCCCGTCCAGTGCGTCGGCAACCATCTGCTTAAACCCATCGCGCTTTTTGGTATTAGTGGCACTGATACCTTCATCGGTGTAGATTCCGGCAAATATCCAATCAGCACGTTCGTTGATGTATTTGGTGTAGTAGTCTACCTGGGCTTCGTAGCTGGTAAGCTGTTCCTCAGAATCTGTTGAAACACGAGCATATGCAGCTACTTTTTTTCTTGCGGCCACACCAGTCGTTTCCGGTGTAAAGCGGTTTATGGTTGGTGGTATGACAGTAACGGCTCGAGCGGGTTTCATTTCAAATCTCCCCTTTGATATGCAAGCGTCCTTTCCCGCGCCTGCTGTTTCTTTTTGTCGTCCCAGCTAGATTTGCGTGACCGGTCTTGCCAGGCGGCTTCAACTTTATGACCGTCTTGAAAAATATAAATTACCTTGTTTGCTTGCGGCACCTGCAGCTGCTTAATCTGGGATCGGAAAACCACCTCATCAAATTCCGCCAGGCCCAACACTTCAGCGGTCAGCGACAATAAGATTGGTTCCGGGATTTGCTTCGCTGGGCAGGCGTCCTTACCGTAATTGACGAAGGTGGAACAGTTCCACGCTGCATGCCCCTTGTAGGTTACCCGCCGGTAGTTCTTGCCGCAGCGGGGGCAGAAGATTAAGCCTGAAAATGGGTAACGGTTGGCCGGGTTTTGCCTGACATTTCTGTTCTCCCGGCGAAGGGCCATGATTTCCTGCGCCTTTTGAAAGGTGAGAGGGTCTATAATCGGCGGATGGGTTCCTTCGGCATAGTACTTTGGCAAGGTTCCCCGGTTATAAACCAGCTTCTTTGACAAGTGGTCAGCTACATACTTTTTCTGAAGCAGCGCGTTGCCAGAATACTTCTCGTTATTTAGGATGGCTAGGACTCGCTTTGCTGTCCACTGTCTGCCGCTGAACGTTCGCGCACCCATTTCCCGTAGTCTGGCAGCAATCCGATCGCAACCCAGGCCTTTTATGTAATCGGCGTAGATCATTCGAACGATTTCGGCCTGTTCCTGATCGATTTCAATTTGACCATTGTTGATTCGATACCCGTACATGAAACGCAGGTTTACAATCTCACCTTGCTGGAACCGCTTGCGAATCCTCCACTTACAGTTCTCACTAACCGAACGGCTTTCCTCCTGAGCATAGGATGCCAGGATGGTTAGCATAAGTTCGCCATCCCCGCTCATGGAATGAATATTCTGCTCCTCAAAATAAACGTCAACACCGAGCAGTTTTAGTTCCCGCACCGTTTCAAGAAGTGTTACCGTGTTGCGGGCAAAACGTGATATCGATTTTGTAATGATCAGGTCAATCTTACCATCTTTGCAGTCAGCAATTAGACGCTGAAACGCCGGACGAGTATCTTTGGTTCCTGTCAGTGCCTCGTCGGCGTATACACCAGCATATTCCCAATCCATGCGCTGCTGAATATGGTTGCTGTAATAGCTGACTTGAGCTGCCAGAGAATGTAACATCGCATCTTTTCCGGATGATACGCGGGCATAAGCGGCAACCCGTAATCTAGCAGGGATTGGTGGCACCGAAGGGGATATTTTCGTAACTATCTTTTCCATAATGACCTCCTTTCGCTATGACATATTCGCTCCAAAAGCCCATATTATCAAGCGTTTTGGCGATATATGCTGCGCTCGGAAAGCCCATATTTTTGAGCGATAGTTGCCTCAATTTTCATCAATTCATCTTCTCGGATAATGCCTGCTGCAAGCCATCTATTGAAAACTGCCATGGTAGCCGTATAGTAGATGACTGCTAATGTCTTACTACTCATGCCGCACCGCCTTCGACCTGCCGTAGCAAGCGCGGGAGCAGTATTTGCGCTTCTTGTTTCCATAGCTTTCAAAATCACGGCCACATATAGGGCAGGTAAAAGTATAAATGGCTTTACGGTTGACGGCTTCCGGGTGATCGTTCCACCAGGCCATGCGGCATTTATCCGAGCAGAACCGTTTCTGCTTCACTCCAGCGGTCTGGATAAGGGGGGTTCTGCACTGTCGGCAAAGAATTCCGTCCCTCTGAAAGAAGAATTCTTTATTAGCACTACCAAGATTGTTCCTACGGCAGAAAGACTTCACCGTATTTTCCGAAATACCAAGAGCTGTCGATATTTTTGAATAGCTTAAACCGTCCCGTCGCATTTTAATGATTTTCTCTTTTTGCTGTTGATTCATTACAATACCTCCTCCGAAGGCAAACCTTAAAAGCCTTCGGTATAAGCCGCGGGAGGAGCAACAATCGGACGGTATCAAAATATTTCACCGTCATTACCTCCCACCAATATGCGAAAAACTAGCGGGAGTCGAACCCCAGCAAAAAGAAAAAGCCCGCAGAGCAGGATGATTTACTCCACGGGCGGTTGCTTCAGAATAATATTATTCAATGTTGTTGAGACGAAATATATTCAGCCATTCGTTCAATAAGTAGTTCGGCATATTCTCCCTTAATGGTTTTACCCGGCCGGGCATTTTCCAGCCAATATTCGGGGGATTTAAGTATACCGTTTCTTACTAACACCTCCAAAACTCCTTCCAGACCATTCTTGCTTTCTTCTATGTATGCTAACCCCAGTTGGGAAAGGATAGCGCCAGCAACTGCTTTGACAATTTCATCTCTCTTGGCATCAAACAGTGCATTGTCCTGGCTGTTATCAATAAAGCCGATTTCGATTAGTACTGCAGGGGCCTTTGTTTCTCTTAAGACTTGATAATTAGCAGTTTTCACCCCCCGGTTTGCAAAACCGACCCCCACCAGGGAGCTTTGAATTTTTTCGGCCAGCCCCTTTGACTTGGCTCCCGGATTTAAATAAGTGTAAGTTTCCACACCGGCAGCCGCCTCCGGTTTAAAAGCATTACGGTGAAAGGATATGAAATAATCAAAGCTACCCTTGTTTTCGAAATCACATCTAGCTTTCAGGCTTAAACTAACATCTGCCGTTCTGGTCTCATCGACGATTACTCCATGGCGTTTCAACATTACCGCTACGGCCCGACCTAGGCTCAGCACATCATCGGCTTCTTTTCTTCCTTTATATACTGCACCCGGGTCATTGCCGCCATGCCCGTAGTCGAAACATAATCTAGCCATTAATCTTTTCCTCCTTATTCAGCTGGTCCAAAACCAGTTTGAGTTTCTCCGGAATAGGCAGGCCGATCTTGGCTGCGTTTTCCAGAATACTGATCCCTTCGTTGGATAAATAGAAGAAGATGACCGCGGTACGGACAGCGCTGCCGTTTGTTATTACCTGGGCGTCGATAATGTGTCCCACTGCCACCATGGCAAAAATCAACACCTTCTTAAAGATGCCCCTGGCACCGACCTCGCTGGACAGGCGTTTTTCCAGTATGGCCAACATGACGCCGGTCAGGTAATCGATAACCACAAAGGTAATCAGCGCGTATAAAAAGCCGTCCCAGCCTCCCAAGACCCAGCCCAGCCAGCCGCCAAAGGCTGTTAAGGCGATTTGAAATGAGCTTTTCATTGTTAGTCCTCCTTAAAATTGGCAATAAAAAAAGAGCCCCAAGGCCCATGCTGAAAAATACTTAATGCCTATAATTCTAAAGCTGATGCAATCCTGCCTGACACTTCCTTTTGTATATCAGCTGGCACCTGATCAATGGTTCTCCTTCCTGCCAGCACCAATTCAGCCATCAATTCAGTGCTGACCGTGCCGGGATTTGCCTCCGAAAGTTTAGCTACAGCCTCCATCAGTACTAAACTATACTTTTCAAGCTTGGCTACTTTTTCGTCCAGCGGGATATTACTACTGCCATTTACTCTGCCCAGCCATTCGGCAGTGGGCTTTAGCTCCAAATGACAGCCTTCTTTAGCAATAACCCGCATAGCTTCATAATTGGATAAATTAAGTTCAGGGTCATGGGCAAAGACATAGTCCTGTCCCGGAGCCAGTACCGGTTCAGTCTCAGATGCTTGCACTACTAAACCGTCGTTCTTGTTATATACTAAAAACAATAAGTCTGCCTCCCTTCGTTAATACCTGTAGATTTCCAGCTTGCCTACCATAGATCCGCCGCCCCCGCTGGAAACAGAAAAATATATGGTGACGGATAGGGAAGAGCGAAAGGGGATAGCTAAATTGGCTCTGCTGTCAATTACGTTGAGTTTTCCCGTTGAATCAGCAAACAAAATAACATCAGATGCTCCCCAGGCTACACTACCATTCACAGAACCAAAGGCAGGTAGGACCATTCCGTCAATCGTGACGGTAGCCCGGCATCTACTGGTCCATGAGGACGAACCACTGGCTTGTATATATATGTTTTGCAATATACCTGTGCCATTATAGGAGATGGTTACACTTTGTTCAGTACTGTTCCAGCCGCTAGTGTTTGATGATATAGTGCTTAACTGCATGATGGTGTAGTTCTTTATATAATTTTGCATAACATCTTTCAGGTTGCCGATTTTGGCATGTAGACTACCCGCCGGATCAGCAGCATCGGTCCTTACTCCGACCTGTCTGCGGATAAAAGCCAGAATTTCTTCTGAGCCAAACATTACACCACCCCCCGTTTTAATATCTCGCCTGACCATTGATAGGTTTTGATCTGCCTGACCCCGCCTATAAAACCGGAAGCGGGGGGCAGGTACCGATAGGCTCTGGCGATTAGATCACCGTCCCATATAAGCCAGGTAATAGCATTGTAGCCATAGATGCCATGCAAAAGGTTGCCCGTTTCCCCGTTATATACACTGAAGTGGATGGCATTCTCCGCTGTCCAGGCTCCGCTGTTTCCCGCTCTTTTGTAAGTGGGGTATAAAGAGTCTTGTATGGTTTCCCCATGCAGATGGAAATGGTTATCAGCATCCCCGGCTTTTTTAATGATGAGCCAGTAGTAAGCGCCGCTCACCAAGTCAGATATATCTATAGGAATGCTGAAATATCCCTTGCTGGTGGGAATAAACTCTTTGGGCAGCACCATGAATCTGAGCAACGAACCCGCCGTTGAACCATCCGGATTAAAGCCGTCCCGCAGTTCGACCAAGAGATCAGCACCCTGACCATGCCTGATAATTTCAAAGGTTACTCTCGCGATAGCGGCAGCGGCATCGGCTTTAAACCGCACCGCATGGTCATAACCGGCACAGTCAAATTCAGCTATGCCCGCTCCGGTTTTGCCACCAAAAGCGGTGCCTTCATAAATATGCGAGAATTCCTGCATTATCATAGCAGCATTAGCCAGGTTCTCATCGATTACTGTTCGGCCGCTTTCAGCTGCAAACAACACAATAATCACCCCCTACTGCAGAGTAAGCCTGCATTCCACTGTCAAAATCATCTGGTTTTCCTTGCCCCAGGGCACTTTTAAGAGGTTAAACATAATGCCTGAACCGGGTGCATCACTGGCGTCGGTAAAGATACATGTCTTTTGGTGCTGCCCGTTGCCTTCTCCAGCCAAGAGTACCGTCCTAAAGCGGATCATGTTGCCGGACTGGGTCACCACCGATACCGCCTTGCGGTAAACTTCCGATATAGTATCCCCTTCGTTCGTATCATCACCAATAACGAGATAGGGGCTGGAGAGTCCGGCCAACTTCTGGGCGGCAATATTTAAACCTGCGCTGGTAACATAGTTCTTTAAAGGGCCGATAACTTTGCCGTCCCCGTATTCCAAATACCATTCTGATTTAAGGCTGATCGTGTCTTTCATGTCACACCACCCCATACTGGCCTAATACCACCGTCAGGCCAACCAGCGAGTCGGCTTCATCTGGCGATTTGTAGTTAAAGACCTGCACGTTCGCTTTTTGATAGGCTCTGAATTTGATAAAGCCCGGGAAAGGTACCGTTACAGCTTTAGAAATGTCCACATCCGCCCAGTCACTCCACTGGCTGCCGTCGGTACTTGTTGATATCTGCAACCCCCGGGGCAGTGACATGGCCTGAGTTTGGGGATAAATGCGGGCCAGGCTGCCAATAGTGGGTACAGGTTGGCTTTCCGGTTGCGGGATGTTTTCAAGCCCCCACTTGTGCATTTCCCATATCATAGACATAGCCTAACCTCCTATGTGATATCCTCAGCTGTAATCACCGCCAGTATTGACCATAGGCCGACACTGGTGTTGGTTATCTGTTTGATACTGAAACCTTCTCCTGGCCGTATACA
>Ga0209509_1000827_pt1 | contig 25901 bp, 27 predicted proteins | sample BioC13SIPDNA_FD_185743 | JGI IMG/M metagenome (GOLD analysis project Ga0209509, IMG submission 185743) | Anaerobic biogas reactor microbial communites from Washington, USA - Biogas_R1_A C13 SIP DNA (SPAdes) (version 2) | ecosystem: Engineered > Bioreactor > Anaerobic > Unclassified | place...
TTAGACAAATCCATTAACCTTGTTGATGATAAAGGCAATATTAACCAAAATTTAACCGGTTACTATGCTCTAATACCATATTGTAGTTTCAAAGAACTTGATTTTTGCTATTATGCAAAAGTCTCATTTACGAAGCTTGAAGGCGTAAATAGGTAGTAAGCAAATACCCGATGAAAATTTACTTCCCGGAAAACATTTCTCGTCTGACGAATGGAAAGCACCATCAGCAAACTGGCCAAGGGAAGGTACCGTAATAATTCTTATAACGAAGGACAATTTGCTAGGGAGGGAATTCGCAATCCCTCCTTGCTCTTTCTAGCAGCTGGGATATTTGGAATTAGCGTTGGATGTTAACCATTTGCCCACCCGATTTGAAAGCTTTTATTTTCCCTCCTTGCTTAGCAGCTCTCCATACCAGTTCCTGGTCTAACATAACCGTACTGGAGATTGTATCTACACCGTAGTTGAAAAGTACGGGAGAAATAGGAACACTGGGTCCCACCAATATAATTCGGGAATCCTTGGCCAAACTAAGGAGTCTGGGCATGGTTTTATTGATAAATGCCGTACCAGTTATAAATACCACATCTTGCTCAGGTAGGATATATTCGCAAGCCGGGTCAGGATAATCATCATCCTGGGGTATTCTTTCCAGAACAGACAGTTGACAGACCTTTCTTAATAAATCTACGTTAGGAAAATGTCCAATTACAGCTACCTTTTTGTCCTTGATATCCGGTAAAAACTGGATAAACGCATTGGCTGCTTCAGAATTCGCACTTACCTTAAAATCCTGACCGGTAAGAGCACTTACTTGCTTGGGAGTATTAAGGGCGGAATTGATTGCCGCCAACCCCATAGAAGCCTCCAGCATAGTCCACGATTTGACGTCTTTAGCCAACTCTTTTAACGACATACCGATAAGTTCCCTATATTTACTGCTGTTTTGTTGACCGCCGTTTACGGTCATAGCTGTGCCTGTACCTAATTCTGATTTAACCAGGGTCCAATGCAGTCCGAGCATGCAATCAAGCACCGTCAAATCTTCAGGAATAGAATCTATTAAATCATTGTAAATACTCCACATTCCCAATCACCACTTTTCTTAGCCTTTTTGATAATAGGCACCATTTGCACAGGCTTTACACAAAATTTTGTCATCCAGTAGCAAATCTCTGCCATCCATAACTGCCTCACCGCAGGCAGCACATGTAACTTTGCGTGAAGGCTTACCAGGAAGGTCTTCCTGATGCAACTTGATGGTTACCTCTTCGGTTCTGAACAAGTCCTCATCCGCTATCGCATTCCAAAAGCTTACCAAATCCATGTCGTCAGTTGGCTGTTGGCTGGCGGCTGTAACGATTCTGATTCCCTTTTGGCTGTTCATGTCTACAAAAGTAGCGGCCATCTTACCATAATCAAACCATTTTAATCGTCTTTTACCGAGGGTACATCCGGTAACTGCAGAAACCGCATCGGCGATACAACGGTCAGCTTCTACAAAAACAATAAAATCTTTGTTTTCAGCCGGGTCTTTAATACCCAAATGGTTTAGACCTATTCTAGCGATTCTGGTTCCAAAGATAATGCCGGTACATATGTGACCATGGAATTCATGCGCCTTTTTCAGGTCTTGTTCAAAAGAGTTCTTGAGATACACGGTTTTGCCTTCAACTTTATCTTTCAGTTGGTCCTTCCCCTGCCGGGGTGTAGTTTCCTTTGTCATTGTATTAACCTCCTATCAAAAAGTGCTTATCATTTCCTCCGGTTGCCGCTGTTTCAGATTATTAATAATTCCCGAAAAGCCGATTATTAAGCTTAATGGACTAAGTACAGTTTTTACAAATAAATTTGGGATTACTTAAACGAGAGAAAATGGTTAAAGAATTTCATTTACCAGGCAGGAACACCTAGATTTATATAGAATTAAACAAATAACAACAATATTAAATAAATATTAACATAAGTACGGGGAAATTACGACAAAAACAAACTGCAACTAGCTATAATGCATAACCTGGATTTGAATGCGAAAACCATTATTTTTATAGGGGGGCACTTTGAATTCCATATCTATAATAATTAAAAGTTAATGTCTTCGAGCCTTCTATCCTAAAGCTTCAGGCCATGGATAATTGGACGAAGGGGCTTTAATTGCTGCCCAGAGGGTATAGCTGGAAACGGCTATGCCTCCCGTATTTGGAAAGAAGATATGGTATATCCTTTAACGGATAGTAAATGATTGCTATTACCGTTAGAGGGCTTAATGTTAACAGGGAGATTACTTTTACCTGAATAGCATAACGTTAATGCCAGCATCAACTTTCCGATGCTGGTTTTTTATTTTGGGATGAAATAGGAGTAACTAGGTTTAATTTAGGCTATATGGGAAGGGAGGTGACAATCAGGACGGCCTTCAAATAATGTCATATGATTGCAACAAAGCTCGTGGGCTATATCTTTGTAATTAAAGAGGAGGAATAGAGTTGAAGAAAACAAAAAAAATCATTGTCCTACTGACCATTCTGGCCCTGGTGATGACCTGTTGTCTGGCCGGATGTAGTAAAGAGAAGCCACAGGAAACAGCGGCACCAAGTGATCCTGGTGTACGTACTATCGTTGATGATGCCGGGCGGGAGCATACGATACCTGTTGAGATAACCAAGGTGTTCTCTACCAGCCCGGTGGGCACTATTCTAACGTATACTATAGATCCAGAATTATTAATTGGCTGGAATTATGAACTACGACCAGGTGAAAAAGAATATATATTACCCAAATACCACAGCCTGCCCAATTTAGGGGGATGGTATGCCAAGGCTACCTGCAATACCGAAGAGCTGTTGAAAATCAACCCCGATATTATTATTTCTGTAGGTATACTAGACGAAATGGCGGTTTCCCAGGCCGACCAGATACAGGAACAGGTAGGCATACCAGTTATCCTTATTAACGGTGAGTTGGCCAAGTTTGATAAGACTTATGAATTTGCCGGGAAGCTGTTAAATAAGGAAGAAAAAGCTGGGGAACTGGCTGCTTACTGCAAAAAAGTAATAAGCGATGCTCAAAATAAATCAAAAACTATAGACCCGAATAAGCGGGCACGGGTGTACTATGCTGAGGGTGCTGCCGGTCTGGAGACTGATCCGCGTGGATCACGCCACGTAGAAGTTTTGGAGATGGTAGGAGGAATAAACGTTGCTGAAGTCGCCATGAAGGGCGGTATGGGCATGAGCCCGGTTTCACTGGAACAGGTTCTTTCCTGGAACCCTGATGTAATTATTAGTTGGAACACAACCCAGGGTGGTTATTTTGACAAAATAATGACCGATTCAAGTTGGAAAGGTATTACTGCAGTACAGGATAAAAAAGTTTATGCGGTACCCAGTGGTCCCTTTAACTGGTTTGACCGTCCTCCTTCGGCAAATCGTATATTAGGTATTCAATGGTTGGGTAATCTGCTCTACCCCGATGTTTATAAATATGACATGGCTAAAGAAACCCGGGAATTTTATAAGAAATTCTACCATTATGACCTTACGGATAAAGAGTTGACTTCCCTGCTGAAGGATTCCGGTGGCATTTAGTTTCAATATAAAAGTTTTATGGTGGGATTGTCATAAGGAGGACTGCTTAAGTTGAAGTGTACGATTTGCGAGAGGTTTTGTAAGATTCCCGAGGGTAGAAGTGGGGCGTGTGGACTCTATCTCAACCAGGGAAATGAAATTGTAGAACGCTACCCTAACCGCTACCTGATAACCACCCCAATTTCTATTGAGACTATGCCCATATTGCATTATTACCCGGGCAGCAAGTTTTTACAGGTAAGTACTGTCGGCTGTAATTTCAGCTGTTCCGGGTGTATCTCCACGGTGATTGCAAAAGAGATGGAAGCAGATAGTCAGGCACTACGCTATCTGGAGCCTAAAGAAGTAGTTGCTATGGCTAAAAAACAGGAATGCCTGGGGATCACATTTTTAATTAATGATCCCCTGGCTTCCTTTATTACCTTTAGGAGCCTGGCTCAAGCGGCAAAAAAGGCCGGGCTGCTGGTGGGGTGCTCTTCCAATACTTATTTTAGTGAAGAGTCTTTGGTTGGTATTATTCCTTATCTGGATTTTATCAATATTGGAATGAAAGGTCTCAGCGATGAGACTTACCGCCGTTGTGGGGGAAACAGCGTTGCTCCGGTTTTACGCAACCTGAAAACCCTCTATGACAGCGGGGTACATGTGGAAGTGTCCTGTATTTTGGAGCATGATAATAAGGCGGAGGTGCTCCAGTTAGCCCACATAATTGCCGACATTTCCTCCGATATTCCCCTGCAGTTGATGCGATTTATTCCCTTTGAGGATGCCGACCCCGAGCGGGAGATATCTATTCAGGAAGCGGAAGATTTTTTACCGGAAGTGAAGCAGTATCTACCCTATGTTTATCTTTTCAATTCACCCGGCACCTCTTACCTGAATACTCCCTGTCCCCAGTGTGATTCTATTCTTTATCGACGCGATTTCTATGGACCTATGGGAGCCAAACTGAAAAATTTACCCGAAATTCATGAGGTCGCTGGGTTCTGCCCTCATTGCGGACAGGTTTCGCCCATAGGCAACGGTGCCCCGGCTGACCCTTATCAGGAAGGAGGATTTCAGGGGGGTTATCCCTTTACCCGTGCCCTGGAGATGATTCAAGCTATTCTTATTGCTCTAGGGGTTGAGGAGAAAGAGGAGGTGGCAAAGGTCTGGGAAGAAGTACTCAAGGAGCAGCGCCTGCAGGAATTGCATCATCAGGTGCAGAATCCCCGGTCCTATCTGGCTCTTGTCCGGCGTTATGGGCAGATGGCTGGTCGCAGCCTCCAGGCAGAAGCTTTGGTCGGTTATATGGAAGAAAAGATAGCCCTTATGGAAGCCGGGTATCCCCGTATTGAAAGGCGCCCGCGCGTTTATTATTGCATGGGCAAGCCTTTGTTTGCCATTAAAGGTGAGCGTTTGGAGAACCAGTTGGTGGAAACCGCCGGAGGGCATAGTGTTAATAAGGAACTTGCTATCGATGGACGCCCCGGGGAGACCTTAACTCCAACTGAACTAATGGTACTTAACCCGGAGGTTGTCTTTATATCTGCCTTTATATCTACCCCGGTAGAGAGTTTTTATCAGTCATGCAAAGAGAATGGTATAGATGTTCCGGCTATTCGTAATAGAAAAGTCTATCTCCATCCTTCTCCCAGTTGGGATTTTGGTAATCCCCGCTGGATATTAGGCCTTATGAATATGGCTAACCTCCTGCACCCGGATATTTATCATTTTGATATGGAGGAAGAAAGCCAGTATTTTTACCATGAGTTTTACCAAACGAATTATGATCCCTTAGTTATCAATCGCTCTTTTAGCAAACCAACCCGGTACTGGAGTTGGAAATAGGATGAGGTTACGATAGCTGGCGGGTTTTAAAGGGGACCATACAGGTTATGTGATTGAGGGGAGAAACAAATAAAGTTAAAAATAGCAGAAGCTTTTACAACAGAACAGTTAGGGGAGATAAAACGTGGAAATAAATGCTTTAGAATTTGACCGGATGGCCCGGGAAGTTTTTGCACCGGTGTATCCAGTATTAGCCGAACAGATTATAAACCGAACCGGAATAAGCCAGGGTTGCTCCCTGGATATAGGGTGCGGAGGCGGGTACCTGGGACTGGCTCTGGCGCGGATTTCAGAACTGGAAACGATACTGTTTGATGAATCCCAGGATATGTTGAACCTGGCCCAGGGTTATATTAGTCAGAGTGGCCTGGAAAGCAGGGCTAAAACACTACTGGGGGATGTACATGCCATGTCCCTGGCAGACGAAAGCATCAATTTGGTCGTGAGCCGCGGCTCCATGTTCTTTTGGGAGAACCGGGTTCAAGCCTTCCGAGAGATTTACCGGGTACTGGCTATAGGTGGAGCAGCTATGATTGGCGGTGGCTTTGGCAACGCCGAGTTGCTGAGGGAAATAGAAATCAAGATGCTTAAGAAGGATCCGGAATGGAAGGAAAAGAGGCAGCAACGGATTGGTCAGTCAAAGGTAGAAGAATATCGTCAGGAACTGGAACAGGCCGGTATTTCGTCTTTTGAAATAACCCGTGATGAGGCTGGCCTGTGGATTACCATAAGTAAGACTGCTTAAACGTATTATACATGTCCCCAACTGCTATCAGGCCACTTGATTATTTGCTGGGGACAGTGTTTTGAAAAAATATTTAGTGATCCCAAGTGGCATAACATTAAGGCGGTCCAGGATAAAAAAGTCTATACTGTACCCTGTGGTCCCTTTAATTGGTTTGATCGTCCACCCTCAGTAAATCGTATACTCGGGCTAAAATGGCTGGGGAATTTGCTTTACCCGGAGGTATATGATTACGATATTGCTAAAGAGACCCAGGAGTTTTACCAAAAGTTCTATCACTATGATCTTACCGATGATGATATTACTTTTCTGCTGAAAGACTCCGGTGGTATGTAGCAATTTACAACCGAGGAGGTAATTTAATATGTTGAAATCCTCAGACGGAAAGTCTTCCTACAATTCATTGTTGCCGATTTACCCTCTGTTGGCCCAACAATGTGTAGATGATTACCGTTTGGATAGTGGTATTTGCCTGGATATTGGAACTGGTAATGGTTATGTAGGAACAGAAATCGCCAAGATTACTAATATGAGCATTTACTTTATCGATATTGAAGCTGGGGCTCTGGATTTTGCCCGGAGCACTGTTACTGATGCCAATATTGATAATGAAGTGTTTTTCCTGGAAGCTGATGTTTGTACGGGGCTTCCCCTGTCTGATAATTATGCCGACTTTATCATTAGCCGGGGATCAATCTGGTTCTGGGAAGATAAAGCAAGGGGACTGGCTGAAATTTACCGGGTACTGAAGGTAGGTGGAACTGCACTTATAGGCGGTGGCCTGGGCCGTTATGTCCCTGCTACTATGAGAGCCCGATTGTCTGGAGAACGTAAAAACACCCTGGAGAAAAAAGGAGGTACAAGACTTTCCCTGGAGGAAATAGAAACGTTGGCAGTAGAGGCGGGGATTCCCAGTTTTAAAGTTATGTACGATGCTCCTGGAGATAAGGGCAGGTGGATTGAAATACAAAAACATGTGTAAGGAATTAAGAATTGAGAATTAAAAATTAAGAATTATCGTAGAAATGCCTACCATTTCTCTTATTACAATAAACTTAAACCCCATCTGTCATTTTCATAGGTGGTTGCGAGTCCTGCACTCATGACGGGTTAATTAGAAAATATACGCGGGCTCGCTTCGCTCAAGCGGATTAAAAAAGGATTTTCTTATTAACCAGCCATGAGTACGGCACACAACCACTTATGAAAATAGAAGTATTTTGTTTCTAACCCATGGCGGAACGGCACAGGGGCCGTTCCCTACACATGACGCGATTCGCGTGAATTAAAATCTATTTTCTTATTAACCCGTCATGAGTACGGCACACAACCACTTATGAAAATAGAAGTATTTTGTTTCTAACCCATGGCGGAACGGCACAGGGGCCGTTCCCTACACATGACGCGATCCGCGTGAATTAAAATCTATTTTCTAATTAACTAACTTAGCAAAGGAGTTGTAGAGCTATTGGAGAAGGTTTTATTACACTGTCCTATGAATATAAGTCGGGCCTTTTCTAACCTGATCAGTGAGTTTATTCAGAAAGAATATTCTGATAGTGACAAATTTGAAGTCTACGATGAACCACACCGATTAGGAAGCGAAGATACCTTGTTGGCCAGCGTTAAGGAAGGCCGGCCACCGGCTCTGTATATTGGTCATGCCACCGATTTTGGTCGTTTATCTCCGCCTGAGATTAGCGACAATTTTGAGCCAATTCCTGATTTACCACTGGCTGAAAGTTTGCAAAGGCTGGGGTTTAAGGATAATCACAACTATTTCCACCCTTTTACTATAATTCCCTTTGGGGTTATTTGTAATAAAAACCTGGTGGGAGAAAAGCGCCCGGTAAGCTGGCAGGATTTTCAGGACCCGGTTTACTCTAAAAAAATTATAATACCTGATCGGCAAAGAACCATCTCCCGGGTACTGATAGGAACCATGAAAATACTTTATCCCGATACTTACGAGAAATTTATTGCTAATTGTGTTTTTCAGGGTAGTCCCATAGATGTAGTTAATGCTGTTGACCAGGGTGAATACCACTACGGGATGGTTAACGTTGCCTTTTCCAGGTTCTCGCGGCTAAAAAATACCGGTATCATGTGGATTAAGGAAGGAGCCTTCTGCATGCCCCAGGTTATTGCTGTAGGTAAAGGTAAACGCGAACTGGTAGGCAAAATAATCGAGTATATTTTTTCCCTACATGTACAAGACTTTTTTACACTGCAGGGATTTATTCCGGCCGTATCCGGTGAAATTCCGGCAGTATTGCAAAAAGATGACCTTCATCTAATATGGAAAGGCTGGGAAGCTTTCCTAAAAGCAACCGCCCAATAAACTGCCTTATATTGGCGGGGCATACCCGCGTACGAAAATAGCAGATGGGATTGCGTTAAATGTAATAAAGAGAAATGCGAAAGTATTTCAACGATAATTCTCAATTTTTAATTCTTAATTCTTAATTAACCTCGTACTTGGGTTACCACTATTTATTGCAATACCTCTCCCTTTGCTACCAGTACCCTATAATGAAAGCAGGTGTATTTATTGCGGTTTATCATTGTTTCTGGCCCTCCTTCGGCGGGGAAAACAGCAGTAATGGTTCATACCATTAAGCACTTGCTTAAGGACGGGCTCAAAGTAGTGGCCTGTAAAATCGATTGTTTGAAGACCTCTGATGATGAGTATTATCATACTCTGGGTATCCCGGTAGCCGTCGGCTTGAGTGAATACCTATGTCCCGACCACTTTTTTGCAGCTAACCTGGAGGAGATTTATGCCTGGGGCATTAATCATGAAGCCGAGGTTTTAATCCTGGAGACGGCTGGGCTTTGTCATCGCTGTGCCCCTGCGGTACAGGGATGTTTATCAATTTGCGTAATTGATAATCTAAGCGGTATAGATACTCCCCAAAAGATAGGGCCGATGTTAAGCACTGCTGATATTGTGGTTATAAGCAAAGGGGATATTGTATCCCAGGCGGAACGAGAAGTATTTCGACAGCGCGTAGAAATGGTAAACCCGGATGCTGCTGTACTGACAGTTAACGGTCTTAATGGCCAGGGTAGCTTGAAACTTAAAAAAATCATAATGGATAGCACCCCTATAAGTGAGATTGAGGGCAAAGAATTGCGCTGTTCTATGCCTGCAGCCATTTGTTCTTACTGTACGGGAGAAACTATGATTGGTAGTAAATATCAGATGGGTAATGTGAAGAAGGTCAGTTTTGGAAAGGTTTAAATAATGATTAATTCGATTAGCGTAGTAGGGGGAAAAGATAAAAACGGTATACCGGAAGCAGTTCAATGCCTGGAAATAATGGCCGGAGAAATTCTTGCGGTAGTGGGTACTACTGGTTCAGGTAAGAGTATGCTTATAGCTGATATTGAACAATGGGCTGATGGTGAAACCCCATCACAGCGTCGTATCCTTATTAACCAGATACCGGCCGGTGAGTTTACTGAAGACAGATTGCTGCGGGGGATGGCGGCAGAAGTCTCCCAGAATATGAATTTCGTCATGGACCTGACCGTTAAGGATTTTCTCTATTTACATGCCTGCAGCCGTAATCTTGAACAACCGGAAACACTGGCAGAACAAGTATTAATCTACGCTAACCGGCTGAGCGGTGAACCTATCAGCAGCCAGGATAAACTTACCGTATTAAGTGGGGGGCAATCACGGGCTTTGATGGTAGCTGATGTAGCTTTAATTAGTGATGCTCCGGTGGTTTTGCTGGATGAGCTTGAAAATGCCGGTATTGACCGTTTAGCAGCCCTTAAAGGATTGGCGTTGCAAAACAAGATCGTAGTATTGGTTACCCATGACCCTATGTTAGCCTTACTGGCTGATAGACGAGTTATTATGAAAAATGGGGGTATGTTTGCACTTCATACTACTACCGGGGAGGAAAAACGGGTTTTACAAAAACTGGAGAAAAATAATCGACAAATTTCTTTCTTACGAGATCAACTGCGCCAGGGCTTGACCATTAACGAAGAATGGTCTCCAACAACATTAGAGTAACTAATTTAAGCCTTGGTTCCACAAAAAAAGTAATAAATATGCATACGGCTAAATAATAAAACGTATACCATCTCTTTTGACCACGTATTCACTAATATTCACTAGAATAGGGGTTTTGCAGTAGAATTACACTTAAATTTAATAATATTACGGAGGGCAGTCTGCCCTCTATTTTTTTTGGAAAATATTCACGTATAGATAAACCTGTCGAATAATGATAGAATACTTACGTACTTACCAATAATACGGGTTTTAATTAACTGAATAATCTCCGAGCTGTACTGCCTTCAGTCACGGCTATGGTGTACAGCCGATGGGTGCAACTGGAAACGGCTGTGCCTCCCTTTTGGAAAGGAGAGCATTTATACCCGGGTGCCGGTGAAATTACCTGAAGTCTTCTTTCGAGAGTTTCAGGTTTTTTTAATTCAAATTAAGTGTTGGTTCTGTGTCTACAAATAATATTTAGGAGGTATTACCGTGTTGAAGTTCAGGCAGGAATCCAGGTCTTCTTTGGTATTAGCGCTAGTTGTTCTTTTTTGCTTATTCCTAACCTTACCGGTACTGGCTGAAGATGGTAGTGGTGACGGATCTGGTGGCGGTCACGATGCTCCACTGGCCTTAGCTGCTTCCAACCCTGCTGATGGGGCATCAAATGTAGCAGTTATTACTCAGATTAAGCTAACTTTTAACAAAAACGTAATTAATATGTCGGTTAAGGACAATAATGTAAAATGTTTTGCCCTGTATAACAATGGACAGCAGGTTCCAATCAACGTTATTATGGCCGATGATCAGATGCAACCGGAATATAAGCGAGAAGTGACTATTGCCCCCCAGCAGTCTCTTCAGCCTGGAAGTAGTTATACCCTGAAAATATCACCTAAGATGCAGGCTAAAAGCGGTTCTGTATTGGAGCAAGAGGTACAAGTAAGTTTTACTACGGCTGGGAAAAACGTAACCCCTACTACTCCTAAAGATAATACTGGAAATACCGTAAAACCGACAGAACCTGCAAATCAGCAGACTGATGCTAATAAGAACCAGGCTGTACAAAATCAAGTAACAGGTGATGATACTACAGCTGACAGCGACAAGTTGGAAACGAGTAACAATCAGGTATCGGCAGAAAAAGATGAAACTAAGCCCGAAAAGGATAAAGTTAATAATGCAGAAACAGCCAGCACTGACGATAACCAGACTCGAACCGCTGATAATGACAACAGTTTAAGTAAGCCTCTAATTGTCGGTATTGTAGTAGTCGCAGGGGCATTAATACTTTATTTTTTCCTGAGACGTAAATAACTTAAGAATAACTTGAGGGGGATTATCCCCTCAAGTTATTTCCAGGAGTAGGCACTATGCGTAAGAGAATTATTTACATTTTATTAATAATAGCACCCCTGCTCTGTGTATTTGCCACACTCTTTGTAGGTAGATATCCATTGTCTTTGGCTTTGGTAGTTAAGACCTTATGGGGTCAAATAGCTCTGGTTAATTATGATATTCCGGATATGTATCAGACCCTGGTATGGGATATTCGGATGCCGCGGGCTATTTTGGGTGCTATGGTAGGTGGTTGCCTGGCAGTTAGTGGGGCATCTTTTCAGGGGTTGTTTCGTAACCCGCTGGTAAGCTCGGGAATACTTGGGGTAAGTTCCGGGGCCGGGTTTGGTGCAGCGCTGGCTATCATTCTTTTTCAAGGAAATACCTCAGCTATTTATATTTTTGCCTTTGCTTTTGCCCTGCTGGCTGTGCTTTTAAGCTACCTTATTGGCCGGGTGTATAATACTACTCCTACTATTACCCTGGTATTGGGAGGCGTAGTTGTATCCTCTATCTTTTCGGCTTTAATCTCTTTTGCCAAATACGTGGCAGATCCATATCAGGACCTTCCGGCCATTGTTTTCTGGTTAATGGGCAGCCTGGCTACGGCTCGTTACCACGATATTTTAGTAGCCGGAATTCCTATGAGTATTGGTATAGCCGGCTTACTTGCTATCAGGTGGCGCATAAACGTATTATCTATGGGTGACCGGGAAGCGCATTCCCTGGGAGTTAATCTGGCAGTTGATAAAGGTATAGTAATTGTCTGTGCCTCCCTGGCAACAGCCGGTGCGGTCTGTGTAAGCGGAATAATAGGCTGGGTAGGATTGGTTATTCCCCATATATGTAGAATGATAGTAGGTAACGATAACCGGGTATTAATTCCCGCCAGCCTTTCCCTGGGAGCTTGTTTTTTAGTTTTGGTAGATAATGTGGGGCGAATTATAACCGGGTCAGAAATGCCTCTGGGGATTCTTACCGCCCTGATTGGAGGACCCTTCTTTGTCTGGTTACTAAAGAAGACCAAAGGAGGGAGCTGGTAAGGATGAGTATTTTACAGGTAACCAATGCTTCATTTAGTTACGAACAGCATTTGGAGAAAATATTTGAGGACATAAGTTTTGAAGTAGGCCAGGGTGAAATATTCTGTCTCCTGGGACCTAATGGTTGCGGTAAAAGTACTTTGTTAGATAATATTTTAGGGGTTAACCATTTGCAGCAGGGGAAAATCAGGGTAATGGGAAGAGATACCCGTACCCTTAAGTCAGGGGAGATAGCACGCTATATAGCTTATGTACCCCAGAGCCATGAACGCACTTTTCCCTATCAGGTTATCGATATTGTTAAAATGGGTCGAGCAGCGTATACTGGGCGTTTCTCTTCCCCCTCGGCAGAAGATAAAGAAATTGCTAAAGAGGCGCTTGACCTGGTTGGTTTACGACATCTACGCCATCGTCCCTATACCCAGCTTAGTGGTGGAGAGGGACAGTTGGTGATGATTGCCCGGGCCCTGGCTCAGAAAACCCCTGTTATTGTTATGGATGAGCCTACCGCCCACCTGGATTTTAAACATGAGATGGTGGTTATGGAAACCATTGTTAAGCTGGTAAAAAACACAGACTTAACCGTAGTTATGGCTACTCATTTTCCCAACCACACTTTTTATTTAGAAAACAATGGCATTAAAACTACGGTAGCCTTAATGCATAATAAGCATTTCTTGGAGGTGGGGAACCCTACTAAAGTACTTAATGAACATAACATGAGAACCCTTTACAATGTTAATACCAAATTAATGACCTGTCCCCTGGATACCTCTACGGTATTAAAACAACTGGTTCCGGTTAGTACTTTGAACGGAATTAAAGAAGAGGAGAGAAATGCCTATGTTAGATAAAAAATATCCCCGGTTGATATTTTTATTATTAATTATCCTGCTGCTGGTAATGGGCTACCGTCACTGGCAGGGGCATAATCAAGCCGATAATGAGAATATACCTGGTCAAACTAAGCAGACCATAACCGTCATCGACAACCTGGGGCGTAAGGTGCAGGTGCCTGCCCATGTTGAAAGGGTCGCCTGTCTTTACGCCTTTTCCGGGCATGTAACTGCCATGTTAGGAGAAGGGGATAAGATAGTTGCAATTCCTGACGGCTTGAAAAAGGATGTATTATTAAATGTAATGTATCCTAATATAGGTGATGCTCTAATACCAGTAGCGGCGGGCTCAATAAACATTGAAGAATTACTAAAAACCAATCCTGATGTAGCCTTTGTTAAAAATAGTACGGCTTTAAACCCGGCGGAAGTGGAAAAACTGGATAAGTTTAATATTCCCTACCTGGCCGTAGATTATAATAGTATTGAAGGACAGCAGCATGCTATTATGGCCATTGCTCAGGCCCTGGGTGTACCCGAAAAGGGTCAGGCCTATAATGATTACTACCAGGCCAGTATAGAACGAGTACAGAAGGTGGTGGCAACTATCCCCGAAAATGAGCGGGTACGGGTTTACCATGCGGTAAATGAAGCAACTCGTACCGATAATCCAGATAGTCTACCGGGTGAATGGACCAAAATAGCAGGAGCTATAAATGTATCGGTAGATCAGCCTTTACGCCAGTTAGAAGGTAAAAACTACGCCAGTTTGGAACAGATTCTTTTATGGGACGCGGATGTAATTCTGGTAAATGAACCAGGAGTAGTTGATTATATTGTGACTAATTCACAGTGGTCACCATTACAAGCAGTTAAAAACAAAAAAGTTTATCAGATGCCCATAGGTATATCCCGTTGGGGGCATCCGGGCGGACTGGAAACCCCGCTGGTCATTATGTGGACTGCGAAGTTACTCTATCCTGAACACTTTGAGGATTTAGATATAACAGAAGAGGCCCGCAGTTTTTACCAGACCTTCTTTAACTATCAAGTATCAGATGAAATGCTGACTAATATTTTAAACGGTGAAGGTATGCGGGGGCATAGTAGGGCATTTTAATAATTTAACCTGGGCTGTCACGGTTATAGTTAAGTGAAAACATTGCATAATATGGAGGCGGTTACATGCGGATACTGGTATCCATTGATGATACGGATAATTTGGAGAGCAGGGGTACCGGAGAAATAGCATCATTACTGGCTAAACTACTAGAAGAGCAGGAGTGGGGAAAAGCCCAGGTGATAACGCGCCATCAATTACTGGTGCATCCCGATATACCCTACACCTCACATAACAGCGCTATGTGTTTTGCAGCTGAGATAAAAGAGCAGCATTTTGAAGAATACTTGCAGATAGCTCGGCAATTCTTAGCTAAAGAAAGTGCACCCGGTTCTGATCCCGGCTTATGTGTGGTAGACCTGGAGCGATTAAAAAATGAAGTAGAATTAAAGGAATTTGCTTTCAAAGCCAAGAAGATAGTCTTGAACAAGGAGGAAGCTTATGAAGTTGCCGCTAAGACCGGAGCTTATCTCTCCGAACATGGTGGTGAGGGAATAGGAGTAATAGGTGCACTGGCCGGAGCTGGTTTAAGGTTAAGCGGTAATGACGGACGCTTACGGGGTAAGCTTAAAGTAAATGCGCCGACCCGATTAATCACTTCCGGAGAGATTAAGCAGCAAAGTGGAGTAGAAGTGGTTCACAGTACGGAAGGGCAAATGATAGAAGATGATGAATTAATTTACCTGGGTGAAACCATAAAAGCAGTTATGCTGGATGGTAGAACTACCCTGCTGGTTTTCCCTAATCAAACCGAGGATGCCAAGTGGCAGACATGTACAAAAAACTATCTTAAACAATTCTAGCCAGGTTATGATTACCCCCGGAGGTGATACAAATGTGGAAGATTAATGATAAGGGTGAAAAAGTGTTTTCCCTGGGGAAAGAAGCGTGGCAGGAAGCAGTTGCGGTAGCAAGTGTATGCACATATTTTAGTCTTGATGATGACGATGAATTAGTTAGCGAGGAAGAACGCTCTTGTTATAACTGTCGCTACCGTCGTTGGATCCCAGAAAGCTTTGTTTGCTTAAAATAATTTATTTATCTTTTATATTAAGTTTAAATATCAAAGTTACCATATTAGCGTAAATGTAAGAGTTAAACTCCAAAGGCAATTTATTCGTTGTATAACCGTTAGTTATATTTGCCATTATCTGGTTTGACATATATAGCGCTTTCTCCTAGAATAATTACAAATATTTACTATGTTAGCATAGTATAATATTTATTATAATGTAACAAAATATATATTTGTCTCCGAGCTATATAACCTAACGTGTAACAATCAGGGTTATCTGGCCTGGGTATAGGTGGAAACGCCTGTGCCTCCCCGTATTGTGGAAAGGAGCATATATAACGGCTGTTTGACTATTATGTGGACAGGTGTATTGTGCTTTTTTGCCGGTACCCTGTCCATTTTCTATTTTGGGTAAAATTTAATCGGAGACAGACTCCGAGCTTTCAGACCTAAGGTATTTAGCTATGGTCTGCTTGCCTGTGGGTACAGATGGAAACGCTTGTGTCTCCCCGTATTGTGGAAAGGGGTTACAATATGACTATTTGTTTAACTAACAGGTAGCGTAGTGTGCTTTTTTGCCGGTACGGATACCTGTTTTCTATTTTTAGTTTAAATATTTCTAGTATTCAATGCAGCAGGGCTGCAGTTAAGCATAGGGAGGAGGGGATTGTACAGAAAAGCCTGCCATTTTACTATGCTCCGAGCTTTATTTGCCTAAAGCCTATAGCCATGGTAAAGAGCCGATAGGGTAGATTAGGAAACTGGTCTGCCTCCCGATATTGGAAAGGAGCCCGAGACCGCCTGATAAGGCCAGATAATTGCTATTTCTGAGCCTCTTAGTACTGTGGTTAAGGCTCTTATGCAATTATTAAACCTCCAGTTCAGGCGGGGGTTTTTGTTTTTTTGAACCTGAATCTTGGAAGAAGCAAGAATTATGGAAGGAGTGATTGGAGTGGAAATGGTCAAATTGATCATTGACGGAAAGGAGGTTGAAGTTGCGGAAGGTACCACTATAATGCAGGCAGCCGACCAGATCGGGATAGAAATTCCCCGGCTCTGTTATGACCCGGAATTATCGTCCCTGGGCGCTTGCCGTCTTTGCGTGGTACAAGTAGAAGGAAATCGTCTATTTCCAGCATCCTGTGTTACCCCGGTTAGCCCCGGCATGGTAGTGCATACGGAATCCCCCGATATTGTGGAAGCCCGGCGTACTATCCTGGAGCTGCTGGTGGCCAATCATCCCCTGGATTGCATGACCTGTGATAAACTGGGTGATTGCAAACTGGCGGATTACTGCTATAAGTATGGCATCAAGGAAAGCCCCTTTGAGGGAGAAAAACATGCTTATGCGATAGACGATTCTAATCCCTTTATTATCCGTGACCTCAACAAATGTATCCTCTGTGGCGCTTGTGTTCGGGCTTGTGAGGAATTAACCGGCGCCGACAATCTGAGCTATCTCCACCGGGGTTGGCACCGTAAGGCAACTACTGCTGGTGATGTTGATTATATTGATTCTGACAGCTGTGTTTTCTGCGGGCAGTGTGTAGCTGTTTGTCCTACCGGAGCTCTGCAGGAAAAAACTATGGTGGGTCAGGGTCGCCGCTGGGAAATCGACCGGGTCAGGACTACCTGCCCCTTCTGTGGGACCGGCTGTAATTTTGATCTGGCCGTAAAAGATGGCAGAGTAATCGGTGTTCTTTCCAACCCGGAAAGCCCAGTTAACCAGCGTCGCCTCTGTGTCAAAGGACGTTTTGGCTGGGATTATATTTATAATGAAAAGCGTCTGACCACCCCCCTTATCAAAAAGGACGGCAAATTTGAAGAAGCCAGCTGGGATGAAGCTTTTACTCTTATAGCCCAACGGTTTAATGAAATAAAGGACAAATACGGCAGCGGTTCCTTTGCCGCTCTTAGCTCAGCCCGTTGTACTAATGAAGAAAACTATCTGGTACAGAAATTTACCCGCGCAGTTATGGGCAACAACAACGTTGACCACTGCGCCCGTACCTGACACGCGCCTACTGTGGCCGGTCTGGCCACCACATTTGGAAGCGGCGCTATGACCAACTCCATTAACGAGATTTCGACCGATGCCGAATTAATGTTCTTAATTGGCACCAACACCACCGAAGCTCATCCGGTAATCGGTTACAAGATGAGACAGGCAGCCCGCAATGGATGCAAATTGGTTGTTTGTGATCCCCGCCATATTGACCTGGTAGATGAAGCCGACTACTGGCTCCGTCAAAATCCGGGAACCGATATTCCTCTCCTGAATGGACTTATGCATATCATCATTAAAGAAGGCCTGGAAGATAAAAAGTTTATCGAAGAACGCACCGAAAATTATGAAGAGCTAAAGGCCATAGTGGAAAATTACCCTCCGGAAAAAGTATCCGAAATAACTGGAATTTCAGTTGACGACTTGTACGCTGTAGCCCGCCTCTATGCTACTACTGACAAAGCCATGCTTTTCTATACCCTGGGCATAACCGAGCATATTTGTGGAACCCGTAACGTTATGAGCTGTGCTAATCTGGCCATGTTAACCGGACATTTAGGACGTGCCGGCGTAGGCGTTTGCCCTATCCGCGGGCAGAATAACGTACAGGGAGCATGTGACCAGGGAGCTCTGCCCAATGTCTATTCTGGTTACCAGGCAGTAACTAATCCTGATGTTAAAGAAAAATTTGAGAAGGCCTGGGGAAGACCCATGCCAGATAAAGTGGGCTTAAAGATTCCTGAGATGTTTGAAGCTGCCCATGAAGGCACAGTTAAATCTATGTATATCCTGGGTGAAAACCCGGTGCTTACTGATCCCGATAGCAATCATATTCGGGGAGCCCTGGAAAAACTGGAGTTCCTGGTAGTTCAAGAGCTCTTCCTCACCGAGACGGCTGAATATGCCGATGTAATACTACCGGCAGCCAGTTTCGCAGAATGTGACGGTACCTTTACCAATACCGAACGTCGTATCCAGAGAGTACGCAAGGCTATAGAACCTATTCCCGGTAAGGCTAACTGGGAAAGCATTTGTGAAATGTTTAATAGTATGGGTTATCCGGTAAATTACAATAGCCCCGAAGATATTTGGGATGAAATGGCTTCCCTGACACCTTCTATGGCTGGAACTAACTATGAACGGTTGGATAAGAAAGGTTTGCAGTGGCCCTGCCCCACCCTGGATCATCCTGGTACTCAGTTTATGCATTCAGGAAAATTCACCCGCGGACTGGGACTCTTCCAGCCTTCCGATCATATACCACCCGGAGAAATGCCGGATGAGGAATACCCCTTCCTGCTATCGACGGGGAGAATTCTGCATCACTACAATGTTACCACTCCATATTCCCCGGGTATCATGAGCATATGGGATCGTGAGTGGGCAGAATTAAATCCTGTAGATGCTGAAAAACTTGGGGTCGTTACCGGTGATAAACTAAAGGTTGCTTCCCGCCGAGGGGAAGTTGAAACTGCCGTCAAGGTTACTGACCGGGTACTCCCGGGTGTAATCTGGATGTCATTCCACTACAGTGAAACTCCTACCAATGCCATCACCAGTCATCATCTGGATCCGATTACCGGAACTGGTGAATACAAAGTCTGTGCTGTAAAACTGGCAAAATTGTAGGAGGCTTAAGAATGAAAAAGGTACCTGTTCAAGAGGCAATAGGTTTAGAGCTTTGTCATGATATTACCAAAGTGGTACCCGGAAGAGAAAAGTACCGGGCTTACCGCAGGGGACAGCTAATAACCCCGGCTGATGTCCCTATACTATTAGATATGGGTAAGGAACATATCTATGTATGGGAACCGCAGGATAATCTGGTTCATGAAGACGAAGCTGCTACCAGGCTAGCCCGGCAAGCAGCCGGTAAGGGTTTAAGCTGTACAGAACCTAGCCAGGGGCGAGTTAATCTCTGTGCCCAGTATGATGGATTACTAAATATAGATGTAAATCGCCTTAATTGGATTAACAACCTGGACAATGTCATCCTGGCCACCGTGCATAATAAACGACCGGTAGTTAAAGGACAACTGGTGGCAGGTACCCGGGTAATACCTCTGGCCATTGAAAGGTATATCCTGGAGGAAGCCGAAAAGTTGGCCGCGAACCCGGAACCACTGATTTCGGTTATGCCTTTTAGCCCGCTTTGGGTGGGAATTGTTACTACCGGAAGTGAGATTTATAATGGCCAGATAAAAGATGGTTTTGGCCGGTTAATCCGTAAAAAAGTAACTCCATTTGGGGGCAGAATCATGGGACAGGTTATTGTCCCGGATAATCCCGAGATAATAGCCCAGGAAATAAACAACTATATTGAAGAAGGCGCTGAACTGGTTGTGGTTACTGGTGGTATGTCAGTTGATCCTGATGATGTCACACCTGTAGGTATAAGAGCCAGCGGAGCGGAAGTAGTTTTCTACGGGGCGCCGGCACTTCCCGGATCCCAGAACATGGTAGCTTATCGCGAGCACGTTGCTATATGTGGCGTTCCCGCCGGTGCTTTGTTCAGCCGTACTACTACTTTTGACCTTTTATTGCCTCGAATTTTTGCCGGTGAACGTATAAACCGGGTAGAAATAGCAGCACTGGGACATGGTGGATTTTGTGAAGAATGTAAAGTCTGTCACTATCCCATTTGCCCCTTTGGCAAAAGTTGCAGTTTTTAAGAACGGAGGTCAGGCAGTGTTGCTTGATGTAAGTCTGGAAGAAGCCCAGCAGCTTTTATTACAAAACCTTACACCGCCGGCTAAAGAGAAGTTGTCCATACTGGAAGCTAGTAGCCGGACTCTGGCTGAGAATTTAGTTGCAGGAGAAAATCTTCCTGCGTGGTCCTCAGGAGCACGGGATGGTTATGTGTTACATGCAAATGATCTGGATGGCCATAGAAAACTGTCTATAGTCGGCACCCTTTCAGCAGAGCAAATACCTCTTACATTAAACAGCGGAGAGACTATAGAGGTAAGAACTGGTGGAGTTATTCCCCATGGCGGTACGTCTCTGGTTCCCCATGAAGAGGTAGAAATTGGGGAAACTGAAATCTACCTGGAGAAAGCAATCAGGTCAGGCGAATTTATTCGTCAGGCAGGTGAGGATATTAAAGCCGGTGAGCTGTATGCTCAGGAAGGGAGTATAATTTCTCCTGGTTTAATATCAGTACTGGCTGCTCAGGGAAGAACCGAAGTACAGGTATATAGTAGTCCCCGGGTAGCGATACTCAGTCTGGGAGAACAACTGGTATCTTGGAAAGAGACTTCCGGCCCCGGCTGTTTAAGAGATAGTAACGGACCTTTAATTGCTACTCTGGCCAGGCGAGATGGTGCTCAAATTATAGCTCTGAATGTTGTTGGTAATAAAGGGCGGGCTGAACTGGTAACTTACATGCAGGAGATAATAGAAGATGCTGACTTGCTCATAACTATAGGTGGAACTTATGCCCGGAAAGAGGCGGAAACCAAAACACTCTTTACCGAAATGGGAGGGGAAATGCTTTTCTGGGGAGTTCCCATTCAACCAGGGGGCCATAACGGGGCCGCATTATGGAATAAGAAATGCCTTATTTCTCTATCCGGTAATCCGGCTGCCTGTGCTGTAGGTTATGAACTGCTGGTTGCTCCAGTGATTCGAGCTCTACAGAGAAAAGAACCTTACACCCCCAGGGTGAAAGCTCAATGTCTGGATAATATAGGTGCCAAAGGTAGTGAGCGACGTTTTGTACGGTCCTATTTAACCACTGATGGCAGCATCTGGAGGGTAAAGGTTTTACCCGGGCAAAAGCCTGGCATGATTCGTTCGCTGGTAAACTGTAACGCCTTAATTGATCTACCTGCCGGAAATCCGGCAATTGAAGCAGGTACTTTAGTTTCGGTTATTTTACTCGATCCCAGTAGTATAAGGTTAAAACAGGCTGAAAACTGTTAAATACCTTGAAAGACGTTATAAGAAATGGATTTATTTTAATTCCTTGATAAATAGATGATTATATCCCCAGGGAGGTGAAAATGTAATGGCAGACTTCAAGGAAATAATTAACCAGTATAAAGATCTTCCCGGTGGCCTTATTGAAGCTTATCATGCCTTGCAGAGGGAATATAGTTTTATTCCTGAAGACTCTATAGCGTACGCAGCTCAGGTTTTTGACCTGCCCCTGGCCAAAGCTTATGGGGTAGCAACCTTTTACTCATATCTTAAGGTGGGCGAGCGGGGCAAAAATGTAATTCGCATATGTGAAAGTGCCCCCTGTCATGTAGCTGGTGCTAAAGAAGTAGTAGACGCCTTAGAAAAAGAACTGGGCATCAAGATGGGAGAAAGCACTGCTGATGGTAAATTCGCCCTGGAATTTTGCGAATGTGTAGGCCAGTGTCAGGCTACTCCGGTAATAACCATTAATAGTAAGCCTTATGGTGATGTAACCTCAGAAAAAATACCCGGAATTCTAGCCGAATACAAATAATGAAAGGAGGGAACATAATGGCTGAGGAAATGCGCATCGTTTTGCGTAACATGGGTAAAATAGACCCCTTAAAAATAGAAGACTACATTAACGCCGGGGGCTACAAGTCTCTGGAAAAAGCTCGTCAGATGGGACAGGAAGCTTTAATAGAAGAAGTTAAAAAATCCGGGCTGCGGGGACGTGGCGGGGCTGGTTTTAACTGTGGCATGAAATGGAGTTTTTCCTACAAGGTACAGTCGGAGCAAAAATATGTGGTTTGTAATGCTGACGAAGGTGAACCTGGAACTTATAAAGACCGTACCATAATGGAAAATGACCCCCAATCAGTGCTGGAAGGTATGGCCATATGCGGCTATGCTATAGGAGCCAATAAAGGCTATATCTACTGCCGGGGAGAATACCCTTATGTGGTTGATATTCTTAATCAGGCTATAGCCCAGGCTAGAGAAAAAGGTGTTCTGGGAGACTTCGACATTGAAGTGAGAATGGGTGCCGGAGCTTATGTCTGCGGTGAAGAAAGTGCTCTGATTGAATCCATTGAAGGTAATCGCGGAGAACCCCGTTTCAAACCACCGTTCCCGCCGGTTATTGGATTATGGCAAAAGCCCACTATAGTAAACAACGTTGAAACCTTTGCCAATATCCCGATAATACTGGAAAAAGGTGCAGACTGGTACAAATCCATCGGGGCGGAAAAATATCCTGGTACCAAAGTTTTAACCTTAACTGGTGATGTCAACAACCGCACCGTTTATGAAGTACCTACTAACACTACCATTCGCCAGGTTATTTATGACTTTGGCGGCGGCATCAAGGACGGTAAGAAGTTCAAGGCGGTTCAAATAGGTGGAACTTCTGGTGGCTTCATACCTGAATCCATGCTGGATACACCCATCGATTTTGATTCCATGACGGCCATAGGTGCTGTATTAGGTTCAGGTGCAGTATTTGTAATGGATGAGACTCGCGACATAGTCAATGTAGTAGCCAGGATTGCAGGTTTCTTTGAACATGAATCCTGTGGCAAATGTAATCCTTGTCGCGAAGGTACCAAACGTATGCATGAAATGATGGAAAAACTCGATGCTGGTCAGGGTAGTAGCGCAGACTTATCCCTACTGGAGAGACTGGGAACAGTTATGTCCAAAGCCTGCCTCTGTGGACTGGGTCAGGCGGCACCTGCACCAGTGTTAACCACACTCAAAAACTTTAATAGTGAGTACCAGGCCAAATTAAACTAAATGGTCATTCACTGCCTCCATGCAAGGTATTGTACCTGGTACGGAGGATAAATAAAGAGAGAGTGAATGAGCTATGCAAAGTGAAAGGCTCCTCCGTAATGGAGGGGCTTTTCTCGTGATATATGTACTAAAATCCTACAAATTTATACAACGTTTGTCTGAAAATTGGACGGGACTTAAGGCCTACAATACAGAAAATAAGGGATTACCACCTTTACCTATTTATGGCATGGGTTTTGCATATTAACATAGTAAAGAAATAATAAGTTAAGGTTAAATAAACCCTGGAGGTGGAAAGCCCTTTGGCTAGTATTGATGAATTAATTCAAGATTTACATAGTGAAGACGAAAAAACTAGAGCATTTGCAGCGGAAGACATAGTATTTGATAAAGTTCCCGGAGGAATAGAGATTTTAATTGACCGACTTGAATTAGAAGAGTCCCGTTTCGTAAGAGAAGTAATTGTAAACTGTTTAAAGGCTTTAAAAGGAAGGGAGATTGTAGAAAAAATAATTCCCCTGTTATCAAGCGAAGATGCTTTTATCCGCAATGCCGGTATAGAGATATTATCAATGCAGGGTGTAATTGCGACTGAGTTTATGAGAAAGTTGCTTGGTGATACCGACAAGGATATTCGTAAATTTGCTCTAGATATTCTCTTCCAGCTTAAAAGCCCTAACACTACTGCTTTAATTGCTGAGGCCTTAAATGATTTAGATATTAATAATTTGATTACTGCAGTTGAATATCTGGGTCATATGGAAGATACCAGTTATACTCCAAAAGTAAATGAGTTGTTCATGCGCAGTGATAACATATTGTTACGGTGCACCTGTTTGGAAGCCCTGGCCTTTATTGGGGATGAGGAATCTATACGCTGTGTCAACAAAATGTATCCTAATTACGAAAATATAAGTATTCTGGAGCAATATTCATTCCTAAAATTTGTTGCCCGCAAGGGCTCGGATATACATTTAGGCCTAATTATCTCTTTGATAGCGGATAAAGGCCAGGTTATGCATAAGGAAATCATCAATGCTATTGAAGGCATACTGAAGCGTAATCCCCGTAAATTGCTGCCGCCTGATTTACTAAATACCCTATCTTATTATCTTACTACTGATATTACTGATATTAACAAATATGAACTATTAATCCTAATGGGGCATTATCAGAACCAGGAGATATACCAAATTCTACTGGAGCATACGAATAATAAACAAACATTAATCCGTATGGGAGCGGTGGAAGGTCTGGGCTTATATGGTAACAATGAGGCTTTACCAATTTTACAGGCAATGAAAGAAAAGGAAGATGATCGGGACCTGCTGGAAACCATAGAAAAATCCATTGAATTACTACAATAGTAAATGAGGTGATATATTTGGAATTGCCTCTGGAATATTTCATAAAACTTAGAAATCTTATTTATGAACGTACCGGAATAAGTTATGAGGAAAACAAAATCTATTATGTAAAGAAGCGTTTACACCAGAGAATGGAAATGGCTGGTTTCGATCGGGTAGAAGACTACATCAGGCACCTGAAGATATTTGATCCCCAGGGCCGTGAATTTCAGCAACTAATGAATCTGCTTACTGTAAATGAAACCTACTTTTTCCGTGAGTTTTCCCAGTTACAGGTCTTTGCTGAGTACTGTTTGCAGGAAGTTATAAAGCATAAAGCAGAGGCCAATAATCGTACCCTAAAAATTTTATGTGCAGGCTGTTCAACTGGAGAAGAACCGTATACTCTGGGTATCATCCTGAGAGAAATGATAGAACATTTTTCCTCCTGGGAGGTATTTATTAAGGCTATAGATATTGATGAGAATGTACTGGTTGCAGCGCGTAAGGGGGTTTATGACCAGCGTTCAGTAAAAGATGTACCCCCATCTTATCTACAGAGATATTTTACGTCACCCTCTAAAGGAGAATATGCTATTGAGCAAACTATCAAAGATATGGTGGTTTTCGAACACGTTAATCTTATGGATAGACGGGCCTTACGCTATGAGGAGGATTATGATTTTGTGTTTTGCCGTAATGTATTAATTTACTTTGATGATGTTTCACGTAAACAGGTGGTAGATAAATTTTACGGATTGTTAAGGGGCGGGGGATACATTTTTCTGGGACATGCTGAGTCTCTAAGCCGTATAAGCTCGGCCTTCAAAATACGAAGATTGAGTAATCATATAGTATACCAGCGGTAACATCATTTATTTTACCGGGAAGGAGGGTGATGTAATGGGAGGAAAAGTGCTGATAGTTGATGATTCGGAGATGATTAGGAATTTCCATAGTTACATATTAAAGAGTATTGGCCTGGAAATAATAACTGCTCTGGATGGGGCTGATGCACTGGAAAAAATATATGGCACTGATGGAGAACTACTTATCTGTTTAACTGATATAAATATGCCTAATATGGATGGTTACACCCTGATAGAACGCTTAAGGGAAGATTCCAATTATGAAGACCTGCCCATAATTATTATCTCAACTGAAGAAGAGCTGCAAGATAAACAGAGGGGATTTGAGTGTTAAACGACAAATTACCATCGGCAGCAACGACAAATTAATTTTCTATGACTTAAGCTTTGTGACAACAGATTAATACCGGGGCGACAGTTTCGCAGCGGGGAAACAACACATTCTTGTTCTTAGC
>Ga0209509_1000848_pt1 | contig 25553 bp, 26 predicted proteins | sample BioC13SIPDNA_FD_185743 | JGI IMG/M metagenome (GOLD analysis project Ga0209509, IMG submission 185743) | Anaerobic biogas reactor microbial communites from Washington, USA - Biogas_R1_A C13 SIP DNA (SPAdes) (version 2) | ecosystem: Engineered > Bioreactor > Anaerobic > Unclassified | place...
AAACGCACCTGGTTTATGCCGGTGCCGACCATGATATTTTTTCGGATAATGCTGTAGATGAGATATTTAAGTTTTCGAGTGGGGCTGCCAGAATGGTCAACAAGGTTTGTACCCATTGTCTGATATACGGAGCACAAAACAATCGAAATATTATTGATGATCACATGGTGAAGTTTGTTGTTCAGGGAGAATTGAGTTAATTCTCCCTGCCCCCTACGGGGCTAATTTTCTCGGTCACTACGTCCGTCAGCTTTTGGACATTTAACACCGTCTATTGCTGGACATTATGGGGTGGCAGTAACAGCATGCAATAAACGACCTAATAAAAAACTTCTTATGGCCTATGATGCTATTAATGGTGCTATTACCACTTATAGTATATCGGAAGTAGTGATATTTGGAATGAATATCAATAATGATCAAGATATAATTAGATATATTATGATGGCATTTTATAATGCTAAAATTGACAATCCCAAAATTGTGTACTGCTACTTTTTGGAAGAAGAAAAAATTGAGTTTAAAAGACAATTTTTTGCTGTAATTACTTTTAGCAAAGAACTATCCGACTATTCTCATCAAATTGAAGTTAGTTATATCAATACGCAAAATGTACTTGATAGCTATTTTAAGAAGTAATCACTTCCCATTACCATATTAAGTACAACAAATAAACATAATTACCCATTTCATAAGTGTAAAGTTTACAAGAAATAATAGAATTGGAGAAAAATATGGCTATTAAACAATGCCAAATGTGCCGGAAAAATGAGGTGGACATTTATGTTGATACGTCCCAGGGGGAAAGCATGGAACTTTGCTGGGAATGTAATAATCAACTGGCGGCCAAGTATTTGGGAATAACCCTGGAGCCATTTAGAAATGGTATTTATGAGTTTGCGGGAATACGGAAAAGGAACCATAAATTCATGATTCGCAAGATCATACACCCGGTGGGAATTGGATATCAGGCTGTTTATTAATATACCAATGGTTGGGGGCAATTAACGTATGGATTCTAATAACAAATCGGAAATCATAATGTATCAAACCGATGATGGCCAAACTAAAATTGAGGTCACATTTGAAGATGAGACAGCCTGGCTGTCTTTAAAAGATATGACGGAATTATTTCAAAGGGATAAATCAGTTATTTCTAGGCATATTAAAAACATTTTTGCAGAAGGGGAGTTGGATGAAAACTCAACTGTTGCATTTTTTGCAACAGTTCAAAATGAAGGGGACAGAACTGTTGCAAGGAATATAGCCTATTATAACCTGGACGTTATAATTTCCGTAGGTTATCGGGTCAAATCCCATAGAGGTACGCAGTTTAGAATATGGGCCACACAGAGATTGAAAGAGTATATCATCAAAGGGTTTACCATGAATGATGAGCTTTTAAAGAAAGCCGGTGGTGGTAACTACTTTGATGAGTTATTAGCTAGAATTAGAGATATTCGCGCCTCTGAAAAAATCTTCTGGCGCAAGGTCCTGGATATTTACGCCACGAGTATTGACTATGATCCAAGGGTTGAAGCTTCTAGAAAGTTCTTTCAGACCGTACAGAATAAAATTCACTGGGCAGTTCACGGGCATACTGCGGCTGAATTGATAGCACTCCGTGCAAATGCGCAGCTACCTCATATGGGTCTTACTTATTTTACCGGAAGCAAACCGCAGAAAGCTGATGTGAAAGTGGCCAAGAATTACTTGACCAAAGATGAAAATGAAATGCTGAACTTAATTGTATCTTCCTATCTGGATTTTGCCGAAATGCAGGCCAAACGCAGAAAGCCGATGTATATGCAGGACTGGATTAATAAACTGGACGACTTTTTACGTCTGGGTGAACACGAAATATTAACTCATGCCGGCAGAATAAGTCATGCAGAGGCTTTAGCCAGGGCCAATGAAGAGTATGAAAAGTATAGAGAGAACTTGAAAAATGAATTAACCCAGGTGGAGAAACATTTTTTGGATTTTATAAACAGCTCAGCGAGCCTGACTAAAGAGACGGGAAAATAAAACTAGGCACGGTAGTTCAGAACCCACCTTTTTATGAAGTTATAAAGCTATTTTCGCACCGGGAACCGATGGGGTAAGTTCTCCTCAAGGTGATATAAAATTAGGTGTCCAGATATTGGAGCTTATTAATATTAATTTTACACGGGGTGAATAATATGGGTAATTTATCCAAGCTTTTTAATATCGGTAAGGTTATCGAACAGCAACTCTATGAAGTAGGGATTACAACCTATGAACAACTAAAGGAATCAGGAAGTAAACAGGCTTGGCTCAAGATAAAATCGATTGATCCTTCCGCTTGTATTCATCGGTTGTATGCATTGGAGGGGGCTATTCAGGGTATTAAGAAAAGCCAGCTTCCAGCAGAGACGAAAGCAGAGTTGAAGGAGTTCTATAACTCGTTCAAGGGATAAAATTCAATTTGTCGATGAGGCCATGAGCATGATGGTATTTTAAAGTTCAAGCTCGCATGAATACGATGATAATAATGAAAATCATAAGGTAGTTATAGATGCCCAATTATTTTCGTGGGACGATTTGGGCCGGATGCTGAATGCTTACGAAGGTTTTCAGTTTAAATTGAAGATTTACGATATGACGGATGATATTGATTAAAGAATGTCTTATCAGGTGAGGGCTATGCATTATTTACTCCTGTTTAACATATAGCTATTATGGCCATATATGTTAGAATGGGGGCAGGAAATGCGAAAGGATGATCAAATTATGCCGATCCTGGCTATAAGTGAAGCTAAGAATAAATTAACCAGTTTAAGACGCGAAGCCCTAACCGGCAAAGAAATCATTCTGGCCGATGCAAAACGTAAAGATGAACAAGCCGTTTCACTCATATCCACAGAATTACTGGATGAATTATGTGAATCCAAAACCTTTTCTTTCGAATGGGTAGATCAACCGGAAGGAAATACAGACCACTATTCATTATGGAACCAGGAGACTGGAATATACGGTGTAGGTAAAAGTAAAAAGGAAGCCATTGAAGACTTTTTAGACAACGCCCAGGATTACGCCCGAATTTACTTCAACGATCTTCCTTATTATTTAAGCCGCTCTAATCCAAATCGGGACCATTACTGGTACTTGCGCAGAATTCTTCGCTGCAATGAAAACCGGGAGATGCTTTACCAGGTTCTCGGCCTGGCGGATTTAGATTTGTAATGGGCTATACAATTACCTGGGATGAACTTGAGAAAATTTGCCGGAAACTCAATATGGAGCGTCAAGGTAAAACATCCGTTTGGAAGGGTACAGGATCAGACGGAAAAATGAGAACCTGTATTATTCATGCTAAGCATAAAGGTAACATTGGACCTGGTTTGTTAAGTAAAATTGCCAAAGAACAATTGCTGTTTGATTCTGTTGAGGATTTACATAATTTTCATAAATCGTTATAGTAATCGGACGTTGTTCTTAAACCCTTTTATTGAAACGGATATTAAACCGCTAAAAGAAGAGTAAATTTTATCTCCCCAAAAAAGGATATGCTGTAAACTACTAAAAAGCAGTTAAAAAACTTAACAGTTTACATAATGTTCCTGTTTTGGGGAAGGGCCTGCATAGCACTGATTGATGTTCTTTAAGATATTAGCCCTTCGTAAAACAGGTATTATGTAGACTGTTTACTTGTAATTATCTTAAAGAGATTTATGGATAATTTTTTTGGGAGGGGTCCCCGCCGGGGAGGGGCCTAAAAAAATTATCCTATTCAGATTAGTCGGAAAGGTTTAACAAAGTAAATACAGGCTAATTGATTTTTATTAACTATAAAGGTTAACCTGGTACCAAATTTAACTGGAAAGGGGGTTAATTTCGATGAGATACGAAAGGTTTTCAATTAAGATGGAAAAGGATATAAGGGCAGAATTGGATGAAATAGCGAAAAGTTATGGCCTGTATACGTCGACTTTAGCAGCGTTTATTATTGGGCAATGGGTTTTTAATGAAAAGAATAATAAGAGGCCAGAGGACGCCCTGCCCGTACCCGCCGAGAACCACGCGCCGGGGGTCCCAGTGTAAAGGGCCGGCTCACCAGGACCCCAGGGAGCCGGGCGAAGCGCACCCTTTACGCTGGGTCTGGCGCAGTGGTAGGCTAGGGGCCGGGCGGGGAGTCCTGGCCCCCTGTAAATTAAACTGATTAATTAAAGAGGTGATAAAATGCAAGGTGTAACCGAAAAACCGAAAACAGTAGATGAAAATCTGACAAGTTTACTTAAGCTGTCATGTGCAATTCAATATAACATCAATGAGTTGGTTCTAGACCGTTTTAACGACGTTGTAATTAGCCAAAAAGAGTTACTGCAGCTGGAAGGATTAATAAACCGATTAAAGCATGAAATAAAGGTTTTAAAATTCAGCTAGAAAAAAGTTCGTCGGCTGTAGTAACACCCGACGAACGGGTAATGTATTACACATGGTACATAAATATATGTTCCTGACAAGAAAATAGCTATAAGCCTGTTTACATGGGCAATAGAGGGCAATTTAAGCCCTTTTTTTATTCTCACGCATGGGACGAAATTGCTTACTTTTTTAGCCTTAAAATATACTAGATGGGAAAAACCACTTTTAAGAATGCCGGATATATAAGGCTTAACAGCACACGCTTGAAAATATATTCCCACACGCTGGACAAATTCCCACACGTTGGACTATAATGTAAACGAAGTTGCAACCTGAAAGGGGTAAAAAACCAGGATGAACGAATACGCTTTAAGGCTATACTACCGGGACCAGGTGAAAAAGATACTCCAGGAACATAGATCGGGAGAACAGGGCCGTTTATTGATAGCCACGTTTACGCTATTAAACTACTTAGAACCGAACGAAATACCAGGGGTATTAAGTAAGAGTACATACTATCGCCATATAGCGTTACTAGAACAGGCCGGGATTGAATTTAGTAAATCGTTTTATGAAAAACTACGCCATGAGTACAAAAACAATAACGCTGATAAAAGCAACCATTAAACCAGGGTCAGTAGAACGAAATAAATAAAAACAGATTAACATTCATGTAAACTGTTTAGCACGTACTGGTAAAACCAATAACAAATCATAAACAGTTTACATAATGTTCATTATCGGAAGTTGGGGAATTACATAAAAAAGTCAACAGAGCCCGGAATGCCGGGCTCTGTTTTTGGTGGGGGTATAGGTAATTTATGAGTTGGATGTTGATTTCGTATTAACTGATATTTTCGTGGAGTGATTGGGGTTCTGTCATATAGGTTAGATTAGTGATATAATCCAGGAACTGTTTTTTATTACCGGTTTGAAGCTCATTATGACGCCATACGGCCTTTATATTCCATGAGATTTTTAACTCATCTATATAGACTCTCCATAATAGCCTCTCGTCCAGTTCCCTGCGAGCAACGGATTCTGGCATGAGCGCCACTCCGTTGTTGTTTATAACCGCCTGCTTGATAGCTTCGTAATTATTAAATTCAGCCACCACATTGAATTCATCAAAAGAACGGCCTATTTTTGCTAGTTTGGCATCGAGTACGTTCCTTATACAGGAGCCTTGCTCCCGGGCAATAAATGGTTCATTTATGAGCTTATCCAGGCTCATTGAACCCTTATCTCTTAACCATTTATTCTTACGGGGAACTACCAGCACCAGTTTATCATCATAGATATTAACAGAACTTAATGAATTATCACCTACAGGTAGTTTTCCCTCAATAATTCCAATATCTAAATGCCTTTTTTTCAGTTTTTCTATTATATCCTGGGTATCAGCAACTTCAAGGCGTAGACATGTCTGGGGGTGCAGTTCTTTAAAATTAATTATTATGGAAGGCAGGATATAATTGCCAGCCGTATCACAGGAAGCTATATTTATAACTTCTTTATTATTGCCTTTTATTCTGGCCAAATCCTGTTCCATTTCTTCATATAGGGCCAAAATCCGGTCACCGTATTCGTAAAAGGTTCTACCTGCATCAGTCAGTTGGACACCATGGTTATGGCGTTCAAAAAGAGCTAAATCAAAATTTTGCTCTAATATTTTTATCTGGGTGCTAATGGCTGGCTGCGTGAAACTTAACTTTTTAGCCGCTTTGGTAAAGCTTTTTACTTCAGCGATGGTTTTAAATATTTCGAATTGTTCAATGTTCATAACCTTAACTCCCCCTCCGTATCCTGGTGTGAATGTTACTTCTTTCACTAATTATATCACGATTTTAAACTAAATCAATATGTAATGCTCGTATTTTGTCGGAAAATCACACATTTTTTAATTTAAACAAACCCATATTTGTTATCCCCTATTACTTTTGCTAAAATTTAGCCATTAATATCCCGGTAAATTTGGTAAGAAAATATACTCCCGTTGGTTTCAGGGGTAACGTGTTCATTATTGGAGGTACTATTATGTATGTTGTTTATGGATATGTCGAATTGTATTTACCCTACTGCTCTTCCCTTAAGGAAAAGCGAAAGATTATTCATGGTCTGATCTCCCGGGTTAGAAAGCGTTTTAATGTGTCGACTAGCGAGGTTGAATTTCACGATCTTTGGCAAAGAAGTGGGGTGGGGTTTTCAGCAGTTAGCCATTATAGCCCTGGACTGGAACTAATTACTAACTCAATAAAAGAGACCTTTCTAAATTATTCCCCAGATGCCGAAATGACGCTTTTTAACTACGATATAATTAGCTGTCCTTATTCCCATTATATGTAATTGTAAATATTTACTAGGATATTTTGGCAGGAATGCACTTTATTGTGTAGAATTTTGGGGGTGCTTACTTTTCTGTAAGAAAAGATATTTTTAGGAAAGGAAGGATTAAAAGTGAAAAGAGTAAGCACCAAAATCCGCTGTTTTATGTCGTTATTGCTGTTGGCATTTATTCTGTCAACTATTCTGGCGGTCCCGTTACCGGCCCAAGCAAGTTCCCAGGAGAAGGTAGTATTGGCAAAGGGTACGGTCTACGCCACTAACATGTACATAATAAGAAGCGGGAAACCTGGACCGGTAGTCATGATTGTTGGAGGAGTACATGGGAATGAACCCGCAGGATACATAGCCGCAGGTAGAATGATTAATACGGAAATTAAGAAGGGGACTCTAATAGTTTTACCTAGAGCCAATAAGCGGGCAGTTGAACGTAGCGTCCGTTATTATAAAGGGCACGGCGATTTGAACCGGGATTTTCCCACCAGTAAATATGGGGCTGCTGATGGCACCCTGGCCAGGGCTATCTGGGCCGCAGTTAAAAAATATGATGTTGATTATTTAATGGACATGCATGAGGGTTATAATTATGCCAAATTGCAGTCGAGTTCATCAGTTGGTCAGTCGTTAATCTATTACCCTACAGGTTATTTTCGCTCTACCGTAAGTTCAATAGTGTACAAACTTAATAGCTATATCAGTACCAATTACAAGGAGTTTTCTCTTTTACGCTATCCAACCAGGGGTAGTCTATCCCGGGCCGCAGGACAGTATCTGGGAATAAAGAGCTTTATTTTTGAAACCTGTACCAAACAAACTCTCTCAACCCGATTAAATTATCAACAAAAAGCTGCGAAAACCCTGCTTAGTAAACTTAATATGTTATAGAACTTTAACGGACTACATGAGTCCGCCTTACCTGAGCGGAAGTAATAATTCTCCCCGGACGAGAATTATTGCTTCTTGCCGGGTTACTAACCGCCCGACCCGACGTTGTGGACACTCGGGTACCACTTCTACTACCGCTGGTTCCGATCCGTCTACTAGTACTTCTGGTACTAACCCGGGTTGCTGCCGGGGGACGAGTAGTATTCACCTGGGTAACACTACTGCGCTGGGAATAGCTATCTGAACTGCTGCGTAGATGCCGTCTAGGGGTAGTTTTAAGTTTCCAGGCTTTACGAAAATCGGACTTCTCGTTCCAGGTGGTATTATTAAAGATTAATTCCGGTATGATTTGCAGCTCTTCCTCATATTCCATAAACATTTCCGTTTTTTTTATATCCGCCCACAGCTCTGGGAAAACGGGGCGTAAGAAATCTTGATTACCAGTGTAAAAGGCCCTCTGGGCTTCAACGGAGTTAAGAAAATTTTTAGATAACATATAATAAGAACTGGCTATTATTTTGGCCAAGCATAAAACAGCAACGGTTATCTGTTGGGATACCAGCCAACTGGCTGGAGTTCGGTACTCAAACCCGCCATAATCTTTAATCCGGTAGTCACCCAGGTAGCCATAGCGCCTTCGTCGCCGGGCTGCCGATACCGGCTCTTCAAGTAGAAAGATAGGTATGGCCAGATAATTATCCAGGGCACGCATAAAACTGCCCGTAAGCCGGGTGTTACTAAAATGTATGTGACCACCGATAGAGTAAGTTCCTCCTGGTTGACTACCGGCTAACCATTTTACATTTTGGTAAGGCGCCATGCGAGTGGCCGAGTCCAGTGCCTGTTTTATATTATCGCTTAATCTGAGGGGGCAAGAACTGGGACCAGGTCTAATTTCCGCTACAGGTCTTTGTTGCCGGTTTTGCATACGAATATGATCACAGCCTACTACACCATCCCGGGGAAAAAACTGGGAAGCTGATAACATGCGATTAGTTCTAGAATTAAATATCATGAATTCCGGATCAGCTCCCAGTTTAACGTTTGTTGTTGGTAGCCATCTATCTAGTTCGCGAATATCATCAATCCTATTCAAAATGCGGTTTAAATCTCGTTCCCGCAGTACGGGTGAGGGGTCAACCCCAATTACTCTCAGACGTCGCCGGGTAGTATATGCCAGGCGCACCAGTCCTATATCAAGACCTAGTATAAGAAAAATTCGTTTGGCCAGTTCAGATAGTTTTGGGTTCTCGCTTTCCCGGAGATACCTGGGTTTATAGTTATTGCGCCCGTGGTAAACAAGACGGGTTGATAATATATCCAGGTCGCATATTAAGACCTCATAGCTACGAATAAGTCCTTCTTCATCGGCAAGATAAATGTTGTTGGCTTTTAATATCTCAATCAGGGTTTCTTCATCCAGACAATTGTTTATGGCCTTAATTGTATTAAGGCTTTTTCGGGTTTTAGACTCTGGATCAGGAATTTTTATTACCAGGTGGTTTAATCCGCCTATGTGTGTTTCGTCAACCCTTATCCGTTCGTAGGTGTCACTTAAATAGGAACATAGTTTTTCTGCGCTTGCATTTTGTTGATATATTATTTGAAGCTCCATTTAAAAACTACCTTTCTGTAGTCCGGTTTTGATTAACGTAAATAAAATAATCCATTAAATTCTGCCAATGAGCGGTACGAATATCATTTTCATCGAAACTGGCGGGTTTAGAATTTATTTCAATAATCCAAATGCGACCGTTTTTATCTACTCCAATATCCAGGGATAGTACAGCCAGGGAGAGTCGCAATTCCTTTTCCAGTACTCTAGGTACCTGTACTCTAATTTCCTCTAACTGCTCATCAACCTGTTTCCGGGTTAGGCTGGTGGAACCAAATACTTCGTTCATTACTTCGTTATAGGAAGCAGCGCGGCCACCATTAGGGATATGAGTGACAAAACGGTTTTTACCCGCTACTCTAACCGCAACCCCGGTAAGTATCCATTCCCCCTGCCCATTCTTTTGGAACTGGGTTCTCAGGTCAAAAATCTGACCTTTGTACCTGGCCAGATCAATACCTCTTTGCACCAGGTAAGCGTTCCCTGATAGGTACCCCAGTTGGCGATACAATGAATCCTGGGAGGAGCATTTCTTCCAATTCGTCCCTCCTTTTTTAGCTACCGCATAGGCAAACTGACCATCGGAAAGGCGTCTAACCTTGATAATTCCTTTCCCCAGGCTGCCGTAGCTGTATTTTAAAAATACTGCAGGGTATTTTTTGACCATAGTAGTTAGGGATTTATGGTTGAAGCGGACAGTTTCTGGCAGCCATTTGGCTGTACTCTTTCTCGTCCGCAGGGCCTTATACACCTCCCATTTGTTTAGAAAGCGAGAATTAAATAGGTAAACTGATGGGTCTCGTTCAAATCGGCGTAGCAATTGCTTGACCTGACTTTGGGACTCTATGTTGCGGAAACGAATACGATTGTAAATAATATCAGGGAATGGAAATATCCTTTTTCGCCATTGTCTTCCAGTCCATAGGTATCCTGTTATTCTCCTTCTTCGCCAATCAACCTCCCGGGTAAAAAAGAAATAGATAGAGATATTTTGTTTTTTACCGTACTCAACCATTTCTTTAAATAACCGAGATTTCTCTCCACCGGGAAGCCCTTTTTTGTTTGCAGTAGTTAATACTCCCACCGTTATAGGAGAGGGGTTTTTCTTCTCATGCTGACTGGGCAGAGTACTGCTATGCAAACGACCCGATGGCTCTGGAATACGATTCAGCCTGACCACCCCTTTAGTCTTTGTTAATTCATAATATGACTGATACTAACAGTGAGTGTCAGGCTAACATTTCTAATTTAAAACAAAAATACCGGCCACTAGCCGGTATTACTGCTTTTTAAGGGTATATAAAATTTATGCATTATTTAGTCTTATCCCAGAAATACAAAAGTCTATTTTCTTACCACTTTATACATTGAAACGAAAATGGACGATGTCTCCGTCTTTGACTATATATTCCTTGCCTTCCAAACGGAATAATCCCTTCTCCTTGACTGCATTCATGCTGCCCAAGTTTTTCAGGTCTTCATATTCAACTACTTCCGCCCTTATGAATCCTCTTTCTATATCGGAATGAATCTTTCCGGCAGCCTTTCGGGCCATGGTACCTTCCTCAATAGTCCAGGCTTTAACTTCGTCCTCACCGACAGTGAAAAATGATATTAGCCCCAGGCGATGGTACATGCTTTGCGATATTTTTACTATGCCTGATTCTTCTATACCCAGTTCCTGCATAAACATTGCTTTTTCTTCACCTTCGAGTTCCGCCAGTTCCCTTTCAATACCAGCCGATATTTCAACTACCGGTAAGTTTCGCTGAGCGGCAAATTCCAATACCTGTTCCCTCTGCTGGTAGGCTTTACTGATAAGATCATCTTCAGAGATGTTAAGACAGATAAGTATGGGTTTGGTGGTTAAAAACTGGTAGGCGGTTAATAGCTCCTCCTCTTCAGAATTAAGCTCTACTGCTGCCAGCGGAGTCTCGTTTTCCAGGGCCTCCTTTAACCGTTCCAGGAGTGTTAATTCACTTAAGAAGTTGTTCTTTTTCTTATTAGCATTAATCCGCTCAATTCTTTTCTCGATTAAATCCAAATCTGCCAGTAATAATTCATAGTTTATATTTTCAATATCCTTTACCGGGTTAATCTCATTATTTAGCGCTGGCACAGCATCATTTTCAAAAACCCGAACTACGTGTAACAGCGCATCAGCTCGGCGTACTGAGTCCAGGAAAACGCTGGCTGTTTTATCAGCTCCGGGTACTAATCCCGGAATATCTATTACTTCCAATTGGGCATAGGTAGTTTTTTTGGGCTTATACATATTAGAGAGAAAATCTATACGGCTGTCAGGAATCCGAGCCATCCCAAGATTAGCACGAGAAGTATTATGACTCTTGTCACTGCTCTGAGTAAGTAATTCGAAAACAGTAGTTTTACCAACCAGGGGTAAGCCTATAATTCCAAGTTGCATTTTAATCCTTGTCCCTTCATTGTATATATTGTTATATAGGAGCAGCTCCGTGACGGTCAGGTTTACATAATTATTATTATTATAAACCAGATGCTTCCCGAGTTCATTTCAGGGTTATTTCTGATAATGCCAGTATGATAAACAATCCGGTAACTGCCAGGCTAATAACCTGTAATACATACCCCCCGGTACTACTAAACTGGAATAATCTTCCGGCATTACCGATGTTAAAGAAAAATAAGGCTACGGCCAGAACTAGAAGTAGGACAGTAAAGGGAGGTGCCCCCGATCCCGGAAAAAATATAGCCAGGTATAGAGCAAAAATGGCCAGGAAGATAATGTTTAAACGAAATAGTATACGATAAAAATTATCATCCTGCATGTTTTCACCCTTGACTTCAGGGTCCATAACATCCATGTTTATGTGTTCAATTGCTTTTTTTGATTTATCTGCTATCGACTGTAGCAGATTGGGGATTGTTTCTTCCACCGGAGTAATTCCGAAAAAACCCTTGCTAGTCTTAATGTAAATAAAACCATTCCAGGGGTTAGTAGCGTACATTCTGGCGGTACCTAATCCTTTGGCAGCATATAAGCCTACCATATATCCCGGCCAGCTCATACCAAATAAGGAATAAAGGTTGCTCTTGCCTTCGACCTTGATAATATTCTCTATCTCATGCCAACCTATATGTATCCTGCTTAATCCCCAGGTTACAACCAGACCATCATCTTCAATGCGATAACCTAAATTAAAGGCACTGAGAAGTAAAAATGCATATACAAACAGAAACAGATAGGCGGGTATATAAAGTAGTAATTTCAGAGTAGCATCTTCCGCACCCAGCGAGTACCCTATCCCCCAAAAGGAGAAACCAAAAACTACCAAACCCATTACTATACCAAAGATAATTCCCGGAGTCTTTTTAACCATTACATTCACCCCTTAAATATTTATGGCCTTGTTCTATTTTTATTCTGCAGGCCAGATTAGTACTTATAAAATCCATGACCACTTTTCTTACCATAGTAACCTGCCCTTATCATAGCTGAGAAAAGAGGATGAGAGCGGTATTTACTATCTCTGAATTCATTGAAAAAGACCTCCAGAGCAAAATAAATAGTATCCAACCCTATACTATCTGCCAGTTCCAGCGGTCCTTCCCTCATACCCGCACCCATTTTCATAGCTAGATCGATTTCATCCCGGGTGGCTATCCCATCACCGTAAATAAATATGGCTTCATTAATATATGGTATGAGAATGCGATTTACGATATAGCCTGGACTTTCCCTTTTGATAACTACATAATCCTTACCAATAGCCGTTATAAATTTGGTGGCAATAGCTACAGTATCTTCTGATGTTTCCAGACCCCTTACCAGTTCCACCAGGCGGCTGTCAACTACCGGATTTAAAAAATGCATTCCCATAATTTTCCCCTGTCTTCCGGTGGATGCAGCAATTTCAGAAATCGATAAGGATGATGTATTAGTAGCCAAAACTGTATGGGCAGGACATATGTTATCCAGTTCAGCAAAAATCTGTTTTTTAACCGCCATGTTTTCAACTACTGCTTCTATAACCAGATCAGCCTGATGAAGTTCAGACAAATCAGTAGTACCATGTATCCGGTTCATAATTTCATCTTTTTTTTCTTTATCTATTTGCTTACGGTTTACCATTTTATCGAGATTATTTCCAATAGACTGTAAGCCGTCTTTTACCAGACTCATTTGTAAATCCCGCAAAATAACAGAATAGCCTGCCTGTGCGGCTACCTGAGCTATACCTGCCCCCATTAGGCCGGCACCAAGAACTGCAACTTTTTCTACCATAATTGGCCCCTTCCTGATATCATGGTTAATATCCAAGCATTGTAACATTAGTAATCCCCAAAAGTAACTCCAATTGAGCGTGCCGCTTCAATTAATTTACTATCTACCGGGACCTTTCGAATTTCTTTTATAGCTTCCTGTAAATCTACCGTAGTTATCTTATTGCCCTGGAGACTAACCATAGATCCGTATTTACCTTCCATAAAGGTTTCCACTGCCGCTACCCCATAACGAGTAGCTAGAATTCGGTCATAGGGAGTAGGTCCACCACCTCTTTGCAGGTGCCCTAATACTGTAACCCGGGTTTCTATATCAGTAAGCCGGCTTGAAACCTCCTCCGCCACTTGTTGTCCGATACCCCCCAGTCTTACAGGATCATGGCTGGTTGCCACCAGTTTTTGCACTACCATGTCCCCTCCTGCTGGGTGGGCTCCTTCGGCTACAACGATAATACTAAACTTTTTCCCCTGGCGAAACCGCTGTGCTATTTTGGATATTATAGCATCAAGGTTGTATGGTATTTCCGGTATTAGAATAACATCTGCACTACCGGACATCCCTGCATATAGGGCAATCCATCCCGCATACCTTCCCATTACTTCAAGTATCATAACTCGGTGGTGGGATTCAGCCGTAGTATGCAGCTTGTCCAGGGCATCTGATGCTGTATTTACTGCGGTAATAAAACCAAAGGTAATATCAGTAGCTGATAAATCATTGTCAATAGTCTTGGGCACCCCTACCACATTAATTCCTTTTTCACTAAAGAATTTATAAGCTATGTTAAGGCTTCCATCTCCGCCTATTATAATTAAACCATCTAAATCCAGATGTTTAATATTGCTTACGGCCCGATCCGATTGGTCAGTAGATTGTAGTTCGCCCTGAATCATAGTCATAAAGTTAAAAGGATTATCTCTATTACTAGTTCCCAAAATAGTACCGCCGGTATGGCCAATACCTGATACCCTGCGCAAATCTAGCTGTACATAATTATTTTCCACCAGGCCACGAAAGCCATCCATAAACCCGATAACTTCCACACCGTACTTTAAAACAGCTGTCTTAGTGATTGCTCTGATGACCGAATTTAACCCTGGACAGTCTCCCCCCCCGGTTAATATGCCTATGTGTTTAATTGGCCGCACAGTAACTAAACCTCCTTACTCTGGTCTATTTCCCAGTCCATCACTAATCTACCCCAAGTAATAAGGTGGGATAACCCACCCTAAAACCATTTTTAATTAATTCTATTCTGCACCGAAGAACAATTTCCTTCATCTACGGTTATTATACTATATTAATAAGGGGGAATATCTATACTGCCCCTTAATATACCTATGTTTTTTATGTGATTACCCGGTGCCGTTGTTATTTAACTTTAAAACCCGCCAGGTAAGTAGCATATGCCAGGGGCCTTTTATAAGTGTTTTTCACTATGGCTGGAGATAACATACTTTCCGTAGTTTTTCTTGGCTTGGAGTTTACTTCAATTAAATACAAATGTCCTTTCCTATCAATTCCTATATCCATACCCAATTCCCCAAAAGTACTGTTACTAACAGTTTCCAGGGTGCTCGCTACCAATTTACATAAAAGGCGTATTTGTTCGTTTTTTGCTTTTACCTGGTTATCTGTTTTAAACAAATGATGCAGGACTTTAGAGCTTTTTGCCACGCTTCCGCCACTGCTTAAATTCGAAATACTACTACCTCGGGGGGCTATCCGGCCAAACTTTTTACTAATCATCCATTCTCCCTGGCCATTTTTCTGGTAGATAATGCGCAGGTCAAAAGGAGACCCCTTATATTTGGCCAGGTCTAATCCCTGTTGTACTATATAATGCCTTTCATCCCTCTGTTTTTTAGTTTTTCTCATCAGTTCGGCAGGGTTGCTGGCCTGGCTGCGTATACGTTTTCCTCTATAGGCAATATATTTCAATTGCCCCTTATCAGCATAAACTTTAATTATCCCTTTGCCCAGACTGCCATTGCTGGGTTTCATGTATAAAACCCGGTATTTTTGCAGCATTTCTTCCAGGTTACTCTTATCAAGCTGCCGAGTTTCAGGCAGGTAGTCTACTAACATAGGATTAGTTAAAAGCATCTGGTGAACATTCCATTTATTTAGATAATGGGGATTAAAGTAATGTAAATGGGGCAGTTTCATCAGCCGGTTTTTAGCATATTGTACATTGTTACGGGCCTCTGCCGATCTACTATGAATGCGGTCATAAACTACATCCGGAAGCGGAAAAACAGATGATTCCCAGCGTCCCCGGTTCTGGGATAATTGCTGGTATACATAACCTCTACAAGTGTGGTTAGCCCAGTTTATGCTGCCAGGAGTAAATATATATGTCTGCCCGGGAACAGCTTTACTGACAATACTCAAATAAATTAGCTCTGCTTGCAGGCTGCGCGGATCCAATTCTTCTCGGTTAGAACCTGGAATAAGGGTAGCCAGTATTCCGATAGTCGGTCCCAGGTGCAACATTTTCTCTTCCGCCTGGTAGCGTATTTTCATGCCTTTAGTTTTTTTAATATGCAAAGCCTGAACCAATTCCGGTGAAAGGGAATATCCCTTTTTACCGTTATCAAATATGATAAGTTTACTTTTAACCTTCAGGCTTCCTACCCGAACCGTTATTGATGGTTGTACATCTATTCCCAATTTATTAACGAGGTTACGTGAGATAGAGATACTTCCTGCTGTTTTCAAACCTGCTACCTCTCCTTTTACTTAGAATCCGGCCAGATACCTGGCATATAATAGTGGAGTTTCTATAGATTTTTGACGAGTTTCGGTTTCACCAGTTAATATAAATACATGCCGGGCTGGACGCAAGTTGGCTTCTATAAACCATATTTTCCCATACTTATCGACTCCTATGTCAACTCCTACCTCCCCACAGTTACCCAGGTAATCTTCCACGCTGACGGCAGCATTGATAGCAACAAAAATGATGGTTTCTATTATCTGGTTTACCTGTTTGCTTCCGGAGAATACCTTTCTTAAAACTGTTTCTACTCTTATAGCCCTACCACCACCGCTTATATTACTAGTTATGGCACCCGGTTTTCCTACCCGGCAGGCCATACCGGTTACCTCCCATCTTCCGTTATGCTCCTTTTGCACCATAACCCGAATATCAACTATTCCCCCCTCATAACGTATGAGGTTTATTTCTTTTTGCACCAGATAACTCCGGCCTGCCATAATCGGACCCAGTTTTTTCCGCAGTTGTAATAAGTCGCTGGCGCTTACTTTACATAAACTACCGTTATAACGATATTGGTAGCAGTAGCCTGGTGATTTAAGATTTCTACTTACCCGGATAATATTCTTTCCCTGAGTTCCGTTAACTGGTTTAAGATAAACAGCACGATACTTTTTAGCCATTATTTCAACCTGGCGAAAACTGTTAACTAATCTGGTCTCCGGTAAATAAGGCAGCATATCAGGATTGCGCTTAAATACTCGGTATGCTTCCCACTTGCCTACCATTTGAGGATTGAGAATCTTTATTCTTGCTTGTTTAAGCCGGCGCCGGCTATCAGCCTTGCTGGCAACATAGAATTTACTGCGGGGGTAAATGACATCAGGCAACGGGAATTTTCCCCGCTGCCACCCGTTTTTATTGTGGAAGTATCCATTTACTATCTTCTTATTCCAATCTATATCCGTGAAATAGAAGGCAAAGCATATCTGTCCCAGTTTTCGACTACTGGTTATAATTTGCTGAAAAAACCCTGTTTGGCTTCCATAAGGTCTTTTTGTACTATCTTGCTTGGGTGCAATAATTCCTATTACGGGTCCGATATTGATTTCATCCTGGTTTAAGCTAATACCATATTTTAGATTTTCCTGAAGAAAGGCTTTTTTTATTGAAGCAGGATTCATGTAGAGGGTGTTTTTATCTAAACGAGAAGTGCTACTCCTGACCTTTAAACTTTGCTGGCTTTTCCCCACATTAAATTTTACCAGCCGTTTGTAACCATAACTGCCACGGCTGGCAAGATCGGCACTGAGGATTATAGTATCCTGAGCCAGCTGGGGGTCTGCTTTTATATTTACCATTATAAAATCATGCATTTATTTGTCTCCGCCGTTAATGTTTTGTATCATATCATATGTAAAGTACCTAATCTTTGCTAACACTTTTGGGAGATGAAAAGCGGATGAAATTAGTTAGCGCTTGTTTATGCGGGGTTAATTGCAAATATAACGGTAAAAATAACCTTAAACTTAATTTGGTGGAATTAATGCAGGAAGGTGATGTAATTCCAGTATGTCCGGAGCAATTAGGCGGGTTGCCTACTCCACGGTTGCCTGCAGAAATAAACGCCGGGTCTGGTCAGGATGTGTTGGCAGGTACTTGTAAGGTATTTAATAAAAGCGGTGTTGATGTTACTGATATGTATGTAAAGGCTGCCTATGAAACGCTTAAGATTGCGCAGCTAGCAGGTGTCGATATTGCCATTTTAAAGAGCCGCAGCCCTTCTTGTGGAAGTGGATATATATATGATGGTAGTTTTAGTAATAAACTGTGCCAGGCTGACGGAGTTACGGCTGCACTTTTGAAAAAAAACGGTATTCGGGTTATGGATGAAGATGAATATAAGGAAAAGGGAGAGTACCAGGATTGAGAGCTATTAGTCTATTTTCCGGGGGGCTTGACTCCCAACTGGCAGTAGTGTTGATTCAGAAGCAAAACATTGACGTTTTGGGGGTAAATTTTGTTACCCCGTTTTTTGGCGCCAACGAACGAACTATACAGGCGGCTAAAGATTTGGGTATAGAACTACATACTATTAATATCAGTGATGAATATATACCTGGTGTTCTTAATAATCCAGTATACGGTTATGGTAAAAACCTTAACCCTTGCATTGATTGCCACGGATTTATGTTAAGAAAAGCAGGCGATTATATGAGCCAGGTTGATGCTTCTTTTCTAATTACCGGAGAAGTAGTAGGGCAAAGACCCATGAGTCAGAATAAATCAGCCCTTAATGCAGTAGATAAATTATCCGGTTATCGGGGATTTATTGTTAGGCCTCTATCAGGCAAATTATTGCCTCCTACCGAACCGGAAATACGTGGCTGGATAGATCGGGAAGGCTTGCTTGATATCAACGGGCGTGGGCGTACCCGGCAGATGGAATTAGCAGAACAGTTTGGTATTAAGGACTACCCTTCTCCGGCGGGAGGGTGCCTGTTGACAGAACAGAATTTTGCTCGCCGATTACGAAAGTTAATGGAAAGAAATAAACTCCCCAGGCAAGATGAAATAGAAATTCTGAAAGTGGGGCGCCATTTTATTCTAGGTGCTGATAATTTGCTGGTGGTAGGCAGGAATCAGTCGGAAAACCGGAAGCTGGAGGAGCAGGCCTGGCCCAATGATTGGCTGATAAAGGTTGCCGCCCGCCCGGGTCCCCTGGGTTTGCTTCGCTATAACAATGATTTTAATCCAGAGGTGCTGAACTACGCAGCCGCTATTGTTGCCCGCTACAGTGACGCCAAAAACCTGGAGATGGCACGGGTAAAGGTTTATCAGCCCGAAGAGGAAAACTTATCGATTCTAGAAGTATCTCCTCTTAAACCCGAAGAAGTACCACCAGTAGTATAGGGACAGAGAAGGGACAGAGGGACAGGTCCCTTGTCCCACTAAATTATTTGAATATGCTCAGGTCAATCTGTTCAAACATGGCCTGGTAACCAGTGGTGTCGGGGTGACCGCCATCGGCCAGCAGCAAGTCACTGCGGACCTTACCGTTTTCATCATAAAAGGCAGCGGCAAAGTTTATTACTTTCAACTGATGTTCAGCGGCATAATCCAGCATCCACTGACGAATTCTTATAATTAGTTTTTCCCAGTAGGGTTCGTCTACAGCCGTAGGTAAACCTAATATTACCTCAATACCTGCTTCTTTTGCCTTTTCTATCATCTCCAGCAAGTTCCAGCTAATCCGGTCAAATGATTCCCCACAGATTACATCATTTATCCCTCCCATGATGATGACATGGGTGGGATTATATTTTAGAACTGAACGTTCAAAGCGCCTGAGCATATCAGTGGTGGTGTTGCCGTTTATACCCTGGTTTATTACTTCTGCATCCAGTGCCTGATCTAGCATGGCAACCCAGGATACCCGCGGCCCAAAGGGAAAACCATAAGTAATACTATCACCCAGACACACGATTTTCATCTTTTTAACGATATCAGTCACTAAATATCACTTCCCAAAATGATGCTCATTCCCCCATGTCTGCTAATAATACGCAATCACTAATGAAAATAACAGTTGGGGTTGCGTTTAAGCGTTAATAAAGAGAAATGCGTAAGCATTTCTACGTTAATTCAAAATTAATAATTAAAAATTCATAATTAACCACGTTACTTTGGGTTACCACTATTTGTGGCAATACCCATATCCGTTGCTACCAGCACCTTAGTTCTGTCTTTATCTAGCCTGATATAGACCTGGCTCTACTTCTTCCACCCTGCCCTGTTCGATAAGGCGGTCCAGGTGTTTTAGTACCATTAACTTTTCCCAGAATAGAACGAACGGGGTGGGATGCTGCAAGTAAATCAGATTCTGGTCGGCAATTTCATCCAGACTTGCAGCCCGCGAGATCAAATATTTGTATATTCTTTCATCCCGTTTATATATACGGTTCTTGAATTCAGTTAACCTGGGTATAGCATCATCGTAAACCCGGTTGGTGTGACAGGAAACTATTTTTTTAGGTTTAAGCTCCATTACCCGCTCGATAGAGCTTAACATATCACCCGGATTGGCAAATACTTCTCCATACCAGGGACCTGCTTTAGTCAGGCAGATATCCCCGGAAAATACCAGTTCCTCCTCCGGGAACCAGAAAACACAATGTCCCGGAGAATGTCCCGGAGTATGTAATGCCTGTACCCGGGTATGGCCCAAATCAAAAATATGTTGATCCCCAAATGTATGTTCCACCTTCTCTAAGCCTTTATATTGTTCCTCACCCATACCTAATATCGCGCCTGATTCTGCAAAATCATATCCTGGCATAAGGTCCGTCCAGCGATCAACACAATTATAATGAATAATGGCTTCCAGGTTCTCCAGTGCCGGGTAATCCAGTTCATGGATATATTTTTGGGCCTGAGGAAAATACGTATTACCCCGGACATGGTCGATATGATGATGAGTATAGAGAACCAGGTCGGTACTATCAGGTTTTATTTCCTCCAAAGAATTGCGGTTAGCACCAGTATCAATAATGGTTCTAATATCATCATCAATAAACAAACAGTTACAATAGGTAAAGCCGGTTTCACTAATAACCAGGCTTAACCGGTCGCTGATTTTAAGCAGCATTACTTCCTCCCCCTTAAAAAGACAGCTACTTTTATTAAATTTTAGGGCTATTTATATATATCTAAGGGCGGCCTTATATATCTGACCGCCCCGCCCTTCATTATTATTGGTTGGAGCTTTTTTCCAACCTGCGAATAACATCGTTTAATTTATTAATATTATCACCGTAACCAGCCCAGTCACCTTCCCGCAAACGCTGGTTTGCCTGGTCATAGTACTGTCGTGCTAATTTAGCCAGTTTGGCTATATCATCAGTACCACTGTCTGCTACTTCCGGTGGTTTGGTACCCTCTCCTGACAGTGTTGCTACCGGTTGTTTGTTAAACAGTTTGGTTAATGCTTTATCCAGCGAAGTTTCCATTACTATTTCATCACCAAAACCGGCAATAACCCGTTTTAATTCCGGTATGCGGCTATTCTCTGCCTGCAGGTACAGTGGTTCCACATACAATATAGAATCATCCATGGGTATAACTAACAGGTTACCGCGATATACCCGGGAACCCTGTTGATTCCAAAGACTGAGCTGCTGAGAAATATCCGTATCCTGATTAATCCTGGACTCCAGTTGTTCTGGCCCGTAGATAGTTTCCTGTTTGGGGAAATTATATACCAGCAGCTTGCCGTATTCATCTCCATCCATCCGCGCACACATCCAGGCCGTCATGTTGGGTCGGCTTTTAGGAGTAAAGGGTAACATCAATATATATTCGGATTTCTTTGATTCCGGTAAACGCATGATGATATAGTAAGGTTCCATGGTTGTCTGTTCGTTATTAACAATTTCCTTTGGTATCAACCAGGGGTCTTCTTTGTTATAAAACACATAAGGGTCAGTCATATGATAGGTCTTATATATTTGTGCCTGTACCGAGTAAAGGTCTACTGGATAACGCACATGGGCTCTGAGGCTATCGGGCATATCCGCCAGGGGGTGGTACATGCCCGGGAATATTTTGCCGTAAGTTTTGATTATTGGGTCTGAAGGATCAGCTACATAGAATTTTAATTCCCCGGTATAAACGTCGCAGGTTACTTTAACCGAGTTACGCAGGTAATTATTGCCGTACTGGTCAAAAGGCTGGGCATAAGGATATCTGTTACTGCTGGTGTAGGTATCAAGTATCCAGAATAGCTTACCTTTATCATCGATTACTATATAGGGGTCACCATCGAAGGATAGATAAGGTGCAATCTTTCTAGTGCGGTCAATAATATTACGATTCATTAGAACCTGACTGCTATTGTCTATATCACTGGAGAGAATCATTTTATAGTCTTTCAGCACCCAGCTTAGTACCAAACGGCGGCCAAAAGAGTTTATTTTAATTCCATTTTTGCCCTGATAATTTGAGTAGACATTAGTATCTCCCTCAGGATAATCAAATTCTTTTTGTTTAGTATTAACGATTACATATGAGTCAGTACGTTCACCAAAGTATATCTCCGGACGGGTTACCTTTAATGAGGTACTAAAACGAGGCGGTATGTCTTTTATAAAGAAATTAGGAAAACCTTCCTGAGCCACTTCATTAACCGGGCTAACCACCGTACCATAGCCGTGGGTGTACATCAGTTTCTGGTTAATCCAGGTTTTAGCTTCTGGATTAAGACTATCCGGGTCTAGCTCGCGGGCAGAGATCATTACCTGACGATATTTACCGTCAACCATATAGCGATCAATGTCCATGTCATTAAAAACATAATAAGGCCTTAGTTCCTGCAGGCTTTTATAGGTATCGGTTAATGGTTGCCAATCCCAAAGCCTTATATTAGTTATTGTGTCCTGATTATTTGGGCTCTTTATGTCAAGGTCATAATCCACCGTAAAGCTACGGTTTTGAACTTTATCCAGACCATAAGCCTGACGCGTATACTTTATAGCTGCCTGGATATAAGGCTTTTCCCGATTGAATTCATTAGGCTTTACTACCAGATTTTGCAGCAACGCCGGGTAAATTCCATTCATTAATATGGCCAGTACTATCCAGGCCCCTATGCCATACAATATCCAATTTAGTTTTTTGATAAAGATATTGGCGAGTATAACTATAGCCACAATTAGGGATACGATTAGCAATACTTTGTAAGCCAGCAGTTTAGCGTGGACATCAGTGTAGGTGGCTCCGTAAACAAGACCGCTAGGGGAAAATAATATTTCATAGGCGGATAGCTTGTAGCCAAAAGATTTCAGGGCAAAAATTACAGCCAGCAGTACTGCTACATGGCTTTTAGCAAAGGTAAACTGGCGCCAGTTACCAAAAATCAATTCGGTAGATGCATTTAACATGTAAACAAAGCCTACTACTACCGTAGTTAAAACTAGAGCTGCCATAAGGGTCCCATAAATAAAGCGATAAAAGGTAAGATTAAAAAAATAAAAGCCAATATCTTTAGAAAAAATGGGGTCAACCGTACCCATAGGAACCCGATTGATAAATTGCTGAACAACTATCCAGTTATCGGCTGCGGTAGAACTAATCATTAAGGCACCCAGTATACTGATACCGAGAAAGACCCAGCGAACCATTTTACCATGAAGAAAATCTTGAAAGGGGCTTTTTTCCTGATTCAGATATATAATTTCGCGCCCTTCATCAGTTTCATCTGGTCGCTCATATTCCCCCAGATGCCTGCGGGTCAACCTGAGATTAACGTAAAATAATAGAAAAGTTAGCAGGAATACCAGCAGGTAAATACCTACCCGGTTGAGTAACAGGGTCTTAAATACATTACTGAACCCTACCGAGCTAAACCAGAGCCAGTCAACATAGAGTGCTGCCAGGAATGATAATATACCTAATAAAACCAAAAATACTACCAGATTTATAGTACCCCTGTTAGACCTGGTATCCAATAACAAAACCCCCTTCAATAATTAATAATTTAGAATTAAGAATTCCATAATTAACCCAAGTACTATTGGTTGCCACTGTTAATTGCATTACCCATTCGTTAGGTGTATATTTTTTTTAGCAAGGTTTCTTTGCGTAAGCCTGGACAAACGCAGTTTTGCTCCACAGGGAGCTGACGTAAAAATTCCAACATAATTTTCGCCATGTTTATACTTTCATTATAATATATATCTGTTAATTCTTCGTGCTTCCATGGAGCAATTATGCCTTCGGCATAATTTACCACCAGATATAGTCCCGTGTAACATGCTCCTATTTCTCTAGCCAGGTAAACCTCAGGGCATATACTCTGCCCTACTACATCCCCTCCGGCCATTTTAAATAATCCCACCTCAGCCGGGCTTTCAAAATGCCTGCCATCGGTATTAACATATATCCCCCGGTCAAATACCCGGCCTGGCCAGTTTTGTTCTGCTACCTGATATAATAGTTCACTCATTGAGGGACAAATGGCGTCACGCATAACCAACAGGTGGCGATCCTCCAAACCCACATCTTTTCGCATGGAAAAATCCATATAATCATTAGGTATTAGTAAATCCCGGGTTTTCAGCAGGTGGTTAATCGCCCCTACTCCACCTTCGGCAATAATCCGTTTTACTCCTGCTTCGCGCAAAACCCAGAAAACCTGGCGGGAAGCATCGGCCCGGCTTACTCCCTTTCTCCAGCCATGCATACGGCAGGTTAAAATCTTTTTCTGTCCTTGTTCTCCACTCAGGTGGAACTCTGTGAATTCCGGGCTCTTACCCCAGGGAGTATCAAAAACCAGATTGCGGCCTTGTAATTTAACATAGTCCAGACCCAAACTTTCAGGTACCTCAATATTCAAGGTACTGGATCCACCAATGAGAGCAAAATCACATTGTGGCACCGTCATATCACTAACTCCTTTATTAGACGCGGAACCTCAATTGGGCTGCGTTAAATGTAATAAAAAGGAATGCGCAAGCATTTCTACAATAATTCAAAATTCAAAATTAAGAATTCATAATTAACCCCGTACTTTGGGTTACCACTGTACTTCGCCATACCTATACCATCTGCTACCAGCACCCTGTTTACATACTAATATTCTTCCAATATACGGTAGGTGGTATCTCGTAAAGCAGGTTTGCGGCCTGCAGCTCGAATAAGATTAATCATCTCTTCGCGATTCATTTTATATACCAGACCGGCAGAGCGTACCACATTCTCTTCTATCATAATACTGCCCAGATCATCACCGCCAAAAAGCAGGGATAGCTGACCAATCTGTTTTCCCTGGGTAACCCAGGAACCCTGGATATGCTCCATATTATCCAGATAAAGCCGGGATAAGGCCAAAAAACGCAAGTAAGCTAGTGATGAAATCTTCTTCCCCATCAGTTCGTTATTCCCTGGTTGGTAGGTCCACATTATAAAAGCTCGAAAACCCCCGGTCTCATCCTGCAAACTCCTAATCTTATCCAGATGAAAAATACGGTGTTCCAACTGATCAATACTACCCATCATCATGGTAGCAGTACTTTTTATACCTATTTCGTGGGCAGTTCGCATTACCTCCAACCATTGCCGGGTGCTTATTTTTCTGGGGCTGATATGCTTTCTGACCTCATCATGCAGAACTTCCGCCCCGCCTCCAGGCAGGGAGTCCAAACCTGCCTTATATAGACTCTCGGAATTAGAAGCAGAGAAAAGGCAATAAAAGCAATTAAAGACATAAATAACCATGGAAAATGACCATAAAGGGAGCTTGTTAAGGAACAACAGATAAAAAAGGGCATGGCAAAGCAGGT
>Ga0209509_1000861_pt1 | contig 25280 bp, 16 predicted proteins | sample BioC13SIPDNA_FD_185743 | JGI IMG/M metagenome (GOLD analysis project Ga0209509, IMG submission 185743) | Anaerobic biogas reactor microbial communites from Washington, USA - Biogas_R1_A C13 SIP DNA (SPAdes) (version 2) | ecosystem: Engineered > Bioreactor > Anaerobic > Unclassified | place...
GCCAACTTCGTCAAAGACGACAGCCAGTGGTATACCGTGACCTTTGCAGCCGGAGCCAACGGAAATCTAACCGGAGCTACCAGCTTTGCAAACATCCTGACCGGAACTGCCTGGGCTGATGCGGTAATCGTACCTACCCCGGTAGCTGACACCGGATACAAATTTGACAGCTGGAGTGCAGACTTCCCGAGTAATGTAACTGAAAGCGCCACCTATACCGCCAACTTCGTCAAAGACGACAGCCAGTGGTATACCGTGACCTTTGCAGCCGGAGCCAACGGAAATCTAACCGGAGCTACCAGCTTTGCAAACATCCTGACCGGAACTGCCTGGGCTGATGCGGTAACCGTACCTACCCCGGTAGCTGCCCTGGGATACAAATTTGACAGCTGGAGTCCCGCCTTACCCGGCGCAAATGACAAGGTAACTGAAAACAAGACATTTACAGCCATATTTACCCTCGCAGGAGGCGGCACCACCGGAGGCGGCGGTGGCAGCGGTGGTGGAGGTACCACCTCCACCCCGACTACGACCCCGACTACGCCTTCGGAAGTAGTTGTAGAACCGGAAGCTCCATTGGTATCCCTGAATAAGGAAGACCACTATGCGTACATGGTAGGTTATCCGGATAACACCTTCAGACCGGAAGGCAAAGTAACCAGAGAAGAAGTTGCCACAGTATTCTATAAGTTACTGGATGAACAGTCCAGAACCGGTATGACAACCAAGGCGAATAATTTCTCTGATTTAGAAGTTGACAGATGGTCATGTACCCCGATAGCAACTTTGGCGGCTGCGAGCATTATTACCGGATACGAAGACGGAACTTTCCGGCCGGGTAATGTAATTACCAGAGCTGAGCTGGCAACGATTGCTTCCAAGTTTGATAATCTTAGCCCGTTTGAATCCAATAAATTTTCCGATGTAGCTGGGCACTGGGCTAATACGTTTATCAATTCTGCTGCTCAAAAAGGTTGGGTAAATGGTTATGAGGATGGAACTTTTAAACCGGAACAGGCTATTACCAGAGCTGAATTTGCTACCCTGGTCAACAATGTTCTGGATAGAAGGGTAAAGAAAGAAAATATCCTTCCCGATGCCAAACAGTTCTCTGACCTTAATGCAAATGCGTGGTACTATGAAGCATGTCAGGAAGCTATCAATAGTCACTACTACGAAAGAGAAAATCCAAGTGATTTCGAAGTATGGACTGAACTTTATGAATTTACTATTAGCTGGTAAATGTAAAAACTAAAAACTATACTGGTAGCCCCCAAACCGGGGGCTATCTTTTTTGTGATTATAAGCGATTTATGCTGACCATGATTACAGAACAATTAACTGAAAATAATTACTATGGTCCTAAATAAAAAAGATATTGCGTAAATTCGGGAAATGTTATAAAATAATATCAAAGTAATGATGTGAAAAGTATCCTGACCGACAAAGGCAAACTTGTCGAAAGGCAAGGACGCAAAGCCATGGATCTAAAACTCCTCAGGGAGTCATGACAGCCAGGCCACCGAAGCGGGGTTTTTATATTTAACCCTCTTGTCGGTCCCTCGAATTAAGGAGGGATTTTGATGTTTAATAGAGGATTTAAATTAACAGCATTTATTATCGCTTTAACATTTCTTGTGGTAGCCTGCTTTCCACAAATGGCAACAGCCAAAACCGACAATTCTTCATTAAACCGCAAAGTACAGATAGCGGTCAAAGTTACTAATACCGGATCGGAAACAGCTAAGGCAATTCGGGTTCAGTTACCTTTAATCAGTGCAGATTCCCCTTATCAGCAAACGGTTCAGGAGACTTTTAACCAGAAGGTGGAGAAGATTGAAACTGGTGAATCTGGGAGTCGCATAGCTCATATATTAATTAATGCAATAGACCCGGGACAAAGTGAGAATATAATTGTTGATTATGTCTTGAACATTAAGCCTGAGGGGGGCTTGACGGCTTCATCAAATAGCGAACTGCAGCAGTATTTGAAACCCTCCAATAAGATTGAAAGCAACAACCCCGATATAATTGCCCGGGCAAAGCAGATAACTGCTTCTGCCAATGGAGAATTAGCAAACATTAATGCAATTGGATCATTTGTTAGTTCTCATATAAAATATAACCTGAATTCACCCTATAAGAATAAAGGGGCTCTGAGCGCTCTGAAAAATGGCGAGGGAGTCTGTGAAGATTATGCGACTTTATTTGTATCTATGTGCAGGGCTTCCGGAATACCAGCCCGTCAGGTTAATGGCTTTGCTGATCCTAAACTGACTGGTGCCAGCTGGAATAGCAACAGTCAGTCAGTTTCCCTGCAAGGTTATCGTCATGCCTGGGCAGAAGTTTATGTAAAGGACATGGGGTGGATTGCAGTTGACCCAACCTTTAAGATTTATCCCCAGGAAGGCAGCAAATCCATGGTTAAGCTGTCCAATACCCATATTGCTCAAAACTATTCTGACCTGCCGGTTAAGGTTAATCACCAGGGCGCCAAACTTTCGGTTGGTTGGGGTAATCTTCTTATAAATAATAACATTTAATAAAAGCTTTAAAGGTTATAAATTCAAAATCCATTATCAGGTTCTAAAACAGCCAAATAATAAGCCCCTGAGGTCGGGGACGGCCTTGGGGCTTTTATAATTTGATCACAATTATGATAAGACATTAATGCTCCGGATATATGCTCCTGCATGCACTCGCTATTAATGGTGGAGACGAGGGGATTCGAACCCCTGACCCCCTCGTTGCGAACGAGGTGCTCTCCCAGCTGAGCCACGCCCCCACAAGCTGCTATCTGGCTTCTATAATGATACAGAAACAGTATAGTTTAGTTGCCGGAGGGTGGCAAGGGTTCGCTTTAAATACCAATAATAAAATAAGGAGTACCTGTCGATTAAGGCAAGTACTCCTTAATAATTGTTTGAGGTTTATTGCAGGTAAATATTCATAATCTTATCTCGTCCCTGCCAGGCAGTATCGTAAATTTCATATTCGTTTCGGTCAATACGCACTGACGAGCCGATTAAATTATAATTATTACCATTATAGCTAAAGGTGGTTGGATCGGGGATTAATATCTGGTCAAAGGTAATCCATTTACGATTTGCATAGATAGTAACTGTGCTATCTGCTCCATCTTTTATATTGCGACTGCGGTCATCAAAGAAAACATATTTGGAAGGCTGGTTTAACAGCGTTCCGGTTTTAGATTCAGTAGCTTTAATAATAGTTACCTGGCGTTTTGCATCCCAGTCAACACTGGTTATATCCCATAACTTACCATCAACCCGACATTTTATGGTGTTGTCCAGGGTGTATTGTTTACCTCCAATACGCAGTACATTCAGCTCAATGACAACTACACGGTCCATATCGTAGACAACTGAATCCTTTAGTATTTTAATTTCGGCATAATCGCGATAAACACCATTAAAAATTACATAGTCGGTGGCAGTGGTTTCCTGCATATAGAAAACAAATTTACCTTCGAGCACCTGCACATGACTTATAGTGTAGTACATATCATCAATCACCATGGTAACCTTATCAGGGGAGAAAACCTGACGGTTAATAGTGAAATTGGCCGATGCATCTATGGTTACTTCCGAGGAAATGTATCTCTGGCCATCAATAATGAAATCAATCCGTGTAATCTTGCTCAAATCCAGAGTTTTAGTTCCAACAAAGATTGCGGCAATATCAGTGATATATAACCCTTTGAATACTACCGGATCAGTTTTGGTGAGTTGAGGAATTATATCTCCGTCGGTAAATGTAATTTTGGTAATGTCATAGAATGTATTCTGAACATCTATGGTAATTTTATCCTTGCTCAGGTCATAGGTTTGCTTGTTAATACGAACTGTAGTGGCATCAAGTATTTCCATGTCAGAAAGATAATTTTCCTTATTGGATGAGTTGATATATAACTTGACAAAATCACTATTGTAACGGTGAGCGCCGACATCGAACATATTTATTTTATATACATCGGAATAAACTAAAAGTTTATCTCCGCTGGCAACCATTTTACTTACTACATAACGAGTGTTACCTACTACTATATCCGGGTTATTAGCTGTGCTGTTAAGGGCAAAAACATACGAACCATTAACCTGTAATGCATCATTTAATACGGACATCGAAACGACTTTTATGTCTGAAAAACCATACTTGATTGTGATTATGTTCTGTCCTACCGTATAAGATTTATCAGCAATGGTTACCGTCTTTATAGGGCCAGTAGCTGGTGTGACTACAGGTGGAACAGGTGCAGTTCCATCATACTGATCAAGAAATTTTGTCAGTACGGTACATACCTGGGCACGGGTCATATCGCGAAATGGTGCAAAAGTACCGTCGGGAAAACCTGAAATCAAGCCTATATCATAGGCAGTTTTTATGTAGTCACGATACATACTTCTTTCCACCTGATCTGCATCTGTAAATACCAGTTTACCCTCATCAGGAGCCTTGCCCAGAGCGCGTACCAGCATGGCGGCAGCTTCACTGCGTTTAATAGTACTGTCCGGTTTAAATAATCCCTGCGGGTATTCATCAACTTCCAAAATACCTTGTTTAACAGCAGCCTCTATGTATTTCTTACCCCAATGAGTGCCGGTATCAGCAAAACTATTGCCGGTAGCGGGCAAAGAAATTTCCATACAGTTAATCAGTGCCGTGGTAAACTCAGCCCGGGTCATGTTGTTATCCGGTTTAAAAGTTTTATCAGGATAACCTTTGAGATAGCCTAAATTAGTAAGATTATTAATATAGGTAATTGCCCAATGATTTTTTACATCAGTAAAACTGATGGCATCAGCTGTCGCGGCCATAGGTTGGGCAAAAACCATACTGATTAAAAAAGCTGCCATAACGACAAAAGATAAAAATGATTTTTTCACAGTGTTACCTCCTTTGAATTCACCTTGCCTTTAAATACGCAATAATACTGGATAAACTTTCCCGAGTTCTATTATATTTACCATGGTTGAATTTATAATCCTATGTCTACCATATTAACATTATTATTCTGACTGGGGCAGATTAAAATTGAAAAATGTGAGGGGTTAGGGGGAAAGATTCGAGACTGCTGAAAAGTATCATAATGTCATCCTGAGGAGCTGGAGGCGACGAAGGATCTCCTTACTCTATGTTGCCTGACTGCTTTGCCAGATCCTTCGCTGCGCTCAGGATGACAAATAAAAGCTCAGGATGACAAAATCGTAGCGGCGGCTTTTAGCCTCCGCGCGAAGGGTTTACGTTTAATAGACCGGTTTGTGACTGGCAGCAGCCACCAGTTGCCGTAAACTTTTCATTTGCTCGGGTGACGGGGGATCAATGTCTGCCAGTTCATAATCCAACCCTAATAGTTCCCACTTATGAGCTCCCAGGGCATGATAGGGCAGGAGATCAATTCTATTTACACTGGAAAGACTGCCGGCCAGAGTTGCCATAGCCTGCAAATGTTCAGGCTGGTCAGTTATACCTGGTACAATTACATAGCGTATCCATACCGGTATACCTTCACGGTTTATTAATTCCAGATTACGCAGGTTCGCGCTGTTTCCAGCACCGGTGATAAAACGGCTCAGGGTATTTTCCATATGTTTGATATCAGCCAGAACCAGGTCGGTGTAGGGTAAGACCAGACGAAGTTTTTCGGAACTGATATAAAGTGAAGAATCAATGGCCGTATTAATCTTCTCCTCACGACAAAAAGTAAATACCTCACGGATAAATTCAGCCTGCAGCAGCGGTTCACCTCCGGAAAAGGTTACTCCGCCTCCCGAACCTATAAAGTAGGGCTGACTGCGCTGCAATAACTGCATAATTTCGTTAACGGTATATTCACGGGCAATTTTACTTTCACAGTCCCAGGTGTCCGGATTATGACAGTATTTACAGTGCAGGGCACAGCCCTGCATAAATATTACCGTTCGTATACCGGGACCATCAAGGGTACTGAAGGTGTCAATAGAATGAACTCTGCCTTTCATAAGCTACAACCTTTGATAGAAGGTACGGGCTATGATTTCTTCCTGTTGTTCGCGGCTTAATTTAATAAAATGAACTGCATAGCCGGAAACACGAATAGTCAAGTCCGGATAGGCCTGCGGGTTTTCCATGGCTGCCCGCAAGGTATCGATGTTAATTACATTTACATTAATATGGTGAGCCTCCTGGGAAAAGTAGCCTTTCAGGAAAGCTACCAGGTTATCCGTTTGTTCGGTTTCATTCTTACCCAGTGCAGATGGCACTATGGAAAAAGTATAGGATATGCCGTCCAGGGCATGGCTGTAAGGAAGTTTGGCCACTGAGTTGGCCGCGGCAATAGCACCTTTTTCCTCACGCCCATGTAAAGGATTGGCACCGGGAGCTAGTGGCTGGCCGGTTTTGCGTCCATCCGGAGTAGCCCCGGTATGATGTCCGTACATTACATTTGAGGTAATGGTCAGAATGGAAAGGGTATGAACGGCTCCTTTGTAGGCGGGGTGTTTTTCCAGAAGCGTTATAAAGTTTTTTACCAGTTCCACAGCTATTTCATCCACCCGGTTATCATCATTACCAAACTTGGGATAAATACCTTCCAGTTCAAAATCAACAATTATACCCCGTTCGTCTTTTATTGGTTTAACCCGGGCGTATTTGATAGCACTTAAAGAGTCTGCTATTACGGAAAGTCCAGCGATCCCAAACGCTATATAGTGCTTAAGATGCGTATCATGAAGGGCCAGTTGCATCTTTTCATATGAATAGCGGTCATGCATATAGTGAATGAGGTTCATGGTATTAACATATAGTTCAGTTAACCATTCCAGGTGTTTTTGCAACAGTTCCATTACCTGATCGTATTCAAGATATTCCCCCTCATAAACCGGAGTATTTGGCCCCACCTGCTGGCCGGTTATTTCATCCTGACCACCGTTTAAAGCATAAAGAAGCAATTTAGCCAGGTTGCATCGTGCTCCAAAGTATTGACTTTCACTTCCCAGACGCATGGCGGATACGCAACAGGCAATAGCATAATCATCACCGAACCAGGGACGCATAAGGTCATCGTTTTCATACTGCAGGGCACTGGTTTTTATAGAAAGGCGGGCACAATATTGCTGAAAGGGCAGGGGAAGATGTTTTGACCATAATATAGTCATATTAGGTTCCGGGGAAGCTCCTAAATTAGTCAGGGTATGCAGAACCCGATAGCTGTTTTTAGTTACCAGGTGGCGCCCGTCAATTCCTGCGCCGCCAATGGCTTCGGTCACCCAGTTGGGGTCTCCGGCAAATAGATCACTATATTCTGGAGTACGTAAATGTCGGACCAGACGTAATTTTATTACCAACTGGTCGATAAGTTCCTGGGCTTGCATTTCATTGATAGTACCTTCTGTTAAATCCCGTTCCATATATATATCCAGGAAAGTAGCTATGCGGCCCAGGCTCATAGCGGCACCATTTTGCTCTTTTATGGAAGCCAAATAGGCAAAGTACAGCCATTGTACCGCCTCATGGGCATTTTCTGCCGGACGGGAAAGGTCATATCCATAGCTTTTAGCCATGGTTTTTAATTCTTTGAGGGCTTCAATCTGATCAAATAACTCTTCGCGCAGACGAATATTATCATCAGACATGGTACGGATTAATTGTTCCCGGTCAAGTTCTTTGGCTTCGATTAACCGGTTTACACCGTAAAGACTTACCCGCCGGTAATCACCAATAATTCTTCCTCTGCCGTATGAGTCAGGCAGACCAGTTATAATTCCTGCTTTTCTGGCTAATTTCATTTCCGGAGTGTAGGCAGTAAAAACTCCTTCATTATGCGTACGTCGATGCTTTTCAAAAAAATCTCTTATAGTAGGATTTAATTCATAACCATAGGCTTCACAGGCACGAATGGCATGACGCAAGCCGCCATATACCTGAATCCCTCTTTCCAGAGGAGCAGCAGTTTGCAGACCAACGATTACTTCCAGATCGCGGTCGATATAACCGGGGGGATGACTGGTTATATTAAGCGGTATATCAGGGTCTACTGATAATACTCCCCCGGATTCGCGCTCTCGGGTCAGCAATTCCCGGCAGATCTGCCAAAGATGTTTAGTCTTTTCGCTGCAGTCACTGAGAAAAGTTTCATCACCATCATAAGGGGAATAGTTTTTTTGAATAAAGTCCCGTACATCTATTTCCTGTATCCATCGTCCCGGTTGAAAATTTCGCCATGCCTGTACAGTCAATTCAATGTCAACTCCAAATTACAATTTTGTATTAGTATTGATTTTTAACTGCAAAGTTACACCTAAAAATATAGATGCAGGCAGGATTTGAGAAGATGGTGCTCATAATAACCTTTATTTACGCTGGAAAGGATGTCAATTATAATGAATAAGGCTTAGGATAGTATTATTATTGAAAATTACGGTGAAAAAATGATTGTGTTACAGGTTAACAATTTAAAGAAAACTTTCGGAGAACATACTTTATTCAGCGAGGTTCAGTTTACGCTCAACCAGGGAGACAAAGTAGGATTGGTTGGTGCCAATGGTTCCGGAAAAAGTACCTTGCTTAAGTGTATAGCCGGGCAATTAGTGCCTGACCTGGGAGAGGTTACTTTATCCACAGGTATCAGGGCCGGTTATTTGGAACAATTACCCGATTTAAATGAGGATATCAGCGTATGGGATGCAGTAATGCAGAGCTTTGCTCCTATTATTTTGATGCGGGAACAAATGCAGCAATTGCAGCAACAAATTGCTCTTGGGGGAAAAGATGTTGACGGTTTATTGCAGCGTTATGCTGATGTAATTGAGGCTTATGAGCGGGCTGATGGTTATGCCTGTGAGGCAAAAGCCCGGAAAATATTAATTGGATTAGGTTTTTCTTTAGATATGATGTCCCGTAGGATTAGCAGTTTCAGTGGAGGGGAGTTAACCCGTTTAAATTTGGCCCGATTATTGGCATTTGAGCCTGAAGTTTTGCTGTTGGATGAGCCGACTAATCATCTGGATATAGGATCGGTAGAATGGCTGGAGAGCTTTTTATGTGCTTATCGGGGAACCATATTGGTAGTTGCTCATGACCGGCGGTTTTTGGATCAGGTTACTACACGTATTCTGGACTTAAAACAGGGACAGGTAAAATCATATCCGGGTAATTATTCTAAAATGCTTGAACTGCGGGCGGTCGAGGACGTATCCCAACGAAGAAGCTATGAGAAGCAGCAACAGGAGATTGCCTGTCAGGAGGAATATATTCGCCGTTTTCGGGCCGGAATCAAGGCAAAACAAGCCCGGGGAAGACAGTTGCAGCTTGACCGGTTGGAACGTCTGGAAAATATCAATGACGATAAAACCATAGGTTCATGGACTTTCCAATTAAAAGAGACTTCCGGTGATGAGGTTTTAGTAATTGATAATTTGAGCAAGTCATTTGATCAAAACCAATTATTCAGACATTTAAATTTATTAGTGCGTCAAGGTGAACGTCTGGCATTGCTGGGGACCAACGGGAGCGGGAAATCTACTTTGCTGAATATAATTATGGGTAATTTATCAGCAGATTTCGGTTCCGTAAAAATAGGCAGTCGGGTTACAATCGGATATTTCTCTCAACATCACGAATCACTGAATCCAGACAACAGTGTATTGGATGAAATCATTTATTCAACTGATATTACAGTCGGGGAAGCTCGTAATGTGTTGGGCAGGATGTTATTTCACGGTGATGATGTTTATAAAAAAGTTGCCCATTTGAGCGGGGGCGAGAAAAGTCGTCTGGCTTTGTTGAAACTTTATTTATCCCGGCCCAATTTTCTTATTCTCGATGAGCCTACCAACCATCTGGATATTGATAGTCGGGAGACTGTAGAGTCGATGTTGATTAATTACCCAGGCACTATTCTATTTGTTTCCCATGACCGTTATTTTATTGACCGGATTGCTATGAATATTGCAGTAATAGGTGAAGAGGGATTAAAGACTTATTTAGGAAACTATAGTGATAATCAGGTTAATTTAGTCTGGCAGAAGCCGGTTGAAGCTCAAAATAAAAATACTGACTCTCGAAGTAATGCCCAACAATTTCGCTTGCAGAAGAAAGAAGAACAGCGGATCCAGCGTAGAATGGAAAAGGAACTGGAACAGCTGGAAAAAGATATTCAAATATTGGAGCAAAGACAAGACCAACTACACGAACAGTTAAGTGATGAAACTGTATTTGCTGATATGAATATAGTACCCATTCTAAGCACTGAGTTGCAGGAAATTGAAACCAGGTTACAGGTTTTGTATCAGGACTGGGCTGACCAGGCTGAACACTTACATGATTTAGTATCTCAATCCAATGATCTAACCAATCACAATGCTTAAAGAAAGGACAGGCATTATATGGATAAAGAAAGAGCCATAATTGTAGCGGTTCAAACCGGAAACAAAATAGATGCCGGCAGTGCCTTGGAGGAACTGATTGGGTTAGCGGAGGCAGCCGGGGCTGAGGTGGTAGCTACTTTAATTCAAAACCGGGTCAGGCCACAGGGAGCCACTTATATCGGCAAAGGCAAATTGGAGGAACTTGATCATTTAATAGAGGAATTAGAGCCGGATTTGGTGATTTTTGATAATGAACTTAGTCCGGTACAGTTGCGTAATCTGGAAGAAGTTTTACCGATCAAGATAATTGACCGTACTATGTTAATTTTGGATATTTTTGCTCAGCGGGCGCTTAGCAGCGAAGGCAAATTGCAGGTGGAACTGGCCAGACTAAAGTATCAATTACCCAGATTAACCGGTAAAGGCAGAGCATTAAGCCGGTTAGGAGCCGGTATTGGAACTCGCGGGGCCGGGGAACAAAAACTGGAAATGGACCGCCGTTATATAAGAAATCGAATTAAGGATATCAGTCTTCAGCTGGAAAAAGCGGATAAAACCCGACAGTTACAGTATAAAAGACGCCAGCGTTCCGGCATAAAGACCGTTTCTATTGTGGGATACACTAATGCCGGCAAATCAACTTTATTTAACCGATTATGCAATAGGGCGCATTTTAGCGGAGCCAATCAGGTAGAAGCTGATAGCAGAATGTTTCAAACTCTGGATACAACTACCCGCAAGATTAAATTGCCTTCCGGTATGGAGGTGCTGATCACTGATACAGTTGGTTTTATTCAACAATTGCCCCATCATCTGGTAGCAGCATTTCGTTCCACGCTGCAGGAAGCAACCAATGCCGATCTGATATTGCATGTAGTGGATCGCAGTGATCCGTTATATATGGATAAATTGGCAGTAGGGGTGGAAGTTTTGGAAGAGCTGGGCGCGAACCGTGAAGATATGATTTTGGTGTTTAACAAAATGGATAACCTGGATGATACCAATGATCTGGAAGATGACCGGGAAATACCGGCAAAGGTATCAGCCCGAACTGGTCAGGGGGTTAACAAGTTATTGGAGGTAATTGAGCATAAAATAAGTATGTAGAAACGATTTTGAAGTAGCTATAAATTTATAGACAGTTTTTATTAAGCCTGTTAAAATTAGTGCGGTCAATTCAACAGGAATGGAGCAGCGAATATGGAGAGCTTTAAGAATAAAAAGGGAATAGTTATAATTATTTTCATTTTTATAGCTACTTTTTTGATAGGAAGATTTATGGGGGATAAACTGGGAAGCATTTTTAATCCTTCCGTAGAAGGAAACTTAACCCGTGGTAAACCGGTTAATGTTCTGGTTATGGGAGTAGATGCCCGCAATGCTGAGGAGAATTCCCGCAGTGATACCATGATAGTAGTCAGCATTGATAGAAAAACCCGTCAGGTGGTAATGGTATGGATTCCCCGTGATACCAGAGTAAAAGTTCCTTCGGGCAGATTTGATAAAATTAACAGTGTTAATGCAGTAAATGGTCCGGAAGCTGCCTGCAAGGTAGCAGGGGATTTACTGGGAACCCGGATCAATTATTATTTAATAACTAATTTTAGCGGTTTTGAAAAAATCATTGATATTCTTGGCGGGGTCGATATTAATGTGGAATCCAATATGTATCATTATGACCCCAACCCTAAACTTAGTATTAATCTTTCCAAAGGCACTCAACATTTGAATGGGGCCGATGCACTGCGCTATGTTCGTTATCGGGGAGGGCCTACTGCTGATATAGGACGGACAGTTCGCCAACAGAAGTTTGTTAATGCCATGGCCAGGGAGGTATTTCAAGGCAGCACCGTGCTTAAATTGCCGCAATTATTACCGGAATTGAGTAAACATGTTAAAACCAATATACCCATGTCCGATATGGCTTTTATGGTAAAGGTAGCCCGTGATTTTGATGCGGCTAAAATAACTACACAGACTTTACCCGGTTATCCCTACACTGAACCGGGTAGTGGCGCCAGTTACTGGCAAGCGGATGCGGATATTGCCCGGGGCATTATTGATGACCTTTTCGCGGGTAAAACTTATCCGGTCGCTCAGGACCCGCCACACCAAACTTATTATAGCGAACCGGTAACTAATGAATTGCTGGAGGAAGAAATACCTTCAGAAACGTCAGAAGAGACGGATGCGGTTGAAGAAGGTGAATTGGATGGCCCGGAAGGCTATTTGCCTTCCAAACCTGATACCGGGCTGAATACAGATAAGGATATCACAACTGAACCTGCAGACAATGGAGAACAAACAACTGATGGCACAGTTATACCTGCTAACCCAACTCCTGAGGATGGAGCAGGATTATCAGGTGTAAGCAACTGATTATAGATTATTTTTATAGACAGCAGTTATTTCTCCCCAATAAATAACATGATAATCCTGGTTGCTATAGAATTTATCACGAATATCCGGATTTAAGGCCTCCGGGTCCATTGGTTGACGATAAATGATTTTGCATTCATAAGTTATTCCGCAATCGGAAATTACCGGACAATCAATGGTTTTGCCCGGTTGCAAGGGGATATTATATTCCTTAAATTTATCTATATCCCGGCCCGATTCAGTTCCGACTCTGCCAAGAATTTTATTGTAGCGATTATCAACCGGAGCGCTGACACTAAATTCCGCAGCCTTATCAATCAGTTCGTACGTAAAACGGGAGTATCGGACAGCAACTATTAATATGGGACGCTGCCACATGTAGCCAATAGTCCCCCAGCCAATAGTCATGGTGTTTTGTTGTTCACCCGATTTTACCGTTAAAAAAGCACCCCGTGGCAACTGCTCAATATATTCGCTGGCATCAGCCTGATAATTAATCTTTTCCCCCACAGCCAATCTCCTTTCCTGATGACCTTTAACATAATAATAGTATGTAATATTGACCATATTATACTAAGATAGCATTAGTATGTAAAAATTCAATATCCTTATAGATTATGATGGTATAAATAATTTGTTGCTCAAGTTGGAAATTGCCATGAAGCGTGAATTAAATCCTATTCAGCGTTACAGGCTGTAATTGCAGAAGAAATTAGCTATACTGTTTTATATTACATAGCTTATTCCTTAATAAATTTTTCAGGGAGGATGCCTTTAATGAATAATGATACCCCCGATCGTAATAGTATTGATCCTGCGTACAAGTGGAAATTAGAGGATATTTATACAACCGATGAGCAATGGGAAAATGATTTTATGCAAATCCGGGAGCTGGCTGGCCAGGTTGAGAAGTTTCAGGGTAAAGTTGCCAATTCTGCTGATTCTTTGTTGGAAGTTCTGCAGTTAATTGAGAAGATGGAGCGCATCGGTGATAAATTATATGTTTATGCACGTATGCGTCGTGATGAGGATAACAGCAACTCCCTATATCAGGCTATGTTTGACCGGGCTGAAAGCCTGGGGGTAATAGTCAACAGCCTGACGGCCTTTATTACCCCGGAGTTGACGGCTTTTACGCCGCAACAATTTGATGATTTCAAACAGCAACAGTCGGAGCTGGAAGTTTATAAACAGTTTTTTGCTGAGTTATGGCGACGGCAGGAGCATGTACTATCAGAAGCAGAAGAAAGATTGTTGGCTCTTACTGCTGATTTATCAACTGCGACCGGCAATATATTTACCATGCTTAATAATGCGGATATAAAGTTTCCGAATATCAAAGATGAGGACGGCAAAGACATTGAGTTAACCAAAGGCCGTTTTGGAAGATTTATGGAAAGTGATAACCGCAGAGTCAGGCAGGATGCCTTTGAAGGATTATATTCTTCCTATTCCAGCCTGAAAAATACGCTGGCAGTTACTTTGGCTTCCAGTGTCAAACGCGATATATTCTATGCCCGGGCACGAAATTATAATAGTGCTCTCGAATCCAGTCTGGATAGTGATTTTGTATCAGTGGAAGTGTACAATGAGCTGATCGAGACGGTGCACAACCATCTGGAAAAGTTTCATCGGTATATGCAGATAAGAAAAAAGATGCTGCAAGTAGATGAATTGCATATGTATGATATCTACGTTCCGCTGGTGAAGGAGTACAAGGCCAATATTTCCTACGATCAGGCCTGGGAAATGCTTTTACAGGGCTTGCAGCCTTTAGGCGACAACTATATTGAAACCTTACGGCAGGGGCGTACCAACAGTTGGATCGATGTACTGGAGAACCGTGGAAAAACCGGGGGTGCCTACTCTTGGGGAACTTATGATACCCATCCTTATGTGTTATTAAATTATGATAAGAAACTGGATGATGTATTTACATTGGCCCATGAAATGGGACATGCTTTGCATAGTTATTACTCCAATAAAACTCAACCTTTTATATACAGTCAATATAGTATTATGGTGGCTGAAGTGGCTTCGACCGTGAATGAATCGCTGCTTATCGATTATTTGCTGAAAAATTCCAATGATCCACGGGAAAAATTATATCTGTTAAATCATTATCTGGAACAATTCCGCGGAACACTGTATCGGCAAACTATGTTTGCAGAGTATGAGAAGATAATTCATGAGTTGGCAGAGCAGGGAGAAGCATTAACTGCGGAAAATCTGAGCCAGATTTATCGTGATTTAAATGTCCTGTATTACGGACCGGAAGTAGTAATTGATGATGAGATTAATATGGAATGGGCTCGTATTCCGCATTTTTACTCAGCGTTTTATGTTTATAAATATGCCACCGGTTTTTCAGCAGCCACGGCTTTAAAGACGCAAATACTGGCTGAGGGGCAACCGGCGGTTGATCGATATCTGGAGTTTTTACGTTCCGGCAGCTCTGATTATCCACTGGAAATATTAAAAAGAGCCGGCGTTGATTTATGCACCCCTGACCCGGTAAATAAAGCCCTGGACTATTTCGGAAAACTATTAACCGAATTTGAAAATGTGGCTGAACAAATCTCTTTATAAGCCAATGAGGTGACGAGGGGACCGTCCCCTCGTCTTGTATCTTTACTTAGGTTTACGCCTTTTTTCCAACTCTTCAATTACTTTATTCAAATCAACCTGTTTGCCTCGAGCAGCCTGCTCGAGTGTCATCCAGGAAGCACTTCAGCCCAGACAACGTATGCCAAAATCCATTAATAGACTTTGAGAACCCGGGGCCTGTTGAAGAATATCTTTTATAAGCGTGTCTTTAGTAAACATGCCAAACGCCTCCTTTAAATATTAAAAAACTTATATTTATATTATATCATGAGGGTTAAATGTTAATCTGCTATTAGCTATTATTGTGGTATAGTGGTTGTCATAGCAATTATGTAGTATAATTATCTGCGTGTGTTGTTCTATTTAAGGAGGATTAATTTTGCTGGAATTGGAATTTTCAACAATGGGACTCAGAAAAGAGTTACTGGATATGATCGGGGAAAAGGGTTTTATTAACCCTACGCCGATACAAGTAAAAACTATTCCCCCGGCTATGAAGGGGAATGATATAATGGGGCAGGCCAGAACCGGTACCGGTAAGACGGCTTCATACGGTATACCCATTCTTAACCAGCTGCAAGCCGGTGAAGGCACCAGAGCCCTGGTAGTCTGTCCAACCCGTGAATTAGCGGTGCAGGTACGTAATGAGATTGCTTTTTTGGGTAAGAGGCTGCGTATTAATGTTCAGGCAGTCTATGGTGGGCAATCAATAGAAGTGCAGACCCGGGGATTGACAAAAAAACCTGAAATACTGGTAGCTACTCCGGGCAGGCTTCTAGATCATATTCGGCGTGGTAATATTAATCTCAGCAGGATACGTTTTTTAGTTCTGGATGAAGCTGACGAAATGCTGGATATGGGATTTATGCCCGATATTGAACAAATTTTAACTCAGTGCCCGCTTGAGCGGCAAACCTTTCTATTTTCGGCTACTTTACCGGAAGAAATACAGGATTTGGGACGCAGATTTATGAATGATCCCCAGATAATACTGATTGATGATGGACAAATAACTGTTCCCATAGTTGAACAGCGTTGTTATCGGGTACAATCGGGACGCAAAGTTCAAGCCCTGTATAACATATTGGATGTAGAAAAACCCCCGGTATGTCTGGTGTTTTGTCGAACCAAAAAATGGACTGATGAGCTGGCGGTAAGACTTCGGAATCGCGGATATGTTGCAGATGCGTTACATGGTGATATGTCACAAAGAGAACGAGATATGGTTATGCAAAGATTCCGTAATGGAGAGCTTAAAGTATTGATTGCTACTGATTTGGCCTCCCGGGGTTTGGATATTGATCTGGTATCACATGTTATTAATTTTGATATTCCTGAAGATCCGGATGTCTATGTACACAGAATTGGCAGGACTGCCCGAGCGGGCAGAACAGGTATTGCCCTTACCCTGGTGGAACCATCTCAAACCAGACAGTTAAGGTTAATAGAAGCTCGTATTGGCAAGAAAATCAGGTATTATGACCTTCCCGGTCAGGAAGCAGTCATTAAATCTCAACAAGAAATACTGGTAAAGCGGTTAATGAAAAAAGCAGAAAATCCTGCCAGCAGATCACTGGATCTGGCTAACCGCTTATTGGCTGATGGACATAATCCGGTTAATATGCTGGCAGCAGCTCTGGAGTTACTGGAAAGCGGACTGGAATTAACAACAGAAGTATTTTCGGAAAAAGAAATAATCAATTCCACTACTAATGAAGATTATGTACATGTGGAATTACCGGTAGGCAAAGCCCAGGGTATGAATATTCGTAAATTGGTGGATTATATTACCCATAATACTTCATTGGATACCAATTCCATTGGGGAAGTAGAAGTTCACAGCCGTTCTTCCTACGTGGAAATACCGATGCAGAATATGGAGGAGGTCTACGAAGCGGTAGCAGGTATGAAGCCAGTTTCCGAAAGAATATCACGTTCCAGAACTTCACCTTGGAAAAAAACTCAAAAAATAAATAGCAGGTAATATTTTGACCGTTTATGTACACGATAGATTAATATACAGGGTTAAGAGGCTATCCTTCCAGGACAGCCTCTATTTAAATTATGAACTTACTTGGGATTTGACCTGTTGAATTTCCTGCTGACTGGCAGCAGAAGCTGGCATGTAAAACCCTTTCTGGGAAGCCATCTGGAAAAGCTGGTACTGAAATTGTTCATCTGAATTACGAATTTGTTGCAGAGTTTGCCGCAATTGTTGGTTGGCGGTCTGGGAAATTGCACTGGCATAGTTGGACAGACTTCCATTAACCATGGAAAGAATGTCATTTACCATTTCTTTATCTTGTAAATGTCTGCTCATTATTTCATCTCCTTTAGCCTAAAAATGACATAAGTTTTTGTCTGGTCTGACTGGCAGATTGGGCAGATTGCTGAAACATCTGCTTGATTTGGGGATCACTGCATTGTTCAGCATAGAAATTTAATTTCTTTTCAGCAGTTTCGTGTGCGCCAATCATATGACGGAGATTTTGTAGTTCCATCAGGTTTAAATTCACAACGAACACTCCTTCCTTATATAAATATTTCGAGTTACCTTTAATAGAGTGTATCAATCGGGAGATTAATATTCTAAAAACAAAAAATAAAAAGCAGATGCTATAGCTGTTTTTTAAATGTAATTATGGTTATACTGCCATAGATACGGCAATGGCATAGTAGTTACCTTAAGGGGGTTGATAATTGGAGCCATACATGGGTGAGAAAGTTTATACGGCGGGAAGATATATGCTAAAACTGGTTCCCTTATCAGGGAAGCTGGTTACTTCTATTTTGCCATTATGTTCCTTAATTATTTGATAACTGATACTAAGTCCTAATCCGGTACCTTTTTCTTTGGTAGTGAAAAAAGGAGTACCAATATTGTTTAATGTTAACTCGTCAATTCCTTTGCCATTATCACTTATCTTGATAATGGCTGAACCTGACTCTGCATTGTAACCCGTAAATATCTCCACATGTGGGTTCGGAGTGTTCTGAACTGCTTCGACCGCATTTTTTATCAGGTTAAACAATACCTGCTTAATTTGACTAACATCAGAAATAATAAAATACTCTTCTTCAGTCTTGCTATAAGTAATTTGTACACCCTGCATAAAAATTGTACCTTCAATAATAGGGACTATAGAGTCTATCAGGTCATTTATGTTTATTCTGCTGTAAACGGGAGTGCGGGGGCGGGCAAAAGACAGAAAATCAACTATAATTCTATCCAGTTCATCGGTAGTTGATTCAATAATACGAGCAAACTCATGGACATCATTCATACTGTGGACGCCTTGTTTAAGTATCTGACTAAAACCTTTTATAGTGGTAAGCGGATTCTTTATTTCGTGTATGATACCGGCAGCCATTTGACCCACTACGGCTAATTTCTCCTGTTGTCTTAATTTAAGATGTTCCTGTTTTACGCGGGTTATATCAGTAGCCGAATATACATATCCAATTGTATCCCCATTGAGGTTTAATATCGAGTCTCTACTTAATAAAAAATCCATTGAATCCAGACTGTTAACCGGCTTGAAACTAAATTCAATCAGTCGACCTTCATTAAGAATTGGTCGACGATTTATTTTCAACATGAATAATAAATCGTCCATCATCAAACCTTGAATATCTTTTCTATACAATGCAGTTAAATTTTCAAAGGATTTATTACATATAAGAATACGATGATTTCTATCCGTAACAATGACCATGTCACGAACTGAATCTAAAATGGTAAGGGCCTGTAACTGCAGATTCTGAAAATCCAGGTCCTTTTGAGCCGGTGTTAACTGGTATATATAAAAATTATCGTCCATTTGTTTACGTTCAATTTTAATATTAAGATACTGATTGCAATTATTTTTAATCTCAATAATAGGACTAAATTTTATAAGCTGTTCAGAATTTAACCACTGTAGAGTTTTTCTATTTATCGGTTCAGTTAACATGTCATCTATTATGTCTACCAGTGATTTCCCAATTAATTCATTTGAGTCATAACCCAATATATTAGCAGTTTCCTGGTTTGTAAAAGTAATATTCAGCATCTTATTGGTGACAATTATTCCTACGGGGACATCATCCAGCATATTGGCAATTTGTTTATTTTGTATTTTTAATTGATTATAGGGATGGTGCAATGAACCAACAACTATTGCCTGGTAAAAATAAAAATAGCTAACCAATTTAAGTAAATGTCCCAGGCTAAAGTAATAGGAATAAACATCCATATAAAGCGTAAAACTTAATTCTCCAAGGATGGCCAGGATGATAGCAGTGAATAAATAATGATTAGTGATTATACTATCCTTATTTAACTGTCTTTTTAAAGAGGGCAAAGAAATCAGGAAAATAAAGATGATAAGGTATTCCATAATAAGTTTAAATGAAGTGATCCCTTTATTTATTAACAGAACGGGCATGATTTGGGGTAAACGGAAAAGTATATAGGCAACAAAAGCGGCAATTACTATCACATATAATAAACCGGTATAGCGGGAAATTTTAGCTTTATATAAGCTATTGATTGCTAAAAACAGAACTACTGCTTCAGTCAGGCGCCCTATAATCCAGTAACGTATGGTTAGATCAATTGTTCCATTAGAAATAATTCCGATATCGTTAAAAGATAAAATATGCAGAACGTCAAAAATTGCAATAAATAGAAAACCAAACCCGATAACGCGCAGATTAACAGGATTGTAATTATAGGTGTTCCAAATAATAATGAATGAAAGCAGAGCAACAAATACACTAATAGATTCAACCAAAGTATGACTGATTGGCAGATGATTAGACCATAAAACATGTGTGAAGGGAATATTTATCAACATACAACCAATAATAATGGGCACTATACGTTTGGCCATATAAATGGTAAAAGTAAAGAAGTTATCATTTAACTGAGCATCCGGACTGGAGGTCATAATAACGTATCCCTTTCAATGATATATGACGGCAGGCAAAGATGATAGCATTATACCGTCACATTTAAGCAGTTGATTTAATCATATCATCATATATCAGACTGTTCGAGGAAAATTTTCCAGATACAAATATATATTTTAAATATACGATATTCCTTGCTAAGTACGGCGCCGCTTTCGGAATTTATTTGAGGATGCTCTTCTGGTTGGTGATGATACATTTGTCGCAGTGGTGAAAGAATGAAGTTCAGTATTAGTAAAGCGATGGGCTGCGACCAGATTGGCATTGGCATCTTTTCCCCATACAGAAACCAGTACAGCTTCATTATGATCTAATCTTATTTCAACCTCGTATTGCAGTATATCGGTAATATCCAAAACATCATATTCTGAAGACAGCGGGCTTACTGTAAAAGAAGTATCTGCCAGTGGCGTCTTAGCTCCGTTAAGACTATAAAGGGTTATCTCTACCTGTACCTGTTGGGTAGGATGATTATTTAAAACTTTAATCCAGGTACTGACTGATGCATTGGCGGCAGCATTTTCAACTGGACCGGTTGAATAGATGATACTCATTTTTATCCCTCTTTCATATATAAGTTACTTTTAATTATTCTTAAGCATGAAAAAGGGTTACAACCTGCCACCATTAGTAAAAAACCATATGGCAGGAAAGATAAGTTTACAGGAGAGCTAAAGAGAAGGAAAGCATAGGCAAAAGCTATGCTTTCCCTTTAAAAAACCCTTTAATAACCGGCATTTTTTCTGTCCAACTCTTTTAGTGCTTTTCGGTCCGGTTTGCCTACCTGTGTACGCGGCAATTCATCAATAAATTCTATATACTTGGGGATTTTATAACCGGTTAACTTTTCTTTACAATAGGTGATAAACTCTTCCGCTGTAGCAGTTTCACCCGTTTTTAATACTACATAGGCTTTTGGTGACTCTCCGCGTTTTTCATCTGGAACGCCGATGCAGCAGGTTTCCAAAACTTTCGGATGGGTATATAAAACTTCATCAATATCGCGTGGATAAACATTGAAGCCTGAGCAGATGATCATATCTTTTTTTCGGTCCACAATGGTTACAAAACCATCCTCGTCCATGGTGGCGATATCACCGGTATATAACCAACCGTCCCGGATGGCATTATCAGTTTCCTCCTGATTTCGCCAATAGCCGGACATTATCTGCGGTGCTTTGGCGATTAATTCGCCCGGTTCACCCAAGGGCACATCTTCAGTACCGGTTTCCAGATCAACCAGCCGTATATCTACGTCCGGCATAGGTATTCCAACTGTACCTACTTTTCTTTTATTTAAGGTATTTACCGTTAAAACATTGGACGATTCCGATAAACCATAACCTTCAATAATGATTCCACCGGACAGTTCCTCAAACTTTCTGATTGCTTCCACAGCAATGGGGGAAGAACCGCCAATTATTATTTTAATGGAACCAATATCATAGTTGGGGGTTTCGGGATGATTATTTATACCGATTATCATGGCTGGAACACTGGCCCATACAGTAGGCTTATGCTTTTTAACCGCCTCCAGAATATTCAAAGGATTGGTGGGGTCAGGTACCAGTACCATGGAACCGCCGGAAATCAGACATACATTAAGATTGGTATTTTCTCCGTAAATATGATACAACGGTATGGCAGCCAGAGTTTTAATATCATTAAGCGGGCAGTTCGCGCTTATGGCCATAGTAGTCTGCATTGCCATAGCCAAAACATTGGCGTTACTTAAACAGCAACCTTTGGATACTCCGGTAGTTCCTCCCGTATATTGCAAGATAGCCAAATCCTCAGGCAGGACTTCTACATCCGGTTCCGAAAAATCTCCCAGGCTCTGAATGGCTTCCGTAAAATCTATGGCCGCCGAACAGGGTTTAACCTCCATAGGCATATTTTGTAGTTGTACCGTCAGTATCTTTTCAAACTTATAATCGCCCGACTCATGCAAATCGATAACATTGCCGGAAAAAGCCGCCAGAACAATAGCCACCTTGGGAGTGCTATCCCTGAAAGTATGTTGCAGTTCATGACGTGTATATTGAAAATTGGTTGGTACCAGAATGGCTCCAATAGCCAGGCAGGCATGAAAACCAACCACATATTGCGGTATGTTAGGCATCATTAGAACTACCCGGTCACCTTTTTTAACTCCTATGCTGAGCAAATAATTGGCCAACCCGTTAACCATCATATTTACCGTACCGTAACTCAATTGGATATCGTTGATGATTACATAGGGTTTATCAGGATAGTCCATAACATTTCTACGGAATAATTCTTTTAAGGGGATTTTGGGATATGTAAATGAAATTGGTACTTGCGGATCGTAATGTTTTTGCCAGACTCTTTCTTCCATCAGTTAAAACACTCCTTTTCAGCTTTCTTAATTCAAACCCTCTCTTGTTTGAAAATTGCCAATTATCTTTATAATAACACTTTTTAAAATTCCAAGGATTGTAATTGTGGGAGATTTCTCATAAACAGGCTGAAAAACTTGCGGAATAATCTATAATAATCAGGAGGTTATAAGTTTCCTGTATACTTTTAATTAGGATAAGCCTATATTGTAAGAAGATGGTTGGCTTGTAGGGACGCTGTATTTTTTTCCACGATATTGTTATTTTTCAATGCCTAAAAGCCTGAAACCTGGGCGTTGTTTATGGCCGGGATGAATGAGCAGTTTGAGATATTAATGGAAGAACTGTACGCCATGCCGGAACTGCTGGAGAATTCAGATTACCTAAGGGAATGGTTGCTGTTATCTTCATACAGGAGTTTCAATGGACTTCCATCGGCAGCGGCACATTTGCCAATGCCAATAACGCCAGCACTACCTATACCATGCCGGCAGACCCGGCCACAATTACAGCAACCTTCACATACAATAGCTCCGGTGGAGGAAGTTCGGGAGGCAGCAGCGATAGCAGTACCATTCCTTCCAGAACCCAGGTTACATCCTCGGGTCGAACCATAAGTCAAAACGGGGTAACCCTCACTTTCCCTGCTGGAGCAGTGGAAAACAATATCAATGTAAATATCAGGCAGATAAATCAGAGCAGTGGTTTGAATATCCCTGAAGTATCACAATTACTCAGCCGTATAATGGATATCATAAAAGACAAACCCGGCAACTTTCTGAAACCGGTTACTATTACCATGTCCTTTAATAACTCTGGGATTAACCCGGATGAACTTTACCGACAGTCAAGCCATCTCTCACTGGGCCAAACCCGGTGTAGCTGCAGCCTTTGAAGGCGGATTTATCAGCGGTTGCCCTGATGGCAGCTTCAAACCCCAGAGCCATACCAGCCGGGCGGAAGCAGCGGTTATAATCAGTAAACTATTGAAGTAACATATAAATTAAATACGATATTACCCAAACGGGGTATTCCTTAAGGCAGGAATGCCCCGTAGTCTATAGAATACAAACCAATGCCACATGCATAATCCCCTTTAAAAATCCTAAACTAGCTATATCAATATAAAATGGGGTGTAAGTAATGTCTGAACCTAGATTTACCAATCAGCTGATAAACGAGAAAAGCCCCTACCTGTTGCAGCATGCACATAATCCAGTAGATTGGTACCCCTGGAGCGAAGAAGCGTTCAGCGCGGCCAAAAAGGAAGGTAAACCTATATTTTTAAGCATTGGCTATTCAACCTGCCACTGGTGTCATGTGATGGAAAGGGAGTCCTTTGAGGATACTGAGGTAGCGACTCTGCTTAACCGGGATTTTATAGCCATCAAAGTGGATCGGGAAGAGCGCCCGGATATTGATCATATCTATATGATGGTTTGTCAGGCCATGACTGGGCATGGAGGCTGGCCGCTTACTATTATAATGACCCCGGATAAACAGCCATTTTTTGCAGCTACCTATATACCTAAACATAGTCGTTACGGCTTATCGGGACTGGTTGAGTTATTGCCGCGAATTATTCATCTATGGAAAAATGAACGGGCTGCGGTTCTGGATTCCAGCCAAAAAGTCACTAACTGGCTTAACCAACCGGAGAAAAATATTGCGGATGTTATCAGTCGCGAGGTTTTTGAGCAGGCTTTTGATCAATATGAACAAAGTTTTGATAATGAATTTGGCGGATTTGGCAACCCACCCAAATTTCCAACCCCCCACAATCTGTATTTTCTGTTGCGATATCATTATCATACCGGTAATACCAAAGCTCTGCACATGGTAGAAAAAACCCTGCAGCAAATGTATCAGGGAGGTATTTATGACCATATTGGTTTTGGATTTTCTCGTTATTCAACCGACCGCGAATGGTTGGTTCCGCACTTTGAAAAAATGCTTTATGATAATGCCTTACTGGCCATAGCTTATCTGGAAACTTATCAGGTTACCGGAAATCCCTTTTATCGTCGTATTGCCGAAGAAATATTTAACTATGTATTAAGCAATATGACCTCTCTGGAAGGTGGTTTTTATTCAGCCGAAGATGCTGACTCGGAGGGCGTAGAAGGTAAGTTTTATGTTTGGACCCCGGAAGAGGTGAAAATGATACTGCCGGATGATGAAGCAGAGAAATTTTGTCAGGTTTATGATATAACTGCAGCGGGTAATTTCGAGGGTAAAAGTATTCCTAATTTAATTAACCGGGCAATTGATGAACAGGAATATGCAAAACTTGCGGGAGCACGCCAACAGTTATTTAATCAGCGCCAGAAAAGGATGGCTCCCTACAAGGATGATAAAATATTGTTGGCCTGGAACGGCTTGATGATTGCTGCGCTGGCTATCGGATATCGGGTATTGAAAAAGCCGGAGTATAGTAAGGCCTTCAGGGCCGCAATTAAATTTGTCCGGGATAAAATGTGCCGGGATGATGGCCGATTAATGGCACGCTACCGGGATAATGAGGCAGCTTATTTGGCCTATTCAGCTGATTACAGTTTTCTTATCTGGGGTCTGCTGGAATCATATCAGGCAACATATGAAACTGAATTTTTAA
>Ga0209509_1000870_pt1 | contig 25126 bp, 18 predicted proteins | sample BioC13SIPDNA_FD_185743 | JGI IMG/M metagenome (GOLD analysis project Ga0209509, IMG submission 185743) | Anaerobic biogas reactor microbial communites from Washington, USA - Biogas_R1_A C13 SIP DNA (SPAdes) (version 2) | ecosystem: Engineered > Bioreactor > Anaerobic > Unclassified | place...
GGCATTGTGAACCAGCTTGAGAGCGAAATCGAGTCGCCGTGTCCCGTTGGCGGTGGTTCGCCCGGCGGGATCTGCGATGTCTCTGCCTCAAGGGGCCAGCGCACCTGCGGCGGCCCCGTGAGTGTCGACCTGTGATGGTGACCTGTACGTGAGAGCGAACACCTGTTCAACGCCTGCAAGCCCGCGTCGGAACGCGCCCGTTCGGGTGGCCCCCGATCGAAGAGATCGACAGGGTCCCCTGGTGAGCATTCTGCTGCCCACCTACAATCGGCGTCGATACCTGCCATACGCTCTGGCCAGCGCGGTGGGACAGACCTATCGGAATGTCGAGGTCTTCGTCGTCAACGACGGCGGCCAGGATGTCAGCGATGTCGTTCGCGCGTTTGGAGACCCGCGAGTCCATTTCATCGACCGGCGCGAGAACCGTGGCAAGCCGTATTCCCTCAACGAGGCATTGGCCCGGGCGCAGGGCAAGTATGTGGCCTATCTGGATGATGACGACGTCTATTATCCCAACCATGTGCAGGTCCTGGTCGACGCCCTCGAAGGTTCGACGGACTGTTGTGTGGCGTACAGCGATTTGTACAAGACCTACTGTCATGTGTTGTCCGACGGCGACCGGGAGATTCGGAGCAAGTACGTGGAAGTCAGTCGGGACTTCGACCGGTTCCTCATGCTGTATTTCAACCACGTGCTGCACGTGTCCCTGATGCATCGCCGTGATCTTCTCGATCGCACTGGCCCGTACAACGAAGATCTGAACATTCTGATCGATTGGGACATGACCCGCCGGCTGGCGTTCTTCTCCGATTTTCTGCATTTGCATGTGATCACCGGCGAGTTCTACAGTCCGATCGGGGACTCGGATCGCATCTCGATTCAACGCCGCAAGGATACCCGGGAGTACCTCCGCAACGTTCTGGCCATTCGCACGACGCATCCACCGAAGCCATGGGACAAGCTCGACGAGTTGTCGGTCATCGTGCTGGCCGATCGGCTGGATCAGGATCTCGCCGAGACGTGCAAACGTCTCTGGCGACATACATTCTATCCGTATCGCCTGTATTTGCCGCTTGTGCCCGAGGCGATCGCACGGCTGGACAACCAGATGCCGAACGTCGTGCTCGTCCCGGTCGATCCCCTCAGCTCGCCGGCCGAGCGCCTCGACGTGGCGCTGCAGCGGGCCGAAGGGCGGTACGTGGCGATCCTGCCCGGCGCGCTGCCCGTAGAAGAGATGTGGGTGGAGAATCCGCTGTATGCCCTGATCCACGATCCGTCGAATCGCGACGGTTTCCTGCTGGCCGGCGCCGGAGGGGAACGGTGGGGGGGCGTAGTGAGACGCGTCGATCTCGAACGGGCCAGGAATGCGTATCCTCATCTGAGCGTGGAGGCATCTCTGACGGCCTGTGGCATCCGGGTGCGAGCGCCACGGGCGGAGGAACTGCCGTTTCAGTTCGATGAACTGCTGCGCCAGGCCTGGCAGGCCGACTCGGACGGCGACTGGTCGGTCGCGGCCCGGCTGTGCGAGCATCTGGCCGACCGTCACTGCAACGAGTTGTGGATGCGGTCGATGGCGGCCGACGCCCACTTCCGCGCCGGCAATGACGGACAGGCCGCCCGACTCTGTCGGCAGGTCAATCAGGTGCGGCCCACGGTGGAGACTCTTCTGCTCGAGGCCAAGGTCCACCGCCGCAAACATGAGTTTCAGACCGCCATCCGTCTGCTCCAACAGGCGGAGTGGGGGCTCCAGGATCGTCTTCCGGCACCGGCTCGAACGCCGATGGCGTGTTCGCAAGATTAGCGACAGAACTGAGGAACCAACCGATATGGACACGGCGCGCACGGACGAATTCGAGAAGCGCAAGCAAACGCAGCACTATGAGGTGTTACGCGAACTGGGCGATTGTTACACGAGCGTTGGCAACTATGTGCAGGCCCAGCGCTGCTATGAGAAGGCCGCCTCCATCGGGCCGGACGAGCCCGGACCCTATATCGGTCTGGGAGCCGCCGCGCTGCAGACGGGTCGGTGCGAGGACGCCGAGATCGCATTCCGCGTGGCCTGCCGTCTGGATCCGAACTGTGCCAAAGCCTATGCCGGACTGGCGATGGTCGCCCAGCAACGCAAGGAGTACCCCTCGTCCTTCGATCTCTACATGAAGTCGCTCGAACTGGATACCGACAACATCACGGCCCTGCTCGGATTGTTCCAGGTCTCGTGCGAGATGGGCTCGTTCGCCAAGGTGATCCACTATCTGCAGGTGTACCTCGACATGCATCCTGGAGACACATCCGTGATGTTTGCCCTGGCGGCGCTGTATCTCAAGGACAACCGGCCGGAGGAAGCCCGGCGAATGCTGCTGGATCTGCTGATCCTGGAGCCAATGAACAACGATGCGAAGAACCTGCTCGAAGAAGTCGAGCACTGTCTCGTTCCAACCGGGTAGACCATGCCATTGATATCGAACCATCCAAGCGTTCCCGCCGATGCGGTGCAGGCGATGTCGGAGGAACTGGACCGCCTGCTGACGCAGCAGATCGCCTGCGCGCGGGAGGGAGATCTCGATCAAGTCGAGCGGATTGCAGCCCGTACCGAAGCCCTGGTGGCCGCCATTTCGTCCCGGGATGCCGCGGGGCCGACGATGGCTGCGTCGCAACGGGTTCGTCTGAGACAACGGTATGACGAACTGACTCTTGTGTTGCGTGCCGAACGAAGCGATGTGCAGACGAAACTCAGGCAGGTCAGGCAGGTCAAGAGAGCGGTGGGCTCTTATCGGCACGAGGCGACGCCGTCGCCGTCACACCAGACGGTGTTCGACGATGGGACCATTCACTGAGTCCAAGAAGTCAGGAGTATCCTCGATGAATATGTCTTTTGTCGGTCTGGGAAAGCTGGGCCTCTGTTCGGCTGCCTGCTTTGCCGCCAAGGGCCACCGTGCGATCGGTGTCGATTCCAACGCCGAACACATTGACGCCCTCCAGAGTGGGCAATGCCCCATCGATGAGCCGGGGCTGACGGCGCTTCTGGACGGATGCCGGGAACGCATGGAGTTTACGACCGATTGCGCCTACGCCGTGCAGAACAGCGACATCACGCTGATTACCGTGCCGACCCCCAGTGATTCCAGCGGCCGTTTCTCCAACGCCTATGTCGAGGCGGTCCTCGATCGCATGGCCCGGGCGCTGAAGGCCAAGAAGACCTTTCACGTGGTGACGCTGGTCTCGACTGTCATGCCGACGACCTGCGAATGCGTATTCCTGCCGATGCTGGAGAAACTGACCGGTAAGGTGTGCGGCCGGGACTTCGGGTTCGTCTACAATCCCGAGTTCATCGCGCTGGGCTCGGTCATTCATGACTTCCTTCATCCGGACATGCTGCTGATCGGCGCCTCCGACGAACGGTCGGCGCAGATGTGCCGGGAACTGTATGCCTCGGTGGTGGAGAACCGGCCGCACTATGCGGTGATGAATCTGACCAACGCCGAAATCACCAAGCTGAGCCTCAACTGCTACGTGACGATGAAGATCAGCTTCGCCAACGAACTGGCGGCGATTTGTGAGCGAATACCAGAGGCCGACGTGGACGTGGTGACCTCGGCCCTGGGCGCCGATACGCGGATCGGGCGCCGATATCTCACAGGGGGACTTGGATTCGGTGGCCCGTGCTTCCCGCGCGACAATCTGGCGTTCCAGCGCTGCGCCGAGGACGCCGGAGCCGACGCGCACCTGAGCCCGCGCGTGGTCCGGGTGAACGATGAGGTCGTGAACCGTCTGTTCGCGATGGTCGGCGAACACGCACGTTCCGGATCGACGGTGGCTCTGCTGGGCCTTTCGTACAAGCCCGGCACGCACATCATCGAGGAATCGCAGTCGGTCATGCTGGCGTCGCAGCTTCTGGAGGCGGGGTATGTGGTTCGGATGCACGACCCCAAGGCCCTGAAGGCGGTCTCGGAGGCCCTTTGCGGACGTGGGGTCTGTTGCGACGATCCCTACGAGGCCGTGGCCGACGCCTGCGTCGTTGTGATGCTGACGGACTGGCCCGAATACAGCCGTCTGGATATGGAACGGCTGGAAGACCGCGCGGGGGAGACGCCGCTGCTGATCGATTGCTGGCGGGTCTTCCGGGGCGTTCCGCTGAAGAAGTTCACTTACCGGGCATTTGGGATCTCGACCCGGTTTTCAGGGGGAATCGAACATGGCTGTCGCTCAGACATTCTCTACCAGGACCGTCGAGGACGTACGCCGGTATTGGAACGCGCGCCCGTGCAACATCCGGCACTCACCTAAGCCGGTCGGGACGCGCGCCTATTTCGACGAGGTGGAGGCCCGCAAGTATTTTGTGGAGCCGCACATCCCGACGTTCGCCGAGTTCGACCGATGGGCCGGCAAGAAGGTCCTCGAGATCGGCTGCGGCATCGGTACGGACACGATCCGCTTCGCGCGAGCCGGCGCCCATGTTACGGCGGTGGATCTTTCAGACGCCTCTCTGGCGGTGGCGAGGGAGCGTGCGGCGGTCTATGAGCTGGATGATCGCATCACCTTCCACCAGGCTGACGTCGAACGGCTCAGCGAAGTAGTGCCGGTCGAGCCGTACGATCTGGTCTACTCGTTCGGCGTCATTCATCATACGCCGCGCCCGCACGACGCCGTCCGCGAGATCCGCAAGTACATGGGTCCGCAGAGCGTGTTCAAGATGATGGTCTACCATCGCCACTCCTGGAAGGTGCTCTGGATCCTGGCGAAGTTCGGCAAAGGGGCATTCTGGAAGCTCGATGAGCTGATCGCCCGCCACTCCGAGGCCCAGACCGGTTGTCCCGTGACGTATAGCTACTCTCGCCGGACGGTGCGGGGCCTGCTGCAGGGATTCACAGTGCAGAAGACATTTGTCGACCACATCTTTGCCTACCGCATTCCCGAGTACAAACGCCACGAGTACCACAAGGTGTGGTACTTCCGTCTTCTTCCCAACCCGGTGTTCCGTCGATTGGAGAGAAGCCTCGGCTGGCATCTGTGCGTGGAGGCGACCGCGAATGGCGCGGCAGGCCCGTCGAATGGGGGGGCTGTCTGATGACATGCGATACCCGATTCGTACACGGCGACGGCGATGCCCTGGATGCCATGATTCTGGCGGGGGGCAAGGGCACGCGGCTTCGCAGCGTGGTTGATGACCGGCCCAAACCCATGGCACAGGTGGCCGGACGCCCATTCGTGGAATGGTTGCTTGCAATGCTGTACGATCAGGGGACCCGACGCGTGGTTCTATGTACCGGCCATCTCGCCGATCACGTGGAGGCTTATTTCGGTGATGGACGCCGCTGGAACATGGAGCTGTGCTACTCTCGCGATCCGTTTCCTCTCGGCACGGGGGGAGCGGTACGCCGGGGTCTCGACCATGTGCGCGGCGACCGTTTCCTGGTTCTCAACGGTGATTCCTACTGTCGGTTCGATCGAGGCGCTCTGTTGCGAACGCATATGCGCACCGGCGCCGCGGCCACGCTCTGGCTGGTCGGAGCGGATGACTGCCGGCGATATGGATCGGTGCGCATCGGTCCGGAGGGCGCCGTGGAGTCTTTTGCGGAGAAGTCATCGGACTTCGGGACCGGGCTGGTCAACGCCGGGATCTATCTGATCGAACGCCGGGCGGCCGAAACGATTCCAACCGGACGCGCGGTGTCTCTGGAAAACGATGTCTTCCCGGCCCTGATCGGACGAGGGCTCTTCGCAGTGGTCGGCGAGAGTCCCTTCACGGATATCGGGACACCCGAATCGTACGCGGATGCCGAGGAATTCATTGCGGCGGAGGGCCGGAGATGGTGAGCGATCGCAAGAAACGAGCATTGATCACGGGCGTGACCGGCATGGTCGGTTCGCACCTGACGGATTTCCTGCTGGAGAACACGGACTGGGATATCTACGGCATGTGCCGCTGGCGCAGTCCGCTCGACAACGTCGAACATCTGCTGGACCGGGCCAATCGGGGGGATCGCCTCGTGTTTCTGGATGGGGACCTTTGCGACTACATCTCGCTGCAGGGGGCAGTCGAGAAGAGCCGGCCGGACTATGTGTTTCACCTGGCCGCCCAGAGCTATCCGACGACCAGCTTCACCTCTCCCGTCGCCACGCTGGATACGAACATCCTGGGCACGACACGCCTTCTCGAAGCGATCCGTCATTGTCGTGACATCGACCCGGTGATCCATGTGTGCGCCTCCTCCGAGGTCTTCGGGCGGGTCAGCCGGGAAAAGCTTCCCATCGGCGAGGAATGTGCCTTCCATCCGGCTTCGCCCTATGCGATTTCGAAGGCCGGGACCGATCTAGTGGGGCGCTTCTACGCCGAGGCCTACGGGATGAAGGTGATGACCACGCGAATGTTCACGCATACGGGACCGCGACGCGGGGATGTGTTTGCCGAATCGTCCTTCGCCAAGCAGATCGTCATGATCGAACAGGGGCAGATCCCGCCGGTGGTCAAAACGGGCAACCTTCAGTCCTTGCGAACCTGGTCGGACGTGCGCGACGCCGTCAGGGCGTATTACCTGCTGGTCACCGTCGATCCCATCCCCGGTGCGTACTACAACATCGGGGGCACCTATCACTGTACCGTCGGAGAGATGCTCAGACACCTGATCTCGCTCTCGACGCGGCGGGACATTCAGGTGGAGACGGACGCGGCTCGACTGAGGCCCCTGGATGCCGATCTGCAGGTGCCGGACACGACGAAATTTCGACAACATACCGGCTGGGAGCCGGAGATTCCTTTCGAGAAAACCATGTACGATCTTCTGGATTACTGGCGTCAGCGGCTGGACCGCGGCGTCCGATGTTTGGCGCGATGAGGCGATACCAATGAAGACCGATCAATATGATGCCATTGTCCTTTCGAGCACCGATGAGAAGAGTGCCCAGGCCATGCTGCTGGAGCACCTGAAGACGACTCCGCTGCCGGATGACGAGCTTCTGGCGAATCTCGGGTTGTTTCTGACCTCGAAGAATCTCTCCCGGTTGCTGTTCTTCTATGAGATCTATCAGAAGATCGTTCGCACCCACGGCATCATCGTCGAGTTCGGCGTGCGCTGGGGCCAGACCCTGTCGCTGCTGTCTGCCTTGCGGGGGATTCTGGAGCCGTTCAATCGTCATCGCAAGATCGTCGGCTTCGACACCTTCGAGGGGTTCGTGGGGATGAGCGAGAAGGACGGACAGGCATGCCGATGTCGTGACGGTTCGTTTTCCGTCTCGAATCGATACGAGGAGCGGCTGGCGGAAATACTGACCCTTCAGGAACAACTCAATCCGATGAGTCACATCCGGCGGTTCGAACTGGTCAAGGGAGACGCCGCCGTGACTGTGCCTCACTACTTCGACCGTCACCCGGAGACTATCGTGTCCCTGGCGATCTTCGATTTCGATATCTATGCTCCGACCCGGGCGGCCCTGGAGGCGTTGAAGCCGCATCTGGCCAAGGGCAGCGTGCTGGTCTTCGATGAACTGTGCGACGACATCTTTCCCGGTGAGACGATTGCCGTCCGGGAGGTGTTTGGTCTGAACGGCCTTCGATTCGAGCGGTATCCGATGACGTCCCGGATTTCCTATGCAGTGATGGAATAACCTATGATTCAACAATACGATAGCCATGTCATGGACACGGAACGATATGAAGCCCTCTCCAAGCGGATCCGGCTCAGGGCCCTGGAGATGGCGTTGCATGCGGGCGCCGGTCATCTCGGGGGTTCGTTCTCGTGCGCCGATATTCTGGTGGCTCTGTACTACGGTGGTCTTCTGCAGCACGACCCGGCCGACCCGACCTGGGCCGACCGCGACCGCCTGATCCTCAGCAAGGGCCACGCCAACAACACGTTGTATGTGATCCTGGCTGACCGGGGTTACTTCCCGCCACAGGAACTCGATCGCTTCTGCCAGCCGGGCAGCTTTCTGGGCAACCACTGCGACAAGATGGTTCCGGGAGTGGAGACCATTTCCGGCTCGCTCGGCCATGGCCTCGGTACGGCGGCGGGTCTGGCCTGGGGGGCCAGGCTGTCGGGCCGTGACTACCGCGTGTTCTGCATCCTGGGCGACGGGGAGTCTCAAGAGGGATCGATCTGGGAAGCGGCGATGTTCGCTCCGCAACGCCGATTGGGCAATCTGGTGGCCATTCTCGACCGCAACCGGCTCGGCTCGGAGGATTTCACGGAGGATACTGCCGGCCTGGACCCGGTCGAGGACAAATGGGCTGCTTTCGGTTGGGACGTTCGCTCCATCAACGGGCATGACTTCCGCGACATCTTCACCGCCCTGGGAGATGTTCATTCGCGCGATCGGCAACGGCCGCTGATGATCGTGGCCAACACGGTCAAGGGCCGAGGCATACCCGCGCTGGAGAACACCCCGCGGGCCCATCACACCCTGCCGAAGGGCGAACAGATCGAGATGGCAAGGAGAGTGCTGGTATGACCAGAGCGTACACCGAAGCGCGGGATGCCTGTTTCGAGGAGCTGTTCGAGATCGCCTCGCGTGACAAGGACGTGATCCTGCTGACGGCCGACACGGGTGCCTTTGCGTTCCAGCGATTTCGCACCGATTTGCCCGACCAGTTCTTCAACGTGGGCATCGCCGAGCAGAACGCCATGACGGTGGCGGCCGGCCTGGCTCTGAGCGGCAAGCGGGTCTTCGTGTTCGGCATCTCCAACTTCGTGACCCTGCGCTGCTTCGAGCAGATCAAGCTCGATATCTGTTGCATGGACCTGCCCGTGACGATCATCGGGATGGGCACCGGATACGTTTATCCCAAGGACGGTCCGACGCACCACATGACCGACGTTTTGTCTCTCGTTCGGACCCTGCCCGGTCTGACGGTGTGGTCTCCATCGGACTACTCGATCATTGCGGCAGCGATCCGGTCCGCCTATCGGGCAAACGGCCCGACGTACCTGTACATGGACAAGGGGCCGTTCGATGCGACCTATGCGCCGGACGCAGACTTCTCCGATGGGCTGACGGTACTCCGGTCCGGCTGCGACGTGACTTTCGTGGCAACGGGCGTCATGGTGGCACAGGCCATGCGGGCGGCGACCCGTCTGGCCGAACGCGGCATCGAGGCGGGCGTGATCGATCTGTATCGCATCAAACCGCTCAATGTCCCGCTGCTCGAATGCGCGCTGGCCGGCAGCCGGCGGGTGGTGACGATCGAGGAGAACAACATCATCGGCGGTCTGGGAAGTCTGGTGTGTGAAACCGTAGCCGAGGCGGGACTGTCGGCAAGGGTCAAACGTCTCGGCATTCAGGACACCTACCGCTGCGATATCAGTGACCGCGAGGGCATGCGGGCTTTGGACGGACTCGATCTGGATGGCATCGAGCGGATCGTCGGTTGCTGGATGGACGAAGACGCAGGACGTCGAACGGCTCTGCAACCGCTCCAGTCGGTCGGCTCCCGGCGTCCGCAACGGAGACGGCAGACGAGCGAGGTCACTCGATGATCCGGACGCGACTGGGAAAAGATGGTCCGTTTGTATCAGCAATCGGCCTGGGTACATGGGGCCTGGGCGGACGGTTTACCGCCGATGCGCGCCACGACGATCTCTGCGTGGACGCGATCAGGATGGGACTCGATCTGGGCTTGACGTTGATCGATACAGCCGAAGCCTATGGCGCCGGGCACACCGAGCGTCTCGTCGGCCGGGCGATTCGAGGTCGGCGTTCGGACGTGTGTATTGCGACGAAAGTCTCGCCGGAGCACCTGAGGCCTGAAGATGTCGTTCGGGCGGTCGAAGGAAGCCTGGGTCGTCTCGGTATCGATTGCATCGATCTGTATCAGATTCACTGGCCCAATTCATCGGTGCCCATTGAGGAGAGTCTCGGGGCTATGGATCGACTGATCGAGCAGGGCAAGGTTCGATTCATCGGCCTGAGCAACTTCGGTTGCCGAGGCCTGGCAAAAGCGCTGTCCTGCGCGGGACATCCTGTGGTGGCCTTGCAGACCGAATACAACCTGTTCGACCGCACCATAGAGAACGATCTGTTGCCGTTCTGTCGGAAGGCCGGCATGGGCCTGATTGCCTACAGCCCGCTCGATCAGGGTCATTCGCCGACGAGGGGGATGGCCGCTGAGACGCTGGCCGGGATCGCCGAAAAGCACGGGCGGACGGTGGCCCAGGTGATCCTCAACTGGCTGGCCCGCGTCCAGGGCGTCGTGCCGATTCCCAAGGCGGGCAACCCGGCTCACCTGCGGGAGAATGCGGCGGCTCTGGACTTTGCGCTGGATGAAGAGGATGTGGGGGCGGTTGACCGCGCCTTTGCCCCTCGACCGGCCGCCATCCCGGCGTGGAGGGTTCGCGCCGACACGAAGGGGCTGGAGAACTTCGTTCCCGGGCCGGACGACCTGGCCCGTGATATCGTTGCCGGCGAAGCGATCAAGCCGATCCGCGTGGTCCCGGCTCCGGACGACCCGGGCCGATTCGATCTGGTCGAGGGCAAGCTTCGTTACTGGGCCTGGGTCAGAGCGATGGGGACCGAACGGGCGGTGCCCGCTCTCGTCAGGCAGCCGGCATGAGTAGGAGACAATCGTGTTAGACCAAATCGATCAACAGGAGTTGTACGCCAGCGCTGAAGAGATGGATGTCCGGGCGGACTTCCTGCGCCATTTCCGCACTTGTCCCATTCCGGAGGCGGACATTCTGAACAACCTGGGCCTGTTCCTGAACTCCAAGAACCTCTCCCGGATCCTCTTCATGGACCACATCTATCGACAGATCGTGGACGTTATGGGCACGGTCATGGAGTTCGGCACCCGTTGGGGCCAGAACATGTCTCTGTTCGCCGCTCTGCGGGGGATCTACGAGCCCTTCAATCGTCACCGGCGGATCATCGGCTTCGATACCTTCACGGGCTTTCCCGCTCTGACGGAGAAGGACAACACCGGCTGCGATGTGATTCGCCAGGGCGGGCTGGCGACGACCGACCGCTACGAGCAGTACCTCGAACGAGTCATGCAGTTTCAGGAGGCCGACAACCCGCTGTCGCATATCTGCAAATTCGAGGTCCGCAAGGGCGACGCGACGGAGGAGATCGAACGGTACCTGCACGAACATCCGGAGACGATCGTGGCCCTGGCGTTCTTCGATTTCGACATCTACGAGCCGACGAAGAAATGCCTCGAAGCGATCAAGGACCGCCTCGTCAAGGGCAGCGTGCTGGCCTTCGACGAATTGAACGACCCTGATTCGCCGGGTGAGACGACGGCCCTGATGGAGGTCTTCGGGCTGCGCAACGTGCGGCTGAAACGCTTTCGCTACACGTCCCGCGTATCGTACTTTGTGGTGGAATGACGCATGGCAACAACGTTTCAATCTTTGACCGTCGAGGACTTCGCTCGCTTGTTCGGCGTTTCGGTCGCCGAATTCGAGCCGGACTGCCGGCGTGCCGTTGAGCAAGCGGATTTTCGCCATCGGCCTCTCGATCCGGTCGAGCGAGACGAAACGATTGCCGAGGTGCTGCGACGCATCGAATCCGGGAGTCTTGCCATGGCAGGCAGGGGGGGATTCGACCGTTGGGAAGAGGGCTGGAAAGAGAACCTTGAGGGTTTCAAGGAGAGTCGTTTCGATCCGAACGCATTGGTGCCCAGGTACGTTCGACCGAATCAGCCTTTGCGGCTGGAGGGGCACTACGTGCAGTCCCCAAATCCACGCTTCGAGTTGGACGTGTACACGGTGCTGCGGCTGTGGTTGTTCAGCCGGTACGTGGGTGATGTCAATCACGTCTACGAGTTTGCCTGTGGGCCGGGCTACAACCTCCACCTCCTGGCGTCGAAGTACCCCGGCAAGGTTCTGACCGGACTGGACTGGGCGCCGTCGGCGGTGGAACTGGTCAATCTGATCGGTGAGAAGCATGGCATGTCCATCGTTGGCCGGCAGTTTGACATGTTCCGGCCGGATCACGACTTTCGTCTGGCGCCCGGCAGCCTGGCGCTGACCTGCGGTGGATTGGAGCAACTCGGTGAAGACTTTAGGCCCTTCATTGACTATCTGATCGCTCAATCGCCTGGGCGGATCATCCACATCGAACCCATCTACGAACTCTATCGCGAGGAAGACCTTCTCGATTCTCTGGCCATGAGATTTCACCGAGTCCGCAAATACCTGCTCGGTCTTCTGCCTTATCTGCAGGAGTGCGAGAACGCTGGCCGGATCGAAATCGAGCGAATCCACAGGCTGCGTTTCGGCAGCTTGTTTCATGACGGATGGTCGATGATCGTCTATCGTCCGATGAAGACGGGAGGACAATCACATTGATGGAAGAACGCATTCCAAAGCAGTTCGGCGGCCGTGAGGTTCTGGTGACCGGGGGCACGGGGCTCATCGGGCGTCAGGTCGTCAAGCTCCTGTGCGACGCCGGTGCACACGTGAGGATTGTGTCGCTCGATCGCGTCACCGTGGACGAGCGGGCGGAGCATGTCCTGGGCGACCTGACCAGTTTCGACTTCTGCAAGGACGTGACGCGCGGGATGGACTGCGTCTGCCATCTGGCGGGAATCAAGGGTTCGGCTGCCGTTTCAACCGGCATGATCGCCACGCATTTCGTCCCGACCCTGATGATGAACACGAATGTTCTCGAAGCCTGCCGCGTCAATGGGGTGCAGAGGGCGGTCTACACCAGCTCCATCGGCGCCTATGCCAGCACAGAGGTTTTCCGGGAATCCGATTACCGGCTGGACAGCCTGCCGATGGACTTCGCCGGCTGGGCCAAACGCGTCGCCGAGTTGCAGGTCGAGGCCTACCACACGCAGTACGGGCTGGAGAGTTTTGCCGTCGTCAGGCCCAGCAACGTCTATGGGCCGGGCGACAACTTCGATCCGGACAACGCCATGGTCATTCCCTCGCTGATGTGTCGCATCCGTCGGGGCGAGGACCCGCTGGTGGTCTGGGGCGACGGTTCGGCCGTCCGCGATTTCGTATACAGCCGGGACGTGGCGGAGGGCGTGGTTCTGGCCCTTTGTCACGGCACAAAGGGCGGTTTTGTGAATCTCGGGAGTGGGCGGGAATGCACGATTCGTCAGTTGATCGAAACGCTGAATGCGTTCCTCGATTTCCGCTACGAGTTCGACGCGAGGAAGCCCACGGGGTATCCCAAGCGTGTGATGGACATCTCTCTGGCCCGGGAGCGCCTCGGCTACGATCCATCGACCTCGCTGCTGGACGGTCTGCAGGAGACGTGGGCCTGGTACATCGAGCATGAGGACGAGTACAAGAACAAGAAGAACTATTTTCTGCAGACGGCGTGAGTCCGAAGCGTCCGGCGCGCCTTGGCCGCCGGGACGCTGGAGAGATCCATGAGATTGCTGTTCGTCATTGAGAAGATCGATTTTGCGGACCACATCGCGGTCCCTTATCTGTCGGCCGTCGCCAAACGGGCGGGGTGGGCCACGGATCTGTGCGTTCTGGATCAGGCAGATCTGGCCGAGACGATCCATCGCTGTCGCCCCGACGTCGTGGCCTATTCGGCCAATGTGGTGAGCTTCCCGGCCCTGTGCGCTGCGCACAGAAAGGCGCGCCGGCGATTCGAGTTTGCCTCGATCATGGGGGGGCCGCATCCCACGTTCAGCCCGGAGACATTTGCGCAGGCCGGGGTGGACGCCTACTGCATAGGCGAGGGCGAACGGGCGTTCGAGGACTTCCTGGGAAGGGTGAAGACGGGGCAATCGTTCAATGATGTGCCCAATCTCATCACCGCCTGGGGATGCAACGACGTTCGCCTTCTGGTCGATCCTCTCGACGATCTGCCCGTTCCGGATCGCGACATCACGTTGGCCAACACGTTCTTGAAGGACACGCCCAAGAAGACGTTCTATGCAACGCGGGGTTGTCCGTTCAGTTGCAGCTACTGCTGCAACAACTACTACAAGAAGCTGTATCGGGGCAAAGGGCGCATCGTTCGACGGTTCTCGGTGGAAAGAGTCATTGGGGAGATCGAGTCCGTTCAGAGGCGCTACCGTATGGACTTCGTCAAGTTCGGCGACGATCTCTTTGCCATGAAGGCGGATGACTGGCTGGAGGAGTTCACCGATCAGTACACCAGGCGGATCGGCCTGCCGTTCAACTGCTACCTCCGCTTCGACCATGTGGACTCGGATTTGTTGGGGTTGCTCAAACAAGCCGGCTGCTACTCCGTGCATCTCTCGGTGGACAGCACCTCGGAATTTGTACGCGAGACGGTGCTTGGCCGGAGGATGAAGAAGGTCGATATTGCCCGGCAGCTCCGGCTGATCGACAGCTACGGCATTCACACCTGGGTCAATTACATGCTGGCGGCCCCGGATTCAACGCTCCAGGACGATTTGGACTCCATCGCCCTGAATCGAAGAAGCAAGGTTACGTACGCCGCCTATTCGACCACAGTGCCCATGAAAGGCACGGCCCTTTATGACTACAGTGTTGCCCGCGGCCTGATCGATCCGCAGACGCACGTAGGGGACCTGAGCGGTTGCTGCGGCATCTCGACACTGGCATGTTTCACCGATCGGGAAAAGAGGATTCGGTACAACATCTTCCTTCTGGGGGCCGTGGCCGCCAGACTCCCGTTTCCGCTGCACTGGCTGGTGTTGCAGGCGATCAAGTATGTGCCGCCGAACCGGTTGTTCACGAAGATACGGCGGAGCTACTACCGCTATGCGATTGAGAACAAGATCCTCAATCTCCACTGGCGCAGGCCAAAGCTCCCCGGCCATTCCTCTTGGGGCAGTGCCCTGAGACTTCTGTGGCGGAAGCTCTTCCTGCGTAGAAACAATGTGACTGTCTCAGGGGATATATGATCGTCGTCGAAGAAACCAGGCTCAAGGGTGTCAAGCTGATTCGTCCGGAGGTCTTCGAGGACCACCGAGGCGTGTATGTGGAAACCTACAACGAGCAGATGTACCGCGACCGTGGGATTGAGACAGCGTTCGTGCAGGACGACATTTCCGTTTCGGACCGGGGCGTCCTGCGCGGCATCCACGGAGATGCGGAAACCTGGAAGCTGATCAGTTGCCTCTTCGGCAAGTTTTATCTTGTAGTCATCAATTGGGACAAGGGATCGGACCAGTTCGGACACTGGCAGTCCTTTGTCCTGTCCGATCGCAACCGTTATCAGGTGCTGGTTCCGCCGCGATTCGGAAACGGCCATCTGGTGCTCAGCGAGCAGGCGATCTTCCACTACAAGCAAAGCACCTATTACCATCCCGCCGGTCAGTTCACGTTGAAGTGGGACGACCCGCAGTTGGGCATCTGGTGGCCGACGGGCTACCCGGTGCTGTCGCGAAGAGATGAGGCGGGACATTTTGTCGAATAGAGTGATGGCGAGGGATCATGTTTGAAGGAAAGAGCGTGCTTGTGACCGGCGGCGCCGGTTTTGTCGGGGCGAACCTCGTTCGCCGTCTCGCGAACCTGGGGGCACGGGTGCGGGCGACGGTACATGTGAAGGACCCGGTGATCGCAGATGACCGGATCGAATATATCCGATGCGATCTGACGAAGGCCGAGGATTGCGCCCGCGTCTGCGCCGATGTCGACTATGTCTTCCTCTGCGCGGCCGTCACGGCCGGGGCGCACATGATGGAGACCAAGCCGCTGTTTCTGTTGACGCCAAACGTCACGATGAGCGTACTGATGCTGGAGGCGGCCTATGCCGCCGGCGTGAAGAAGGTGCTCTTCATCAGCAGCAGCACCGTCTATCCGGTTACGGACTATCCGGTCAAGGAGACGGACGTGACCGGCCAGTTCTACGAGAAGTACTTCGTGGCCGGCTGGCTGAAACGCTTTTGCGAGGCTGCATGCGAGATGTATGCCACCAAGATCAAGCGCCCCATGACGACCGTTGTGGTCCGACCGGCCAATATCTACGGTCCGTACGATGATTTTGAGTGGGAGACGAGTCACGTACTGCCGGCGCTGATTCGTCGCGTGGTCGAGCGGCATGATCCCATCCAGGTCTGGGGAGACGGCCGAGATATCAAAGACCTGATCTATGTCGAGGATTTCGTGGAAGGCTTGTTGCTGGCGATGGAGAAGATCGATCGCTTCGAGCCGGTCAATCTGGCCACGGGCAGAGAGCACTGCCTTCGGGACGCGCTCGATCTGATTCTCAAACTGGACGGCTATGCGGAGGCCCGCGTCGAATACGATCTCAGCAAACCGACGATGATCCCGAAGCGTCTGATCGATCCCTCCCGAGCGAAACACCTGTTGGGCTTCGAGGCGACCATGCCCTTTGAGACGGGTCTGCGCAGGACGATCGACTGGTACAGGAGCACACTATGATTGTTACTCACACTTCCTCCAAGGCCTCTTCTCGCCCCTATGCAGAATACGGTCCGTCGGCCGGCGCCACCGGCCTTGCCACGCTTCACCCGAACCACAACGCCTGGGCCGACGGCCCCGGCCTGGTGCAAGGGCACCCGATGATCATCACCCGGACCCCCTTCCGGATTTCTTTCTTCGGTGGAGGTTCAGACTACCCCGTCTATTACCGCGAGCACGGGGGCGAGGTCCTGAACACGACCATCAACCATTATTGCTATATCACCTGTCGGTACCTGCCGCCGTTCTTCGACTACAAGTATCGAATTCGCTATTCCAAGAGCGAGATGACGAACACCATCGACGAAATTGAGCATCCATCCGTCCGCGAGTGCCTGCGCTTCTGCGGCATTGAGCACGGGGTCGAAATCGTGCACACCAGCGACATTCCGGCAATGTCAGGAATCGGCTCGAGTTCGTCCTTCACGGTGGGGCTGTTGCAGGCGTTGTATGCGTTGAAAGGCGAGATGGTCACGAAGCGGCGGCTGGCGCTCGACGCGATTCACATCGAGCAGAACATCATCGGCGAGAGCGTCGGCTCCCAGGATCAAACGGCCGCGGCGTTCGGGGGCTTCAACCACATCGAGTTCGGCGGACGGGACGACGGCATCTTCGTCCAGCCGGTGGTCCTGCCGCCGGAGAAGCTCCAGTACTTCCAGGAACACATGCTGCTCTGTTTCACAGGGTTCTCCCGGTATGCATCGGAGATCGCCGGGGAACAGGTGCAAAGCACGCCGCGAAAGCTCCGCGAACTGGGACGGATTCGCGAGATGGTGGGCGAGGCACTGGAAATCCTTCGAGGGCCGGCATACGGCTACGACGCGTTTGGCAGGCTCCTGCACGAGTCCTGGATGCTCAAGAGAGAGTTGACGGAACTCGTCTCGAGCAGCGAAATCGACGAGATTTATCAGACGGCGATCGACGCCGGGGCCCTGGGGGGCAAACTGTGCGGCGCCGGCGGTGGCGGGTTCTTCCTCTTCTTCGTTCCGCCCGAACGGCAGGCGCAGGTCGGGCGAGCGCTCCAGCAGTTCCTCGTAGTGCCGTTTCGATTCGAGACCCTGGCCTCGCACATTGTCTTCTATGCGCATTGATCCTCTGCTGAGAAGGGGGATCCGGATTAACATTGACACGGGGTAATGACGTGATGTCCATCGATCAGAGAACGCCACAGTTTTCCATCTACTCGGTCATCAAGAACGTGGTCGGTCGGAAGGCCATGTTTCGCCGATCCATTGAGAGCGTTCTTCATCAGACGTTCACGGATTTCGAATACGTGATCCAGGACGGTGGATCGACCGATGGAACGGCCGATATCGTGGCCCAATACGCCGACCCGCGCATTCGGTTTCTGTCGGAAGAGGACTCGTGTGGGGAAGAGGGGTTCTTCCGGGCGCTGAAACGCTGTCGTGGACGGTACATCGGCTCGTGCCTGTCCGATGAGGAGTTGTTTCCGGAGGCGCTGGAACGGGCCCGGCAAGTCTTTGACGCCCACCCGCACATCGCCGCGTTCTACGGAAATGTCAGCTACGTTGATGAGAACGGGAACAAGTCGGGGCCACGAGTGCCGCCGCATCCGTTCTCGATCGAGGCGTACGTGTGTCAAACGCTGGTGCCTCCTTTCTGTTCTTCGTTCTTTCGTCGTGAATCCCTCGAACAAGCCGGGCTCCATGAGCACGCCTGGCGCTATGAGATCGGCGAGTTTGAATTCTGGATTCGTCTGGCCGACGTGGGAGCGATCCTCTACCAGCCTTTCAGCATCAGTCACTTCGGCCGGCATTCGCAGTCCCACACACGCTGCGGCGAGATCTATGATGCCATGTTGGCGGCGCGGGAGCGGGTCATGCCGGCCCTGTTTCGTGAGAACGAGATCCTGCGACACAGCAAGGTCACGGTCGAGCAGGCCATCGCCGGCAACTATGCCTGGGCGGCCGACAGCGTGTTCAAGGTCGAAGGGCCGTCCAAGCGATGGGCGCACTTCCTTCGGCAAGCCGAGCGACACGATCCGAGCAGCCAGCGACTGCCGAAGCTCAGGAGCAAGGCGCGTAAGGCTGTCTCGCCCGTCGGACAGGGCTGCGGCCTTCCTGTTCCGCCCTTGTCCACGGCCCACTTCGCCCGCTGGATCGAGACCCTGGCCTCCAGGCAGAACCGCCTGTATCACCGCGATCAGTCCAGCGAGACTCTGGCCGCTCTGGCGTCCCAGGCTCGGGCCTTCGATCCCACGGTGATCGTCGAACTGGGAACGCTGGCCGGGTTGTCGCTGCGAACGTGGATCACGTCCGCTCCTCGGGCGAAGATCCACGCGGTAGACCGCAGTTTCGCCGAGTTGCATGAGACGATGCGCCTCCTTCCCGTCGATCTCTCGCGAGTGACCCTCCTGGAGCAGGACATCCTCGATACCGACTTCACCTCGCTGTGGACGCCGCAGGACAAGGTGATCTTCTTCGTGGATGCCCACGATCTGCCGGGCGTTCCGATTATGGAGCATGTGCTCACCAAGGCGCTGCCCGCCTTGCCCGACGGCAGCCTGGTGATTGTGGATGATGTCTGGTTCAGCCGAGAGCGGCTGACGCGCGACAACGCGAGGGCATTCCTGGACAGCCGCGTGGTTGGCGAAATCGATGAACTGCAATGCTTTGAGGGACATTATGCTCCCTACCACAGAGGCGGTTCGTTTATGGGCTTTGCGGAAGTGATTCCGTTGCTCGACTTTGTGAACCGTCATGGTATCGAGCTGCATTACGACGAGGACGCCAAGCACGTCCATTTCACCTGGAGGAAGGGGTGCCTGGCGCGTTGTTGTCAGCCGGGCGCGCGGCCCGAAGAGTCGGGCGCCGTCTTCCATCATCCTCTGGCCTGTATTCCTGCCTCTGCGTCGCAGGGCGATGCCATGCAGCGTATCTTGCAGTACTACCAGCAGAATCGATTCCCGGAGGCGGCAGAGAGTCTGGTCGATCTGATGAACAAGCATCCAGGCGACTGGGGTTTCGCCTACGGCTTGGCGGTGTGCTTTGCTCGGTGCGGGCAACTCAAGCAGGCCAGAGACATCCTCGGTCGTGTCGTACAGAGTTCCGATCATCCAAATTGTCGGCGGTTGTTTGAAGATCTTGTCGCACGCGTTGGACCCGGCGGGGAGGCACAGACGCCGAGGCCTCAGCCGCAGAATGAGCGGGGCCTGACGATCTTCGCGATGCCGAAGGCCTTCGTCGGGCACGTCGCCGTGATTCAGAAGAACGCGATCCGAAGCTGGGCCCGGCTCGACCCGGCGCCGGAGATCCTCCTGTTTGGCGATGAGCCGGGAATTCGCGAGATGGCCGAAGAGGTTGGCGCCCGCTACGTTCCGCAGATCGATCGCAACGAGTTCGGGACTCCTCTGGTCAACAAACTCTTCGAGGCGGCCGAAGCGCATGCCTCGCACGAGGTCCTGGCCTACGTCAACGCGGATATGATCCTGTTTCAGGACTTCTCCGACGGCGTGCAAAAGGTGCGGATGCAACGGTCACAATTCCTGCTCATCGGCCAGCGATGGGACATCCCCGTTCTGGAGGAGATTGACTTCCGCCAGCCGTGCTGGCAGCGGTCGCTCCAGGAGCAGATGGCCGAGCATGCCATGCTTCACGCCGAGTGCGGCCTCGATTACTTCGTCTTTCCCAAGGGACTGTATCGCGAGATTCCTCCTTTTGCGATCGGACGGACGGCGTGGGACAACTGGCTGGTTATGGCGCCCCACACATACGGAGCGGCAGTGGTCGATGGCACCGAGTTCATCACCGCCGTCCATCAGGACCATGACTATGGACATGTAGCCGGTGGACGTCAGGAGGCCTGGAAGGGAGTGGAGGCGGCCCGCAACCGCGAACTGGCCGGGACCTCCGAAAACACAGGCCGGACCTCCGGGGCTACGTGGATTCTGAACCATGAGGGCGTGCTTGTCGGAACACCGCCCCGACAGCCCCAACACCTCACAGCGGCGTATAGAGCTGCGCGCGTGGACTGGTTGCTGCGGCAGGCGGATTGGCTGATGGCCGCCGGAAGACGCGATCTGGCCGCCTGTAAACAGGAGGAATCGCTGGGCCATCAGGAGGTTCTGATCGCCGCGAAGCAGTCGAGCGATGCGTCGTCGGATTCCGCCGGGAGCGCCCGCCTTGTTGAGCGGTATGCGACGACCTGTTTCTGTCTGGCCCAATGCCAGGTGCAGATGGGTCAGTACGAACAGGCCGTGGCGAGCTACTCACGACTGCTCGAGAATCGCAGACTCTCCATCCCCGAGCCACTGCGCGGGAAGCTCACCCAGCAGCGCGATGCGTGTGCGCGCCAGATCCGCCCGGATCGTTCATCCGCGACCTCGTCGGCATCCTTGCCATGTCGGGATGCCGCTGAGGCCATCGAGATGCGGCCTGAACCCGACCGCTCTGTCGATGGTGCGGCGGGGAGGCCGGACGGGCCGCGTCCGAAGGTGACGGTGATTGCGGCCTGTCACGATGCGGAGCGGCATCTGGCCGAATGTCTTGACAGCATCCTGCGTCAGACGCTGGTGGAGTGGGAATTGTTCCTGCTCGACGATGGCAGTACGGACGGCACCCGGCGGATCATAGCGGATTATGCGGCCCGCGATGCGCGTATCCGGCCGTTCTACTTCGATGACAACGCCGGACCGTATGTGCGACGGGACTTCGCTATCGAGAAAGCGGACGCTCCGTTTATCGTGATCCAGGACGCCGATGATGTCATGGTTCCACAGAAGCTCGAACGACTGCACCTCGCCATCACGCAGGACGAACGCCTTGCCGTTGTGGGCTCGTTCTATCACATGTTCCTGAACGAGTACGAGGGGGCTGAGCACTGCGATGTGGTTGCTCTGCAGACGACGCACGAACAGATCCTGGCCGAATACCGAAGCTCTGCGACGTGCGACTTTTGCTGGCATGGCTCGGCCATCATCCGCAAACGCATCTTCGACGAGATCGGCCCCTATGACGAGAACCCATTCGCCTCCGATTCCTTCTGGCTGGCGAAGGTCGCGGAGTATGCGTGCCGAAACGACAAGATTCGCCTGATGAATATCCCCGAGGTGTTGACGTTGCGGCGGATGCACGTCGGCTCTCAGACGGGCAGCCTGCCGGCGTTCGATCCGCGCAGTCGCCGGGCACGCTTCAAGGAGTTCCGTGCCAGAAGGTTGTCCGAGGTGATCCGGCAGCTCGACTCCGATCCTCGGGCGGATGTCCAGAGACTGTTGCGGGAGGCTGTGTGCAGTGATTTTACCCGCGAGAACGGCCACCGATTCGCCGAATGGGAAAGCGCTCCTCTGACATCTCGGATGGTTCGGGAGTTCATCGGGAGGATCTGTTCCCATCTGACAAACAGCCAGTTCGTCCGGTGTATCGTGACAAGCCAGATCGTTGAGCAACTCGTGGAGGGTATCGCACGGAACGTGCGAAGCTATGATCTGGTCAAGGCGCTGGCATACTTCGCCCTTGGGTATCCACAGCAGGCCCGGGAGTGTCTCGACCGGGAATGGCGCACGCATGGGACGCCTCTGGCGGCGTTCTTTCGCGCGAAGTATGTGGACCGGTACGAGGACCGGTGGACGCGTGACGAGCGCACAAGTATCATTGAGAAGGCCATCTTCCTCGGCGAGTCCGATGAGCCGAGCGAGCCGCCGCGATGCCTGTTGGAGCGCGGCGTCAAAGGCCCGACGGGACTGTCCGTGATCGTGTCTCTGGCAGATGGTGCGATGCCGTGGGCGGAGATGATCGCTTCGTTCAACGCGCAGACCGAGAAGGACTTCGAGGTGATCGCACTGACCCGGGGACCCGTCCCGAACGATCTGGCGTCTGTGGCTGATTCCGCTGGTTTTCGCCTTGTGGTCCTTGGGGTTGGGCAGGGCACCGGCTGGGGTCGGCACCGCAATGCCGCCGTGAAGCAGGCGGAAGGCCGATACGTTGCCTTCCTGGGCCAGCACGTGTTGCCGGACAGCGATTTCGTCCGATGCATCCTGCAACATGTTCGGCGGCAGGATCTCAGTGGCCTGCGAGGCCGGATCGCATGCAAAGGCGATGCATCATGTCCTGTGCGATTCGATCTGGGCCCCGATGTCCTGTACGCCGCCTGTGACATCGATGAAATGTGTGTCTTCGACAGGGCGACCTTCCTCCGTTTCGGTGGGTTTGGCGGCATGCCGTTCGACCACGGGGCAATTCAACTGTCGTGCCGCATCTATGCAGATCCCGATGCGAGTCAGCGACCGATCCTCTACTGCCCTGATGTCCTCGTCCGTTACAGCGGGCCTGAGGAACGGCATGTCGGTTATGTGGATTCGCTGATTGTGGAGCACCGGTTTGCCATCGGACAGTTGATGCAATCGAACTGCCTCGGGAAGGAACAGGAATCCGACGCATGGAGTTTTCTGGTGTTTGTCACAGGCCTGCATCCGACCGGAGCGTCGACGGACGATGACGTGTATGAGAAATGTCTGCAAAACAGCCTGTTCTTGCGAAAACACCATCCGCATGTGGCGATCGAGTGGGCGCAGAAGGTCCTCCAAGGCCGCCCTGATTCCATCAAGGCGAGATGTGTCTTGGGGTCCTCCTGGACGCTCCTGGGTCGGTCTGCCGAGGCATGTGGATATCTCGAGGGTATCCTCGCCCCTCTGGAGGAACTGCTCGGCCGGGAGCGCCTGGATCGCGTACAGAAGGAATTTCGCGACTATCAGGACATCGCCGAGTGCTACATTGCCGCCTGCACGCGTCTGGCGGAGTGCTACATGCAGATCGGGCGGTATGACGGTGTGGCCGAGACGTATGAGAGACTTCTGGCGAATCGTCATGTTCGCCTGGACCCCGCGCAACGACAGAGGATGGAACAGATGCGGGATCGATTGCCGTCTCCAGAGCCCCAATCGACGGAAGGCGATCGCTTGCCCGGCGGACGATCTGCGCCGGAGGTGACGGATCGCGATCGCGACGTAGATCGGACGAGCCCGCCGACGGCGATTGAGATGCCCGTGGATCGTTCGACGGATGAGGACGAGGCGTTGGATGAGCGAACGGCGCAGGTCCTCGCTGAACTGGAACGCAAGTATCGGGCCATGCCTCGCGGGGCCTCGGGCACGCATACCGTTGCGGTGAAGCTCGCCGAGCTGTTTCGCAGGGCCGGGAAGATGCGAAAGGCCCGGGCGCTCGATCTGGAGGCGAAGACCCTCAGCAACACCCTCGCCTTCGCCCAGGCCAGACGGGGCAGACCCGCCGTCTGTTCTCACCGCCCCACGATCGTGGAGTTCAACGTGATCACACGCTGCAACGGGGGGTGTGTCATGTGCAGCTATGGGATGGACGGCGAGATCGTGGACTTGGAGCGGTTCAAGCGGGTGGCCGACGAGTGGTTGCCGACCGCCACGGATGTTCATCTGATCGGCGGCGAGGTCCTGTTGCATCCGCAGTTCTACGAGCTCTGCGAGTATGCGAATCGCTTCGGCGTGTCTCTCGGAATGACGACGAATCTGTCCACGCTGGCCGGGCGACGGGCGGAGACGATTCGGAAGTTCTTCAACACCGTTCGTGTTTCCGTGGACGGATCCACCCGGCAGACCTACGAATCCATCCGCACGCGTCTGAGTTTCGACCGCCTCTGCCGTAATCTGGAGATTCTGGCCGACATCCGGCGGGACAAGCCCGACCTCAGTTGTGAACTGGCCTTCGTCGCGATGCGCCAGAATATCGCCGAACTGCCCGATGTGATCGAGATGGCCGGCCGATATGCCTTCGACAGTGTGGCGGTGAACTTCGTCCACATCTACAGTGCCTCGGCGCTGGACGATTCGTTGCTCTTCCACCGGGAGCGGGCGAATGAGAACTTCGATCTGGCCAGGGCCAAGGCCGCTCGACTCGGACTGGTCCTGGACATCCCCAACAACTTCGATCTGAGCCGCCCGCCCTATGTGGCCTCGCAGCAACTGACGGAAGGCCACAGACGGTGCGTTCGACCCTGGCAGCGGGTTCGCATCCTCCTCAACGGTGACGTCGTCTCCTGCTGTCATCTTCTGGACCTTCCGATGGGCAATGCGCTGACCGAGCCCCTCGAAGGCGTGTGGAATGGCAGGAAGCTCCAGGATTTGCGGCAGGCCATCAAGGAAAGCCGGGACGATATGCCCGATCGGTGCAAGCACTGCCAGATCCTCATGGGAGGGACCGACTCCAACGATGTGATGTTGCACGTTGGTTCGGCTCTCGTGCCGGAGATGAGAGAGCGTCTGGCCCAGCCGTGCGGCGCGCCGTCGTCGGCCTCCGTTTCCGTGTCGCATCCCTCAAATCCCAAAGTCGCCGTGGTGACGACATGCCGGAATGCCCAAGCACATCTTGCCGAGTGTCTGGACGGCATCCTGGGCCAAACACTGGTCGAATGGGAGTTGCTCCTGATTGACGATGGCAGCACGGACGATACGCGGCGGATTATCGAGGCATATGCCGCCCAGGACGCACGCATCCGGCCTTTCTACTTCGACGACAGCACCGGACCGTATGTCCGCCGTAACTTCGCCATCCGGCAGGCACGCGCGCCGTTCATCTCGATCCAGGACGCCGACGACATCATGGTTCCACAGAAGCTCGAGCGTCTGGTTGAGGCAATCGTCGCGGACCAGCGTCTCGGAGTCGTCGGGTCGTTTTATCGCACCTTCCTCGATGAGTTCACTGGGATCGAGCACACGGAGGCGGCGATCCTGCCCACGACGCAGGAACAGATGCTGGAAGTCTACCGGACGCAGTGCATCTGGGACTATCTGTGGCATGGCTCGGCCCTTGTCCGACGTGATC
>Ga0209509_1000873_pt1 | contig 25046 bp, 19 predicted proteins | sample BioC13SIPDNA_FD_185743 | JGI IMG/M metagenome (GOLD analysis project Ga0209509, IMG submission 185743) | Anaerobic biogas reactor microbial communites from Washington, USA - Biogas_R1_A C13 SIP DNA (SPAdes) (version 2) | ecosystem: Engineered > Bioreactor > Anaerobic > Unclassified | place...
TATGGTTCTCCTTGCGATGACCACCGACAGCCCACTCTAACAGACTGCAGGATCCTCGGCGAGGGCGGCGTGTCATCGAGTCCGTCTGTTACCCGTGAGTGCCGTTGCGTTTGCCGCCGACTTGCCACCGAACTCGCCCAAAAGACGCAAGAGCCCGGCCCCCTGGACCGGGCTCCGACACGCCGTTCTTGGCTCTCCTAAGCGGAGAGGGGGGGGATTCGCGCATCTTGCTCTGCAAGCTGCCGTCCTCGCTTCGCCGTCTGGCTCAACTCGGACCGCTCGCTGCTCGACAGTCCAAAGGGACTGTCGAGCTGACGCTCGCGCCCTCGCGGGTTCGGAATCCCCCCAGACCTTGCTGGTAGCCACGTTTTGGTTTCTTTCAGAAGACCGTACGGAGAGGGGGGGATTCGAACCCCCGGTACCGGCCAGCCGATGCTCCTCAAGTAAGCGGTCGCCGTCAATCTCCCATCAGTCTCCACGCGAGCATCCAGGTGCAGGCCATCGGCAGAGCCAGAGCCGCAAGGGAAGCCCAATACTTGCGTCGATAGAGAAGAACCGCGGCTATGACGAGAAAGATGGCGAAACCAACTAACTCCAGATTCGGAGTCCCATTGACGAGGAAGGGCGGAAAGTAGATCGCGAGTACACCACGGACCAGCCAGCCAAGGGCTCCGGCAGCAGTGGCTATCACGGTCGTCGCGACAACCAGAGTCACCACTACCAGCACAGCGGTAGACATAAAACGGACCGAGCGTTTCATGACGGTCAGTCGAGCTCGGCTCACACCGGGTACTCTCGCTGAGCAGCATTTGTCATCTCGCTCCTCTGCGGGCCATAGCCTCCAATAGCCATCCTACGCCCAAACTCGCAGACTACCTCGCAATTGCGTTGATGGCGGCCGTGTTCCTCCAGTGTCATCTCGTCCGTCTGCCACAGGTGAGTGTTGCCGAGTTTGCCACCGAGTTACCCCGAACTCGCCTCCAAGACGCGGAGACCCGGCCTCGGCGGCCGGGTCTCGACATGCCGTTCTTGGCTTTCTGAAGCGGAGAGGGGGGATTCGAACCCCCGGGACCGCTGGCAGGCTGCTGAAGAAGAACGTTGCGCCGTGAGAATTCGATGGGCACGTGCAAGAGAAGGACGCAAGGAGCGGGAATAGCAGCGCTACTTGCCCGACTGAGGACGTAGTATTGCGCCGTCCAGTGCGTTCTCGCGGCCGTGACTTCGTTCTTCAGCAGCCTCCTAGCGCGAACCGGATGCCCCTCAGACTACACTCCGTATGAGCTCGGTGTGCTTGGGGATCCCGTTCTCTACGCGGGTCCATGTACCGTCTCTTAAGGCTTCATACTCGCGGAAGCAACAGGGAACACCCTGAGCCGCGAGAAGATCGGGCCGATCCATCATGTGGAAGTGCAGGTGAGGTGCGGTTGAGTTGCCGGAATGGCCGACATCGGCCAGGTGATGTCCTGGTTCGACTGCATCCCCCTTTGAGACCGTGATCGAGCCTGTACGTGCATGGGCAAGAAGCGTATAGCCTCCGCTCGTCTCGATGATGATGTGGTTCCCACCCAAACGGCGGAAGTCACCGAGACGCTTGGAGCTGAGGCTCAGGCCGTTCGTGAGAGCGCGAAGCAGATCCTTGATCGGCTGGAGTCTCTGCCGCTCTGGCCATCCGTCCTCGGCTTGAAGAACGACTCCGGCCACCGGGGAGTGGATCGGCTGTCCCCATCCGTAGCAGTCGTCGAGTCTGACGCGAGACAGCAGGTAGTGAAGGGTCGTCCCGGCATGGAAGGGCATTCCCTCGCTGTCTACCCGCACGAAATCGTAGGCGTAGCGCTGACCGAACCTATCGGTCCCGTGGCTAGGGACTCTTCGAGCTGGTGTGTTCGCGGCCATCCATTCCCCACGGAGGGGAAACTCAACGACGACCTGCTCCCGTGACTCGGACATTGTCTCTGATCCCTGCTCTTAGGTTCGGCCCCATTGTACCAGTGCCGCGTGTCAACGCCGGGTGATCCTGGACTCTTCATCGCGGTGCGCGGATACGCGACTGACTCTTGAGATCGACGATGGTGCCTGCGTGTCCGTCCCGGTCCGTCTGCTGCCGGCGAGTTCGTCACCAAACGGTCACCAAGACGGCCTCTAAAACGCGAAAACCTGGCCCTCAAGGACCGGGTTCCGGAGCAAGACACCCCTGCACATGAGCGGAGAGAGGGGGGTTCGCGCATCTTGCTCTGCAAGCTGCCGTCCTCGCTTCGCCGTCTGGCTCAGCTCGGACCGCTCGCTGCTCGACAGTCCAAAGGGACTGTCGAGCTGACGCTCGCGCCCTCGCGGGTTCGGAATCCCCCCCCGACCTTGCCGCGAGCCACTTCGTGGTTTTTTGAGGGAAACCCTACGGAGAGGGGGGGATTCGAACCCCCGGGACCTCAAAGAGGCCCAACGGTTTTCGAGACCGCCGCATTCAACCGCTCTGCCACCTCTCCCTGCGATGCGGCTCTGCCCAAGCCCCTCTTCGAATCGCGTCCAAATAAAGGTCTCGTGCAGCGCACTCAGGATTGTAGCCGATGACCGGCAGGAGGAGCAGGGCGTTCCCAGAGGGGGCCGGCCGCCCCGAGTTCTCTCGTTCTCCTCCTGTAAGCGAGTTCTCTCGTTCTCCTCCTGTAAGCGATTTCTCATCTGTCTCTTAGAGTCCTTTCATCTGCCCCGGGTAGACTCCGGATCGGTGGGCGATTCCTTGCGAAGCGTACGCCGCATGCCACACGATGGAACGACGCACAAAGGAGTACCGACGTGAAACCACGATGGAAGTTGATGGTTCTGGCAGTCGTCACGGCTATTGCCGTTGTCTCGCTGGCCGGTGTCGCGTCTGCCGCCGGCGCCTGGGATAAGAACGGTGCGAGTATGCAGGGGGAGCGGGGTCGCTCGGCTCGGCCTGATGGCCGCGGAGCGACCACGGCGACGAGTCTGAGCGTGGAGATGGCTGAGCAGATCGTCTTCATGCGCGAAGAGGAGAAGTTGGCCCGTGACGTCTACACGTTCCTGTTTGAGAAGTGGGGAGCCGAAGAGTTCAAGAACATCGCCAACTCGGAGAGCCGCCATATGACTCGCGTGGAGGTCCTCATAGACCGGTATGGCTTGGAGGACCCGGTCACGACGGACGTTCCGGGTGAATTCAAGAATCAAGATCTACAGGCTGTCTATGATTCCATGATCGCCCAAGGGAGCCGGTCACTGGAGGAAGCGTATAGGGTCGGTGTGGCTATTGAAGAGCTTGACATTGCCGACCTGAAGGCCGCCCTGGCTGAGGCCACCCCACGCGATGTCGGCCGTGTGTTTCAGAACCTACTGCGTGGTTCGGAGCGCCATCTTGCCGCGTTTACGAGGCTGTTGAATCGGTAGATCAGTGGTGATGCTCGGACCGCTTATGATCTTCCTTCAATGCTGCGGGGCTTACGTCGCAAGTACTTCCCGCGCACGTGCCCTCTGCGCTCTCCAGTTCTAGGGTGACATGCCCCACCCCGAACTCGCGGGCGAGCATATCTTTGACGGAGGCCAGTAGGCGGCTGGCCTGCGTCAGCGCCGTGTCGTCGGCTTCGACGTGCGCGGACAGGGCCAGATCGCTGGATGAGATCGACCAGATGTGCAGATCGTGCACGCCTCGTACTCCCGGCACCGCCAATATCGACTGCTCCACGTCGGCGAAATCGACTCCGCTGGGAGTGCCCTCCATAAGCACGTTCAGGGCACTTCGGACGATGGCGAATGCCTCCCGGCCGACCCACAACGAGACCAGAATGGAAATGACGGCGTCTGCATGATTCCAGCCCCAGAGATAAACGACGAGACCGCTAATCATCACCCCGAAGCTCGTGGCTGCATCGGCGAGCAGGTGGAGGAAGGCGCTGCGGAGGTTGAGGTCTTCGCGATGCATCCGGAGGAGAAAAGCAGCGAGCGTATTGACGGCGAGACCACCCGCCGCGAATACGATGACCCATAAACCCTCCACCGGCTGAGGATCCAGGAGGCGGCGGATCGCCTCCACGAAGATGTAGACGGAGATGGCTACGAGCACCACCGAGTTGAACAAGGCCACTAGAATCTCCGCTCGTTTGTAGGCGAAGGTCTTGCGCGGAGTCGGTGGGCGGCGGCCCAGGCGGACCGCCCAAAGGCTGAGACCCAGGGCGATCACGTCGCTCAGGTTGTGGGCCGCATCGGATAGCAGGCCTAGACTGTTGGCTACGATTCCCCCGATCACCTGCAGCACAGTGATGAGCAGGTTGAGCGCGAGACTGACGATCAGACGCTTATCGGGCGCGGCATCGAGGCCTGACGGCTGATTACCAAGGCCCGGCGGCTGACTACCGAGGCCGCCGGCGCTGCCGCCGGCTGAGGTGGGGTTGCCGTCTTCCGGACTGGGATGGACGCGGTCGGTGATCATGGCCTCAGGCTAATCGGCTACATCAGCAGGCCCCGGTCACGTCGCTCCGCGAAGAAGTCGCGCAGGAGTGCGGAGGCTTCCGATGCCATTAGACCGGCGTGCACCTGGGGACTGTGATTGAGAGCAGGATGATCGACGATGTTGAAGATGGATCCGGCCGCTCCGGTCTTGGGGTCGTCCGCTCCATACACCAACCTTGCGATCCGGGCCAGGACGATGGCACCCGCGCACATGGCGCATGGCTCCAGAGTGACGCACAGGGTCGCTTCTTTGAGACGCCACCCGCCCACGATGGCGGCTCCATCGCGCAACGCCAGCATCTCGGCGTGAGCAGTAGGGTCGCGACGGCGTTCCCGCTCGTTGCCCCGGGCGGCGAGCACTTCCCCGCCTATTACCAGGACCGCGCCCACCGGGACCTCTCCTTGGGCCCCCGCGCACCGCGCCTGTTCGAGGGCGAGTGTCATGAAGCGCCGGTCGTCTGTTTGCGGAGGGACCGCCAACTCACTTCCTCCTCGGTCACAGGCAAAGCCTCAGCCGGTTCCTCCAAGCGGTTCGGGAGCAACCGGCGGGTGGTCACTTGTTCATGATACAGGGCGTGACACAGCGGGCGCTTGCGAGGTGTGTCAATGCGGGCGTTCCTGGCCCACGTGGAGCGGCGTCACATCGCCCGGCCTGGGCCGGTCCCAAGGGGATTGTGGGTCAAGGCTACGCGCCTTCCAGCTTCCGAACCTCGCTCACCGTGCCGTCCTCGTACAGTATGTGGAGGCTGCGTACCGTGTCCTCTCGAATGTCGAGGTAGATGGCCGCCACTCCGTTCTGAGGTGCGCCGAACTCTATCGCCTGCCGGGTGACGGAGAACTTACGGAAGACGACATATCCCACGGCCGCCAAGAGTATCGCGACACCGGTCAAGACTGATATGAGCATCGGACTCCCTTCGATCTTGGTGAGCTGATTCTTGATGAAGCATAGCGGGCGCGCCGGACGGGAAACTGAGATGATCCCGGGGGAACGATCTGATCCTGGGGAGGAATCTCGCGAGGGTCGACGCAGCGAGGCGCTGAGGCGGACAAGAACAAAAGCGAGTCCCGAGCGAACTCGCTTTGCGCCTTTCAATAGCCCTCACTTCGTCCCCGCTTCACTGTACTCCGCGGTCATTTGCCTCCGCGTTTCCTCTGCGGGTCCCCTTGTAAGCACCTCAGACGCTGCGTCTGAACTCTCGGGACTCTGTAGGCCATTCTAGACTTGTTCTCACGAAAGTCAATCGCTCTCACGACCTTCGCAAGCAGGAAAATGTCGCTCTCTGCGGGTGGTGACAGCGTCCTCCATATTCGCCACCAGCGGCCTCCAGCTGTGATGCCGGCGCTCGCGTAGTGAGAATGCGCGTTTGCGTCCCCCAGGGTTTCTTCGGAGCCTATCGGGCGCATCTCAGCCCGCGACAGACCTATCGCCCGGGGATGGGCTATCACACGAGGACGGTCCGCTGTCTGGGGGAAGGTCTGTCACTGGGCGGCGGCTCCAGTTGAGGGAGACAAGGGACGACAGTCTACTCAAGTGAGGAGTGATAGCTCTGTAGTGAGCGGACCATTCCGGAAGCAGCGCGGCGGGCGGCGATGCCCCCGGCTGCCGCCGTCGCCGCCGTCGTAGTGGTGATGTACGGTACCTTGTAGCGGATGGCGGCCTTGCGGATGTACGAATCGTCGTATTCGCTGGACTTGCCGGCCGGAGTGTTGACAACGAGTTGGATGTCGCCGTTCTTGATGGCGTCTTCGATATTGGGTCTCCCCTCGTGCAGCTTCAGAATCGGCTCCGAGTCGATCCCCCTCTCTGCCAGGAAATCGTGCGTCCCCACGGTCGCTCGGATCTTGAATCCCAGGTCGTAGAAGGCCTGGGCGGCGGGCAAGATCAGCTCTCTGTCCCTCTCCGCCACTGTGATGAGCACAGTTCCTTCAAGCGGGTGCACCTGGCCGGCGGCCTCTTCCGCCTTGGCGAAGGCGAGTTCGAAGGAGTCTCCCATCCCCAGCACTTCTCCGGTAGACCGCATCTCGGGTCCCAGGAGCGGATCCACCTCAGGGAACATATTGAACGGGAACACCGCTTCCTTCACACCGAAATAGGGGATGTTCTTCTGCTCAAGACCGAGGTCGCCGAGCTTCTCGCCGAGCATCAAGCGGGTGGCGAGGGCGGCCATTTGTACATTGCAGACCTTGGATACGAGAGGCACCGTGCGTGAGGCGCGGGGATTCGCCTCCAAGACGTACACCACGTCGTCGAGGATGGCGTACTGCATGTTCATCAGTCCTACAACGCCCAACTCTACGGCGATCCTCTTTGTGTACTCGTTGATGGTCGCGAGGTACTCCTCGGGGATGGAGACGGGGGGAATGACGCACGCCGAATCGCCCGAATGGACACCAGCGTACTCGATGTGCTGCATGACGGCGGGAACGAAGGCATCGGTTCCGTCGGAGAGGGCGTCGGCCTCGCACTCCAGGGCGTTCTCCAGGAACTTGTCGATGAGGATGGGGCGCTCCGGGGTCACATCTACGGCGGCGGTTACGTAACGGACAAGCATCTCTTCATCGTGGATGATCTCCATGCCTCGACCGCCCAGCACGTAGCTGGGCCGAGCGATCAGGGGGTAACCGATCCGTTCGGCGACCACCCGGGCCTCTTCCACCGATGTGGCCATCCCTGCTTCGGGCATGGGTATTCCCAGCCGCTCCATCATGATGCGAAAACGGTCTCGGTCCTCGGCCAGATCGATGGTCTCGGGCGAGGTGCCGATTATCGGCACTCCCGCCTTCTCGAGTTCGCGGGCGATGTTGAGAGGTGTCTGTCCGCCGAATTGGACGATGGCCCCCTCAGGATGCTCCTTTTCATATATGGCGAGCACATCCTCGACGGTGAGAGGTTCGAAATAGAGTTTGTCGGAGGTATCGTAATCGGTGGACACCGTCTCGGGATTACAGTTCACCATGATGGACTCGAAGCCGGCGTCGCGGAGGGCGAAGGCCGCATGCACGCAGCAGTAGTCGAACTCGATGCCCTGACCGATGCGGTTAGGACCGCCGCCGAGCACCATGATCTTGCGGCGGGTGCTTACTGGGACAACGTCCGGTGCGTTGTAGGTGGAGTAGTAGTAGGCCGCCTCTTCCACGCCGCTCACCGGGACCGCGTGAAAGCCGTGCTTCAGGCCGAGGGCCGCCCGCTGCTCCCTGATCTGAGATTCGGGGATGCCGGTGAGCTTGGTCAGATAGGCGTCGGCGAAACCGTCCTTCTTGGCGCGGGTGAGAAGGTCGCCTGGGAGTGCGGCGCCGACCGGGCCGGCGCCACCCGAGGCAGTGTTGGGAGCACCGTTGGCCCGTGCGCCGCCGGCCGTCTCACTAGTGCTCGCTCGCCGCCAGGCCAGAATCTCCTCCTCCAGTTGCACCAGCTCCCGCATCTGCTCGATGAACCAGGGCTTGATGTGCGTCCGGGCGTAGAGGAGGTCGGTCTCGGCTCCCTTGCGGAGTGCCTCATACATGATGAAGTGGCGCTCGCTGGTGGGCTCCCTCAGCAGGACCAGGAGGTCTTCCAGGCTTCGGCTGTTGAAGTCTTTGGCGAAGCCAAGCCCATACCTACCGATCTCCAGCGAGCGGATGGCCTTCTGCAGAGCCTCCTTGTAGTTCTTGCCGATGGACATGACTTCACCCACGGCCCGCATCTGGGTCCCCAGCTTGTCTTGGGCGTCGCGGAACTTCTCAAACGCCCAGCGGGCGAATTTAACCACCACGTAGTCGCCTGAGGGCGTGTATTTCTCCAACGTGCCGTCTCGCCAGTAGGGGATCTCGTCCAGCGTGAGACCGCCCGCCAGCAAGGAACTCACCATGGCGATGGGGAAGCCGGTGGCCTTGGAGGCCAGGGCCGACGAGCGGGACGTCCGGGGGTTGATCTCGATGACCGTGACCCGGCCGGTCTTGGGATCATGGGCAAATTGGATGTTGGTGCCGCCGATCACCTCGATGGCTTCCACAATTGCATACGAGTATTTCTGCAACTTTTGTTGCAATTCTGGAGAGATGGTGAGCATGGGGGCAGTACAGTAGCTATCACCGGTATGTACTCCCATGGCATCGACGTTCTCGATGAAACACACGGTGATCATCTGATTATCTGCGTCCCGGACAACCTCAAGCTCCAGTTCTTCCCAGCCCACCACCGACTCTTCGACAAGTACCTGCCCCACCAGACTGGCGCGGATACCGCGTTCCACCACTACCTGCAGTTCCTCTCGGTTATAGACGAGGCCGCCACCGGTGCCGCCCATGGTATAGGCAGGCCGTATCACCACCGGATAGCCCAGATCGGCGGCTACCGCCGCCGCTTCGTCCACCGAGTAGCAGATCTCGCTGCGGGGCATCTCGATGCCGAGGCGGTTCATAGTCTCCTTGAAGGCCAGACGATCCTCGCCCCGCTCGATGGCGTCGGGACGCACGCCGATGATCGATACGCAGTATCTGTCAAGCACGCCGGAGCGATAGAGCTCGGAGGAAAGGTTGAGACCGGACTGGCCGCCGAGATTAGGGAGGAGCGCGTCCGGTCGGGAGGTCGCGATGATCTCGGATAGGGTCGCCGCGTTGAGGGGTTCAATGTAGGTCTCGTCGGCCATGACCGGATCGGTCATGATGGTCGCGGGGTTGGAGTTCACGAGGACGATCTCGTAACCAAGTCGGCGGAGCGCTTTGCATGCCTGCGTTCCCGAGTAATCGAACTCGCACGCCTGCCCGATCATGATCGGGCCCGAACCTATGATGAGGACCTTGTGGATGTCCTGGCGTTTGGGCATGCGGGCTCCTGTCTTACGTCGGTGGTCCGGCGCCGCACACGGGGTTTCCCGGCACGCCCGTGTATGGCGGAGGGCGCGCACCGATGCCGGGCGCGGTGACCCTGCACGATTCTACCTTGGAGGGGGCCGGGGCGGTACTGATCGGGGTAAGTCTTGGCAGTAATCATCACTGACCCCAGACCCTAGACCGGAGAAGGTGCGCCGGAGAGGATTCGAACCTCCGACCTTTGGTTTCGTAGACCAACGCTCTATCCAACTGAGCTACCGGCGCATGCTGGCGGAGAAGGAGGGATTCGAACCCTCGGAAGGAGCATTCACTCCTTCACTCGCTTAGCAGGCGAGCGCCTTCAGCCAACTCGGCCACTTCTCCGAACGGCGGCGAGGCCCCGCCGCCTCAGCGAGCGAATATTCTAGCAGAGGCGGCTGCAGGAGTCACTCGACCGCTTGAAGAAGCCGGTCACCGGGTAGATCAGAGTGTCGCGTACGATCAAGGGTCAGCGCCATAAAGGAGATACTCATGAAACTCAGCGCCCGCAACGTGCTCAAGGGTACGGTGAAGTCTGTCAACCATGGTGCGGTCAATTCGGAAGTGGTGTTGGAGCTGCCGGGAGGCACGGAGTTGGTCTCGATCATCACTAAACACTCGGCCGAACAGCTCCAGCTCAGAGTCGGGTCGGAGGCATATGCCGTGATCAAGGCGAGCAACGTCATGGTCGGTATCGACTGACGAGAACAAGGTCGGTTGTAGGCGTGTTCTTAGAGGGTGGGTAGGACTCCGGACCTTCTGGGCAAGCTGGTAGAATTCTTCATACTCATGTCACGTGCGGCGCGGGTCGTTTGCCCGTGCGACGGTGCTCGCTTCTGGAAGGGGCGAGACCGTCTACGCGATGCCGAGAGCGAACACGTGGTACGAACCTGGAAGGATACCTGTAATGAAACCTAGCCTCCGACCCCAGAACCAATGCTTCTCTTCCGGCCCTTGTGCGAAGCGGCCCGCTTGGAGCCCGGCAGTTCTGGAGAGTGCTCTCGTTGGTCGTTCGCACCGTTCCAAGAGCGGCCGGGCCCGCATCCAGGAAGTGATCGATCGGTCTCGCAGCCTCTTGGGCGTGCCGGCCGACTACCACTTGGGCGTCGTCCCCGCCTCCGACACGGGGGCCATGGAGATGGCGATGTGGTCGCTCCTCGGAGCACGTGGAGTTGACGCGCTGGCCTGGGAGAGCTTCGGCCAAGGCTGGGTCACCGACATCACCAAGCAACTCAAGCTCCCCGACGTGCGGGTGTTCGCGGCCGACTATGGCAAGATCCCCGATCTCTCACAGGTGGACTGGACCCGGGATGTGGTCTTCACCTGGAACGGCACCACTTCCGGGGTACGGGTCCCGGGTGCGGGCTGGATCGCCGACGAGCGGGAGGGTCTGGCTATCTGTGATGCGACCTCTGCGGTCTTCGCCATGGAAGTGCCGATCACCAAGCTCGATGTTGTGACCTACTCCTGGCAGAAGGTGTTGGGGGGAGAGGCTCAGCACGGAGTGCTCATCCTGAGTCCCCGGGCGGTTGAGCGGCTGGAGGGCTACCGGCCGGCTTGGCCACTTCCGAAGATCTTCCGCATGACCAAGAGCGGCAAATTCAGCGAGGCCATCTTCAGGGCCGACACCATCAACACGCCGTCGATGTTGGTGGTAGAGGATGCGCTGGACGGCCTCAAGTGGGCGGAGGGGCTTGGTGGCCTGCCGGAGTTGGTCCGGAGGAGCGAGGCCAATCTTGCTGCAGTGGCTGCCTGGGTGGAGCGCACTCCCTGGGTGGACTTCCTGGCCGAAGACCCGGCCACCCGTTCCTGCACGTCCATCTGCCTCAAGATCGTCGATCCGTGGTTCGTCGCGCTGCCGGGCGAGGAACAGGCTCTGGCCTCCAAGAAGATCGCCTCCTTGCTCGAGGAGGAGGGCGCGGCCTATGACATCGCGCCCTACCGCGAAGCACCTCCCGGCATACGGCTCTGGGGCGGTGCGACCGTGGAGCGTTCGGATCTGGAAGCCCTATTCCCCTGGCTCGATTGGGCCTACGCGGAGGTCAAGAACAACTGATCGGGCGGGCAGCGGGTCGCACGGTCTTTCTGGGCACCGCTCGCCTGAGCGCGCCGCTGCAGTGCGCCGCTCGCCTCAGCAGACTTCGACGGGCGGTTGCTTACGTTCCCATCGGCGCCGGATGGCCTTCTCGATCTCCACGATCACGTGGATCACAACCGCCACGCCGACCACCCACGCCCAGGCGGACAGGTCCAATGGGGCGCTACCGAACAGCCGGTTCATGCCCGGGAGGTAGGTGTAGAGCATCTGCAGGGCCGTCATCACGGTTACGCCGCCGAAGAAGAAAGGATTTGTCCGGAGACTCATCCTCCAGGAAGGCAGGGTGAGCGACCGGCAGTTGAACAGGTAGAACATCTCCCCGAAGACGAAGACATTGACCGCCACCGTCCGGGCTACGTCGAGAGAGTAGCCGGCCCGTTCGAAGTACTCGTAGAGCCCGAATGCGCCTACCAAGAGGAGGACCCCGACGATCAGAATGCGGCCGATGAGCGCTCCGCTGAGAATGGGCGCCTTTGGATCGCGCGGACGCCGCTCCATGATGCCGGTCTCCTTGGGTTCGAACGCCAACATCAGGCCCAGCAGGACGGCCGTGGTCATGTTGACCCACAGAATCTGTACAGGGAGGATGGGGAGGGCTGCTCCGGCGAAGACGGCCGTCAGGATCACCAGCCCCTCGCCCAGGTTGGTGGGGAGGGTCCAGGCGATGAACTTGGTCAAGTTGTCGAAGACTCCTCGTCCCTCCTCTACCGCCGCCTTGATGGAGGCGAAATTGTCATCGGTGAGTATCATATCGGCCGCTTCTTTGGCCACTTCCGTCCCCGTGATGCCCATAGCCACTCCGATATCGGCCTGTCGCAGCGCCGGGGCATCATTGACACCGTCTCCGGTCATGGCGACCACATGGCCCTGACTCTGCAGGGCATCGACCAGACGGATTTTCTGTTCTGGGGTCACGCGGGCGAACACGTAGGTATCTTCGGCGGTCCGGGGAAGGTCGGCGTCGTCGATGTTCTCCAACTCCGTGCCGGTGATGGCGTGGACCTCTTCTTCGAGGGCACACCCCGGTCCGCGCAGGTTGAGCTGCTCGGCGATGGCGACGGCGGTCATGGCGTGATCGCCGGTGATCATCTTCACACGTATTCCGGCCCTGTGGCAGACTTCGACCGCTTGGAGAGCCTCCTGGCGGGGAGGATCGATCATTCCCTGCAGACCCAGGAACAACAACCCGTCATCCACATGCTCATGGGTGATCTCTTCGGCGTCTTCGGGCATGTCCTTCTGAGCGAAGGCCAGCACTCTCAGACCTTCAGACGCCATGTCCCAGGCAGCTCGCTCGATCCTTGCGGAGTCGACCGGCACGCGGTTGCCGCTGCCATCCAGCTCATAGGAGCAGCGGCTTGAGACCTTCTCCACCGCTCCCTTGACATAGGCCACCCGGTCCTCTTTGCCGTCCTCTCGACACAGGTGCAGGGTGGCCATGTACTGGTGCTCGGATTCAAAAGGCACGGTATCCAAACGCGGGTACAGGTGATCCATCTCCTCGCGGTTGATGCCGCCTTTGATGGCCGACACGATGAGCGCTCCCTCAGTGGGATCCCCGCTGATACGCCATTGCTCGTCCTCCTGGTAGAGAGAACTGTCGTTGCAGAGCACTCCGGCGCGCAGTGTGGCCACGAGGGCGGCGTCCGGTTCGTCACCGACGATTTCGCCTTCAGGCGAATACCCGCCTCCGGTCACTTCGTAGGACTGGTTCCTCGTGGCGACGCGCTGCACGGTCATCTGGTTCTCTGTAAGGGTGCCGGTCTTATCCGAGCAAATGACGGTCGTGCTTCCCAGGGTCTCTACCGCCGGAAGCTTGCGGATGATGGCACGGCGGCGCGCCATCCTTGACACCCCGATTGCGAGGGTGATGGTAACCGCGGCCGGTAAGCCTTCAGGGATGGCGCCCACGGCCAGAGCGACGGCCGCGAGGAACATCTCCACCGCCGGCTGTCCGCGTACAATGCCGACTACCGCGGTGATGACGGCCAGACCTAGGATGACGAACAGCAGGAGCTTGCTCAGATGGGCGATCTTGCGGGTGAGGGGGGTCTTGAGGTCCTGAGCTCCGGCGATGAGGTCGGAGATACGTCCCACCTCTGTGTCGTCCCCTGTCATCACCACTACGCCGGTCCCCTGGCCGGCGGCCACTAGAGTGGAAGCATAGGCCATGTTGACCCGGTCGGCGAGAGCGGTCTCTTCGTCCTGGGGGTTTGTCCATTTCTCCACCGGGACCGACTCGCCGGTGAGAGTCGACTCGTCGATACGAAGGTCGCGGGTGTAGGTGAGACGCATGTCGGCGGGGATCTTATCGCCTGCCTGCAGCACGATCACGTCACCCGGCACGAGTTGGGAGGCCGGCATTCGTGTCCGCCGACCATCGCGCACCACGGTAGCTTCGGAGGTCATGGTGCGGGCGAGGGCCTCGATGGCCTTGACCGCCTTTGATTCCTGCAGGTAGCCGATGATGGCGTTTATCACCACCACTCCGAAGATCACGCCGGCATCGACCCATTCCTGCAGGAAGGCCGTGACCGCCCCCGCGATGATGAGGATGATGACCAACGGCTGATTGAACTGGGCAAGCGCCCGGCGGAGAGGTCCCTCACTCTTCTGCGGAGTGATCGTGTTGGGTCCGTGCTCGGCAAGCCGGGCCTGTGCTTCCTCTGAGGTGAGACCTCGGTCTAGATCGCTATCAAGATGGGCGAGAATCTCGTCGGCTGTCAGTTGGTGCCACTCGTTGCTCGGCTGAGATTGGGGCCCTGGCATCTGGGGTCCTCACTTGCTGTGGGTGGTATTCCCGTAACGGGTTCTTCAGACTACGTTCCACGGAAACAGGGGTATCGAAACCCGGGTCCCGCTCGATCCGCGCCTGCGCCGACGGCTTCGAGGCGGGGCTGAGAAGTCTGTGGGTCAGCTCTTCTGGGCTTGGTCCGCGGCCGGTTCAGCCGCGGTTGCCGGTTCGATCGCATCCCCGCTTGGAGTCTGGGGCGCCGCCTGGACTGCCGTTGTGGCCGGAGTCTCGATCTCGGCCTGCGTCTGGGTCTCGGCCTGCGCCGGCACGTCAGCCTGCGCCTGCGCGCCGTCTGGCGCGCTCGGCTCCGCAGTCGCCGGCGGCTCCTCGGTCTCTTGGAGCTCTTCCTTGGCGTCCCGCAGACCCTTCTTGAATCCAGTTATGGAACGACCCAAGGAGGAACCCAACTCGGGCAGCTTCTTGGGGCCGAAGATGATCAACGCCAAGACGACGACAATGACGATCTCCCACCCGCCGATGTTCGGCATCCGAAAACCCTCCTCGCGCACGCCTCTCGAACTGGGAGCGACACATTATCGCATGGCCGGGCTTCACCGCCCATAGGTCGCCGGGAGGGGGCGTGCTCTTGAAGTCAGAAGAGGTCCTTGAGCCGGCGACGTATGTCGGCGGTGTCGACAGTCTGCCCGAGGTTTCGGGTATCGCTTTCTCCCTGCATGGCGGAGCGTTCGGGGTCGATGAATTCCGACGCGAGGGTTAAGTCGAAGAGAGGCCGGACCCTCTCGTCCAAGAACCGCGTGAGCTGCGCATATCCATGCACGTCGCCGAAGCCTCGTGAGCGCTTATAGTAGCGCAGAGGGTAGCAGACGTGCAGCCAATCCTTGGCTCGGGTGAGGGCGACGTAGAACAGGCGGCGCTCCTCCTCAATCTCTTCCAGACTGCCGGTGGACATGTCCGAGGGGATGTTGCCGTCGGCGGCGTGGATGATGTAGACCGCGTCCCATTCGAGACCCTTGGCTGAATGCATGGTGGAGAGGATTAGGAAGTCTTCATCGAGCAGAGGTGGCCCTGCAAGGTCTTCGGCGTAGGAGGGCGGGTCGAGAGCCATCTCCGCCAGGAAGCGAGCCCGGTCGGGGAAGCGGCCGGCCAGCCACTCCAGCTGCTCCAGATCCATGAGACGGGCGCGGGCATTGTCGTAAAGCCGTTCGAGAAGAGGGGTATAGAAGATCCGGATCCGTTTGATCTGGGAAGCGAGATCGCCCGGCTTGCGACTCCCGATAGCGGACATCAGCGAGACCAGGCCGTCCCACATGGCGGCCGATGCGGAGGAAGGAGCCGGAAGCTCCATCCAAGCGGCGAATCCCGTGTGGGGGTCCCGCAGATGTTCCATGAAATTCTGGGCCCGTTTCGGTCCCACTCCGGGCAGAAGCATCAATACCCGGCTGCCGGCCATGAGGTCGCGTGGGTTGTCCGCCAGCCGCAGGAAGGCCAGCAGGTCTTTCACATGGGCGGTCTCTATGAAGCGCAGGCCGCCGTACTTGCGGAAGGGGATGTTGCGGCGGGCGAGTTCCAGCTCAAGGGCCAAGCTGTGATGAGAGGCCCGGAAGAGTACGGCCTGGCGCTGGAGGGACAGCCCCGACTCGCGATGCTCGAGGACCTGCCGGATGACGTATTCGGACTGCTCATCCTCGTCTTCACAGGTCACCATCTGCGGCTTCGGTCCGCCCGCCCGTTGTGTCCAGAGGTTCTTGACGTGGCGTTCAACGGCTCCGGAGATCATCGCGTTGGTGGCGTCGAGGAGGGGCTGCGTGCTTCGGTAGTTCTGCTCCAGGGTGACGATGCGCGTGTCGGGGAACTGCTGGGGGAAGTCGAGGATGTTCCTCACGGTGGCCGCTCGGAAGGAGTAGATGGACTGAGCGTCATCTCCCACCACGGTCAGATTCTTCCCTTCGGGGCACAGCATTCCCAGTATCTCGGCCTGGAGACGGTTGGTGTCCTGGTACTCGTCGACGAGGGCGCAATCGAAGCGGCTCCGCACCGAGCGGGCCGCCCGGCCGTCACTCATCAGCCCATGCCAGAAGAGTAGTAGGTCGTCGTAGTCGAGGACGCCTTGCGCCCCCTTGCGGTCGACATAGGCGGCGAACAATCTGCGCAGGTCTTCTACCCCATCTTTGCACCAGGGGAAGTAGGTATCCGCCGCATCTTCGACAGACTCGCGGGCATTCACACAGCGGCTGTAGATATCCAGACAGGTGGCCTTCAGCGGAAACCGGCGGTCGTTCCTGGACAGCCCCAACTCCGTGCGCACCACCCCCATGAGGTCTTCGGCGTCGCCGCGATCGAGGATGGTGAAGGCCGGATCGAGACCGATCATACGGCCGTGAAGTCGCAACAACCGAGCGGCCGTGGCATGGAAGGTGCCGCCCCAGACCTTACCGGATGTGGAGGGGCGCCCGGCCGGGACCGGATCGGCCCGACCTGTCTCTATCTGCAGCCGGCGGAGGATGCCGTCGACCCTGCGGAGCATCTCACCCGCCGCCCGGCGCGTGAAGGTGAGTAGCAGAATACGCTCTGGATTGGTGCCGGTGGCTATCTTGTAGGCCACGCGGTGGGCCAAGGTAGCCGTCTTGCCCGTACCTGCCCCGGCGACGATGAGAAGCGGCTCCTCTCCATGGAGCACCGCGGAGCGTTGCCGGTCGTTCAGATCGACAAGGAGCACACCGGTAGATGTTCCATCGGTGTGAGACGGACGGATCGCGTCCGCGCTGTCGGGGGGATTGTCCACCTAGTCCACCTGGTCCAACTGCGGCCCGGCCTCCGTGTTCTCGCTTTCTTCACTTGCTGAAGGCAAGCATACAGGGTGGCGCGGATGAGCGGTGTGGTGCGGATGTGCTGTCGTTCGCGCCTCCTCGCCCGCGTTATCCAGCCGGGGCGGCCGGCAGTATACTGGCTTCAATGCCGACACTCCCAAATGGGAATCTTGTGCAGGCCATTGCATCGAGGGGCCGGATGGAGGTAAGGGATGAGTCATTCTCGGCATGTGGTGCGTGCAGGCATCGCGCCGCCGCTGACGTCGATACTCCTGGTCTTTGCGCTTCTTTTGCTGCTGATCGGTGTCGGTGTAGGCGCTGCGGGCTGTGGCCCGTCGGGCCTGGAGGAGGTGCGGCTGGACTCCGGACCCATAACCGGCGCTCTTGAGAAGTCCGACCAAGGGGATGTTTGGACCTTCAAAGGCATTCCCTATGCCGCCCCTCCGGTGGGAGAACTCCGGTGGAAGCCTCCTCAGCCGGTGGAGCCGTGGGACGAACCCTTGGCCTGCACCGCGTTCGGCCCCGCATGTCCGCAGCCGGGCCAGTCCGAGACGCCCTATCTCGAACTCCTGACGGTTGGGACCGCCGATGAGGACTGTCTTTATCTGAACGTCTGGTCCCCCGCTGAATCTCCCGAAGAGCACCTACCTGTGATGGTGTGGATCCATGGGGGCAGCTTCGAGACCGGCTCGGGCGCCATGTCCGTCTACGAGGGGTCGGACCTTGCCAGGATGGGGGTCGTGGTGGTCACCATCAACTACCGTCTGGGAGCGTTCGGCTTCTTGGCGCATCCGGGCCTCACCGCCGAATTTGAGGAGGGAGGGTCCGGCAACTACGGCCTTCTCGACCAGATAGCCGCTCTAGAGTGGGTGCGGGACAACATCGCCGGATTCGGTGGAGATCCGGACAGGGTGACTGTCTTCGGGGAATCGGCCGGAGCCATCAGTATTCTCGACCTGTTGGTCAGTCCACAGGCAAAAGGTCTCTTCCATCGGGCTATCGCTCAGAGTGGCATCCTGCTCGATCACGGCTTCGGGGTCTCGACGACAGGGACCTTGGAGCTGGCCGAGGCCGCAGGTGTGCGGTTCGCAGAGCGGCTTGGTGTGGAGGCAGGCGATGACGCTGCTCGGCAGTTGCGGGCAAAGACCGCGGACGAACTCCTCGCCGCGATGCAGGAGGCGGCGGCGGAGTCCTCTCTGGTCGAGCAAGGTCTCACCTGGAAACCGGTCGCCGACGGATACGTCTTGCCGGATCTCCCTACGAAGCTCTGGGCTGCGGGGCGACGGCACAGCGTCCCTCTGCTCATCGGTTCGAACGCCGACGAGGGGAACATATTCCTGGTGGGATTGACCGTGCCTTTGGAGGACTACGACGAACAGATGCGCAAGATCTTTGGCGAGCATGCAGATGAGGCTCTGGCTCTCTATCCGGCCTCGGATGAGGAGGGGACCCTTGCCGGGCTCAGCCGCATGTTGACCGAGGTGGGGTTTGCCTCGACCGCTCGGTTCGCCGCTCGTTCGATGAGCTCTGCTGAGGCTGTGGTGGATGGTGCGGCCGGCGGAGCAGCTGCGTCCACCTATCTGTATCAGTTCACCCGTGTCCCCATGAAGACCATCCTGGGCGGGCTGGGCGCCTTCCACGGGGTGGAGATACCCTACGTTTTCGGAAACGCAGACCTGTTCGCCGGCCTGGGGATGATAGAGCAGGCCGACTACGACCTCTCCGCTACCATCATGGGTTACTGGACCAGGTTCGCGTCCACGGGCGACCCGAATGGAGAAGGTGCTCCGGAGTGGCCTAGATACGAGCGGGCCTCCGATGTGCATCTCGAATTGGGCGATGCCATCCAACCCGGATCTGGACTCTACGAGAGGTCTTGCGACCTCGCCGACCGGGTGAGAGGCGTCGACTGACCGGCCGTTACCAGTTTCCCGTGGCCGCCTCTTGTTCCAGATCTGGGCATTGCGTCCGGGGATTCGTCGGCAGGTCCGTTGAATCCTCCATAGAATAGAAGAACCCAGAACCGGGACAGTGGAGGACTCATGACCAACCCGGTCGCGTCTACAGGCGAGCGTGCCGGATCTCACAGGATCTGTACTCAGTTGCATCACGCCTATCGCGGATTGCGACTGTACCCGGCGGACCATCCCAGCGCAGCCGGGAGTATCGCTGCACTTGTGGAGACCGTCGCTGCCCACCTACAGCGCTTCGGGCCGCTTGTGCTGGGAGTGGAGGAGACCTGTCTGCTCTACGGGGACGAGGAGGTATATTCGTTCGCCGAGAGCAGGGATAACCTTGCTTTCATCATGTTCAGGGACGGCATTCGCTCTCTGTCGTTCCATCCGGGTGTCGAGTCCGATGAATTGAGCGCCTTCGTGAGTTGCCTCGCGCACGCCGACGACCTGGCCGATGAGGAACAAGATCTAGCTACGGCACTCTGGGAACAGGACTTCGCCCACATCGACTACGTGCTGGCCGATCCGTTCCTTGGGGGTGCGGTGCTTCGTGAAGGGACCGTTGACGCCTTGCGGGAGACGGTCCTGCGGCGCCTGGACAAGGTGAAGACCGTCGATCTGGAGGCTGCGCGCTCACCCGACGGCTGCCTCACCGCGGCCGATCACGTGAAGCTGGATCTTCACTCCATCATCCTCACAGCGGAGGAGATCGAACGCAGTGAAAAAGCCGTCGCTGAAGACTCCGGAGCCCTGAAGGACTTCGTCCTGGTGCTGTTGGAGATCATCGCCGATCCGGCGGGATCGGTGATTGATGAGGCTACGACGATCAGCACTCTGTCCATGGCGTTTGAGCACTACCTCGACCGCGGTGACCTGGACGGTTGTAGGATGCTCATAGGGGGCCTCCAGGACCTGGAGGGATCCGGTCGTTTGGCGGATGGGTTCATAGATAGGGTGGTCGGGGAGGCGTTGAGGGCTGACTGTCTCGGTAACCTGCTTGAGGGTGTCGGCCAGGCGTCGCCTGCGAGAGTCGCCGAGATAGAGTCCTTCCTGGAGGTAGTTCGTCCCTGGACTCTTCCTGCGTTGCTCGAGTTGCTCGTGGAGACCGATGATCGAGGCGTGCGCAAGGTCGTCCTGGATGCTCTGCAGATGGAGAACGGCGTTCCCAGCACCCATATATGGCCGTTGCTGCATGACCCTCGTTGGTATGTGGTCCGGAATGCTGTGCAGTTGATAGCGGGTTCGTCTGACGAGGAACTCCCGGGAAGGCTGGAGGGGCTCCTACGGCACCCCGATGTCCGCGTGCGCAGGGAGGTGGTGCGGACTCTGGACACCCTCGAAGGCACGCGATCGGTTCAGGCATTGGTCAGGGCGCTCGACGACGCCGATCCCTCCGTGCGGGTGCTGGCGGCACGGAGTCTCGGACGGCACGGCGACCGCGAACACTACTCCGCCATCCTCGCCGCCTTCGATCCACATGACCTAGATGCTAGGTCGGAGGAGGAGGTGGAAGCTCTGCTGGGGGCGCTCGCCGCCCTCGGCGGCGAGCGCGCGCTTACGGTGCTGGATGAATTGTGGAGGCGCCGGCGTCTGCGCGCACGCCCGGTCGCGGTCAGGCTTGCTTCACTGCACGCGATCGGTTCCGTCAAGTCGCCCGAGGCTGTGAGAATGCTCAAGGAGGCCGCCCGTTCCCGGGAGACTCAGGTGCGACGGGCAGCGTCTCGGATATTGCGGCAAGGGGCGCCTCCCCGGGGCTCAGCGTGAGCGGAGGCACGGCAACGGCGCCGGCGCAGGCCGGGGGGCGGGGCAGGCATCTGGTTATGGCCCTTTCGGCTGCTATACGCACCGCCGCTTACTACGACCCTGGAAACGCCGTCATGCAGCACGCCTGCACGACTCTGGCCGAGTTGATGGCCGACCAGACCGAACAAGACGGTTCGGTCACCGTGGGGATCCACAGCCACTGCGTGTTCTTAGGCAAAGCGCGGGTCCGGACTACCGTTTCCACCCATGAACGTTTCACTTTCCTCGTGCAACTCTTCGAATCGTGGGGAATCAACACCCTGACCTTCTTCGCGGGCCTGGCCGAAGACGAGTTGATGCGGGCACTTCTGGTATTGGCGCGGGCGAACCGTACGGACTCCCCGGGGTTGGCGGAAGCCTTCCACGCGGAAGGAGTGGAGCGGATACTGATAGACACGATCGGCGCAGGGAGTCAGATTCAGGCGGTGGCACCGGTGGAGGCCTACGCCGCCGCCATGCAGTTGAGCATCGACCTGGGCGAGGGAGCGAGCGCCGGCGAGCGTGGGACCGGCCGCAGACTGAGGCATGTGACCCAAGCCGTGGTCGACCAGATTCTTCGGGACCCGAGGTCCTTGGTAGCTTTGACCACGATCAAGGACTTCGACCGGTATCTCATCACTCATTCGACGAACGTGGCCGTACTGTCTGTGCTTCTCGGGCAACGTTTGGGTCTGAGCAAAGCGCGTTTGGGGGAGCTCTGCCTGGCCGCCTTCCTCCACGACGCGGGCAAACTGGAGGTGGATCCGGAAGTACTCCAGAAGCCAGGCGCTCTGGATGATGAGGAGTGGGAGGAGATGCGACGCCACCCGGTGTTGGCCGCACATGGTCTTCTCGGCGGACAACGGCTGACGCCGGCCAGTATGCGGGCGGTCGTGGTCGCCTTTGAGCACCATCTGAACTACGACCTGAGCGGCTACCCCCGCACTGAGGTGAAGGATTCGGTCAGCCTGTTCGGCAACATCGTCGCCATCGCCGACAGATACGATGCACTCACTACCGCTCGGGTGTATCGGAAGCGCAATTTCACTCCGCACGAGACTCTTGTCTACCTGCTGACCAACGCCGGCACGCTGTTCGATCCCATCCTCGTCAAACTGTTTGCAGAGATGGTGGGTCTCTATCCGCCGGGCACCGTGGTGGAACTGAGCGGTGGGGAGGTGGGCGTGGTCAGCGAGCCCCCGCGCCTCGGGTCTCCGCTCGACCGCCCATTGGTGCGTTTGATCGCCGGGGAGGATTCTGGGGCCGTGCGTGATCTCTCGGAGCAGCAGAACGGGGGTTTCGTACGCTCGGTGGTGAACGTACTTAATCCGGCTGACAAGGGGCAACTGCCTGGAGTCGATCCCTCTATCTTCACCTTGGAACAGCAAGGCGGGGATTGAGCTGAGACCTGGAGCGCGCCAGGAGAGTGGCAAAGCCCGGAGTCCTTGGCGCTGCGGGTTCTCTCGCTCCTCAGAACTCTGACGATGCCTGTACAGTCTACCTGTACTTCTTCCTCACGAAGACGGACGCCACAACCGAGACCACGCTGATGATGAGAGCTCCGAGCAGCGCGCTCCAAAAATCGTCAACGTGGAACTCGAGTCCTATGAATTCGACCATGATCCACGAGGCCAACCAGAGCATGAGAGCGTTGACGACCACAGTGAAGAGGCCGAGAGTCATTATGATGAGACCGCAGGAGAGAGCGGAGATCAGAGGCCTGATGAAAGCGTTCATCAGGCCCAGTACAAGGGCCAAGAGTACCACCGCCCACACTCTGTGAGGCTCCTCTACATGTATGCCGGGCACAAGCCACGCGGCAACAGCCACAGCGGCCGCCGTTATTCCCCATCGGATCAGGAACTTGGACAGAATCTCCTCCTTATCCCAGTTCAGACCTCACAGCTCTCAGAGGTCCGACGCAGTGGCAGACTAACACGGACACCCGGACCCAGCCACCACGCGACCTCGACCTCCTGCAGGGCACACTTAGCGATGCGGCCCTCAGGTACTATGGCCGGTGCGAACCAAGAGGAGCATCCATGACCGATCCTGCTGAGGAAGAGGGGGGCGACGGACAGGCGCTACAGGCGACCGGCCGTGACTCCTCCTTCGGCGGTCCGGGGCGGAGCGGAGACCTGCTTGCGCTGACACTGATGCTCTTCTACCTGCTCTCGACTCTCGCGCTGGCTCTCATGGCGGTCGTCAGCTCCGACCTGCAGAGCAAGTTCGGTTTCTCGGCCTCCCAAATAGGACTCCTGACTTCAGTCTTCATGTTCGCCTACGGAGCTGTGGGCATACCGGCCGGTTCAGCGGCGGCCCGCTGGGGAGGGCGAGTCCTGGCCGTCAGCTGTGCACTGTTCGTGGCCGGCTCGCTCCTTTTCGGTCTGAGTTCGTCGTTTGCAGGCTTCCTGACTGGACGGGTGCTACAGGGCCTGGGCGGTGGGATGGTGCTGCCCGTGAGCAGCCCGGTCATAGCCCGTTTCTTGGCACCGGAAGCGCGGAATCGAGGCTGGGGCATCTTCGCAAGCGGAAAGGGGTTGGGGGCCCTGACGAGTCTACTGTTGATGCCGAGTGTAGCCGTGTTGGGCGGGTTCCGGGCTGTCTTCCTGACGACCGCCGTGCTGGCGGTGATCATCGGGGCGGTATGCCTCGCTCAGCGACCGGTGCGAGAGCTGCCGGCGGAGTCGATAGAAGCCGCCTCCTTCCATACGCAGGGCAGGATGCTGGTGGCGGTACTGGCCAACCGGAGGGTCTGGCTGCTCGGCTTATTCAACGCGGCGTCCATCGCCGTGGGTACTGCGGTGATGGTCTGGACGCCGGATTTCCTCCAGGGTGAGTATGGATCGAGCGCCGGGGTGGCCGCCTATCTCACCGCCGGCCTGGCGGTCGCTCAATTGGTGGGAGCGCCGTCCGGCGCGGCTGCGGCCATCCACTGGGGGAGGATGCCGGTCATCACCGGATCGATGGTGGCCATGAGCATCGCCACCATACTTGTGCCCTTGGTGTCCGGCCGGGTGTTGGTGTTCATTATGGTGGCTCTGGTGGGCTTCTTCAGCTTGGCCTACTTCTCGCCACGGTTCGCGATGATTCCCGAGGTGGTGGACAGACCCGAGCATGTGGGGCCGGCCTCCGGTCTCATCAACCTGCTTGGTTTCGGCATCTCGACGTTGGCACCCTGGCTGTTCGGTGTGGTGCTCGATCGAGGATCTGGTTACATCGTGGCTTACGTGGTCTTGGCCGCCTTCGGATTTGCCGGGGCTGCCGGTTCGGTGTTATTCAAGGTCGGGGGTAAGGCAGCCGGAACCCGATGAAGAACCGGCGGCAGGAGTGGCGCGCTGCCTATTCGGCGGGCTTGAGCAGCGCCTTGCCGATGCCCCAAGCGTCACCCAAGCGTTCGCCCAGGGCCCAATAGCTGTTCCCAGGCATGGTGAGGACGAAGGGGCGGAGCTTGGTCACATCCACCTGCCCATCGGTGAGCACGGCCTCAGTGGCATAGACATTGGCCACCTCGCCGATGAAGAAGAAGTCCTTAGGCAGTTCCACCGTGCTGTTCAGACGGCACTCCAGGGTGAGTGGGCACTGTCGTACCATGGGCGCCGACTCCAAGGCGCCTCGAAAGATATCGATGTGCGCCGCTTTGTCCTCTTCGTAGCCGTGGACGAGGCCGCAGTAGTCGGCCAGGATTGCCTGGTCGATGCTTGGAATGCTGATGCTGAACTCGCGCGTCTGTTGGATCCCCTTGGCAGTGTGCTGTCTGTGACCGAGCGAGATACCGACGAGAGGGGGCTCGCTATTCAGCTTCGTCACCCACGCAGCCGTCATGAAATTGGGTGTGCCATCGGTGACGGTGCCTATGATGACCACGGGCATCGGATAGATGTTGAAGTTTCTTCCGATGTTCTTCTTGGGCATGATCCCTCCTGTCAAAGCCGTTCTCGGCCGGGAGCACATTCATTACGATGTGCTGCAGGCACCCTCAGGCGTCTCCTTGCCAACGATCTCGTCGCAGACTATCTCTCCATCCAGCCCGATCACCACGGTACGTACGGGGATATCGACCCCGGCGCGCTCCACCGCGCGCTGCACCAATCTGAGCAGACCTCCACAACAGGGTACCGTCATGCGGGCTATCGTCAAAGATCTCAAATCGTTGGAGGCGATGAGTTCGGTGAGCTTGTCTTCGTAGCTCTCGGTATTGTCCAGCTTGGGGCAGGCGATTACCATTTTACGACCTTTCAGGAGGTCGGCGTGGAAGCTGCCCCTGGTGAAGGCGGTGCAATCGGCGGCGATCAGGAGGTCGGCTCCTTGGAAATAGGGGGCCTGCGGGGCGATCAGATGCAGTTGGATGGGCCACTGTG
>Ga0209509_1000874_pt1 | contig 25031 bp, 20 predicted proteins | sample BioC13SIPDNA_FD_185743 | JGI IMG/M metagenome (GOLD analysis project Ga0209509, IMG submission 185743) | Anaerobic biogas reactor microbial communites from Washington, USA - Biogas_R1_A C13 SIP DNA (SPAdes) (version 2) | ecosystem: Engineered > Bioreactor > Anaerobic > Unclassified | place...
CGCGCTCTGCTTGCCCTTGAGAAGAGCGGAAAGCTCTGCTAAAGCTGCGCAGTAGCACCCCAGCGAAAGAAGGTCGCGCCCGTTGGCAGTACCGTAGACGGCCCGTCCCGCAAGGCGCTGTATATCGCCTACGCCGCGGAGGATTTCGGTCAGCTCTCCCCGCAAGATGTTATCGGAATACAGCTCGCCGACCGCCGTAAGACGCCGCGTTATCGCCACGGGCGACAGAAGCGGTCGCTCCACCCAAGAGCGCAAAAGTCTGCCGCCCATGGGGGTCTTTGTCTTGTCCAGCACCCAGAGCAGGCTGCCCTTCTTCTCTCCGGTACGGAGGTTCTCGGTGAGCTCAAGATTGCGGCGCGCAGTATAGTCCATCTCCATGAAGCGTCCCGCAGAGAAGACGTCAAGGCTGTTTATGTGGCCAATATCGAATTTCTGTGTCTCTATTATGTAGCTGAGAAGCCCGCCCGCGGCGCAGACCGACGCGCTATCGTCCGAAAGCCCAAGTACGTCAATATCCGCGGCTCCGAACTGTTCGCAGACGCGGGCCGCCCCCTCCATAAAATCAAAACGCTCGGCGCCCTCCTCCACTATACAGTCGATGCGCTTCCCAAGATAGTCGCCCAGACGCCTGTCCTCACAGGCGCCGGCACTTAACACAGCCTCACGGGGCATGAATCTCGCCAGCTCGTTTTCTATGTGGCAGAGAGCATCCCCAGAAAAGCCCGATACGCAGAATTCTCCAGTTGAGACGTCACAGAACGCCACGGCTCCGGACAAGCCGTCGAGGTAGACTGCGCATATGTAGTTGGATTTTCCCTCCTCCAGCATAGAGCTCTCCGTGACCGTACCCGGGGTGATAACGCGCACAACATCGCGGGAGACAAGCCCCTTTGCCAGAGCCGGATCCTCCGTCTGCTCACAGATAGCGACCTTGTAGCCCTTGGCTATGAGACGGGCTATATAGGCCTCGCAGCTGTGGTATGGCACTCCGCACATAGGCGTGCGCTCTTCGGGGTTCTCGACGTTTCTGTCGCGCGTAGTCAGCGCAATGTCGAGTTCCTTGGACGCGACCTTCGCGTCCTCGTCAAACATCTCGTAAAAGTCGCCTAGGCGGAAAAACAGCAGGCAGTCTCCGTACTGTGACTTTATCTCTCTGTATTGTTTTTTCATCGGCGTAAGCTCTGCCATTTTTTTACCTCCGAAATATATTTACTGCCGGCTAGACGAGTTTGCCTCTCAGCGCCCAGGTGTTGCAGTCCGTGATCTCAACTCCCGCAAAATGCCCGATGAGGCTGTCGTCGGCGGGTACGCGCACAAGCCTGCCGCCGATGGTGCGCCCCGTCAGAACACCCTTCTCGCGGTCCCGTCCGTCTATAAGCACACGCTCGGTCTTTCCGATGTAGGCCCCGTGCTTTTCCTCGGATATCGCGTTCTGCACCTCTATCAGGCGGTCAAAGTGCAGCTGTTTTTCCTCGCGGGTGAAGGGATCGTCCATAGCGGCGGCGGGAGTACCCGCTCGCTTGGAGTAGATAAATGTGAACATGGCATCGTAGCGCACCCGCTCAACGACCCGCATTGTATCTTCAAAATCCTCGTCGGTCTCGCCGGGAAAGCCCACGATAATATCCGTAGTCAGAACCACATCCGGGATATATTCGCGGAGCTTGTCTACAAGCCCCAGATATTTAGCCGAGTCGTAGCGGCGGTTCATCGCCTTAAGTATCCTGTCGCTGCCCGACTGCAGCGGCAGATGCAGGTGCTTTTCACATTTTTTGCAGTCGCGCATGGCGGCGAAAAGCTCCTCTGTCGCGTCCTTGGGATGGCTTGTCATAAAGCGTATCACAAAGTCTCCGTCTATAGCGTCTATATCGCGGATAAGCTGTGCAAAGCTCACGCCGCAGTCGAGATCGTTGCCGTAGGAGTTGACGTTCTGGCCGAGCAGCGTTATCTCCCTGTAGCCCTGTGATACGAGCTCCCGCGCCTCGGCGATTATGCTTTCGGGGCGGCGGGAGCGCTCGCGGAATCGGGTATAGGGCACAATGCAGTAGGTGCAGAAGTTGTTGCAGCCGTTCATAACGGAGAGCCACGCCTTGACGCCGTCCGTCCTCAGATGCGGTATGCCCTCCGCTACGGTTGCGTCTCCGCCGAGCTCAAACACGCGCCTTTTTCCTTCAATAACTGTTTTCAGCAATTCGGGAAAGCGCCACAGCTCGGAGGGCGCAAACATCAGGTCTACGATACCGTAGGACTTTTTTATCTTCTCGACTATATTTTTCTCCGCCGCCATACAGCCGCAGACGACGATTATCTGGTCCGGATTTTCCTTTTTCGTGTGCGTCAGCGCGCCGATATTTCCTAAAACGCGCATCTCTGCGTGCTCACGGACGGCGCAGGTGTTAATGACCACTATGTCCGCCTGATTTTCGTCCGACGTCTGACCATAGCCCATGGCGAAGAGGTAGCCGCGGAGCTGTTCGCTGTCCGCCTCGTTCTGCTGGCAGCCGTAGGTATCCACCATCGCAAGGCGTTTCTCACCCGCCATGGCGCGTATCTGCGCACATATATCAAGCTGTTCTTCGATCTGTCCGGAAGATATCTCAATTCGTCTGTTACCCATATTTCAAGTCCTGTCACAGGCACCGAAGCCCTTTTATAATTATGCATATTATCTTTAATAATATCATTTTGTGGTGGTATTTTCAACATTTTTAGTTTATAATAATGGCGACAATTTTCCAGTGTTGCTACATATGTCGATCGGAGGCCAAAATGCCCGAAATAAACATACTGTCCCCACATGTCGCCGACCTCATCGCGGCCGGCGAGGTCGTAGAGCGTCCAGCCTCAGTCATCAAGGAACTCATTGAAAACTCCTTCGATGCCGGCGCCAAGAATATAACCATCGAACTAAAAAACGGTGGCATGACCTATATACGCGTAACCGACGACGGCTGCGGCATGCTCCCCGAGGATGCGGGAGTGTGTTTCCTGCGCCATGCTACAAGTAAGCTGAAAAACGAGCGCAGCCTTGAAGCCATTGGAACCATGGGCTTTCGCGGAGAGGCGCTGGCGGCCATCTCCTCTGTCTCGCGCATAGAAATGATAACCCGCAGAAAGGGTTCGGTCGAGGGTACGCGCGTTCTGGTCGAGGCCGGCGAAATAGCCGAAATGTCACCCTGCGGCTGTCCCGTAGGTACGACTATTATAGTCCGCGACTTGTTCCACAACACTCCCGCAAGGCTCAAGTTTATGAAATCCGACCGTGCGGAGGGCTCGGCCTGTACCGCCTTCGCCCTGCGCTGCGCCCTCGGCAGACCAGAGGTCTCCGTCCGGCTCATCAGGGACGGAAAGGAAGAATTTTTCTCCCCCGGGGACGGCAAAATCTCCTCATGCGCCTACTCTCTCCTGGGGCGTGAGCAGGCGCTGGACCTTCTTGAGATGTCCGCTCAGGGAGAGGACGTGTCGGTGGCAGGCTATGTCGGTTCGCCGAAGGCGGGCCACGGCAACCGCGCAAAACAGTTTTTCTTTGTGAACGGGCGCTGCATAAAATCAGCACTTTTGCAGGCCGCCGTCGAGCAGGCATACAGGAACACCCTGCTGACGGGACGCTACCCCGCCGCCGTTTGCTACCTCACTTTAAGCCCCGCCTCCGTGGACGTCAACGTCCACCCCGCCAAAACCGAGGTCAAGTTCCGCGACGAAAGGCGCATTTTCGACGCGGTCTACTACGCGGCACTTTCCGCTCTGACCGGCGAAAAGCCCTCAGCGGAGATAAAGCTCTCACATACCACAGCAAAGGCTCTCTCCGCCTCGAAAAAGGACTTTTTCAAGTCCACGAGCTCCTGCGAATCCCGCGGCAAATCCCCTTCCACCGAGAAGAGCGCAGGCTTTTCTTCTGCTCCTACGATTATAGCGGAAAAGCCGAAGATCGGCAGCAGCCCAACGGCGGAACACATTTCAAAGCCTCAGGAGGCCTGTCAGCTTCGCCTCTGCGACAGCGTCAGACCGTCCTATAGTCCTCCCGCCCGCTCTGAGAAAGAGACAGATAAAAGCCCCCGGATTGAGCCCGGTTCCGAGGTAGCTTCCGTAACGCCGGCAGACTTCCGCCTTGTGGGCGAGACAATGAAGACCTACATACTTGTCGAGCAGGGCGATAACCTGATTCTCATCGACAAGCACGCCGCCCACGAACGTATGATTTTCGACCGTCTAAAGTCCCAGGGGCACGAGATAATGTCCCAGACGCTGCTGTCTCCTGTAACAACAAAGCTGAGCACGGCCGACATTGAGATAATTGAGCGAAACGGCAAGCTTCTCTCCCGTCTGGGCTTTGAGATAGATCCCTATGGCGACGACAGCGTTATACTGCGGGGCGTACCCGCCGATACGGATGTTTCAGACGCCCCCGCCATGATCGAAGAGATCTGCGACAAGCTGGGCCGAGGCAGCCGCGTCTCGGAAGCGGACTCTGTGGACGAGATACTACACACCGTAGCCTGCAAGGCGGCAATCAAGGCCGGCTGGAGCACCGCTCAGGCGGAGCTTATGAAGATAGCGGAGGCCGTGATCCGAGGAGAGGTCAAATACTGCCCGCACGGCAGGCCCGTATCCGTGACACTGACCAAAAAGCATCTGGACAAGGAGTTCTCACGAATCGTATGAGTGACGCAAAACCGCCCAAAATAGCCGTGATCACCGGCCCCACAGCCACCGGCAAGTCCACGCTGGGCATACTTTTGGCAAAGGAGCTGGACGGCGAGGTAGTTTCCGCAGACTCCATGCAGATCTACCGCAGCATGGACATAGGAACGGCTAAGGTCACGCCCGACGAGACGCAGGGTGTCCCGCACCACATGCTCGATGTTGCCGAGCCGACGGAGAACTGGTCGGTGGCCCGATATGTCGCGGAGGCCGACAAGTGCGTTTGTGATATACTCCGCCGCGGCAAACTTCCTGTAATCGTCGGGGGCACAGGGCTTTACATCGACTCACTCATCGCCGGGCTGGAATTTGCCGCAAGCGGCACTGACGAGACAGTTCGGCGTGAGCTCTCCGAGAAATACGACAGGCTCGGCGGCGAGGCCATGCTTAAGCTTCTCGCCGAAATCGATCCTGATCGCGCCGACAGGCTGCACCCCTCGGACAAAAAACGCATTACACGCGCGCTTGAGGTTTTCTATCTGACCGGCAAGACCATATCACAGCACGACGCGGAGACTCGGAAGACTCCTCCCCGCTATGACGCGGTCAAGATAGCGCTGTCCTTCGAAAACCGCGAGCAGCTCTACTCACGCATAGACGCGCGTGTAGACAAGATGGTTGAACAGGGGCTGTTTGAAGAAGTGCGCTCGCTTCTGGGCAGAGGCGTACCTGAAAAATGCACTGCAATGCAGGCCATAGGTTACAAAGAGACAGCACAGGCTCTCCGCGGCGAGATATCCGAAGAAACAGCTATAGATACCATAAAACGCGAGAGCAGACGCTATGCGAAACGTCAGCTCACATGGCTAAGGCGCGACAAGTCTATTATGTGGATACTTTGGAAAATGCAACCGGATTTTGAAAATGCGCGACAAATTTCGACAAATTGCATCATATCCCACGGATTAGAATAAGCCCTGAACACTCCGATTGTTTTGCAGCACTGGATTTGTTCAAATTCACTATTTATTGGGGCGGCATTCTGTGGTAAAATCACTTAGATATGTACCGCTCCGGGGGGAGAGATACATAAAATGCAAAAAACATACAGTATTCAGGACATCCTTCTGAACCAGATCCGCCGTGAGAAGCAGAACGTCACCTTCTTTCTTATGAACGGTTTCCAGCTTCGCGGCGTTGTGCGCAGCTTTGACAGCTTCGTAGTCGTTCTGGAGAGCGACGGCAAACAGCAGATGATCTACAAGCACGCCATATCCACGATCGTCCCTTCAACCCACGTAGATCTTAAAGACGCTGCATTAACGGAAGCGACGTGATCCCGCTCCCCTTGGCGGAACTCTGATACCGGCGCTTTCCCGCTGAGGAGATTTTTATGAAACGGACCAACCTAGTCACAAAAATCGTATCAATTCTTCTTTTTGCCGCTATGGCGGCATATATGGGCGTGTATCTTTTTCGTTCCCTTTCGAGAGACATTCGAACGGCGCCCGCTGTCTGTATCTCCGTCGAGGAGAGCACCCTTATGACCGGCATAATCGTCCGCGACGAACAGTGCATTGAAAGCGGCGAAGAGTACCTGAGTATCTGTGCCGAGAACGGAAAGATGCTCGCAATGGGCGACACCATAGCCGTTGCCTACGAGTCCGAGGAAGCCCTCAAACGGGCGGGGCGCATACATGAACTGGAGCTTGAAAAACAATATATACTCTCCGCCCTCTCAGACGGCTCCTCGGACAATTCTGCGGCCAAAAAAGACAGCAGCATAAAATCCGCCGTAACTCAGCTTGCGGCGGCTGCCGCCCGCCATGAAACGGACACGCTGTACTCGGCCACAATAAATCTGAGCGCTCTCGTTCTTGACAAAAACGGCATCAACGCCACAGAAGCCGACCTCACAGCAATACAGGACGAACTATCAAGCCTGAAACAGACCGCGGCAAGGGATACAAAAACCATCGCCGCGTCTGAGTCGGGCCTCTTTTGCAGTTCTGCGGACGGCTACGAGCACATCGGCCACGAGGATCTTGCCAATCTCACCCCGGACAGACTCAAAAGCCTCTCCGCAGAGCCCCGGGACATTTCCCGGAGTGTATGCGGCAAGCTTGTATCCTCCAGTGCCTGGTACTACGCCGCAACCATAAAAGAGGAGGACGCGGGGCGTCTGACAGTAGGAGGTCTAAAAGATCTGAGCTTTGGGCGCTACTATTCGGCCCCCTTAAGCGCGGTCGTAGTCAGCATCAGCCCCCCGTCCGACGGGGAGTGTGCAATTGTGTTCCGCTGTACGATGGCCATGGCGGAGATGCTGACCGTCCGTTTCGCGGACGCGGAAATAGTCTATGATTCGTCTGAAGGCCTGCGCGTCCCCAAGGAGGCGTGCTATGTCGACGACGGCGGCACCTATGTCTACACTGCCACAGGCATAAGAGCTGAGAAGATATATATAGACATCATCAAAGACATGGACAGCTACTATCTCGCTTATATCTCCTCTGAAGAAAAATCCCTCCGTGAGAACAGCAGCATCATACTCACGTCCCGCGAAATCTATGATGGAATGCTTTTGGAGTGAGTCCCGCTCCCTATAAAAAGAAGGTCTTATTTTGAATATCACAGAGAACGTATTATCAATAAAATCCAAAATCGCCGAAGCGGCGAGAACCGCCGGGCGCAGCCCTGAGGACATCACTCTTGTCGCCGCAACGAAGATGAACGGCGCAGAGGCCGTAAGACAGGCCATACTTGCCGGTGTCCCCGTCTGTGGTGAAAACCGCGCTCAGGAGCTAACGGAAAAGTATGCCCAGGGCGCATATGAGGGCGCCGGTGTGCACTTTATCGGCCACCTTCAGAAGAACAAGGCAAGGCAGGTCGTCGGCGTATGCTCGCTCATCCAGTCGGTAGACAGTGTCGGGCTTCTCGCGCATATAGACAAGCTGGCAAGAGAATTGGGAATAATACAGGACGTGCTGTTGGAAGTCAACGTCGGCGGGGAAGAGACAAAATACGGCTTTAGCCCCGAGCAGCTTCCCCCGGTCCTTGAGCAGGTGAGCAATATGTCCGGAGTGCGTGTAAGGGGTTTAATGACAATTCCCCCAATTTCCGACTATAAAGGCCGGAACCGAGTCTGTTTTGCACGAATGTATCAGCTTTTTATTGACATTTCAGCAAAAAAATACGATAATGTCTATATGAATTTTTTATCTATGGGCATGAGTGGCGATTTTGAAGATGCTATTGCCGAGGGCTCGAACATGGTTCGCGTCGGCTCTGCCATTTTCGGCCCAAGGATATACCCGGCGGCGGACAAGTGAACGCCGGATTTTTGGAGGAACTGCAATGAGTCTTTTTGACGAACTCAAAAAACTGACCCGCCCTTACAGCGGTAACGAATATGACGAATTCATGGATGACATGCCCGAGACCCCGGCGGAGACCCGCGTTCCCCAGCAGGAACCTCCCCGCAGAAGCTCCGCACCCATTGAACGCGGAAACGCCTTCTCAGATTTTGACCAGCCGCGTTACGACTCCCGTGCGGCCACACCAACTCCCATCCGGCGTGATAAGGTCGTCAACCTGAACTCCTCATCTCAGGTACAGATGGTTCTCGTTAAACCCGAGTTTTTCGATGCGGCCGCCGAGATTGCCGACCATCTCCGCGACAGGCGCCCCGTCCTCATGAACCTCGAAAAGGCGCAGAAGGACACTTCCCGCCGGCTTATAGATTTTCTGAGCGGAGTTGCTTACGCTCTGGACGGCAAGATTCGCCGCGTGGCCGCGAACACCTACATTATAACCCCCTACAATGTGGACGTCATGGGCGACCCCATGGAGGAGACAACCACTAACCCGTTTATGTAACAAGCAGAGGATTATTCACAGAGAAAGGGAATAGGGATATGCTTACACCTCAAAATTTCAGGGAGAAAACCTTTGAAAGAGCAATTTTCGGCGGATATGATATGGGCTCCGTAGACGATTTCCTCGAAGAAGCAGCCAACGACTACGCTGCCGTCGCCCGCGAAAACATGGTTCTCAAGACCAAAATGAAGGTACTTGTGGAAAAAATCGAAGAGTACCGCGCAACTGAGGACTCAATGCGTCTCACTCTTCTCTCCGCGCAGAAGCTCTCCTCCCAGATCGAGAAGGAGGCCAAAGAAAAGGCCGATTCCGTCATTTCCGAAGCCAAGGTAGAGGCAGAGCGCATCACCCGCGAGGCGCACAACCAGCGTATCGACGAGGAGGCTAAGCTCTTAAACGCAAAACAGGCAAGCGCTCAGTACATAGAGAATATCCGTATTCTCACAGCCAAGCAGATGGAATGCATCGACATGCTCGACGTATTCCACCGCGGGGCAACTAAGGACGACGCACCCTCCGCCCCCGAAACGAAGGAGGACGAAGTTGAGGACACAGTTCGCAGAATTGAAAGCTCCGTCGAGCGCATGGCGGGTTCCGCCGACGCCGACAAGGAGATAGGCAAGGTCGTTTCCGACACACAGGACGGTCCCTCCATTTCAGACGGCGAGCCAACCCGTATGTTTGGCGGCGGCGATTCAAACACCATCCATTTCGGCAAATAGCTTGCATATGGCAGCCGCTTCAGGCTGTATGATCTCTCAGCAAAAACATTACGGGGCGGGGCAAAGGGGCTTAAACGCCGTGCCGCGCCCTTTTGCATATTATTTTGTTTATGATAGGAGTCTCATTCAAATGTCTCAGGACTACAACAAAACAGTCAATCTTCCGAAAACCGACTTTGCCATGCGTGCCGCTCTGCCCAAGCGAGAGCCAGATATGCTGAAAGGTTGGTACGATATCGATCTCTATCACAGGATGATCGCCCGCAATGGGGGCAAGCCGCGCTTCATTCTCCACGACGGCCCTCCCTTCTCAAACGGAAAGATACACATGGGCACCACCATGAATAAGTGCCTGAAGGATTTTATCATCCGCTACAAGAACATGACCGGCTTTCAGGCGCCCTATGTCCCCGGCTGGGACAACCACGGCATGCCCATAGAGTCCGCCATAATAAAGCAGAACAAGCTGGACCGCAAAAAAATGTCCATCCCCGAATTCCGCGACGCCTGCCACGAGTTTGCACAGAACTTTGTCGACATCCAGCGCGACCAGTTTATCCGGCTGGGCGTTCTGGGCGAGTGGGACGAGCCCTATCTGACTATGAACCCATCCTTCGAGGCGGAAGAGGTCAAGGTCTTCGGAAAAATGTTTGAAAAGGGCTACATCTACCGGGGAAAAAAGCCCGTTTACTGGTGCTGTCACGACGAGACGGCTCTCGCCGAGGCAGAGATCGAATACAGCGATATAGCCTGCAAATCCATATATGTCAAATTCAAGGTCACGGACGACTGCGGCAAGCTCGCAAGGTATACGGACCTCTCAAACACTTACTTTGTCATATGGACAACCACCACGTGGACCATTCCCGGAAATCTTGCCATCTGTCTGAACCCGGAACTGACCTATGTCCTTGCAAAGGCGCCTAACGGCGAGACATATATCCTCGCCAAAGAACTGGCAGAGAACGTCGCCAGGGCCGCCGGGCTCGAGAGCTTTAGCTGCCTTGCCGAGTTCAAGGGCTCGGAGCTTGAGTTCATGAAGGCGAAGCACCCCCTCTATGACCGCGAGAGCATCGTCATTCTCGGCGACCATGTCACCCTGGAGGCCGGTACCGGCTGTGTCCATACCGCCCCCGGACACGGTATGGAGGACTATCAGGTATGCCAGAAGTATGACCACTCCGGCAAGACCGAAATAGGAATACTCGTCCCCGTGGACGACCGCGGCGTAATGACCTCCGAGTCGGGCAAATACGAAGGTATGTTCTACAGCAAGGCCAACGACGCAATCTTTGCGGATCTGCAGGAATGCGGTGCCCTGCTCGCCTCCGAAGACATTGTCCACCCCTATCCGCACTGCTGGCGCTGCAAAAAGCCGATCATCTACCGCGCTACCGACCAGTGGTTCTGCTCTGTAGATGCCTTTAAGGAGCAGGCTATAGACGCCTGTAGCGAGGTCAAGTGGCTGCCCGAATGGGGACACGACCGCATGATCTCCATGGTGCGCGAGCGTGCGGACTGGTGTATCTCCCGTCAGCGCCAGTGGGGTCTCCCGATCCCCGTTTTCTACTGCAAGGACTGCGGAGAGCCTATCTGCACACCCGAAATAATTGAAAAAATCTCAAATATATTCGGCGAAAAGGGCTCCAATGCATGGTTTGCCCTTGATGTCTCCGAGCTTTTGCCGGATTCCACAGTCTGCCACAAGTGCGGCAGCAAGAACATTACAAAGGGAACCGATACGTTGGACGGCTGGTTCGACTCCGGCTCTACCCATTTTTGCTCCTTGGAGCATGACGATCCTGAAAACTGGCCGGCAGACCTCTACCTTGAGGGCGCTGACCAGTACCGCGGCTGGTTCCAGTCCTCACTCCTCACCGCAGTTGCCACCAAGGGAAGCGCCCCCTACAAGGCTGTTTTGACCCACGGCTGGACTGTCGACGGGGAGGGCAAGGCCATGCACAAGTCCCTCGGCAACAGCATACTGCCTGATGAGATGATCCCGAAGTACGGCGCCGACCTTGTCCGCCTGTGGGCGGCCTCCGCCGACTATCACGTGGATATGCGCTGTTCCGAGGCCATCTTCAAGCAGCTCTCGGAAACCTATCTCAAGATCCGCAACACCGCGCGTTTCATACTCGGCAACCTCGACGGCTTTGATCCCAATGAAAGGGTCTCCTTTGAGGACATGGAGGACATAGACAAGTGGGCTCTTGTGCGCGTCAACGCCCTTATTGACCGCTGCACGAAAGCCTATGACAACTACGAATTCTACAATGTCATACACTCCGTGCACAAATTCTGCGTTGTGGACATGTCAAGCTTTTATCTTGATATAATTAAAGACAGGCTATACTGTGAAAAGAGCGACAGCAGACTCCGCCGCAGCGCACAGTCGGCCATGTATGAAATTCTCGACACCATGGTGCGTCTCATCGCCCCCATACTCGCGTTTACCTCAAACGAGATCTGGCAGGCCATGCCTCACGACACTAGCGCCGAGACGGAGCATGTCATGCTAAACGACATGCATAGAGTTAATCCCGCATATACTCTGGATACCGCTGAAGCCGACAAGTGGGAATTGCTCATAAGCCTGCGAAACGATGTCAACAAAGCCTTAGAGCTTGCACGCGCCGAAAAAACAATTGGAAAACCGCTTGAGGCAAAGGTCACTCTCTATGTCTCAGACGAGGCAAGGAAAAGTTATGAGAAGCTCTCTGATATGCCTCTGTCCACTTACCTTATAGTCTCCGAAGTCGAGACCGTTTTCGGTACGGGCGAAGGCTACAAGGGCGAGGAGTTCACAGGCGTCACTGTCAGAGTGGAACCCAGCCCGGCTCCGAAATGCATCCGCTGCTGGACACACAGCAGCACCGTCGGCAAGAGCGCCGAACACCCCGAGCTCTGCGCGCGCTGTGCTGCCGCTCTGTCATAACAGATCCGCTTATAAATATTTTTAACGGGAGGCATCCGCATGGCATATGCAATAGTTGCGGTACTAATTCTGATCCTTGATCAGGCAGTCAAATACTGGACAACGGTCAACCTCGCCGTCGGTGAATCTTCTCCGATAATTCCCGGCTTTATCGAGTTCACCAATATCCACAACACCGGCGCCGCCCACGGAATTCTCGAAGGCTACCGATGGCTCTTTATTGTGCTTACTATAGCCTTTACTGCCGCGATTATCGTTTTGCTCAGCAAAAACATCATCAGGGGCAAATTTGGCCGCTGGACAATAGTAATGGTAATGGCAGGCGGCTTAGGCAACTGCATTGACCGCATCATAAACGGCTATGTCGTGGATATGTTCAACTTCCAGTTTATGAAATACCCTGTTTTCAACGTGGCGGATATGTTCATCAGCGTCTGCGGCGTACTCTTCTGCCTCTACCTGATCTTCTATAAAAGCCCCAAGCCGGAAGAAACAGAGGAGGCAAGCCCCGCCGTTCCAAGGACGCGCGAGCGCCCCATAAAGGGTCCCGACTACATGGCTCAGCTTCAAAAGCCCGTGGCAGACGCCAAACTGGAGCTTCGCTCTCCCGGGCAGGAGGCCGCGCCTGAGAAAACAGCGGAGCCGGACTGTTTCAGAGAGTGGGACACCCCAAGAGAGTTTGAAAATTCCGCACAATCCTCTCCACCCGCTCCCGCACCTAATAAGGCGCAGGCTCCCATAAAGTCTGCTCCGCCCGAAAACCCAAAGCAGCCCGAACAGCCTGCGAAAAAGACCGACAACGAATTCTCACTTGATTCCATCCTTGAGGAGTTCAAGGACAAATGACAGACACATACGTATTTGAAGCGAAGGAGAGCGGCGAACGTATCGACGCTCTCCTTGCACGCAGCATAGACGGCCTTACCCGATCACAGGCGGTAAAGCTTCTGGAGTCGGGCGCTGTGACCCTGCGCTGCGCACCGCTCAAAAAGAACTACAGGGCCGCCGCAGGCGAAGTCTTTGTGGTTGAAATACCTCAAAAGGAGGACACAGAGCCGCAGCCGGAGGATATCCCGCTGGACATCGTCTACGAGGATGACGATCTCATCGTGGTAAACAAGCCCCGCGGTATGGTCGTCCATCCAGCGCCGGGCCACGACTCCGGAACCCTGGTCAACGCACTTTTGTACCACTGCGGGGACAAGCTCTCCGCAATAGGCGGCGAAAAACGTCCCGGCATAGTACACCGTATAGACAAAGACACATCGGGACTCATTCTTTCGGCCAAAAACGACTATGCCCACCGCTTTCTTTCCGCACAGCTTGCCGACCACAGTCTTGCACGCATATATGAGGCAGTGGTAGTCGGCAGGCTCAGAGACGACGCGGGCACCGTCAGAGCTGCCATAGGCCGGCACCCTGTCGACCGAAAACGCATGGCGGTAACGCAAAACGGTACGGAGGCGGTCACCCACTACGAGGTCATCGCCCGCTACAATGGCTATACCCATATCCGCTGCATGCTGGAGACGGGCCGTACGCATCAGATACGTGTACACATGTCGCACATAGGCCACCCCCTGCTGGGCGACATGGTCTACGGAAGCCGCCATGCGGAGAAAGGACTTGAGGGCCAGTGTCTGCACGCGAGGCAACTGCGCTTTATCCACCCTAAAACAGATGAGGCGATGGAGCTCTCAACAGATCTGCCCGGCTATTTTTTGGAGGTCCTGAAAAAACTTGGGCCGGAGATAGGCTGACGCCCCTCCTCATTTTCAAGAGTAAAAGAAGCAGACGATAAATCGTCTGCTTCTTTATTATATCTTCAGTGCTGGCCCAGTATCTTAAAGCCCTCGCTCCTGAGCGCCTCTTTTATCTCTTCTATCTGCGCATGGTCCCGGGTCTCAAGAGACAGAGTCAGAAAACACGAGTTGATCGCCATATTCTCCTCTCCTCTGTCGTGGTGTATGGCTACGACATTGCCGCCTTTCGACGCAATAATACGGGAAACCTGCTCCAGCTGTCCGGGTTTGTCGGTCAGAGGTATGCAGAGGTTTGCCACACGCCCGGACTTCAGAAGGCCCCGGGTTATAACACGGCTGAGGATATTGACGTCGATGTTGCCGCCGGAGACCAGGCAGACCGTTTTTTTACCCTTTATATCCACCTTGTTGAACATTGCGGCCGCAACAGCGACAGCTCCAGCACCCTCGGCAATCAGCTTCTGCTGCTCGATAAGCGCCAGAACGGCAGTCGCTACCTCATCGTCGGTGACTGTCACAATTTCGTCAACATACTTTGATACAAGCTCAAAGGTGTTTTCACCCGGGCGTTTGACAGCTATGCCGTCAGCAAAGGTCGCAGCTGAGCAAAGCTCCTCTATCTGACCGTTTCGGACAGAATTCACCATAGACGCCGCCCCCGCCGCCTGTACACCGTAGACCTTGCACTGCGGGTTCAGGCTCTTAACCACAAAGGCGATGCCGGAGATGAGCCCTCCCCCTCCTATCGGAACTATGACCGCGTCCATTTCGGGGAGCTGTTCAAGAAGCTCAAGGCCGATGGTCCCCTGGCCGGCAATGACGTTTTCGTCATCAAATGGGTGTATGAATACCCTGCCCTCGGTCTCCTCCAGCTCGCGGGATTTGGCATAGGCGTCGTCATAGCAGCCGTTGACAAGCACGACCTCCGCGCCGTAGTGCCTGGTCGCCTCAATTTTGCTTATTGGCGCGCTGTCCGGAAGACAGATTATTGAGGATATGCCCCCCATAGAGGCTGCACGCGCCACTCCCTGAGCGTGGTTTCCCGCGCTGCAGGCGATCACGCCACGCTCCTTCTCCTCTTTGGAAAGCTGGCTTATCTTGTAGTAAGCGCCGCGAACCTTAAAAGAACCAGTAACCTGCAGGTTTTCGGTTTTGAGGTAAAGCTCGCCCTCGGAGGGGATGTTAGGTGCATAGATGAGATCTGTCCTGCGTACAACATTTTTCATTGTGAATGCCGCATGGTAGACCATGTCAAGTGTCAGCATATGTATCAAATCCTTCTTAAAAAAATAAAACCTCCGCCTCATAAAGAGACGGAGGTATAATTCCGCGGTACCACTCTTATTGCCCGAAAACAGGGCCGCTCATAGACGCCAAAAAGCGTCCGCTTCTGTAACGGGAAGTCCCGGGCGTGCTTACTTGATTTCGGCACCCGACTCCGAGGTGATACGGAAACAGCGGCGGCTGCCGCCTTACACCATACGGCGGCTCTCTGGAAACTGCACAAGCTTTTCCCTGTCCTCATCATAGTCTTTATTCAGTAAAATTTAGGCTAAATATACTATCTTACAAAACGCTTGTCAAGAGTATATCAAAACTTTTTTATATTTTTGGTTATATCGTATATTTCATACTCACAAAAACGGTATTTGATACCCTCATGATACATAGGATCGCTGAACTCTTCGTAGCTCCAGTTAAAGTCCTCGTCGAGGTTCTTAAAGAAGGTGTCGGAGTGGGGCTTTGTATAAATTCTTGTAATGTGTATCCTGTCGCAATACTGGATGAACTCGTTGAACACGCTCTCGCCGCCCACAACAAATACTCTGGGCTCATCCTTGACAGCCTCTAGCGTCTCTTCAACACTGTGGCACACGACCGCCCCCTCGATCTCAATGTCCTGACGGCTCAGTACATAGTTTTTGCGGTTCGGAAGGGGCTTTCCTCCCGGAAAATCTTCAAGTGTCTTGCGGCCGACGATTATCGCCGCGCCCTCGGTCAGCTTCTGGAAACGCTTTCTGTCTTCGGGTATTACTACGGGCTGGGTACCCTTAGCTCCGATCCCCCAGTCCTCATAAACAGCCACTATTGCTTCCATCTTTTTTTCTCCTTTCATGTTCATACCGCAACGGGTATCTTCTCGGTAAACTCGTGGTACTTGTAGTCCTCAAGAGCAAAGCTGTCGCGCGTAAACTTGTAAAAATCGTCCACCGTCGGATCAAGAGTGAACTTTGGCGCCGGCAGAGGTTCTTGGGAAATCAGTTTTTCTATAATCGGCACATGGCGGTCGTAAATATGGGCATCCGCAATTACGTGTATAAGCTCTCCAGCCTTCAGCCCGGAAACTTGGGCAAACATATGCGTAAGAACGGCATACTGGCATACATTCCAGTTGTTTGCAGCCAGCATATCCTGACTGCGCTGGTTCAAAATCGCGTTGAGGGTGTTTCCGGAGACGTTGAAGGTCATGGAGTATGCGCAGGGGTAAAGCGCCATCTCCGACAAATCGGCAAAGTTGTATATATTCGTCATTATACGCCGGCTGGCGGGGTTGTGCTTCAGGTCGTAGAGCACCTTGTCCACCTGATCCATATCACCCTCGGGATAGTGGTGCTCAATGCCGAGCTGATAGCCATATGCCTTACCGATGCTGCCGTTTTCATCCGCCCACTGGTCCCAAACGCGGGTGCGCAGATCATGTACATTATTAGACTTTGCCTGCCATATCCACAAAAGCTCGTCAACGGCGGATTTTAAAAATGTCCGGCGCAGGGTAAGTAAGGGGAACTCCTTCGAAAGATCATAACGGTTCACTATGCCGAACTTTTTTACGGTATGTGCCGGCGAGCCGTCCTCCCAGTGGGGTCTAACCTCACTGTCGGTGTCCCATACACCATCACTGAGTATATCCTTACAGTTTTCAATGAACACCTCGTCCGCCTTGCTCATGTTCCGCACCTGCCTTTGCCCATTCTTTGCTCATAACACGTCTTATTATATACTTAAACGCCGAAACGCGCAATCCTTATTCGGTCAAGCTCAAGTAAAGTGCGGCATTTTGTTTTCTGTTTTCATATGTCATCGGCTGATTCTGCATGTACTTTTTTAGACAATTGTTAAAAAACCCTTGACTTTAATTTTTGAAAGTGTTATTCTAGTTAGGCACTGTGAAAGTGCAACATATCGCGGAGTAGAGCAGTCCGGTAGCTCGTCGGGCTCATAACCCGGAGGTCGTAGGTTCAAATCCTGCCTCCGCAACCAAAAAAGTCCTGTAATCTTGATGGTTACAGGACTTTTCTATACCTATTTATAAAATTATTGCGTCTAGAAGTGGTTTGTATTATATTTTAATGCAAACCAAAATGCTACCACTATATTCGACTCGAGGCCGACATTCAGCAATGGATTTCGGCCTTTATTTGTCTTTCGGAAACTTATCAAATCATAAGGGAAAAACTGATTTGGAATATGTCCAACAGGGCAACACTGATATTCTGTATGTGCCAACAAGTTCGTGAACCACTACCCGAAAGTTACGGAGACTCTCCGATATTTTTTGTTACAGAATGTCAGAAATGAAGTCGTATAGCAGATGATTAAACCAGCAGTTCAATGACATGGCCAAATTGATCCAGTACAATACAATCAGAAATTACGAAATGAACAGGGGTAAAATATATGAACCTAAAAGAAGCATTCCGTTATCAAAATAAGCTGCAGGCTCTTACGGAAGAAGCGCAGGACATTCTCGGTAGAGATTCCAATGTGACCAAGGTGGAAAGCACCTATCTGCGCAAGAAGGTCATGGCCGAGGCGGAGAATGAAACCACCGTTGACATCCCCGGGACTGAGTATGCCGATAAGATTACGGAGATTGCCGGATTCCTTCTCTATCTATTGGATCAGCGCGAGGCGCTGGCTAAAGGTATTCGGGCAGCAAAGGACAATCTTCCCATTGATATGGACACTGAGGTCAGCCTGAACAGCCGGCGTCAGAGCATTGCTTACACATTCAAACACATGGCTGATCTGCGAAATTCCGAGGTGCTTATTCCTCACGGCGGTACCGGATATCGGTTTAACACCGATGGCAATCAGGTGGCATATAGATGCGACGTCAAGCGCGTTACCACAATCAACTTTGACCGCAATGTCATTCGGAAATATCTCTCCGACATGAACAAAAAGGCCGACACCATCTCCGCGGAGCTGGACCGCTGCCTTGTAAATGCGGAGGTTGACTTCGAGCCGCCTTTCGATGTCAATGACAGCTTTGCAGATGTGTTGAGCGCATACATAGAGGAGCAGAAATAATCTGTTCCTTTAGACCGACTGTTTTGGGTGCGGCAGGATTTGAAGGCGCGGAGATCGGTTCAGGTGCAGATGAACTATAAAGCTGCACATTCAATTGCTTTCTTCAAAAGCGACAAACAATAAGATGATTACTGTTTTCAAATAAACAGCTTATAACATCCAGGCAATAAGCTCCTCAATATTCGAGCAGCGCACATTCGATATTCCGTTTTTTCGCCAACATCTCTCTCGCTTCCTGCCCATACTCACATCTCCATCTCGGCTCACAAAGCCGCCATTTCTTGAATAAATGGTGCCTTCGGGCTAGTTCAAATCCAAGCAGCTGCTGCAGAGGACTGCGCTTTCGGGCAATGTTTTATGCGCAAACGCTTGGAAAAATGGTCAAAGCAATTTCGGACTTCTGCCGTATCCAAAACAACCGGTCTATAAAAAGAGCTGAGCAGCAGGCTGATGCCTGCTGCTCACAAACAATAATATTCAGTTTGGGCTTTGCTGAAACCAGAATTTCATCCATATGGACATCAAGCAAAGCACTCAGAGCGTACAGGTTATCAACGGACGGAAGGCTTTTACCGCGCTGCCACTTGTATATTGCCTGTGGCTCTTCAAAGCCAAAGAACTCTTGTAGATCCCGCACAGTCAGGCCGCGCTCCTCACGGAGTCGGATGATGTTCGCCCCAGTTGCCACGGGATCAATCACGGGGAAATGATATTGCTGCATAGCTTTCGCCTCCAAAATGGTAGTTTCCCGAAGGGAATATTATAGGATAACTCAAATGCGATGATAATTCAATACCCGTTTTGAATCTGCAACAAAATTGTTGAAGTAGGTAAAGGTGCCAGAAGATCTGAAGAACTATTTGAGCTTGGGGTCGCTATCACTTAGCTACAGATTCTATGCATATCTTGGTTCCTAAGACTGTCAGGCATATGTTCTTCTATAGACGTAGAAATTTTAATACCTCGACGGCATTAACCCCCCGTACGGCTTGCGAAAATAGAACTTTTTATATATACTTCAAATGATATTTGAGCATTAGATATTTAAAAGGAGCTGCCATGAAATACGAAAGACTGTTTTCTCCGATTAAAATCGGAAATCTTGAGCTGAAGAACCGCATTGTCATACCCGCCATACACATGATGTACACCATGGACGGTCACGCGAACGAGAAGTTCAATAATTTTTACTGGCGCAGGGCCGAGGGGGGAGCGGGACTTGTCGTTGTGGGAGGCTGCCGCTTTGATGAGTATGGCGGTTCTCCCGGAATGATGAGTCTTGAGACGGATGAGTTCATCCCCGGATATAAAGAGTTTACAGACGGGATGCATGAGCGCGGCTGTAGGGTAGGCGTTCAGCTCTACCATGCCGGAGCCTATGCCCATCAGATCGCCAATGAGGGCAGGCAGGCAATAGCCCCTTCCGCGGTTTTCAGCAAATTTACAAAGGAGATGCCGAGACAGGCCAGCATTGAGGAAATTCACGCCGTTCAGCGCAAATGCGCGGAGGCGGCGGTGAGAGCCAAAAAAGCAGGCTTTGATATGGTGGAGATCTCCGGCTCCGCCGGATACCTTATTTGTCAGTTTCTTTCTCCGCGGACTAATCTGCGCAGCGACGAGTACGGCGGAAGCTGGGAAAACCGCACCCGCTTTGCAAGAGAACTCGTTGCCGAGGTAAGAAAAGCCGTGGGAGATTACCCCGTGGGCATGCGCATCGCGGGCAACGACTTTATTCCAAACAGCAACACAAATAGCGACGCTGTCGCCTTCGCAAAGCTCATGGAGGAGGCCGGCATTGATATGCTCAACGTAACCGGCGGCTGGCATGAGTCCGTTATCCCCCAGATTACAGGCGACGTGCCCAGAGCGGGCTACGCATACCTTGCCGCAGCGGTCAACGAAGCGGTGAGCATTCCCGTTGCGGCGAGCAACCGCATCAACGACCCTTTTGTCGCAGAAACGCTGCTTGCCACCGGGCAGGCAAAGATGGTGAGCATCGGCAGAGCCTTCATTGCCGACCCGGACTGGGCTAAAAAAGCCGAGATGGGCGAAAATGAGAATATAAGAAAATGTCTTGCCTGCAATCAGATGTGTCTCGCTAAGACTTTCTTCGCCGAGCCGGCCGAGTGCCTCATTAACCCCTTCGCGGGCAAAGAAGCCGAAATAAAGCTCACCCCGGCCGAAAAGCCAAAGAACGTCTTGGTCGTCGGCGGAGGAGCCGCCGGTTGCGAGGCGGCGATTTTATCAGCTCAGCGCGGCCACAGAGTTACCATTTGGGAAAAAAGCTGCTCTCTGGGCGGACAGCTCAACATAATATGCAGAATCCCCTCAAAGGACGAATTCGGCAGTCTGATTACATATTTTGAAAGCGAGCTTGAGAAGCTGAACGTTAAGGTAGTTCTGAACAAGACCGCAACGTCGAGCGAGATAAAGTCTGCGGGCTTTGACAGCGTAGTAATTGCCGCGGGAAGCACACCTAAGGTCCTGACCTTTGAAGGCTGCAAAATGCCTGTATACACCGCTGAGCAGGTGCTTACCAGTCAGGTGGTCTGCGGAAAAAATATTCTTGTCATAGGCGGCGGCCCTGTGGGCTGCGAGACCGCCCAGTATTTAGTGCATGAAGCGGCCGTCTCACCCGATGTTTTTGCTTTCATGCTGACACAGCGCAGTGAGACGAACGAGGCCATTGGGCAGCTTGTTGACAAAAGCTACAGGAACGTGGCCATACTGGATACGGTTAAGATAGGCACCGGCTTCGAGCAGGGAACCGCCTGGCCGCTGATGAAGGATTTGGACCGCTACGGCGTCAGTAAATATCCCTTCGGCAGGATTTTGTCCTTTGGAGACAACGAGCTAACTCTGGAGGCTAAGGAATCAAAAACCCGGGAACAAAAAGCCAGGGAGAGGCAGACCGGCATAGTGGAACCCGAGAAGGTCATCACCGTCACCATACCTTGCGACACGATTGTATCCGCGATCGGCAGCTTGCCAAACACAGATCTGTTCAATGAGCTTAAGACATCTGAAAAGGAGGTTTTCTGCATAGGGGACAGCATCGAAGCTGGCAACATTGCTCACGCTATGGAAACGGCGCTGGATACGGCGCAAAAAATATAAGCGGAGGTACAACTATGGAATACGGCAAAGTAATCAGTTATGAGAAGCAGGGCACAATAGGGGTCATCGACCTGATCAACGAGGCTAAGGCAAACGTTTTCGGAGAGGAATTCTTCAACGAGCTCGAGGCAATTGAGGCCGAGATCTCAAAAGATTATGAGCTGAGGGTTGTCCTCATCATTTCCGAGGGCAAAATCTTTTCCGCCGGTATAGACCTCTTCAGCCTCAAAGATGCGGGCAGCGAAACCATCAAAAAAATGCTTGTGCGCTTCCAGAGACTGTTTAACTTCTTCCAGGAGATACCAATCCCCGTGGTCTGCGGAATCCAGGGCAAGTGCTTCGGCTCAGGCGTGGAGTTGGCGCTGGCCTGCGACATTCGGGTCTGCGACGAAGATGGTAAGCTGAGCCTTCCCGAGGGACGCTTCGGTCTCGCCCCCGACGTTGGCGGAACTACCAGACTTACAAAGCTGGTCGGCCCCGGCTGGGCAAAGTTCATGCTGATGACCGGCATGCCGATAAAAGGCAAGGACGCCTTGAATATCGGTCTCTGCCAAATGGCGGTACCCGGAGACATGGTGCAGATGGCCGCAATGCAAATTGCCACAGAGATTTCCAATCTGCCGCCCATGTCCATGCGGTTTGTAAAGCGCGGCGTCAATGTGGCGTCGGAGGCCTCGACCCAGGCAGGTATGTACTTTGAGGAAGCCCAGTCTATATACTGCTGCGGCACCGAAGATTTAAAGGAGGGAATTTCCGCTTTCCAGGAAAAGCGGGACGCCAACTTTGTAGGCAAGTAAAAGCACAAATAACGTAACCGAACCTCCCGCTGTTTTAGGCCAATGTCATGCGACGATATCCGCATGACATTGGCCTTTTTAGGATTTTATAAGCATAAGCTTTCTTCTCTCCATAGCTTGGTTTTTCTTTACAGTATCCGGTACACTGATACCTGCAATCGAGTCCTGCAGCACCTGTTGTGCGGTAACTTTCTGTATTTTTGCTTTCTGGCTGAGGATAATACGGTGCGTGCAGACATCGGGAAATACAGCCTGAATGTCTTCCGGGACAACGTAGTCTCTTCCGTAAACGTATGCTCTGGCCTTTGCAATACGGCAGATTGCAAGAGCGCCGCGAGGGCTGATGCCGAGCTCCACCATAGGATTTTCTCTTGTCGCAATGGTAAGCTCCGTAATATATGCAATGATGCTGTCCTTAAGCACTACATCCAGCACCTCTTTCTGCATCTGCAAAACATCCTCCGTCCCGCAGACCTGCCGAACATCGTCCACCGGGTTCTTTTTCTGACGATCGCGAATGATCTCCATCTCACTCTCATAGTCCGGATATCCTATGCTCAGCCGGATTAGGAAGCGATCCAGCTGTGCATAGGGCAGCAGCTGGGTACCTGCGGTGCCGACATTGTTCTGGGTGGCTATAACAACAAACGGTTTTTGCAAAATATGCGTTTTGCCGTCGACAGTCAGCTGCCCCTCCTCCATTGCCTCCAGCAGCGCAGACTGCGTTTTGCTGGAGGTTCGGTTAATCTCGTCGCCCAGCAGAATGTTGGCGTCTGCAACGACTCCCGGCATATAATCGAAGACTCCTGTCTCCTTATTGTAAATGGAAAAGCCGGTAATATCCGAGGGCAGCACATCCGGCGTGAACTGGATCCGGCGGTATCGCAGACCCAGAACCCGGCTGAGCGCTACCGCCAGCGTGGTCTTTCCCACACCGGGTATGTCGTCCAGCAGAACATGCCCTCCGGCCAAAACACTCATAAGCAGTTTTTCTATGACATCCCGCTTGCCGATAATGACTTTCTGTACCTCATCCAATATTTCTTGTATTTTTTCACTCATAATCTCTTTCTCCGTGTACAGGAGAAGGACCGCTCATGCGGGCAGCCCTCTGTCCTTTTGTTCCGTCGTTTACGGCTTCAAAAAATGGCGGCATTTGTGATACTGGTGTGGGCGGCACCGTTCTCCGAATGAAGGGCTACGTTTCCGAAACCCTGAACGGCACCGCCCGTATAGACCCGCGTTATGATTTTCTGACACCAGTAATCGGTAAGGTTTGTAAAAGCTGTCTTAACGGTAGCTGGTGAATTCCCCGACTCTCTGCGTTCGGCTTCAGCCGGGAGATTATGAGATCGAAATCCGATTGGCGGGGCTTGTGTATGTACTTCCGATAGTTCCGCCGAGCTGACTCTGAATGTAATCCATGACCGCCTGATAGCAGTTATAGTTTGTCACTGTGCTCCATTCGGTAAGCGTCGTGTCCCACGTTGAGTCGTGCGGTTGAATAAGCAGTGAGTAGTCTCCCGTGGCTATGGCTTTAAACACATAACTTGCGTCCATACCGTTGAAATACTTGTCGTGGGTTATAACCGCATAAATATCATTATCATTCGGGTCAATTAGAACTGAATTACCATTGATGTCATTGATGCTGATACTTACGCGGTTGATTGAGGCGGCCGTGTACCACGGAGATCTATATAGAGCTCCGGCATTATAAGGTAAAGAGGTGTCGACAGTGTAATTGATGCCGGATGCCTGCATAAAGGCCGCACAGGCGCTGGCTGTAGAGCCGGAGTATGGTAGCCCCTGGCAGCAGGCCTCAAGCTGCTCCAACAGTTCCGCGCCGGTCATGTAAATGACGGACACCTTGTTTGGATAGGGCATAACTCTGCGCAGATCGTAATAAGTAATGTCTCCCTTGTTCAGGAAACTGCGCAGGTTGCCACCATTGTACAGGGCAATGATATGATTATCATCAATCCTATCGTGTCTGTCAATCGTAGATTTAGCATACCAACGCAGGGCGTCGGTGACGAGGTCGCCGGTGTTTGTCTCTCCGCCGCGGCTACGGGCGTTTAAGCCGTCCAGCTTGACTGTGGAATGTGCAAGACCAATCGAGTGCGGGTCCGCAGCGACCGTGGACTTGATCGTGCTGACTGCGGAAGCAACCGTTGGATCACTCCCGATGAGCGACACGGCTTGCGACGTCACGTTGTTATTTGCGTCGATAACATAGGCGCCGTATGTAAAGCTTCCATTAGGGTCGACGTTGATGGTAACAGTAGCCCCGCTGGAGGAAACACCCGCGTTTGACAGGCATACGGTGATGTCGTAGCCGGACAGCGCTGATATCTGCTGCGCTGCAGCGGAGGAAGCGTCGGAGAAGCTGAGACCGGAGAGGTTGTTCTCGTTGACCTGATTGGCTACGCCAGGATCGGTCAGGCCGAAGATGCCCACGGTCTTACCGCCGGCCGTCGTAACGGTCGTGTTTGCCGTGTAATTGCTCAGCGTGCCGTTGGTGCCGCTGACATTGGCGGTGAGCGCCTTGACCGACGCGCCGCCGAACAGGTCGCCTATGCTGGGATATGTCAAATAATCAATTGGTTCTTCCTGGAAACCTATGTCGCCGTTGCCGAAATCAAAGTCATGGGTACCGAGGGCGACTACGTTATAGCCGACGGTCCCCAGAAGAGGGACGATCTGCTCGCCGCTGTGATAGGAGGAATACTGCGTGCCCTGCAGGAAGTTGCCGGCGTCCACCAGAACAACATTCGCGCCCCGGGACTCGTAATCAGCTTTCGCTGCCGCTATCTTGGGATACTGGTCGATATCGCCGCGGATATTGGCGGTGTAGAGGATG
>Ga0209509_1000875_pt1 | contig 24994 bp, 22 predicted proteins | sample BioC13SIPDNA_FD_185743 | JGI IMG/M metagenome (GOLD analysis project Ga0209509, IMG submission 185743) | Anaerobic biogas reactor microbial communites from Washington, USA - Biogas_R1_A C13 SIP DNA (SPAdes) (version 2) | ecosystem: Engineered > Bioreactor > Anaerobic > Unclassified | place...
AATTTCTGCAGCAACAGATCGGCTATTTTTTCAATCTGGTCTGTACTGAGCGCCTGGAAGACGATGATTTCGTCCAGGCGGTTCAGGAACTCGGGTCGGAAATACTGCTTGAGAATACTCATCACCGCATCCTTCATCAAATCATAACTGCCGCCCTGTTCCTGAAAATGCAGAATCTCCTGGCTGCCCAGGTTGGAAGTCATGATGATGATGGTATTACGGAAGTCCACCGTCCGGCCCTGTCCATCGGTCAAACGTCCGTCGTCCAGGATTTGCAGCAAGATATTGAAAACATCATTATGAGCCTTTTCGATTTCATCAAACAGTACCACTGAATAAGGGCGGCGCCTTACCGCTTCAGTCAATTGCCCGCCTTCATCATAACCCACGTATCCGGGGGGAGAACCGATTAACCGGGCGACGCTGTGTTTTTCCATATATTCGGACATATCCATGCGGATCATGGCCCGCTCGTCATCAAACAGCGACTCAGCCAGGGCTTTGGCCAGTTCGGTCTTGCCCACGCCGGTGGGGCCCAGGAAGATGAAACTGCCTACCGGACGGTTGGGGTCTTTCAGACCGCTGCGGGAACGCAAGACGGCATCGGTCACGGCCTGCACGGCCTCTTCCTGACCGACTACCCGCTGATGCAATATTTCATCCAAATGCATGAGCTTCTGCCTTTCACCTTCCAGCAGCCGGCTTACGTTGATGCCGGTCCAGCGGCTGACCACTTTGGCAATATCCTCTTCCCCGACTTCTTCCTGTAACAGCATCTGCTGGCCTTGTTTGGCAGCTAAAGTTGCTTCCTCGGCTTGCAGTTTTCTTTCCAGTTCATTCATGCGGCCGTATTTGAGTTCGGCGGCTTTGTCCAGATCATAGTCCCGTTCCGCTTTTTCGATTTCCATGCGGCAATCCTCGATTTCGCGCTTGAGCTGGCTTACCCGGGCGATGGCATTTTTTTCAGATTGCCACTTGGCCTGCATGGCATCAGCTTCAGTCTGCAGATCCTGTTTCTCCTTCAAAATATGGGATAGTCTTTCCCGGGAAGCATCATCGCTTTCCTTTTCCAGGGCGGTGGCTTCAATTTCCAGCTGCATGATCCGCCGGGTGATTTCATCCAGTTCAGACGGCATACTGTCCATTTCGGTACGCAGCCGGGCGGCGGCTTCATCCATCAGGTCGATGGCCTTGTCGGGCAGGAAACGATCGGCGATATAACGATCCGATAAGACGGCTGCCGCTACCAGGGCCGTATCTTTGATGCGCACCCCATGATGGACTTCATAGCGTTCTTTCAAGCCGCGCAGGATGGAGATGGTATCCTCCACCGAAGGAGGATTAACCATAACCGGCTGAAAGCGCCTTTCCAGGGCGGCATCTTTTTCAATATGTTTCCGGTATTCGTCCAGGGTGGTAGCCCCGATGGCCCGTAATTCACCCCGCGCCAGCATAGGCTTCAAGAGATTGCTGGCATCCATGGCGCCCTCGGCTGCCCCGGCCCCGATCACCGTATGCAGCTCATCGATAAAGAGAATGATTTTGCCATCGGATTGTTCCACTTCCTTGAGTACGGCTTTCAAACGTTCCTCAAATTCACCCCGGTATTTGGCGCCGGCCACCAGGGAACCCATGTCGAGAGCAATAACGGTTTTGTTTTTTAAGCCTTCGGGTACGTCGCGGGCTACGATGCGCCGCGCCAGTCCTTCCACGATGGCGGTTTTACCCACTCCCGGCTCCCCGATCAGGACCGGATTGTTTTTGGTGCGCCTTGATAATATCTCCATTACCCGGCGGATTTCTTCATCCCGGCCGATGACCGGATCAAGTTTACCCTGCCGGGCCAGTTCGTTTAAATCCCGTCCGTAACGCTGCAGTGCTTCATAGGTATCTTCGGGATTATCACTGCTCACCCGCTGGGAGCCGCGGATGTTTTTCAGGGCGGCCAGCAGCGAATTGCGATTAATACCCAAACGGGCCAGCAAATCACGCAGATCGTTTTCGCCTTCCTGAACCAGACCCAGTAAAAGGTGCTCGACACTTACATATTCATCTTTCAAGGCGGCAGCTTCCTGCTCGGCCTTGTTCAAAACCCGGGCCAGACTGCTGCTCAGGTACACCTGCCCTTCGTAACCGTGTACGGAAGGAATCTTGTCAAGCAGATCCTGCAGCTGTTTGTGCAGGGCCGGCAGCTGTACCCCTGTCTTTTCAAGTAAATTGGGAGTCAGACCCCCGTCCTGCTGCAAAAGCGCTTGCAGCAGATGCTTGCCGCTTACTTCCTGGTGATGTTGGGAAGCGGCCAGTTGCTGGGCTGCACCCAGGGCTTCCTGTGATTTTTTGGTATAGCGTTCTATGTTCATATGATCACCTCCGTTTTAAGGCTTGAATTTCCGCTTCCAGCGCTTCGATTCGGTCCAGCAGATCCAAAATAATGGCTGCACCGCTGACGTTTACTCCCAGCAGGTTTCTCAGCCGCAGGAGGCGGTTGACTTTTCTCAGTTCGCTGCAGCTGATATAATCATGTTTTAAGGTTATAACCCCTATTTCCGCCAGGGCCTTTAAAAAATCAGGGCTGTATTCCAGGCTGGAAAGGGGAATCATTTCTTCGCTGCTTTCATAATAAATCTTGATCAGTGTCATCGCTTATCCCTGCCTTTCGCGTATCTCTTTCAGTTGGCGATAGAGTTCGACTTCTTCTGCGGTAAGATCCCTTGGGGTATCGATCTCAATCACCACATACTGGTCGCCCCGGCCGTCTTTTTTAAGCGGCAGGCCTTTGCCTTTGAGGCGCAGGCGGGAGCCGTTGTGACTACCGGCAGGGATGGTCACGGTCACGCTGCCTTCCATGGTGGGTACGGTCACTTTACCCCCCAATACGGCTTGTTCCGGATGCAGGACAACTTTGGCTTCCAAGTCCTGATCCTTGACCTTGAAATAAGGGTGAGGCAGCAGGGTAACCTTGAGATAAAGATCGCCTGGTGCTCCTCCCCCCAGCCCTTGTCCACCCTGACCTTTCAGGCGGATGGTGCTGCCCTCGTAGATGCCGGCGGGGATTTTGACTTCCAGGTTTTTTTCTTGCGGCAGACTGCCGGTGCCGCCGCAGTGGCTGCAAAAACCATGTCCCTGAACGCCCTGGCCCTGACATTCCGGACAAATCTGTCGGGATGACAGACGAATTGATTTGCTGCCACCCCGAAACAGTTCTTCCAAACTGATCTCCAAGTTGGTTTCAATATCCTGACCCTGACGCGAAAAAGAAGAAGTGAAAGGTGAACTGCGCGCCCCGGCCTGACCGCCAAATATACTGTTGAAAAAATCGCTGAAGCCGCCCAGGTCTTCCGGATTGATATTGCCACTCTGATAAAAGTGAACTCCGTCACCATAGGAGGGGAAGTCCTGTCCGGCCTGCCAGTTTTTCCCCAGCTGATCATATTTGGCGCGTTTTTCACTATCTTTGAGCACTTCATAGGCTTCATTGATACGTTTGATCTTTTCTTCGGCTTCGGCTTTTTTCTTCTCCGTGTGCAGATCAGGATGCCATTGACGGGCCAGCTTGCGATAGGCAGCCTTGATATCCTTGGCACTGGCATCACGGGGAACGCCTAATATTTCATAATAATCCTGATATGATACTGCCATAACTCACCTGCTCCGTTCTTATTTTAAGGGATGCTTAATTTTCTTCAAATTCCGCATCTACAACATCCTGTTCTTGATCACTTCTGCCGGTATCGGTGTTGCCCGCCTGGGCACCGGCCTGATAGCCTGCCTCATTCAATCGCTCTGCAGCGCTCTGCAGATCATTTTTCAGTCTTTCGATGGTCTCCAGCGAAGCTTTGGCTTCGATGGCTTTTTTGATCTCCTGGATCAAGTTTTCGGCAGCCGCTTTATCGGTTACCGGCAGATGCTCGCCCATGGCTTTGATCTGGCGTTCCACGCTGTAGCAGAGGCTATCGGCCTCGTTATAGGCTTCCGCTGTGGCCCGGTTTTTACTATCTTCTTCACTGAATTTGCGGGCCTCATTCAGCATACGATCAATTTCCGTTTTATCCAGATTGGAGGAATTGCTTATGGTGACGGTCTGCTCTTTGCCGGTGCTCTGATCCCGGGCGCTGACTTTTAAAATCCCATTGGCATCGATGTCAAAGGTGACTTCAATCTGAGGGATGCCGCGCGGAGCGGGACTGATCCCATCCAGCTTGAATTTGCCCAGGGAGCGATTATCACGGGCCATCTCCCTTTCGCCCTGCAGCACGTTTATATCGACGGCCGGCTGATTATCCTCGGCGGTGGAGAAGACTTCACTGCGCCGCACCGGAATGGTGGTGTTGCGCTCAATCAGTTTGGTCATCAAGCCGCCCATGGTTTCAACGCCCAGGGACAGCGGCGTCACATCCAACAGCACCACGTCCTTGACTTCTCCCATAAGCACGCCGGCCTGAATGGCTGCGCCGACGGCCACCACTTCATCGGGATTGACGCCCATGTTGGGCTCCTTACCGATCAGATCACGTACCAGTTTCTGTACCAAAGGTACCCGGGTCGAGCCGCCCACCAGGATGACTTCATCAATATCAGCTGCGGTCAGACGTGCATCCTGCAGGGCATTCAGCACCGGCTGCCGGCATCTTTCCACCAGATCATGGATCATGTTTTCAAAATTGGCCCGGGTCAATTTTATATCCAGATGACGGGGACCGCTGGCATCAGCGGTGATAAACGGCAAACTGATCTGGGTTTCGCTAACGCTGGATAGTTCTACCTTGGCTTTTTCTGCTGCTTCAGTCAGCCGCTGCAGGGCTTGCTTGTCTGTGCGCAAATCGATCCCGTAATCTTTTTTAAATTCTTCTGCCAGCCAGTCGACGATGGCTTTGTCAAAATTATCACCGCCCAGATGGGTATCACCGTTGGTGGAGCGGACTTCAAAAACTCCGTCACCAACATCCAGGATGGAGACGTCAAAGGTCCCGCCGCCCAAGTCAAAAACGAGAATGGTTTCATTGGCTTTTTTGTCCAGTCCATAGGCCAGCGAGGCGGCGGTCGGCTCATTGATGATCCGCAATACATTCAGTCCGGCAATTTTGCCGGCGTCCTTGGTCGCTTGGCGCTGGGCATCATTAAAATAAGCCGGTACGGTTATGACTGCATCGGTGATGGTTTCGCCCAGAAACTGGGAGGCGTCATCTACCAGTTTACGCAGAATCATGGCCGAAATCTCCTCCGGTGCATACAGTTTTTCGCCGACCTTAAAACGCACCGCATCATTGGGGCCGGCGGTAACTTCGTACGGCACCAGCGTGCGCTCATCGGCTACTTCAGAGAAGCGGCGCCCCATAAAACGTTTGATCGAATAAAAGGTTTGCTGCGGATTCAAAGCCGCCTGGCGACGGGCAATCTGCCCGGCCAATCTTTCATTGTTATTTTTAAAAGCAACGACTGAAGGAGTCGTGCGTGCTCCCTCTGCGTTGACAATTACGGTTGGACTTCCGGATTCCATAATGGCAACGACCGAATTGGTGGTTCCTAAATCAATACCTACAGCTTTTTTCATTTCTTTTCCCTCCTCGTATCGACTTCTTCGTTAAGTTTGAACCATTGCCGGCAAAATATTAGTTATTCCGGCAACAAAACTGCAAACAGGTTTTACATAGCAAATAGGTGTAATTGCATTCCAAAGTTAGCCAAAGTCAAAAAATCGTTTATTTTTCTTTTTTATGAATAGGTGGTGCACTTCTCCCTATAAGCTAAGTATAATAAGCGCTTTGCAAATAGTCAATAATGGTCAAACAATTTTCGGAAATATTTTTCATTCCGGTTCATATCCTTTAAAATGGAAATATAAAGGCAGATTTAAGCACCGCCTGATTAGAAAAAAGCCAAAAGGATAATGTATAGAAGGGTAGTGTGGGGAAATGGAAAATATACAGGACTATTTACGGGCCGACCAGGACTTTGACTTTGATCATCCTGCCGTTGCCGGACTTTGCAGACAACTTACGGAGGGTTGCGGCAGCGACATTGAGAAGGCGGTCCGGCTATTTTATTATGTTCGTGACAACTGTCATTATAATATGTACGCTACCACTGGAGACCGCAATGCATATCATTCTTCTGCCATTCTGGCCAGCGGACAAGGCTGGTGTCTGCAAAAAGCGATCCTGCTGGCTTCGCTGGCCCGCGGGGCAGGCATACCAAGCCGTTTGATCCTGGTCTCCATCCGCAATCATAAATCGCCGCCGGAAGCGGTTGAGGCAATGGGTGATAATTTGTTTTTTCCGCACGCCTACAATCATCTTTTTCTAAATGGCAAGTGGGTCAAAGCGGCAGCAACTTTTGACCGTGAAATCTGTGAACGGATTCAGGTCCCGACGGTGGAATTTGATGGTGAACACGACGCCATTTTATCCTCCCTGGACTTGAATGGACAGCCTTACATTGAATATGTAAAGGAATACGGCTATTTTGCTTATCTGCCCTGGGATTTTATTTTAGAAAATGCCTATAAAGTGTATGGCGATTTATGCCGCAACTGGTTTAAAAATGACTAGGGATGAATCACCCAATCGCATCCTTTGAGTCATCAAGAAATATCCATAATGAGGTGATTTTCCATTAATGCCAGACGGGGAGCATTATGTAATGCGCAATATTAAAGCACTGGTTGGCTTAAATATCAACAACAGCCCGAAGCGATTTTTGGTGAAAGCAAATTGTTTAAACGTATCATATACCGGCAAGGGGAACGAATATGAATATTTTTGATCTGCCAACGGTTTTATCGGACGGGGAAGTTTTTGAAACCCTGATTCCGGATCACGGCGTACTTATTGAAAGAATCATATCCTGCGGGCAGGTCACACCGGAAAACCAGTGGTATGACCAGGGACGGGACGAGTGGGTGATACTGCTGCAGGGCCAGGCGGAAATTAGCTGGGAAGATGGCCGCATGCAAAAACTGAACGCGGGTGATTGGCTGCTGATCCCGGCCCATGAAAGACACCAAGTCACTTATACAAGTTCAGACCCGCCCTGCATCTGGCTGGCCGTGCACGCCCGGCTGGGCAGCATGGAATAAGTAGAGCTATGTTTTAAGAAAAAGACAAAAAATAATGAGTTTGCGATAATTGATACTGCAAAATAATTTCATTGTTACCCGCGGTGCAGACAAGTAAGCTATAATTTATAAAGTTGTTAATTTTAAAGTACATAATGAAGGGAACTTTTATGCAAATACATATTCTGGCCAGCGGCAGTACCGGCAATGCGGCCTTTATTGAGATGGGCGGCCATAAAATTTTAATCGATGCCGGTATAAGTACCCGTCGCATTGAAAAGGGCCTGGCGGGGGTTGGTTTTGATCCCAGCCAACTGGATGCGATTTTTATCACCCATGAACATACTGACCATATCCAAGGGCTTGATGTGTTGGTACGGCGTTATAAAGTGCCGGTTTATACCCGGCCTGCCACCTGGGAGAAGATCCCTTGTCGGGGTAAACTGCCTCGGGACTGTTGCCGTGAGTTGGGCATGTCACTCGATCTGGGCACCATGAAAATTGTGCCCTTTGATATTTCCCATGACGCTGTTGATCCGGTCGGTTTTTGTCTTTTGCAGGGCAATGCCAAGACCGTGCTGGCAACAGATTTGGGCCGAATTACACCGACGGTTGAAGCGGCTTTGGTTTATGCCGATAATTTAATTTTGGAATCAAACCATGATCCGGCCATGCTCAAAGAAGGCCCCTATCCTGCTTACCTGAAGAAGCGTATCAGCGGCCCGCAGGGGCATCTTTCCAACCAAGAGGCGGGAAGCGTTTTGGCCCGGATTCCCCATACCGGGGTAATGCAGGTATTTCTGGCCCATTTAAGCCAACAGAACAATTTTCCTCATCTGGCCATGGGTACGGTCAATGGGATCCTGCAGCAAAAAGGCTGCGGTGAGATTATGCTCAGACGTACTTACCCGGCGGCAACCGCCAGCCTGGTGAGCTAAAGCAGTAGTTTCTTGCTTGAAATCAAGCGATCCCTTGCATATTCCGTTCTAAACCGTTCTTACTATAACCAACGGCATTTATTTATACCACGGTTCCCGTACGGATGAATAATATGTGGTTACGGAATATGGCATCGTTTATTTAAAAGGATAGAATCCCGTACCCGGGTCAAGAAAATGGTATGGATCGACAGTCTGATTTCCGTGATTGGCTGGAATTTGAAGCGAGAAAAATGAACTTTATCCCTTAAATGGTCGTTGCAAAATAGCGGTAAGACCGCAAAAAAAGCTGTACCCGAGTCCAAACGGATATAGCTTTTTGCTGCTCTATTAGATTTTGAATTTCTTTTCTGGTGGGTTAGTATTTTTCTACTTCGCCGAAATCTGTTCCGAAAGTATCCACCGTAACCTTTTGCATGCGTTGATCTGCAAAAGGCTTGTCACTGCGGCTGCGGTCGACATGTACAATACGGTCTACCTCTTCCATACCGGAAATTACTTTGCCGAAGGCGGCATATTGTCCGTCCAGATGGGGCGACTTCTGCGTCATAATAAAAAATTGTGAGCCAGCCGAGTTGGGCATGGAGGTCCTGGCCATGGAAATAACGCCGCGGTCATGCTGCAGCTGGTTAGAAAAACCATTGGCGGAGAATTCACCTTTAATACTGTAACCCGGTCCGCCCATACCATTTCCCTGCGGGCATCCTCCCTGAATCATAAAGCCGGGGATTACGCGGTGAAAAATCACCCCGTTATAATAACCGGAGCTGACCAGGGAAATAAAATTACGGACAGTGTTGGGGGCTATTTCAGGATATAATTCAATTACGATTTTATTTCCGTTTTCCATTTCTATTGTTACTTCCGGATTTTGGGGCATAAAGAGACCATCCTTTCCAAGTGTTTTTGTGAGTAAATTATTGACAATGCCAATAGATTACTCTAAAAACAAACCATATGCAAGCTGGAGCTGCGAGATCTGCATAAGACTTTACGTCTACTGGTTTTCTTTTTTATTTTTAAATTGACTGATGATGCCAGGCAGCTGGGCCATGACGCTATCCATGGAGTTTTTATTGCCTAATGGCAGCACGCTGACATCGTCATCCCTGATAACAATCACCGCCACCGGGGTTATTTTGCCGCCTGCTCCGGCACCGCCCCGGGCATTGTCTCCTTCTTTTCCTTTCTGTGATCCGGCCCCGGCGTTCCCGGCCCCGAAGGAGATGCTGGTGATGGGGATAACGGTTACGTTACCGGCAGTGATTGGTTCTCCGACTACGGTATTGGTGCGGAAAATTCTTTCCAGTTCAGAAAATAAAACGCCGATCTGTTGGGATAAATCCATTACTTTCCTCTCCTTTCAAAGATGAATATTTTTTCTTAAGCAGTAAAAGCAGTGCACATTTCAGGCAGTTTGCATCCGGGCAACAACGATGCAGCCGTGATGGATCCTATAATAGGGTCTGACTTCAGAACTGGCCAGGAACTTTAAAACCTGCCACAGAATTACGGCGGGAATAAATTTTCCGGCTAAATGTATCTCTCCATCCAGACAGGGTTCCAGCCAATTGCTCTCAATATGAATCGTATAGCAGCTATTGTCTGCCTGCAGCATAGCTGCTGCAGCCATCATCCAGCCGGTATAGTGAGGCTCGCTGCAGCCGATACAGGCATCAACGTTTAGATGGCGTGGTTTTGCCTTTTTCCACACCGCAGCGATGAACTTCAGGCTGCGCTTAAGAAGGGCGGAATCCCCAATAGCTTCACGCAGCAGGGAGGGGGATGATTTTTGCTTGTCCCGGGCGCTGGAGGCGCGGCGCGCAGATGATGAAGATTTCTTTTTTGATCTGAATACAACCGGTCGATTAAATATGAGCAGTTCAGATCCCATTTTACCAATTCTGCGTTTGGCTTCTATGGCTAAAAAAAAGTTGCGGCATAAGACATTAAACTGCACGCCGGGCTGTTGACCCGACAGGGAAATTTCATAAGTCAGGGGCATAATAAGGCAGATCAAAAGCAGTAAAATCGCTATGGCGGCAACCGTCAGTAAAATTTTCAGCGCGAGCAACATACCAACGCTTCCTTCCCGATGAAATAAAACCAATCAGTTAATCCGGGCGGTTCTGCCGGTAAATTTAGCTCTAGTATAAACCATTTGCATTGAATTCGGGGTTTAAAAATTTGTACTTCTGATCGAATAAAAGTTTTAGAAAAACATTTTAGAAAATCGTTTATTAGTTATAATTAGATGTAGATTGTTTTAAGCGATATTCTTTTTGTCTGCTAAAAGTAAAATAACCGTGACTTTTATCAACTGCTGATGTATGATAACACGGAGATTGAGGAATACTCACTCTGCTGACCGAAGTTTGCAATGATATTATATCTGCCGGTCGAATCTGCAGGACTTGTCATTTCTTTGCCTGCTTTTTACATAGTAGTTTTACATTAGGGCCGAGAATTTTAAAATCCCAAAAATTTACCTGCTTAATTGTTTATAAATTTCCATCACCCAAAAAAGGAGAATCTGGATGAATCCTATTCAGAATATTAAAAAAGAGCTTGCACGTTTGGTAATTGAAGCTTTGGAAAAAGCAAGAGATTGCGGGCAATTGGATTACCAGCTGCCCCCTGAATTCGTAATTGAAGTACCCAAGGACAGTGGCCATGGAGATTTCGCCTGCAACGCGGCGATGCTGTTGGCGCGTCAGGCACGCATGGCACCGCGGCAAATTGCTGAAATTATTATCAGCCACATTGACCGTAAAGAAAATTTCCTGGCGAAAGTGGAAGTTGCCGGGGCGGGTTTTATTAATTTCTTTTTAAATAATAATTGGCTCCATGAAATTCCGGCCATGGTTATCGGTATGGGCGATCACTTCGGTGAAAATCCGCGGCTTAACAAAAAAGTACAAGTGGAATTTGTAAGTGCCAATCCGACCGGCAATCTGCATATGGGCAACGCCCGCGGCGGAGCTCTGGGGGATACCCTGGCCAATGTGCTGGCCCGGGCCGGCTACGATGTGGAGAGAGAATTTTATATCAATGACTGCGGCAACCAGATTGAAGTGTTCGGGCAGTCTCTGGAGGCCAGATACCTGCAATTGATGGGGCAGGATGTAGAATTTCCCGAAAATGGCTATGCCGGTCAGGATGTAGTCGATACGGTCAAGAACATCATCCGGGAATATAAGGATTATTTTCTGACCATAAATTCGGATAAGCGTCAGCAGCTGATGATTGAATATGCATTGCAGGAAAAGGTTGGTTATATTAAAAAAACGCTTAACGATTTCGGCATTAGCTATGACGTCTGGTTCAGTGAAAAAACGCTGCATGATGGGGGCAAAGTTGAAGCAGTTATAGAATATCTGCGGGAACGCGATTATGTTTATGAGCAGGAAGGCGCACTCTGGTTCAGAACTACCATGTTCGGCGATGAAAAAGATGAAGTTTTGCTCAGGGCCAACGGTCTGCCTACTTATTTTGCTGCTGATATCGCCTATCACAAGGATAAATTCGATCGTGGCTTCGACTGGGTTATAAATGTTTGGGGTGCTGATCATCATGGCCATGTTGCCCGCATGAAAGGCGCCATGCAGGCCATCGGTTATGATCCGGATCGTCTTGACATCATGCTGATGCAGCTGGTAAGACTATATCGGGGAGGTCAGATTGTACGTATGTCCAAACGTACCGGTACGACCGTATCCCTGGATGAATTAATTGAAGAAGTCGGCAAGGACGCAGCCCGCTTTTTCTTTGTCATGCGCAGTCCGGACAGTCATCTTGATTTTGACATGGAACTGGCCAAGCAACAGAGCCAGGAAAACCCGGTTTATTACGTTCAATACGCCCATGCCAGAATCAGGAGCATTTTCCGCCAGGCCCAGGCTGCAGGAGCGGCAATGCCTGATCTGCAGAAGATCGATTATTCGTGCTGGGGTGCGGAGGAATTGCAGATTATAAGAAAGATTGCCGATTTTCCGGAAGAAATTGCCATTGCTGCACGAACCATGGCGCCGCATCGTATGGCCAGATACGTACTGGATCTGGCGGGAATGTTCCACAGTTTTTATAATCATCAACGGGTTCTGAATGAAGATAAAGCATTGCAGGATGCACGCCTGGTGCTGATGGAATGCACCCGTATAACGCTGAAAAATGCACTTGATATTCTGGGGGTCAGCGCACCCGAACAGATGTAGGAGGGATAGATATGATCAAAAGAAAGAAAAGTGAAGCGGACTGGGCGGTTGAAATTCTGACCGAACAGGCGGAGCCTATGTACTACCTTGATTTACTGAAGATGATTGCGGCAAGGATGCAAAAGAAGGATGACGTGGATACACTAAACTCCATTTATACCCGTATTAATTTAGACAACCGTCTGGTTTATCAGGGCGAAGGCTGCTGGTATTACGATACCAGCAGGATGCAAACGGAGCATAGATAATGTTGATTAAATGGTTTGGACACGCATCCTTTCAGATAGATACTAGTGCCGGCACAATTATCACCGATCCGTTTAATGATGAACTGGGTTATCCTATGTTCCCCCGCCGGGCAGACGTGGTTACGGTAAGTCATCAGCATTGGGATCATAATACAGTTGAAAATGTTTCCGGCTCACCTCAGGTCTTCTCTGCTCCCGGTTTTTACCAGTTGGAGGGGATGAGCATACAGGGTTTTCCCACCTTTCATGACCAAAAATCCGGGCAGGAGAGAGGTGGTAACACCGTTTTTAAAATCAGCACAGAAGAAATAAATCTGCTGCATCTGGGTGATCTCGGTCATATATTGAGCCAGGAAACAGCTATAGAGATAGGTGTCGTTGATATACTGCTGTTGCCGGTGGGGGGGAATTTTACTGTAGACGCAGATGCAGCTTATGAAATAGTTGGCCTTTTACGGCCCCGAATCGTTATTCCCATGCATTTTCAGACCCCCCATCTTTCCTTCCGTCTGGCACCAGTAGAAGAGTTTACCGGCAAATATGAAAAAGTGTTGAAATTACCCAGTTTGGAAATCAGTTCACAGGACTTGCCTAACGAAACACAAATCATAGTACTGGATTATCTTATGGGTTGACCTCCTTCTATCAAGAAGCTTAAAATACAGAAGGATTTGCATTAAGAGTTACGGGAAAGTGAGGGACTGGCAAGTGACCAAGTATATTTTTATAACCGGGGGTGTGGTCTCATCCCTGGGAAAAGGAATTACGGCTGCTTCATTGGGGAGGCTGTTGAAAAGCCGGGGGCAAAAAGTAACCCTGCAAAAATTCGATCCTTATATAAATGTCGATCCGGGTACGATGAGCCCCTACCAGCATGGTGAAGTATATGTCACAGAAGACGGTGCAGAAACAGATCTGGATGTAGGGCATTATGAACGCTTTGTAGACCAGAATCTAAGCAAATATGCCAATGTAACCACCGGAAGGATTTATCAGACAGTTTTAGATAAAGAACGGCGTGGTGACTATCTCGGTCAGACCGTGCAGGTTATCCCTCACATTACCAATGAGATAAAAGAACAAGTATTGAAATCCGAAAAAATAAGTGCGGTCAAACCCGATGTGGTGATTACTGAAATCGGGGGTACGGTCGGAGATATAGAGTCCCTGCCTTTTTTGGAAGCAATCCGTCAGCTTAAATTTGATCTCGGCAAAGACCGGGTCATGTATATTCACGTCACCTTGATTCCCTACATAAGAGCCGCCGGTGAACTAAAAACCAAACCCAGCCAGCACAGCGTGAAAGAACTGAGGAGCATCGGTATCCAGCCCGACATTCTGGTGTGCAGAACCGAAGAAGATCTTTCCGAAGATATTAAAGCCAAGCTGGCGCTGTTTTGTGATGTAGACCGGGAAGCCGTCATTCAATTAAAAGACGCCAGCTCGATTTATGAAGTTCCCCTCATGTTGGCCCAGGAAGGTTTTGACCGTGAGGTGGTCAAAAGACTCGGTCTGCAATGTCGGGAAGCTGACCTGGCCGACTGGGAAGAAATGGTGAACCGGGTGAGAAACCTGGATAAAAAAGTAACCATCGCACTGGTAGGAAAATATGTCGAGTTGCCGGACGCTTATCTGAGTGTGGTGGAATCACTCAAGCATGCAGGGTTCCAATACAATACAGAAATCATAATAAAATGGATTGATGCTGAAAAAATTGAAAAAGAAGGACCGGAAAACATTTTGCAGGATGCTGATGGGATTCTGGTTCCGGGCGGCTTTGGCGAACGTGGAATTGAAGGCAAGATTGCTACTGCCGGTTATGCTCGCAAGAACAAGGTGCCTTTTTTGGGGATCTGTCTGGGTATGCAGTGCGCAGTGATTGAATTTGCACGCAACATATGCGGTTTAAATGGAGTCAACAGCTCGGAGTTTGCCCCTGATACTCCGCATCCGATTGTTCACCTGATGTCCGCCCAGGAAAGGATCGAAAATAAAGGCGGGACGATGCGTCTGGGCGTTTACCCCTGTCATTTGCTGCCGGGTACAAAGACTATGGCCGCCTACGGTCAGGATTTGATCACTGAAAGGCACCGGCACCGTTACGAAATTAATAACGATTACCGGGAGTTGCTGGAGCAAAACGGCATGAAAATATGCGGCCTCTCCCCGGACGGCAGCCTGGTGGAAATGATTGAGATAAATGATCATCCCTGGTTTGTTGGCTGTCAGTTCCATCCGGAATTAAAATCCCGTCCCAATCGCCCCCATCCTTTGTTTTTAGGTTTGATCAAAGCAACTCTGGAAATGAAAAAATATTAAAACGAGGAAAAAATCCGTCGGCCTTTATCATTTCATTTAAATTCAAAGCATAAAGCAATCCCGTATCATCAAAAACCGGTGATACGGGATTGAAATTTAAGAGCACTAAATTTGACAGCTATCAGGTTAGAAGGGAATCCTGTTCGTACGCGTCCAGAGTTTCATTTCTTTAGCTGATTTAATCAGGTCATCGCGGAAATCGGGATGGGCAATACTGACCAGAGCGTCTGCCCGACCCCAGATCGACAAGGCTTTAAGGTTGACTTTGCCAAATTCGGTAACCAGCCATTGTACCTGGGTACGGGGAACAGTAACTACTCCGCCGGGAGATAGCATCGGTTTGATTCGGGAGTGGACCTTGCCTTCCTTGTCTTTAAAGGTTGAGGAGAAAGCCAGGAAAGCCTTGCCGCCTTTGGAATGGAATGCCCCTACCACGAAATCCAACTGTCCGCCAGTCCCGGATATTTGTCTTAAACCCGAGGTCTCCGAACAGACCTGGGAAAGCAAATCAATCTCCAGAATATTGTTGATGGCAATGAAGTTGTCGTTCACAGCGATAAGGGAAGGCTCATTGGTATAGTTTACATTACAGGATGCACAGCGGGGATTGTTGTTTAAAAAGTCATACGTCTCCTGGGTGCCCAGAGAAAAAGCATAGGTACTCTTGTAAAGATCCCTGGCTTTTTTGGCATTGGTTATCTTGCCGGCTTCATACATGGCCACATAGGCATCACAAAACATTTCACTCTGGACCCCTAAATCTTTAAGATCTGAATTTGCTATCATATGACCGATCAGGTTGGGCAGTGCCCCTATGCCCAATTGAACAACTGCCCCATCGACGACTTCTTCAACAATATATTCTGCAATCTTTCTTTCTTCGTCGGTGGGTTTGCCTGATGGAGGAGTGGCAAAAATTGGCGAATTGGAGCCTTCGATAATATAGTCTATTTCACTGATATGTACATATTCATCATAGCCGCCCAAACACCGGGGCATATTCTCGTTGACTTCTACGATCGCAATTTTAGAGGCCAAAGCTAGGCCCCGGTTGTGGGAGTTGCCCAAACCAAAATTAAAACAGCCATGTTCATCCATCGGCGTTGTCTGCGCGCACCAAACTGCGGGCCACATATGCGAAAAATCTGTATTTGCGGCCAGCAAGGTAGCTTCATGATAGTTGAAGGGATTGTGGCAGCATAAGCCGTAATCTCCGGCAGTTCGGTCGATTAAAGTATAATACCAGGAAAAATATTGGAAACTTAGCTGCTGTGGATCGTTTTTAATTACTTCCGGAATTGGCAATACTGTTCCGGTTCCTCTTATGGATACATTTTCCAAACCATCTCCGGCCCGTTTGCTCAACGCTACATCAAAATCGACCGGCTTGGTGGCAAACATACCATAATCGATGATGTTGTTGGATTCAACCAACGAGGCGGCTTTTTCAACACTGATAAGCTTACTTCTGTACTCATCCAGATAAGTACTCAATTATCTTCCCCCCCCTTATAATTAGAAAACCGACAGAAATTTAGCAAGACCAATCAACTGAAAATTCAAAATAATTTATATTATTTATTATTCGAACAAAAACACAGATTTCCTTCCTTGCAGAAAAAAATTATATTTGAGGCAATTATTAGTATTATTTACAGGCATATGTGAAGAATAATTGCAGAACCATAAAAAGCAGATGCATAATACGTTAAATGAATTTAGGTTTAAGCAAAAATACAACGAGAAGAGATTATTAACCGCGATATGATATATAATTAACTCATGCATGGCAGGATCAGGAATATTTAAAGGGAGAATTTTATGAATACCAGAATCATTACTGCTGATGAAAAAGATCGCTACAACGATTTCATTCGCCGGCATCCAAAGGGTCATTTCCTGCAGAGTTGGGAATGGGGTCAGGTCAAACGAGGCATGGGCTGGACTCCGCTGCCGCTCATATTGGAAAATGAAGGAGAGATAAAAGCCTCGCTGTTGATTTTGAAAAGGACGCTGCCCCTGCCGGGTATTAAGAAATCCATTTTTTATTCCCCGCGCGGACCGGTAATGGAATTGGACAACCCGGCTCTGGCGAAGGAACTTTTTACCGGTGCTCGTTCGGCCGCCCGTCAGCATGGAGCTATTTTTTTAAAAATCGACCCTGATGTAAAAGTTTCTGATCAAGTTTTTGCCAGTATCCTGAAAGAATGCGGTTTTGCCAAAAATGAAACCGGTTTGGATTTTGAAGGGGTGCAGCCAGCCTTTGTTTTTCGCCTTGATATTACACCTTCAGAAGAAGAGCTATTAAATAATATGCATGCGAAGACCCGCTACAATATCCGCCTGGCCGAGAAAAAAGGTGTACAGATAAGAAAGGCTGACGGTCGAGGAGATCTGCGCACTTTTTATGATGTTTTGGTAGAAACAGCTGAACGGGATCGTTTCCTGATCCGGGGTTATGAATATTTTGAAATGATCTGGGAACATATGGTTGAGAATGACATGGGAGAAGTATTTTTAGCGGAATGGGAAGGCAAGATTATTGCGGCAACCCTGGCTATGTGTATGGGTGACAAAGCATGGTATTTGTATGGAGCATCAAGCAACCAGTATCGCAATGTGATGCCCAATTATTTGATTCAATGGTCCATGATTCGCTGGGCGCGGGAAAAAGGCTGCACCTTGTATGATTTTCGCGGCGTTTCGGGTGACCTGGACGAAAGCAATCCTCTCTATGGTTTGTATAAATTTAAAAAAGGTTTTAACGGAGAATTTACTGAATTTGTTGGAGACTGGGACACCGTTTATGACTCCTTTTTCTATTTACTGTGGACCAAGGCCCTGCCGGTTTACCGCAAAAGCACGCGGGCACTACTGAGTAAAAGAAAAGAAGCGGGGGAAAAATAGTGGTGCCGAATCTTCCTGACAAATGGGTTGAAATCAACCTTGATGCGGTAGGAAAAAATCTGCAAACGGTCAAATCCTTGCTGGCCGAGGGAACCCGCCTTATTGCGGTAATCAAAGCGGATGCCTATGGACATGGAGCAGCTGTAACCGCACAACTGCTGCGTGACAACGGGGTGGAATACTTTGCGGTCAGTTTTTTCCGGGAAGCTATGCAGTTAAGGCAGGCTGGAATAGCTGAAAACATTTTGGTTTTTAGCCCCATCATTTCGGAATACGAGCTGCGGGAAGCGATAAAATACAACTTGACTATAACGATAGCTTCACTGTTTGACTGGCAGCTGCTGGATAATGTTAGTGCTTCAGTTGATGCGGAAATAAAAATTCATCTCAAGGTGGACACCGGCCTGGGACGTTTTGGGTTACAGGCCAAGGAAGTTCTGGGGCTAATCCCGAAAATAAGGAAGAACTGCCGGATTAATATCGAAGGGATTTATACCCATATGGCTGCGGCGGCTTCCAGCCCGGCCTATACCCGAGGTCAATTCAGAAGTTTTATGCAAATTCTACACCAACTGGAGGAGGCGGGGTTAAAGATATCGCTGCGCCATTGTGCCAACAGCGCAGTTCTGCTTAAATATCCGCAGATGCAACTGGATGCGGTGCGGATAGGGACCCTGCTTTCGGGACAGGCTCCGGTTGGCATTGCGCGGCCCGATCTGGTGCTGGAGGATCCGTATCACTTCAAGACCAGGATCGTATCCCTGCGCAAGCTTGAAAAAGGCAGTTACTTGGCTTATTATCGCAGCTACCGGCTTAAAAAGGCGGCTCAGGTTGCGGTTATTCCCGTGGGATTTATTGACGGTCTGGCACTGCAGGTAGGCAACAAACCGTCCGGCTGGCTGGATCTGCTGAAAACCATAGTCAAAATTATATTGCTTTATGGCAACGTTGCCCGTTTCGGCCCGCAGGTCAGCATAAAGGGGATCGATTATCCGGTGCGGGGGAAAGTATTCATGCAAATGGCACTGGTTGAAATTCCTCCGGATCGGGAGGTAAATATTGGTGATGAAGTAACGGTGCCGGTCAGGAAGACACTTACCTCGCCGGATATAACCAGGATCTATCTGCATCATGGGAAAGTGGTTAAAATTTCCACAAAAGAAGGTGGAATGGATTCGCCCGTCGAATTGCTATCAATTGAAGATTAAACAGACGCAGCTTATTTCAATATAGGATCTACAATAAATAACGTTATCCGTTAAGCAAATAACTATATTGGAGTGGAGCTTAATGAAAGGGAAAATTTTAATTGTAGATGATCAAAAAGGGGTAAGGAGACTGCTGGAAGAGCTCTTTAAAAAAGAGGGCTGGGACGTTAAAGTGGCTTCTGACGGCCAGGAAGCGATTAACATGGTTGAGGAAAGATTGCCGGATATTATTTTAATGGATGTAAAGATGCCTAATATGAACGGCCTGGAAGCATCCCAGATCATTCTTCAGACACATAACCATGTGCCCATCATTATGATGACTGCCTATGGTGAAATTGAAGTAGTCAAAAAAGCCCTGGAGGCCGGAGTCAAAAAATGTATTACCAAACCTTTTGATATAATTGTATTGCGGGATATGGTAAATAATCTTATTAGTGAGCAGACTGCCTGAGCAGTATTTAATCTTACCACTGCATGCCTAAAATATATTTATGAGGAAGGCTTTTCAGAATCCAAAAAACCTAAAAAACCCATTGATTTTAATAAATTTTAAGGCTTCAGGAGAATATATAGTCCATTGCAAAGGAGGAATGTTTTTTGCGAATTTTTATTGATTCTGCTAATATAGAAGAAATCAAAGACATAAATGCGATGGGTTTTCTGGCAGGTGTCACCACCAATCCGAGTCTGGTAGCCAAAGAAAAAAGAGACTACCGGGAAGTTATCCGGGAAATCTGTGCGATCGTGGAAGGGCCCATCAGTGCGGAAGTTATTGCCCAGGATTATACCGGCATGATGCAGGAAGCTGAAATGTTGGCCGGGATCCATCCGAATGTCGTTATCAAGATTGCTATGACCGAGGATGGGCTTAAGGTTATAAGGGATCTCCGACAAAAGGGAATAAAAACCAATGCAACTTTGATATTTTCAGCGACCCAGGCGCTGCTGGCGGCAAGGGCCGGGGCAAGCTATGTCAGTCCTTTCCTTGGCCGTGTAGACGATACAGCCAATGATGGATTGATTCTGCTGGAAGATATTATGACCATCTTCAATCAATTTACGCTGGATACAGAAGTAATTGCCGCCAGTATCAGACATCCCGTTCATGTCCTGCAAGCCGCCAGGATTGGTTCCCATATTGCCACCGTACCGTACAAGATCATCAAACAAATGATAAAACATCCGCTTACCGATGCAGGAATACAAAAATTCCTGCAGGATTGGCAGGAAGCATTTCAATAACCTGTAAAGCAGGTAATGCTTTCTGGGGGAGATAGCATTTTTTGCAGCCAAAAATTGGGAGGGTTTATTGTGGAAAGAGAGCTGGCACTTGAATTTGCACGAGTCACTGAAGCCGCAGCACTCACATCAGCTCGCTGGGTTGGACTGGGTGACAAGGAAGCCGCAGACGATGCCGCAGTTACAGCTATGCGGGTTATGTTTGATACCGTTTCCATCGATGGAGTCGTCGTTATCGGTGAAGGCGAAATGGATGAAGCTCCCATGCTTTTTATCGGAGAAAAAGTGGGTTTGGGGGTTCCGCCCCAAGTAGATATAGCGGTTGATCCGCTGGAAGGTACCAATCTGGTTGCCAAAGGTCTAAACGGGGCAATCGCGGTGCTGGCTTCTGCTCCTGTCGGGACGTTGCTGCACGCTCCGGATATATATATGGATAAAATTGCCGTCGGTGCTGAGTGCAAAGGCAGAGTTTTTTTGGATGCTCCGGTCAAAGAAAATCTGCGCCAGGTAGCCAAGGCATTAGATAAATCCATCCGTGAAGTTACCGTCGTTATATTGGATCGCGAGCGCCATCAGGGCATAATTGAGGAGGTCAGGAGCGTAGGCGCCCGCATCAGATTAATCAGTGACGGGGACGTATCCCCGGCAGTGGCGGCTGCCTATGAAAATTCAGGCGTAGATATCCTGATGGGTATTGGCGGAGCGCCGGAAGGGGTTATCACTGCCGCGGCCTTAAAATGTATGGGCGGCGATTTTCAGGCCCGCCTTTGTCCGGAAGGTGAAAATGAAATCAGGCGCTGTCACGAAATGGGCATCAAGGATGTCAGACAACTTTTTAAGATCGATGAATTGGTCAAATCTGATGATGTAATTTTTGTAGCCACCGGCATTACCGATTCATATTTGCTTAAAGGAGTAAGATATGTCAAAGGTCGTGCAATCACTCATACCATAGTAATGCGCAGTGCTTCAGGCACAATTCGCTTTATTGAAGCGAACCATTGTCTGGATAAAAAACCATTATTCAAAGATAAACGTATCACTTTGACCATGGAATAATATACTGATAAAGCAAACTCAATTCTTCTGCTACTTAAGATTTTGCATATCTGTTTACTTGATCAACAAAAGGTAAGAATATATATAGGCGGCATACCAGCCTCTATATATACCCACCCGGGGATTCTACCAAGGCAAATCTTCACTGTAGTTACCCCTTTGTAATGATTAACAGTTACATATCCGGCTGACAAGTATTCTTAAGCCGGAAAAGCTTTGGATTCTCATGAAATCTGCTTGGGTTGCATCAATTCATAATTATTATGCTTTTAACAGCGAGAGGAGGAAAATATTGAAACTTAATATTTCAGAGCTGGAAAATAAAACTATGCTGGAACTGTATCAGATTGCCAAGGATATCAATCTGGCCGGTTATTCCAAGCTACGCAAAAAGGAACTGGTATTTGAAATTACCAAAGCCCTGACCCATTCAAATGAATTACTGCAAGCCTGCGGAGTGTTGGAAATCATGCCTGACGGGTACGGCTTTTTAAGACCTTTTGCTTATGTACCCAGTCACGAGGATATTTATGTGTCTCCTTCCCAGATCAGAAAATTTGATCTGCGTACCGGAGACCGGGTAGGTGGTCAGGTCAGACCGCCCAAGGACAGCGAGCGATTTTTTGCTTTACTCAAAGTTGAGGATGTCAATGCTCTGCCCCCGGAAGAATCAGGCAGACGGATTCATTTTGATGCGCTGACTCCACTTTATCCGACCGACCGTCTGACTCTTTCTACTGATTCCGGGGAACTTTCCACCCGCATCATCGATCTGGTAGCCCCCATCGGCAAAGGCCAGCGCGGTTTGATCGTTGCTCCCCCCAAAGCCGGCAAGACCATGTTGCTGCAGAAAATGGCCCAGGGTATTACCACCAATCATCCCGAAGTAGAATTATTTATCCTGTTGGTTGACGAAAGACCGGAAGAAGTTACCGACATGCAGCGGTCAACCCAGGCTGAAGTGGTTGCTTCTACGTTTGATGAACCTCCGGAAAACCATGTCAAAATAGCTGATATGGTGCTGGAGAGGGCAAAACGTCTGGTAGAGCACAAGAAGGATGTCGTCATCCTGCTGGACAGTATTACGCGATTGGCCCGGGCCCACAACCTGATTATACCTCCCAGTGGCAGAACCCTGTCAGGCGGTATTGATCCGGCCTCCCTGCACAAGCCCAAACGTTTTTTCGGCGCTGCCCGCAATATTGAAGAAGGTGGCAGTCTTACGATTATCGCTACGGCACTGGTGGAAACCGGTTCCCGCATGGATGATGTCATTTTTGAAGAGTTCAAGGGCACCGGCAATATGGAACTGGTACTGGATCGCAAACTGTCGGAACGCAGAATATTCCCGGCGATTGATCTGAAGAGATCCGGGACCCGTAAAGAGGAACTGCTGTTTAATGCTGATGAAATGGAATTAATGTGGAATCTGCGTAATACGTTTAGCGATTACAATTCAGTGGAAACGATGCAGATGATGATCGATACCATGAAAAAAACCAAATCCAATGATGATCTCCTCCGAGCAGCACCTATCATTTTTGGCAAAAGAGATACATCCCGCAAAAACGGAAGCAAGTATTATGAATAATAACCTCTATTTCTGCCCAGAATAAAAAGTGAACACGCCCACATTTTTAGTCGGGGCAGAATAGAGGTGAAAATATATTGCATAAAAGGTGGATAAGCCTGTTACTTACAGGCTTGTTTTTGGCTGTATATGTCCACCCTACTGATGCGCGCTTAATTGAAGGAAGAACCAATATATCAAGGGTAAATGGTCGTAATGCAAATGCTGCTGTTTTATATCGTGTACAACCAGGTGACAATCTCTGGTCCATTGCCAGGCGCAACGGAGCAAATTTGGCCAGCCTGATGTCTTTGAACGGTTTGGATGAAAACAGTATTCTTGACATCGGCGAGGTTATCAAAATTCCCTCAACCAATAGCACATTCCACGTTGTATGTGCAGGGGAGACCATGTGGAGTATTGCTGCCAAGTACGGGCTGAATGTGGCCGCAATTGAGAGTGCCAACCGGGACAAAAACCCCAATTGTTTAAAAATCGGTGACCGCTTGACTATTCCTCAGCGCAGTTCAGCACAATCGCTGCCAGCATCAGGGCCTTCACGCGGTTTGTCTTTTTCCGGCTTGTTTTCCTGGCCGCTTACCGGTATGATTACCTCAAATTTTGGCTGGCGAAAATCGGGCTATCATCATGGAATTGATATAGCCAGCAAGCAAGGTACTCCCATTAAAGCCGCTGCTAATGGTGTGGTTACGTTTGCCGGCTGGAAAAATGTCTATGGAAACACGGTTATTATCCGGCATGATGACGGGAAAAGTACGCTTTATGCGCATACCCAGAAGATACTGGTGAAAGAAAAGCAGCGGGTCAAACGAGGCCAGGTGATTGCCCGGGTAGGCGTCAGCGGAAGGTCAACCGGACCGCATTTGCATTTCGAGATCCGCATAGGGGAGAAGTGTTATAACCCCTTGAATTACCTAAATCATTAAAAGCCTCCCCCGGGGGGCTTTTTTTTATAGCCAGAAGAGGTATAATTTCATATATGCAGCGGCGTCTATTCGCTTAGCAAGGATACTAAACGTTTATCATTTTGAGTGATTTTACTGTCTGTTGCCAAACAGGTTGGAGTATTTCGTAATTTGAGGTTTAAATTAAATGTTTTTAACGCTTTTTGCCAATCAAAAAGGGGAAGTGATAGAGAATTCCGAGGTCATGATGCTGGGGCGCAGCGGCTTTGAATGGGTCGAAGCAGATCAGAGCGAGATGATCCCCTTGCCCAAAGGTGCCTCACTGGTATCATTGCCCGGTTTTATCCCGGTAGGGCTTGGACGGCAGGGTAATATTAAGTATTTTAACCACCAGCCCGGTCAAGGCGATGAGCCGATAACTGCGGTTGCCGCTCTTCTTCCCCAGGGTTTTACCCGTACGCTGCTGCCGGCTTGTGTCAGCCCGGAAGCAAAGTCATTGCCATTACTTGGCTACGCGGCGGTGGGATTTAAGGATAACAAAATCTGGACCGCGGCAGTAAAAAGTGATGAGCACCGCAAATGGCACCCCCATTATTATAATACTGCTGCTTTACCGCAGCGGATTGAGCGCTTGCTTAACAAATACCCTGAAAACAGGATCCTGCGCCAGTTAGCGCGATGTTCACTGCAATACAGCTGTTACACCGCCCAGAATCTTTTCTATGGCCGCTGGGAAGCCGGGATCCCCACCATGACGGCCTGTAATGCCGACTGCATCGGCTGCATATCGGAAAGCCACCTGGAGATGGATTCACCTCAGCACCGGCTTGATTTTTCACCCTCAGTGCAGGAAATATCAGAAGTCGGGCTTGAACATCTGCTCCATGCCCGGGAAGCGATCATCAGTTTTGGCCAGGGATGCGAGGGTGAACCGTCTTTAAATGCTGATCGTCTGGCCGAGGCTATATGCGCCATACGCCAGGATACCAACCGGGGTACGATCAATATGAACAGCAACGCCGGTTATACGCAAGGTATTATTAAAATGGTGAATGCCGGTCTGGATGCGCTGCGGGTAACGATATTTTCCTGCCGGGATCAAAATTATAATATTTATCACCGGCCTAAGAATTATCGTCTTGAAGATGTAAAAAACTCGATTAAATATGCCCATGACCATGGTCTCAGAGTATCTTTAAACCTTTTGACGTTTCCGGGATTTACCGACCGGGAAGATGAAATGGAAGCACTGCTGCATCTGCTGGCGGAGGGAAACGTGGATATGCTGCAGTTGCGCAATTTAAATATT